>Ga0315281_10008952_pt1 | contig 13943 bp, 15 predicted proteins | sample YL17G07_0_MG_FD_204540 | JGI IMG/M metagenome (GOLD analysis project Ga0315281, IMG submission 204540) | Sediment microbial communities from Yellowstone Lake, YNP, Wyoming, USA - YL17G07_0 | ecosystem: Environmental > Aquatic > Freshwater > Lake > Sediment | place: USA: Wyoming | collected...
ACAACGGATACTTATTATGAGACATTTGAAGAATTGGTGCTCTCGGTTTTTAAGCGCTCCCAAACTTGGAAGCCCAAAAAGATAATGTCATTATGTCACTTTATTTAAGACGTTCACTATAGTAATACCGGAGGTTCGGAATACAGATGTTTCGCCATTCTTATCTGGTAAAAAGGCGGCGTATTTCACTCTATTTTCCGAGGAGCTAAACCAATTCGTCTGTAAAACGAATCTTGATAATATTTCCAATGAATCTAAGGGAGGCAAGATATTCAATCCTAAAAATTTAATCTCTTTAGATTTTCAACTATTGCTGTAGGAAGAGTTTCACCAAAATATTCTGTTCCATGGCTTTTATTCATTCCAAAAAGTCCAGCATAAACAATTTCATTTTTCCCACTTACACTTGCAACGAAGATGAGACGATCCCCCTTTGACCATTCTAATCCTATTCCACCATTTGGCTCAGGTACAATTTCGGGCATGGGGAAACTTACAGGCAAACTCCTGATAAATCTCTTTGCTTCATAACATGCATCTTCAGCTATGGGCGGTGCTTCATAACCATCCCAGCCCTCTAACGAACATTCTCTGCATAATTCATCTATAGAAAAAATCACTTCATCTAACCGTCCTAATGTTTCTGCTATTCTCCATTCACCAATTGCCTTGTCATAGATTCTCTTTAAGATTTCGAATTCAGATCCAAATCCAATGGTAGAAAAAATCGATATACTTATGCAATCAGTGCGAGGAATTGGCATGCTCATTTGTACATCTCCTTTAATTTATCGGTAATACTTTTGAAAAATATTTGGTTTTTGAAATTGCGTAATTTTTCTATTGCATCCCAGGCATCCTTTTCATCTATTCCATCCGGTTTAAATTTAAATACGTCAATGTCTAGTATTATTGGGGCGACATCGGTAACTACTTGTTCAAGTGCATGAGTAATTATCCCATCAGCCCCAATAGATGGTTCGTGAATGATAACACGGGTTAGAAAGCTGCTAACTCCCTGTGGTAATTCATCGGGAATAACTGGAGGAGCTGTCAAAAACTCACTAAAATCTTTGATCGGCATTGGGATATTCAGATTATTTATGTATCTCAAGGCGACTCTTGTAATCAACTCAGGAGTCGTAACTTCTTTATACAGTAACCAAAGTCTGTATGCTTCGCTACGTAAAGCTTCCCATGTTATATATGGATGCAATCTGCTAAATGTGAATCCATCTAATCTTGCCTGGATAATTTGTTTTTTGTCAGAGGATATATAACGGTAGCCATTAATCTTTGTGGACGATTTTACCATACCCTCATCTGGTTTTTGTTCAACCCGAACTTGGGATATTCTTTGTTCCAGTTTTTGGGGATAATCAGGTTTAATTGATTCGTAGATAGAGTCAATCTGTCTCACGTCTAATTTTGAAGACAATTTTACACGAATGTCTATAAGAGCTTCAGAAATGGGCGCTCTTCTTAGAACTTGATATTCAGCCAAGATGCCTCCCTAAATTTTGAATTTAACAATATAATTATAACAAATATTTGGATTGATTGGAATTTTAATTTACAACGATAACCAATGTGTCAAAATGCTCCCAAAATCATTCGATTGGATTTTCTCTTACATAATTGCTTTGCTGAATCGCCATACTGCTTTTCCTCCTTTTCTTTGAGGACGAGGAAAGTTCCGCCAGGGAATGGGAATTTTATGAATTTATGGATGTCTCCCATCTCCATGCGTGGAAGGTTTCGCCAATACCGAACTACCGATGCCTGCCCCCGAGCTTTTTAAGTGCCTCCCTTAAAATAGAACCAATAACGATCATAATGCCTTCAAGCAATAATCTCTTCCATTAAGAAGGTGACTGAAAAATTCAGTCAGAAGGTTTGTAATCTTTGACTACAAAATTTAGTCAGAAATGACTGCCTTGCTTCGAGGTTTGTAACTCAATAACCCAATGGACCCGATAACTCAATGACCAAACAATTGGGCCAACTCTTTTATGGATAACACCAAATGGTATGATGTCCACCATTATCTTTTTGGAAATGCTTGATTGCAAGACCTGACCCCTAGCATTTCCTCGGTTTCAAACTCCCCGATATCACTTGGAATCATGGTGGCCATGGTTTGTCCACACGCGATGACGTGAGGGAGCACTAACTCTTAGAGGCACGTGGGATAGTTATGGATAAAGAGGCTGCAACCTGCTTCGCTACACCCGTGCCAAGTTTCTCCAAACCGAGTAATCCTTCCCGCACCCGCTTGACCCAGCCTTGTCCGTTCTTACGGATCTCGTCCCAGGCGATCCGGACATCTCCGGGCCGGTCCTCAACAAGGACCGAAAAGATCTGGGCCGCCTGGGTGATGTCCTTCATTCTCTTGGCATGCATGGCTGCCCCGCGTTCCCCTGAAACAATAAGCTTGTGAAATGCAAACCGGGCAGGGTCCGGGACATTCACCAGAATCCCTCCGCCATCGACAACTGCCCCTCGAACCGGCCTGGCAATCAAAAAGTCCAGGAAGGGAAGGGGCTGGGCCGCAGCCCTGAAACGATTTATCCTGACAGGCCCACTGGCCCGTCTGCCCCGGAGGGGTGTAAGAAGGTCTACTCTCAGGCCCTTGCCCCGGACCACGAATGAAGTTGAAGGCTTTCGGGGGTCAAGCTGAGGCACGGGAAGAAAACCCATTTCCAGGCCTTCGATGACTCCAATGACATCCATCCCCAGGTCTGGAAGGGCAATGCTGACGGTTGCTTCCGCCGCAATGTCGATATCCTGTGTGCGTATCGAACTGCCGGCCCATCGAACACCGAGGAGGTTCCCTAAGACCATGTAGGCTTGTGTCCCGATGAGTACCCCATCCAGGTGGAAGATTCCTCCATCCGATAATGCTTTCAAAACCCGGGCTGAAGCCGAATCGATCACCAGGACACCACCTGCGCGAAGCAGTGCACAGAGGCGTTGTATCCCGGCCGCGTCCTCCGCGAACCACTCACGCCCCTCCCTATACCGTTTCACAACCTGGTCCAAGGTCTGGTCTCTCCGGCCAATATAGATCTGCCGTTTCACACCCCCGGGAGACGAATACTGGAAGTAGTAATACGTCTCACCCCCGATCCTCTTCGTCACAAAGCTACCTGACACATAACCGATAGAACGACGGGCCTCCAGGGCAGACAACCTCTCCAGTAACTCGGCATAGAGCGTCTGGCTTTCAAGCGGCATCCGGTCCACGATGAAATCCCCTCCTCTTTATACGCAGATTACTCCAATTCGGCGTATAATGCAAGCCGTTCCTATGGCACATGATCCCCAGCCTCCCTCCAAGCCGGCTGAGAACTCGACCTGACACTTTGAGAAAGTTTTGATTTAATATGAGGCAGGCGCAATCCGAAATCCCTGCCTACCGGCAGGCAGGCGCATTTGAAATGGCCAACTTTTTTAGGGATGACATCAAATATTATGACGTCCAGCATTATTATTTTGGAAATGTGTGATTGCAAGACCTGATCCATACGGCTCTTTCCTTATGTTTGGTTCAGTTTTGCCTCATCAGGAAGTGACTCAAATACCAATTCTTTCAAGGCTTTGAATTCGGCCTCTTCCTTGGCTCCAAAGAGTGAACGAAGCATTGCCATTAACACCCCCAGAGATTCAGCACTAAGAGAGAATGGTTCAGGGGTGAAAGCAGGATAATCTGGAATGACAGTCTGAAGCCTATCCAGCCTCATGATGCTATCTGCGGTCAATGGGGAGTTTCCCTTGGGACAAAAGAAGAATTGCTTGTACATGAGAGCCCTGATTCTTGCTACCATGACCGGAGGAAACCCTCCTTCGTGATCGGCTGACTCAACAGAATAAAGGGGCGCGACAATCAGGCTGTCCCCCTGGAGGTGTTTTCTCCCAATCTGCAGGAGGAGAGTCTTAACGTCATCGAAGATCGTGGTTTCCCCAGAAATAATAATCGCAGGTCTACGCTTGGCTCGATGGACTACAACTCCTCAGTCTCTCTCAATGACAGGGCCTTTATCGGAAGGCGTGTCTTCTTTTTGAAGTCTCCATCAGTCATGTTTCGGATGGAGAATTTTGTTGCGTAGTGTTCCTGAGGATCAGCTCTTTCTACATTCAAGATTCGAGGGATGGGGTCTAAATGTGTCACCGGAACCCAGCAAAACTGGCCGACGATGCTGGCCCGTCGAAAAGTATCACCAGGCAGCTTCACATAAAAGGGATCAATAAGCTGAACTATACCCAACCCTTATCCCTCTATCAGTCAGATTCTACGTTTCCTATCTTCGCAACCCCACTCAATCCTTCCTCAAGGTCTTCATCATCCACAAGTGGCAAGATTTTCTAAAGGCTCCGTCGCGAACCATTTGGACTTTTTCTTCTGAAAGCTTATATGAACTCGCTCGGTATTGCTCCCGCAAGGCAGAAATCAATTGTTTTGCTTTTTCAGCTTTGGATTTCGAAATTTTTTTCATCTCAAGCTTCGGCAGTTCGATGGGAAGGCGAGCCTTTGAAAAATCAAGCAAATCTCCCCTCTTTACATCTTTCATGGGTTCGGTATCGTAATACACATGATCAAGCAGCCCCGGAGTATCATCCGCCCATTTCTTTAAGGCTTCTTTAAGAGAACTCCAGACATAAATACTCAATTGACTCTCAAAATCGGACCCTTTCTCTGAAGGGCATGAATACAAGAAGCGATCCTTGTCATCATATTTGCTTTTAAAAGGTTTCACTTCGATTAAACTATCATCCACCGCCCTTTTTAAGGCCAAAAAAGATTCAGTGCAGTAAGGGCCAAAGTAAACAAATTTCCACGGCCACCCAGTCAATGTTTGTCCGTCGTTTTCCCTCGCATGATAAAGATCGGCAAGATACAGGAATTTGACAACTCTGATTGGAGTTAAAGAAGCCCCAAATTCCGTGGCCTGACAGACGATAAATTGGATCAACTTGACCGGATCAATTCGCATAAGATAACCTAAACATGCTGCTGAGAGGTTTGGTTATGGCATCTCGCCTACATCACCGACATGATGGATTCGGATGCGGTGCTCGTCTACGATCCATAATCGTCCTGCAAGGGGTTCCTTATTCAGGTGGTCCATTACTCTTGTGACAACGCGGCGGAGCGCTGTCCGCCCCCTATTGCGTAACCGCAAGACGATTAGGCCGGGATAATGCTCCGGGGGAAACATCAAGATATTCGAAAAGTCCAGATCGAGGGAGAGAAGCACACGGTTCTCGGATCGACACCTTTCGGCGATGTCATGGTCGCCACAGCCACGGAGTCCCTGATCGAATACAGTAAGTGCGTCGTGGCCCTGTGCACGCAATAAATCCGCCACCTCGATATGCAGGCTTTCGTCCACCTTGAAGCGCATCAACGCACCTCTTACTCCAATGAGACGTGACGTTCTTCGGCCAGATCAGCAGCATAAGCAATGGCGGCCTGAATATCCTCCTGCGCCACATGGTAACCGCTCATGATCGATTCGTAAGATTCCCCTTCTGCCAGGTTGTCAAGGATCACGGAAACCATCACGCGTGTTCCTTTGATGCAGGCTTTGCCATGGCAGATTTTCGCATCGATGCTAATTCGCTCTCGCCAGTTCATCGTTCATACCTCCTCTTCAAGCGTCTGATATCCCTTTATTATTTATAGCTGAAAAACTCAGAGAAGTGCATCCCGGTCAAAACCACAATTCTTGTACTCTTCTTTCTATTTTCCTTTTTGTTTTTCTAGTAGGCCCTCTCAGGTGGTTACAATCGCTCTATTTTATTGTGAGGCTTGGCGGCGAAACGATTCGGAGGGAAGTTTCTTTAAATAACTTAACTACGTCCCCGCCAATATGCCTAATATCGTCCACCACATATTGCTCTCTTTCTATTCCTCTCTTATCTCACAACGCTACGCGTTTTTCGCTCTGCACTATGCGTGCATTTGAGACTGCCAACCTTTTTATAGATGACACCAAATCGAAATATCCCAAGCCTGACCCCGTAGCCTTCCTTCCCGAACGTCCCCAAGGTTTCCTGCCTATAACAATACGAATCTAAAAGCTTTTTCCGGTCGCAATATTTTTCTTGACTTTTATATTTTTATTTGACATACTTCTATTAGATTTAAAGGTTCCGCCCTGATGACAAGAGCCCAAGGGGCTCTCCCGCAAGGGTAGTCAGGGCGGTCGCTTTTTATAGGTAATTCAATAGTAGTACTTCCGCCCAGATCTGAAGATATCAAATTCGCTCTGTATTCCAGATTTTATTAAATTGTAGCTTCGCAAATCTCCTCGTTCCCATTTCCTGAATATCGCCCAGTTGCAATAATCTGCAATCTGAAGGCCGGCGCAAGATTTTGATGCGTGGTGTAGAAGCTTATACCTTGTACCCGGTGGCAACATCCTTGAAAGAGTTTGTTTTACAGCTTTCTCTATGGCCTCTCGCTTTCTACTGACAGGTATACTATCCGTGATAACAATAACCTCTGCGTATTCCCTTAGATTTCGAGGTTCAAGAACATAGCGTATTAAATAGCCAATCATCCTGGGATAAAATTTCTCCACGACTTGGAATGCAGGACCCGTTTTTGGCTTTTCAACAATTAATGAGTCGATCCGCAAATTCCCAATGTTACTCGTGATAATGGCGAACACTCGATCTCGAACGGCTTGTCGATCCTCTGCTGCATGGAAATATTCCATATCGAGACCTACTTCAATTAGATCATATTTTAACGATATAAGAGGTGCATCCCATGAGAATGGTCTTGTCTTGGTAATTGTGGTGAGCGTGAAAAATTTCGTCCCGGTTACCGAAAAGTTAAAATCACCCGCTTCATCAAGAAACACATAAAGATATTGAGATGGCATATCAGTTTCACACCGCGATCATCTCTTTTCAGTCTCAAGTTTGGAGAGTATAGCTCTTACCACGTTTCTACGCTTTCCCCTCTGCCTGCCCACCGAAAATACCTGCTGTTGGCCGGTGCTCTGCTCCATGTTTTTTCTGGTTTTAAATTCCGCATTCCTCATTTGGAATGGCCAACTTTTTTATGGATGCCACCGAATATCAATTTCTCAAGCCTGACCCCAGATGACTCTACCATTTCCTTTCATTTTTCCGCCGCCGGCGAATTTCCTGCCATCGAAGCTGGCGCGACGCCTATTTCTTTACAGAAAACAGCGCACTCAATTTCCTTTGCCATTCGAACCCGTAAATAACTTCATACTCAATCTCCCGATCTTTCATTACAAATCCCAATGTGTCCGCTGGCAGTTTCTTAGCATAGCGATTACACAAATCAAACACCGATTCTTTGTATTTTGTATCAAGATTGCCGATCAACTGATCGCCTTTTGTCTCGACAATATACACCTTGTTTACTTTATCTTTCTGTTTTTCATCGGTCACGGTAAAAATAAAATCCGGATATATCTTACCCTTCTTCCAAGCTTGAATACCGTAGTCATGCTTTACCTCATTGCGATACCAAAAGAATAACCGGCTCTGATCATCCAAAAAATACGCTACCGGCTTCTCCAATCCCTCCGTAAATGAGTCTTTCGCCACAAACTCAAATAAGCTCAACTGCATCGGGCTCCCATCAGGTCGGCGCAGATACTCGGAGTTCGCCGGTACGCGAATTTTTTTGGGTAGTTTAAATCCAAAATCCTTGCTCACCACCATAAACCGAATCGCACCTTTTCCAAGCAACTCATTAAAAAAGTTTCCCGCCATCGTGTCACGCTGCTCGGCAATCACACGCTTGGCCTCCTCGATAATGAAAGAAAAATTTGAACTCACCCGCGCCTCTCCATGAAGTGCAAGAATTTTCGCCAAAATTGTCTCGGCAAAGCGATACGCCACCCACGGATTGGGAATAACATCACACAATTGCTGTGCCATAAAAATGCCATCAACCACAACGCCGCCTATCTCTTTCTGCGCCACGCGCTTTTCTTCAATGACCTTGCGCACATCGTCGGATAATTGCGCAACATATTCATCATCACTCACCACCCGATCGGTTAAAGATAATGAAAATATCTTTTCCAAATTGATAGCATCCCAATCTATCCTGCTCAAAATATCCATTTCATGGCTTACCTTGCGCCATTTGCCGCGATCTTTGATCGTAAAAAACGGTAAAATAATCTGCTCGGCTACCTTTTCAAAACGTTTTCGGACTTTATATTCCTTTGCTTCAAAATCTTTTTTGTACCCCTCCAAACCTTCATCCGCCGAAATATGTGTGCGCAAATCTCCCAGTCCTTCGCCTTCAAACGCTTTTTTGATTCCTTCAAACAGCTCCGACGTCTCTTGGCGAAACGCGAATACATAACTTTCATCCAACAATTTCACGCCTGTTTTTTTCGCGTACGGTTGCCGCAAAATTCGCCCCACAAGCTGCGTCAAAGCTGTTTTTGAATGTGTCTTATCCAGTACCGCAAGCACATACGCGAAGGCACAGTCCCACCCTTCCTGCAACGCCTGCTTGGTGATGATATAGCGGACTGGACAATCGCGCGACATCAGCCCGCCGATATCGTCAATTTCCTTGAGCTCATCTTCCTCGCTTGTCTTAATAGCGATATATTCCGCCGGTATCCCGCCGCGGATCAATTCATCACGTACATTGTTTGAATGAATATATCCTTTCCCTTGCTGTTCTTTGCCGACACGTTCTGTGCGCACCAAACAAATCGGACGAATATATGTTCCGGTATTTTGTTCATTTTTGATCGCTTCTTTTTCCAGTTCATCCCGCTTCTTAACACTCGCCCACAACGTATCCTTCCACGCCAAACTTCCCTTGCGTGTAATGTGCAAATCCAGCTTAATCATCTGCTCATCATTCACTTGTCTGCCGGAAATATTCACCAACACATTGCTTCCGACCGTCGGCGTTGCGGAAAGTTCGATCACCACGGACGGATTAAATCCAAAAATAGTCCGTTGCGCGTTTGGCGAATACGCCTTTTGGCTCTCGTCCAAAATCACCACCGGATTAAGTAGGCGTAAAGTGTTCCCAAGTGATGTTTTTATCTGCCGCTTCCAAATCCCACCAGCCTCATTAAATGTTTCCAAATTGGTGTAGGTCTCAAGCAGTTTTTCATGCTGATCAAGGCGATCTTCTGAAGGGAAGAACTCCTGAAACCCGCCGCTGTCAGCAAAAATGCGCAGATCTTTTTGTAACAATTCATTGCGCGCCGCAGACTGCAGCATTAACACATACACCACCAAATTTTCTTCTACATCAAGCGGCGAAAAGCGGTCAATATTGCCCTGAAATTTTTCTAAAATAAGCGTCCGGCCACCGCTTGCGATATCAAGTTGTTGCCGATACGGATGATTGCGATCTTTCAAGGCGCGTATTGTCTGCCGATAAATAGCAGTCGTTGGCACTACCCACAAAACAAGTCCCGTCCGTTTTTTTCGGAAAACCTCGTTTATTGTATCTAGCGTTTTGACGGCCAAAAAAGTTTTTCCGCCACCGGTTGGAATTTTCAAAACAAAATTCGGCACATCACGATCAAGCCCGTTGCGTCTTTCCTGGTATTGCCCCAGAGAAAATTCCTTTTCCAATCCTCGCCACGCATCTTCGCTTGCGTGTCGCGCATTCCCGCCGTCTTTTTCTTTGCGGACAAGGGAAAGGTACCCTTTGATCCATTCCAGCGCTTGTTGTTGAAAATCTTTTAATTCCATAACTATTGCTTTAGGTAAATCTCAAACGGGAGTTGCGCGAAGTCAATGTGGAGCCGCTCCAGATGTTCTTGATCCAGATATTTCGCCGGCCCGAACACTAGGCGCTTTTTGCCTGAGAATTTGCCGAGTGCTTCAGCACGCTCGAGCGTAAGCGCGGTAGACTTCAAGTATTCCATATCCGGCTTATAGAGGAGATACACTTGATATTCTTTGCTTTCGCCGACCAAGCCCGTTTTCTCGTTTATTTTCTTATCGTTAAATTGCCCGCCGGTGGCAGTATAAAACACGTAACGCGCCATTTCAGCGAATGTCGGCAAATCCTTGCCCTTCAAGATCCGCTCCGCGTCAATCGGCTTACCTAATTCATAATAACTAAACGATCCACCCAGTCCCTTTTGCAAATTCTCATCTTTCGCATTTTTCACACCCCTAATCACCCGTCGCACCCGTTCGGCAGTGATTTGTTCGGCGTAATCCTCACATTCCGCCAAAACAAACTTTCTATTTCCGCCGTCTTCTTGATTGAGTGCAAGCGTAGCTTGTGCAGTAGTACCAGAACCAGCAAAGGAGTCAAAAACTATGGACTCTTGATCTGTTGCAATCTGAATGATCCTTTTAATTAGGCCTGTCGGTTTAGGATTATCGAAAGGGAGTTTTTCGTCTGCAAATATTTCCTTCAGCTCCTTACGTGCGCCATCAGTATGTCCGACTTCATCATACGTCCAAATAGTAAGAGGTACTATTCCTTCCTGGACTTCTCCCAAGTATCTCTTCAATTGAGGCGCCCCTTTGCCATCTTTTCCAAAAAAGACCCTTCTTTCGTCAATCCATTTTGTCATTGTATCTTTATTTGTAGCCCAGCACCTTCCCTTTGTAGGAAAATATTCCCTGTTGGTAGTAGGATTGATTATCGGATAATCATATTCTTTTGAATATGTCTTAACAGTTAAGTTATCTGGTCTCCATAACCCTTTCCCATCTTTGTTATCATATTTATAAAGAGCGTTCTGCTTTTCAGTCCTTGGCAGCAAGTTTCTAACCCATCCGCCAAGCTTTTCCGTAATTGCTTTATTTTTTGCATATACAACAACGAAATCATGATTATCAGAAAAAAACCTGGCATCACTTGCAGCTGCATATTTCTTCTGCCAAATAATATTTGTAATGAAGTTTTCTTCTCCAAATACATCGTCAGTTAGAAACCTGAGGCGATGTTGTTCGTTATCGTCAATAGAAATGAAGATTGCGCCATCATCACACAAAAGCTCACGTAAAAGTTTTAATCGCGGCATCATCATGCACAGCCACTTGTCATGGCGAGTGAGATCGTCTTTGTCTACCACTTTGCCCAGCCACTCTTTCATCATTGGTGAATTAACGTTGTCGTTATACGCCCACTTCTCGTTGCCGATGTTGTAGGGAGGATCAATGTAGATGCACTTCACTTTTCCAGCATAAGAAGGAAGAAGAGCTTTAAGCGCGAGCAGATTGTCGCCATGGATAATAAGGTTATCATTCAAGCTGACTTTCTTCGTCAAGCTCTTTCCCCCGTCCGGTACTAACTCGTGGTACGGCACCGTGAGATGATGATTGCGGACGATTTCTTTTCCTTTGAATTGTATTGTTGCCATAGTATTATTATTTTACCTCCAAAGTTCGCTTACCGATTTAGCGTTTAATAATTTAGAAAGCGTCGTGTAGCGCGGGGCTTGTGGCGCTTCGCCTTTTTTGCCTGTGCCTAGTTTGATCGGCTTCACGGTCTTTTTGTTTTTGAGATAGAGAATGTATTTGCCCGTGTCTTTGTATGGCTCTATTCTTTCAATCTCCGCGTAATGGCTAATATGCGCAACGGGGGCTTTTTCGTAAATTGCCAAATACTTGAGTTTTTCGCGCGCCTCTTGAGAAAGACGTATCTCCCACCATGCATTGTTTTCTAAATAAGCGTGTTTAAAGCCGTCTTCAAAAGCAGCGCAGACAACTGTGTCAAAATCCACTGCTTTGCCGGTTTTAGTTTTTTCTGTTTCTATATCTTCAATTTCCTCGCGCATCGGCTCGTAGTAGTACAATATATCCTTTCCGCATACGTAGCGTTGCAAAAGCACCACATCCGGCGGGTTTTTGAAAATCTTGAAAGCAAGATTGAGATCCGCCGTGACTTCATTGATAGCGACCACAATTTTAATATCGTTTTCAGTAAGAAAAAGCATTAACTCCGTCACGGTTTTAAAGACGGTTTGCGGTAAGTACCTCTCTATTCCCTTCTTTGTTTCTTGCTCATTTTCGATCGCTTTGATAAGTAGGCCACGTATTTGGTTAGCAGATGTCGCACTACTTGAGCCAAAACGCACAATTTGTTCTGAGATATGCGCATAAACATCGTGAGACGCAATCTCGTTTTCCACAATATACAGTTGCGGTTTTTGGGTGTCGTAAAAATCGATCAAGAACGCATCCGGTATGCCGCGGTGACTATCCCGCCCGATCCGTCTTTTGACATCAACATAGACAGAATCTTTCCCAAAAAGATATTTCTGATTTTCAATCACCGCTTTCTCAAAATCGGCTTCATTGTCAAAATCGTATAAAGAATATTCGTTGTTTTTTAAAATAATTCTAGCCATATATTTATTTAAATAATTCTGTTACCGGAACGCCGTGCGTCCGCAATTTTTAAAACTGTTTCTTTAGTATGGTAGGTGTTGCCCTTCCTCTATTTTCGCAATGCTATGAGAAACAAGATTTACCTTAGTTAGTATATGAATTTTTTTTGCATCTGGTCAAACGAAATTAGTACAAATCTGAGAGGGTCCGGGGGGTACGTAGTTGAATTCTTTCACTTACTTTTCCTTCCACAAATTCTAACCGCCCTCACCTTTCAATTGCTCCGGAGCATGCCAAATGCGGATTGCCGAATGCGGATTGCGGAATTGTCAACCCAGTTAAAACTCATTCTATTCGACCTAATCCAACTGCCTACCGCATAGCGTAAATACTCACCCCTTCTCTCTGGGCTAATTTTAAATCTTCAAGAGATGCAATCGCTGGCATATTCTACCCCTCTAATTCCGTGTCACGTGTCCCTGCCTACCGGCAGGCAAGCGTGATTCGTGTCCGTGGTTAAATCGCCTAAAGCCACACCGGAAAGCAAAAAAGCCCATTCTCGTCTTTATAAAAGCTCCGGATGGTTTTTCTTAAGCCAAGCGATTACCTCGTCCTTGAATTCCTTAACGAACCCAATCAGCTCATCCGCATCCGACTCCGAAGCCCCGCCTACATCATCGTATTCCACAATGTTACGTTTCTTGCGGCAATCATCAAGATACTCGGCATCCGCTTTCTTGGCCTCTCCCAGAATCTCCGGAAAGGCTGCCAGTGTCCGGTAGTGCTGCGATTCATGGGATGGCCGGTATCCCTCGGCGGAAAGTAGAATCCTGCAGAGCTTCAATGCACCATTGTATGCAATACCGAAACGCCAGTCTGAAGAGATATCCCTTTGGGCATCGTTGAGATCACGTTCTGCAATGCTTAAAAGACTACTGATTTCTTTTCGGCTTGTTCGATGGGGCTTCAGCCAACCGTTATCTGCCCATTGCTTCAAGCTCACGCTCGGATCCTATAATGAAGATTTTGGGAGTCTCCATAACGCTGGAGACAAAATGCTCCTTCGCTCGAATACGCTTTCGAAACTCCTCCTCACGCAAAACGTGTGGATTAACCTCGCGCCCAATCTTTTCTTCGATACCGGACAATAACCGAGAGAGGTCTCGCAATCCGAGTTGGCCAATCACCATCAAATCCACATCGCTGCCGGCTTTTTCCTCTCCACTGGCGATGGACCCGAACACAAAAGCCACACGGATCCTCTTGTCCGTAAGCGCAGACTTCAGCACATCAGACAGGCCTGAGGTCTTCAGCACCAGATTACGAATCTCAGGATAAAGAGGACTTTCGGTTTTTGCACGGTAGTACACACGATTGCTATCCCTTCGGCTTTGGACGAGATCCAGTCGGACCAGTTTACGCAGTTCCTGCCGGAGGGTGCTGTCGTTCAGACCTGACCGGCGCTCAATTTCCCGAACATGCAGTTCTTCTCCAGTCCCACTGAAAAGGAGCCGGAATATCCCTGCACGCGCTCGCGATGAAAGAAGCTCAGCCAATCGATTCATATTGCGTGTTTATACCACGCAATTGCGTGGTTTGTCCACTCATTTATT
>Ga0315281_10008953_pt1 | contig 13943 bp, 16 predicted proteins | sample YL17G07_0_MG_FD_204540 | JGI IMG/M metagenome (GOLD analysis project Ga0315281, IMG submission 204540) | Sediment microbial communities from Yellowstone Lake, YNP, Wyoming, USA - YL17G07_0 | ecosystem: Environmental > Aquatic > Freshwater > Lake > Sediment | place: USA: Wyoming | collected...
GGCAGGTCCTTCACGCGGCCGCCGCGGATCAGCACCACCGAGTGCTCCTGCAGCGTGTGTCCCTCGCCCGGGATGTACGCCGTCACCTCGATGCCGTTGGTCAGCCGCACGCGCGCGATCTTGCGCAGCGCCGAGTTCGGCTTCTTCGGTGTCATCGTGCGCACCTGCGTGCAGACGCCCCGCTTCTGCGGGGAGCCCTTGCCGCGCACGGTGCGGTTTTTGAGCGAGTTGTAGGTGAAGCGAAGAGCCGGAGCCTTCGTCTTCTTGATCGACTTCTTGCGGCCCTTGCGCACGAGCTGACTGATCGTCGGCACTCGACACCCTGCGTTTCTACTACCTGATAGCTGGCGTACGGCTCACGAGGAGCCCCTGCGGCGGGGCGCACGAAAGGCCGGCAGCCTTATTGCTGAGCCAGTCCGGCGTAACCGCCCCGCCCGGTGGGGCCTGCGGTCACTATGTGCCGGCCGTTGTCACTTTGGGGTCTTCCGACCTGTATGTGAGTCTGGCGTCAAAGCCTATCCCGCAGGTGCGGGACACAGCGACGCATACTATCAACGCGCGAAGCTAGGTGTCAAGGTGAACGAGGTCTGTAGTAGGTAGTGGGTAGTGGGTAGTTTGTGGTCCGGCCTGGCACACCCGTCCGGTACGCCCGGGACAAGCGTGCTCGCATTGTGGTGCGTCCCAAGCGCAATTCGGCCCAGGCCTGACCGAGTACGCTCCCTCAATGCGGCTCTGGCTAAGACGAACCTCGGTCGGCGCTGCCGCAACGCTGTTGGTTGTGGCAATAGGCAGCTTAGCCTTTGGTTTAGTATGCCCATGCAATCTCGCCGCGGCTATCCTCTACATCGTGCTGAGCAACATCGCGCTTCTGGCCGCGCTCGTTTTCGCCATTCTCGCGATCCTGCTGCGCCCCGGCGCTTTCGACCGCTGAAACTTCCCCCCTCCGACCTCCGACCTGCACCCACCGACCTCCACCTTCCAGCCTCCACCTTCCAGCCTCCAGCTTCCAGCCTCCGCCGCCCCTACAGCTTGACAACGCCACCACTCCCGTACCATCGCGACTAGAACAGGCGTTCGCCGCACCCGATCGGCTACAAAGCCCGCGTGGTGGCCGAGACCAGAGACCGAGCCTCCGCATATCGTCCGCGTCATGCGCCCGGCCGCTTAACGCGGACATCTGAAGTCATTCAGCAACCTGAGCACGCGACCTCTTGACAACGAGTTACCACCTCCACTAATATTAGTTCGGTGCCTAATGTTATTCGCGACTGTAACGTCAGCTAACGTCTGCATGGCCCGCCGGTGCCTCTGCTATGAACGCTCCAGCAGTCAAGAACCCGTTCCGTCCGGGGGCGGGGCATCTCCCTCCGTATCTCGCCGGACGCGACTCCGACAAGGCGGAGTTCGCCGGATTTCTGACTCAAGAGCCGATCTTGAAGAACGTGATCCTGACCGGATTGAGAGGCGTCGGGAAGACCGTTCTGCTTGAGACGTTCAAGCCAATGGCGATCTCCGCGGGATGGCTGTGGGTCGGAACCGATCTATCAGAGTCGAGCAGCATCTCCGAGGAACACCTCGCGATACGGCTCATCACGGACCTCTCGGTCGTCACGTCGGCGATGATTACGGGCGTCGAGGTCCAGCGCGGTACCGGTCTCACGGCACGTGACACCGAACTTCCCCAAACGCTCGACTATGAGGCGCTTCTCGGCATCTGGAACGGGACGAACGGCTTGGCCTCTGACAAGCTGAAAGCCGTCCTTGAAGTTGCGTGGCATTACATCCGGCCGCTTAACAAGAGAGGCGTGATCTTCGCCTACGACGAAGCTCAGAACCTAGCTGATCATGCCGAACGACAGGAGTACCCGCTATCGTTGCTGCTCGACGTGTTCCAGTCGATACAAAAGAAGAACATCCCGTTCATGCTCGTCCTCACGGGTCTTCCAACTCTGTTCCCCAAGTTGGTCGAAGCGCGAACGTTTTCGGAGCGAATGTTCCGTCAGATTTTTCTCGACCGGCTGGACGAATCCGCCACGGGCGACGCAATCATGAAGCCGATTAGAGAGTCAGGAGCATGGGTGCGCATCGCAGAGAGGTCCGTTCACGGTATCTTCGAAGTGACGCGCGGGTACCCGTACTTCATTCAATACGTGTGTCGCGAACTCTATGATGCGTGGACGCAGCAGGCTATGGCCGGAGAGGAACTTAAGTCTGTGCCCTTGGGTAGCGTGATGCGCAAACTGGACACCGACTTCTTCGCGGGGCGTTGGGCGCGAGTCACCGACAGGCAGCGCGATCTCATGTGGGTGATCGCTCAACTCGACAATTGCGACTCCGAATTCACGGTCCAGGACATCGTGAAACAGTCGCAGGCGGCGCCGAAGCCGTTCAGCGGCAGCCATGTTAGCCAGATGCTCACTGCCCTCGCCGAAGCCGGGCTCGTGTACAAGAACCGCTGGGGGAAGTACTCGCTCGCCGTCCCCTTGCTCGATCAGTTCATCCGCCGGCAAATGCCGACGGCGCCACCGCCTCAGTAAAGAGCCACTTCCCCATCTCCACTACCCGCTCCCCCAGCCTTGACAACCCCCACGCCCCTCCCGTACCATCGCGACTAGAACAGGCGTTTGAAACAAACGATTGCCGGATTATGATCACCGGCGCGTGGGAGGGAGCGGCCATGAAGGGTCTGTCCGATAAGCAGAAGAGCATCCTCGACTTCATGCGCGAGTTCATCGACGAGCACGACTACCCGCCGAGCATCCGCGACATCCAGGTGGGCTGCGACATCAGCTCCACCTCCGTCGTCGACTACAACCTGAAGGCGCTCGAGCGGCTGGGGCAGATCCGCCGCGACCGCGAGGTCTCCCGCGCCATCGAGCTGCTGGACCGCGGCGGCAGCCGCCGCCAGCGCACCATCCCCGTGCCGATCATCGGCACCATCGCGGCGGGCCAGCCGATCCCGGTGCCGGCGCCCGAGAACATCGACTACGACAACGTCTTCGACGCGACCGAGGACATGACCCGCGGCCGCGAGAACGTCTTCGCCCTCAAGGTGCGCGGCACCTCGATGATCGATGCGCTCGTGAACGACGGCGACATCGTCATCCTGGAGCAGACCTCGACCTGCGACGACGGCGACATGGTGGCGGCGTGGCTGAAGAAGGAGAACGAGGCCACCCTCAAGAAGTTTTACCGCGAGGGCGACCGCGTCCGCCTGCAGCCGGCCAACAGCACCATGCAGCCGATCTTCACCTCCGCCGACAACGTGGAGATCCAGGGCAAGGTGCTGGCCACAATCGGCCGCAGGGACTAGCCACCGACATCGCAGACCGCGGGCGGGCGGGGCAAGCCCCGCCCCTACGGGGTTCCGACCCCACCTCTCACCTCCCACCTCCAGCCTCCGCCTTCCAGCTTCCAGCTTCCAGCTTCCAGCACCGATATACTGCCCCACCTCCACGCATCCAGCCGGTATCTCCGTCGAGGCCGCATGGACGAGATCCTCCGCATCGAAGGACTGCGCGTCTCCTACCGCGAGCGCGACCGCACCGTGCGCGCCGTCGACGGTGTCAACCTGGTGCTGCGCAAGGGCACGACCATGGCCATCGTCGGCGAGAGCGGCTGCGGCAAGACGACGATCGCGCTCTCGGTCCTGAACCTGCTGCCCGCCGCCGGCCGCATCGACGCCGGGCGGGTGCTCTACGGCGGGCGCGACGTGCTGGACCTGCAGGGCGACGACCTGCGCCGCGTGCGCGGCCGCGAGATCTCGATGATCTTCCAGGACCCCGTGAGCGGGCTGAACCCCGTGATGGCGATCGGCGCGCAAGTCGCCGAGATCGTCCAGGCGCACTTCGACATCTCGCGGAAGGAGTCGCAGCGGATCATGCTGGACGCGCTCGCCCGCCAGGGCCTGCCGAACCCGGAGCGCGTGGCGGCATCGTATCCGTACCAGCTCTCCGGCGGCATGTGCCAGCGCGTGATGATCGCCATCGCGACGGTGTTGCGGCCGAGCGTCATCATCGCCGACGAGCCGACGTCGGCGCTGGACGTGACGGTGCAGGCGGCGATCCTGCACGAGCTGGACGAGCTGAAGGAGGAGCTGGGCGCCTCGATCATCCTGATCACGCACGACCTCGGCGTCGTCGCGAAGATGGCCGACGATATGGCCGTGATGTACGCCGGCCGCGTCGTGGAGCAGAGCGCCACGGCCGAGATCTACGCGCGCCCGCGGCACCCCTACACCGCCGCGCTGCTCGATGCGCGGCCGCGGCTCGACGACCCCGGCCGGCGCCTGCGCAACATCCCGGGCACGCCACCGGATCTGGCCGAACTGGGCACGGACTGCGCGTTCCTGCCGCGCTGCTCGAAGGCGATCACCGCCTGCCGCGTCTCCGCCTGGCCGCCGCTCACCGAGCTGGCGCCGGGCCACGAGGCAGCCTGCTTCAACCCCGTGTACCAGCCGGACTGACGGACAAGAAGCCGGGACGGGAAGCTACGCCCTGGAAGACGCCAGCGGGCGAGCGCCCGACGCCGGGCGCATGGCGCACAGCTCGTGGATCAGCAGCTGCAGCGCCGACTCGTCGTCCTGCAGGCCGCGCTTCACGCTCAGGTCCGATTCCAGCAGCTTGGCGTACGCCTCGCGCAGGCGCGGCCACGAGTAGCGCTGCGCCGTGGCGCTGACCGCATCGAGCTTGAAGCCAGGTACGCCGGACGCGCGGGCCGTCTCGTCGCGCCCGATGCGGCGGTCGCGCAGGTCCTTCACCAGAAGGAGCTGCCGGTATTGCTTCACGATCATCGACGTGATCACCTGCGGCGGGTAGCCATCGACCAGCAGCCGGCGCAGCGACGTGAGCGCCTTGCGCTCGTCGCCGGCGATGACGGCGTCGGCCACGTCCCAGAACTTCGTCTCGTGCGCGGCCGGTACCAGCTCCGCCACGGCGGCCTCACCGACGGCCTCGCCGGCGGCGTAGGTGTCGAGCTTCTTGAGTTCGTTGCTGAGCGCCCAGAGGTCGCCGCCGATCAGGTCGACGAGCGACTTCGCGGCGCCCTCCGTCAGCTTGATCTGCTCGCGCTTGGCGGTGTTCTTCACCCAGGCGACCAGTTCGTTGCCGCTCAGCGGGTTGAACTCCACCGTCTTCGCGAGCGGCGCGAAGATCGTGAACGCGGCGTTCGTCCTTGCCAGCTCCCCCTCGACGAAGACGAGCGTCGTCGTCTCGGGCATGGTCGCCGGGTCGCCGAGCAGCGCCGCGGCGCGGCGCCACGGCTCGAGCGGGTCGTCGGGGTCGGCCTTCTTCTTGGCGCGGCCGCGCTTCACCTCGCCCAGCGCGCGCAGCAGCCCGTCGACGATCACCAGCCGGTCCGTCGCGAGAAACGGCACCGCCGTCGTGTGGGCCAGCAGCTCATCGGGCGTGAGGGCGCGGCCGTCGAGCACCGTCGTGTTGCTGGCGAGCATCTTGTCGGTGTCGGCGACGGCGAGCGCGTTCTTGATCGAGGAGAGCGCGCTGCTGACCTGGTAGGAGTCTTTGCCGTAGAGGAGGTGAATCACGCGGACATTCTACGCCGCCAGCGCCGCCAGGCGGCAGGGGATTTCGTGGGAGTTTGTCCTACGCCAGGGGCTCGATGCCGACCAGCTCGCAGGTCCGGCTCGACGACGCACTGAAGGTCGTGCCGGTGATGCGCGCGCGAGCGCGCCGGCCGTCGGCCAGGCGCAGGATGACGTCGCGCAGGCCCGCCGAGAAGTACATCGACGCGACCAGTCCGGGCTGGTCGAGGTCGGAGAGCGTCGCGGTCCAGCGGGCGCCATCCTCGGTGATGCGCGCAACCGCGCCGGTGATCAGCTCGCCCGCCGATGTGGCCACCGTTGCCGCCTGCAGCGACGCCGGCGATTCGGCCAGCGCGGCCTCGATCATGCGCCGGACGGTTATGGCGGCGGCGATTTGGCTTTCGGAGGGGGAAGCGGAGAGCATACGGGGACTATCCTTCGCGCGCGCTGGCGCCTGCGGCTGTGTACTGCCCGCGCTGCGGGCGGTCGCGTGAACGGCGTCTTGACTTCACTGCACTCCAGGGGACGCTGGTTACGCCGGCGTTAACCCGCGTGAGCCGGACGTTAAGGACGCGTGAACGAAATGGCCCGACGCCACTGGCCTGAGCGAATCCACACCGGGAAGAGCGCTACATCGCGAGTTGCAACTGCCCTGCCGACGGCACGATGCGCTCCGGCGGGATGAGGCCGTACTTGCGGCGCAGGTTGCCGATGGTGCGGTGGACGTCCTGAGTGTAGGTTTTCGGCGCGTACGCCCCGCGATAGTACTTCGCGTAGCGCTCAGAGAGATGGGGGTAAGCTTCGCGGAGGAACGGCATGAACCATTCCTTCGTGCCAGGCTTCAAGTATAGCACGTTATCGTGCACGAACGAGGCGCCGTGCTCGCGCGCGGCCTCGATCACGCGCTCCAGGTCCTCCGGCGCGTCCGTCAGCCCGGGCAGCACCGGCGCCAGCAGGACGCCGCAACGGATGCCGCGCTCGCTCAGCATCCGCATCGCATCCAGGCGCTTCTGCGGCTTCGCAGTGCCGGGCTCGATGCGCTTCCAGATCTCCTCGTCGAGCGTGGCGATGCTGAAGCTGACGGTCAGCTCCGCCTCGCGGCCCAGCGACTCCAGCACGTCGGCGTCGCGGATGATCAGCGGCGACTTGGTGACGATGCTGGCCGGGTTCGCGTAGTCGCGCAGCACGCGGAGGATGCGGTGGGTGAGCGAGTACTTCAGCTCGGCCGCCTGGTAGGGGTCGCACGCCGTCCCCACCGCGATCAACTCGCGCTGCCAGCCGGGGCGGCCGAGGTCCTGCCGCAGCATCTCCGGCGCGTTCACCTTGACGATGACGCGCGACTCGAAGTCGCGGCCGGAGTCGTAGCCCAGGTACTGGTGCGTGCCGCGCGCGAAGCAGTAGGTGCAGGCGTGCTGGCAGCCGCGGTAGGGGTTCAGCGTCCAGCGGAAGGGCAGGCTGTTGGTGGCGATGCGATGGACCGCGCTCTTGCACTCGATCTCTTCGAAGATGACGTCGGGCATGGGCACCTCCCCGAAGGCTGTTTCAGAACGTGTGTTCTATTCTGCTCCCAGCGTAGGCCCGGAACATATGTTTGTCAAGTCGCCCTGCAAAGGGAATCCGACGAGGCTCAGTTTGAACGGCGGGAGCCGATGGTGCGCCGAAGCGCCACGTACCAGGCGCCGGCGAGCAGGGCATATAGCCCCACCGCTAGGAGCGTCTGGTTTACCGAGAGACCACGGATGACAATCCCATAGAACAACGCTACGCTCGCGATCATGACAATGGTATTGAGCGCCAGCATGGCGACGGTCTCGCCGGGGGAGAGCTTCTTCCTCAATCTGGCAACCTCGCGATTTCCTGAACGTTCCAAACGTGACCCCAGCCGCCCCCGCGCGACAGCAGCGGGGCTCTTAGTCGATGCAGCCTCACATGGTGCTTCTCCCGTTGCTCAAGCCACAACTCTAAAGGCGGCTTGATTCAATCTTCGTGAAACCTCTTCGCCATGACTCAATGTCGCCCGCCGCCGTGGGCCCGTCAAGGTTCAAATCGAGCCACTACCACCGCATCGCGCTATCCGGCGGACGCCCACTCCTCCCGCAGCACGCTCATGACGACCAGGTCGTGCCAAGCGCCGCGCCGGTACAGCGCCTGCCGCCGCCGCCCCTCTTCGACGAAGCCGCACTTCCGGTACGCCGCCTGCGCCCGCGCATTGAAGTCGTACACGAACAGCTCCACGCGGTTGAGGTTCATCTCCCCGAACGCAAAGCCGAGCAGCGTCTTCAGCGCGTCGGAGCCGTAGCCACGCGACCAGTACTCCTTCTCGCCGACCATGATGCCCAGCTCGGCGTGACGGACCGCCGGCCGCACGTTGAACAGGTTCGTGTTGCCGATGTGCACGCCGTCCCTCGTCTCGATCGCGAAGAACGGGCGGTCGTACGAGAGTGGCTTCGATACCAGATCCCGCATCCACGCCTCCTCCGCCGCCAGCGACATCTGGTAGCGCAGCGAGAGGAACTGCGTCACCTCGCGGTCGTTGATCCAGCGCGTGTTCCGGTCGAGGTCGCTCATCTCCGGCGCGCGCAGATCCACCAGCTTGCCCCGGATCATCGCGTCACCTCGCCGGCTGCCTGTTGCGCTGCCCACTCGTCGCGGAGGATGCTCATGATAATCACGTCGTGATGCGCGCCACGGGTGTATTGCGCGCCGCGGCGCCGGCCCTCTTCGACGAAGCCGCATTTACGGTACGCGGCGAGCGCCCGCGCGTTGAAACCGAACACGTCGAGGTCGAGCCGGTTGAGATTCATGTCGCCGAAGACGAAACTCATCAGCGTGCGCAGCGCGTCCGATCCGTAGCCGCGCGACTGATAGGGCGCCTCCCCGATGATGATGGCGAGCCGCGCCCTCCGGTCTTCCGCGGAGACATCCATCAAACGCAGGCCACCGATGTGCACACCATCCCTGGTCTCGATGCCGAAGCGTGGATCGTCGAACGAGAGTGGCCTGGAAACATACGAGCGCATGGACGCCTCGGTCGCGGCCCGCGATTGCGGATAGCGGTCGCCCATCAGCCGCTGCAGCTCCTCGTCGCCGGCCCAGCGCGCGCTTTGCTCGATGTCCGTCAGCTCACGCGCGCGCAGGTTGACCAGCGTGCCCTTGATCATCGCCTCACCTCGTCCGCCTCTTGCAGCGCCGCCCACTCGTCGCGCAGGATGCCCATCCAGAGCGTGTCGTGGTAGGCGCCCTCCGCGTAGCGATGCTGCCGCAGCCGCACCTCCTCGACGAAGCCGCACTTCCGGTAGCAGGCCTGCGCCCGCTCGTTGCGCGCGTCGACCGTCAGCTCGATGCGATAGAGGTTCATCTCGTCGAAGCCGAAGCGCAGCAGCGTGCGCATCGCGTCGGTGCCGTAACCCCGCGACCAGTACGCCTTGTCGCCGATCGTGATGCCCAGTTCGGCACGCCGATCTTCCGGCACCGCCTTGTGGAACGCGATGCTGCCGATGTGTACGCCGTCCTTCGTGTCGATGGCGAAGGTGACGTGATCGTACGACAGCGGCTTGCCGGTATTCTCGCGCAGCCACGCCTCCTCCGCCGCGAGCGAGAACGGGTAGCGCTTGTTGAGGAAGCGCGTCACCTCCGGGTCGTTGAACCAGACGGCGTAGCGCTCCAGGTCGCTCATCTCCACCGCCCGCAGGTTCACCAGTGTTCCTTCGATCATGATGCTTCTCCTCTCGGCTCCGTCCGCTCCGGCTAACAGACAGGCCCACCGGGTGGTGGGCCTGTCATTCGCTTCGACGTAGCTGCTGGCTACGGCATACCGGGCGACGACAGGCGTCTGCACACGGTAACGAGATCCGCCGACGGGCGATCGGCGCCCGGCAGGATCGAGATCGGTCCACGCGTGTGCATCAGTACGGCTGTCATCGCTGCTCCCTCTGAGTTGGCGCAGTATAGCCAACCACCGCGGGACCGCCGCAAGCGCGGCGGCCGCTCTCGCCAGATCCGCCGCCGTGGTATACGCTTCCGCCACGAATTGAGGCCCGCGATCCGCGCCGCGCGCGCGGCAAGGCACTCTGCATGACCGGCCCCCTGCACTCGCTCCGCATCCTCGACCTCACGTCCGGCGTGGCCGGGCCGTGGTGCACGAAGCTGCTCGCCGACTACGGCGCGGACGTGATCAAGATCGAGCGCCCCTGCGTGGGCGATGCGTCGCGCGGACACGGGCGCTTCGCGGAGGGCGTGCCGGACCGCGAGCGGAGCGCGCTCTTCCTCTGGCTCAACACCAGCAAGCGCAGCCTCACGCTCGATATCGAGACGGCCACCGGCCGCGCGCTGATGCTACGCGTCGCGGCCACGTGCGACGCCGTCGTGCACGACTTCCGGCCGGCGGACCTGGCGCGGCTGCGGCTCTCGCACGACGTCTTCGCGGCGGAGAACCCGCGCGTGGCCACGACCTCCGTGACGGCGTTCGGGCAGAGCGGCCCGTACGCGGACTGGCTCGCCACGAACATCGCCTCGTACGCGGCCGGCGGCCAGCACTATCTCACGGGCGACGCCGACCGCGAGCCGCTGCAGAACGGCGGCTACCAGGCCGAGTACCAGGCCGGCACGTGGGCCTTCGGCGCGACCGTGGCCGCGATCTGGCACGCCCAGACGACCGGCGCCGGCCAGCAGGTCGAGGTCGCGGGGCAGGAGGTGCAGGCGGCGATCCTGGAGATCTACCTGCCGGACTTCGCCTACCGGAAGGCCGAGACGCTGCTCTCACGGCGCGGCAACTTCTCGTCGGCGGTCGTCGGCATCTACCCCGCGCTCGACGGCCACGTCGGCATCCACGCGATGCCGAAGAACTGGCCGCAACTCGTCGCGGCGCTCGACGCCGAGTGGATGGCGACGGACGAGCGTTTCGTCGACAACCGCGCCCGGCTGCGCAACGACGACGACCTGTCGGCGCAGATGTTCATCTGGTCGTCGGGCGTCACGCGCGCCGAGGCGTACGAGCGCGCCGGCCGCTTCCGCGCGCCGATCTCGCCCGTGAACACCGTGGCGGACCTGCTCGAATCGGAGCACCTGGGCGTCCGCGACTTCTGGCGCGACATCACGCACCCGGCCGCCGGCACGATGCGCTACCCCGGTCCGCCGGCGCGCATGCCCGCCACGCCCGCCGATCCGCGCCCCGCGCCGCTGCTCGGCCAGCACACCAGCGACGTGCTGCGGGCCGTGCTGGGGCTGTCGCAGGGGCAGATCGTCGCGCTGTCCGCAGCGGGTGTGGTATGAGGATGATCTTCGGACCACGGATCGAGGCAGCCGGGCACCTCACCCCGGCCTTCGGCCACCCCTCTCCACGCTGTGGAGAGGGGCGCAGCCCGACGGTTGTGCTCCATGACCTGGCGGCGCTCTCGCAGCACGTCGCACCTAGTCTCCAGCTTCCAGCGTCCAGCCTCCAGGGCCGGGGGGCGGTATGAGGACGTCCCGCGCGCACGATGAGTATCGCGACACGACGTGGCTCAACCCGAAGGTCGAAGTCCGCGACTCAAGGATCGAAGGACGCGGATTGTTTGCGCTCCAAGACATCGCGCCAGGCGAGGTGATCATCATCATGGGCGGGCGCCTGCTCACCGATGATCAGCTCCACGCGCTGCAACTGGAGAAGTACAGCTCGGCCGCGATCGACGAGGGCCTGCACGTCCTGCTCGACACGCCGAACGCGGCCGAGTTCGGGAACCACTCTTGCGATGCAAACACCTGGATGCACGACGAGGTGACGACGGAAGCGAAGAGACTGATCGCGGCAGGCGACGAGCTGACGATCGACTACGCGACACACACGGCCATCGCTGCCTGGTCGATGACCTGCAACTGCGGCTCGCCGCCGTGCCGGGGCACCATCACCGGCGACGACTGGCGCCGCGCCGACGTCCAGGAGCGGTATCGCGGGCATTTCTCGCCCTTCCTCAACGCGCGCATCGAACGACTCCGAACCGAGGCGGTAGCCAGACAATGACGCACGTCGACATCCAGTCTCCAGCTTCCAGCCCCGAGCCTCAGGCCAGGGACCTCCAGCGCCTCCCCCTCGCGGGCATCCGCGTCCTCGACCTGACGATGGTGTGGGCGGGGCCCTCGGGCACGCGGCTGCTCGCGGACATGGGCGCGGAGGTGATCAAGGTCGAGTCGGCGCGGTCGTGGGACATGCTGCGCTCGCTGCACTTCCTCGGCGGCAAGACGGAACGATGGTGGAACAAGGCGGCCTACTTCAACCACAACAACCGCAACAAGTACGCCTGCACGCTGGACCTGCAGACCGCGCGCGGCCGCGAGCTGGCGCTGCGCCTCGTCGCCACGTGCGACATGGTGTTCGAGAACTACCGCGCCGACGTCATCGGCAAGCTGGGCGTGGACTACGACGACCTGCGCGCCGTCAAGCCCGACATCATCCTGGTCTCGATGCCGTCGCACGGCAAGTCGGGGCCGGAGTCGCACCACGTCGCCTATGGCACGAACGTCGAGCAGCTCTCCGGGCTGGCGTCGATCACGGGCTACCCCGGCGCCGGGCCGCACAAGTCGCCGATCGCCTACGGCGATCCGAACGCCGGCGCCATCGCGGCGGCGGCGGCGCTGGCGGCGCTGCACCATCGCCGCGAGACGGGCGAGGGGCAGCACGTCGAGGTCGCGCAGTGGGAGGCGATGATCGGCACCATCGGCGAGTACGTGCTGGGCTACCAGGTGGACGGCAGTACAGGGGAGAGCCTCGGCAACCGGCACGTCTCGCGCGTGCAGGGGGTGTACCCGTGCGACGGGGACGACGAGTGGGTGGCGATCTCCGCCGGCTCCGACGCCGAGTTCGCATCGCTGTGCGGCGCGATCGGGCGGCAGGAGCTGGCGCGCGACCCCCGCTTCGCCGACGTCGTCTCGCGCCATCACCACCACGACGAACTGGATGCGATCATCGGCGCCTGGACGTCGCCCCGCTCGCAGGACGATGCGGCGCGCGCGATGCAGGCGGTGGGGGTGAGCGCGGCGCCGGTGCTGAAGATCCAGCGGCTGATGCAGGACGAGCACCTGCGGGCGCGCGGCTTCTGGGAGAGCGTCACGCAGGCCGACGCTGGCACGTGGGACATGGAGGGGCCGGTCTGGCGCATGTCGCGCACGCCGGCGCACGTCCGCATCCCGCCGCCGATGTACGGCGAGCACAACGAGTGGGTGCTGCGCGACCTGCTCGGGCTCGGCCACGATGAGATCGCTTCGCTCGAAGCGGAAGGCGTGACGTCGCGGGAGCCGGATCTCGGCGTGCACGCGTAGGCCCTCACCCCGGCCTTCGGCCACCCCTCTCCCACAAGGGGAGAGGGGATAAGCCGAATCTGGTTGCGATCACTCCTGCTCCCGGCTCGATCGCCACATCACCAGCGACAGCACCGCCAGCAACGCCGTCATCACGCAGGCCTGGGCGACGCAGTAGACGCAGATCGCGTCGAGCACGCGCAGTTCGATGTACGTCAGGTACATCGAGAACCCGAACGACGCCAACGCGATGCCCCACGCCGCCGTCAGCGCCGTCTGCGACCGCCGCAGCCACGACGCCGCGACGAGCAGCAGCATCCATGCATACGCCGCCGCCCCGAGCAGCGCGACCGGCGCGCCGCCGATCTTGGCGTAGCGGCTGCTGTTCACCAGCTCGCAGTCGCCGATGCTGCTGCAGGCGATCGGCTGGTGCGCGTAGTGCACCACCGTCAGGTACGTGGCGATGCCGACGCCGGCGGCGGCGAGCATGGCCGCGACGCCGAGCAGCCATCGCTGCGTGACGCGCGGCAGCACGCCGCCGAGGGCGAACGCGGACCGCGCGCGCGTGCCGGTGAGAGCGATCGCGGCGGCCTGCCGGTCACCCGGCCCCGGGCCGCTCACTTGACCGCCATAAGCGCGGCATCGATCGCGGACTGGAACTCGCCGTACGGCTGGACGCCGACGATTTTCTTGTCGCCGATGAAGAACGTCGGCGTCGAGCTGATGCCGTTGCTGCGCGCCGTGTCGGCTTCCTTCTGGACGTCGGCCAGGTGGGCGTTGCTGCTCAGCGCAGCCTCGAACGCCGGCACGTCGAGCCCGATCTTCTGCGCCAGCGCCACCAGCTTGTCGTAGCTGAAGGCGCCACTGTTCTCGGCACCCTGGGCGTTGTAGAGCGCGTCGTGGTACTCCCAGAACTTGCCCTGGTCACGGGCCGCCTCGGCCGCCTGCGCGGCGTTGAACGAGTCCTGGCCCAGGAACGGGAACATGCGGAATTCGATCTTCACGTGGCCCGAGGTGACGTAGTCGCGCTCGATCTGCGAGACGACCGAGGTCTCGGCGCGCTTGCAGATCGGGCACTGGAAGTCGGCGTACTCGATGACGGTGACGGGCGCGTTCGCATCGCCCAGCACGC
>Ga0315281_10008955_pt1 | contig 13942 bp, 12 predicted proteins | sample YL17G07_0_MG_FD_204540 | JGI IMG/M metagenome (GOLD analysis project Ga0315281, IMG submission 204540) | Sediment microbial communities from Yellowstone Lake, YNP, Wyoming, USA - YL17G07_0 | ecosystem: Environmental > Aquatic > Freshwater > Lake > Sediment | place: USA: Wyoming | collected...
TTCCCAAAGTTGGGAAAGGCCAGGTTGCAGCTGGACGCACTGGTGCCTGTGCAGAAGGCGACACTGAAGATGTCGATGCTGCTGGGGCTGCTGGCTTGGCTGCTGGCTTTTTGGCTGCTGCTTTTTTAGCGGCTGGCTTCTTAGCTGCTGCTTTTTTAGCGGCCGGCTTCTTAGCTGCTGCTTTTTTGGCGGCTGGCTTCTTAGCTGCTGCTTTTTTAGCGGCTGGCTTCTTAGCTGCTGCTTTTTTGGCGGCTGGCTTCTTAGCTGCTGCTTTTTTAGCGGCTGGCTTCTTAGCTGCTGCTTTTTTAGCGGCTGGCTTCTTAGCTGCTGCTTTTTTAGCGGCTGGCTTTTTCTTTGCTACTGCTTTTTTTGCTGCTGGCTTCTTGGCTGCCGGCTTTTTGGCTGCTGCTTTTTTAGCTACTGGCTTTTTCTTTGCTACTGCTTTTTTGGCAGCTGGCTTCTTAGCCGCTACCGCTTTCTTTGCTGCTGGTTTCTTCTTTGCTGCTGCCATTTTTGTTCTCCTTAGTCAATAGTAAAATTAAAAAACTCAATTAAAACAACAACTACCACACACACCCAGTACACCATTGAATGGTACTACCGAACGTCTCTGTCCAAGCAAACAACCTTGGCAATCTTTAATAGTCAGTAACTTATCACACTATTTAAAAAAATACTATTTTTTTATTGACAAATTGATATTTTTTTTGGGTTAGAGTGAAAAAATGCCTAAAAAGTAAGCGTGGTAAGCGCTAAATTTAATTTTGAATTTTAATCCCACGACAATGCGCCACCGGTCTGATATTCGGTCACGCGAGTTTCAAAAAAGTTCTTTTCCTTCTTGAGATCGATCATTTCTGCCATCCACGGGAACGGATTGCTGGCTCCGGGGTACAAAATATCAACTCCAATTTGCTGGCAGCGTCTGTTTGCAATGAAACGCAGGTACTCTTTGAACATACCCGCGTTCAGGCCCAGAATGCCGCGTGGCATGGTGTCTTCAGCATAACGGTATTCCAGCTCCACGCCCTTTTGTATCAAATTACGAGCCTCCTCACGGAAGGCCGGCGTCCACAAATGCGGGTTTTCCAGTTTGATCTGGTTGATCAGATCAACCCCGAAATTGAGGTGCATGGACTCATCACGCAAAATATATTGGTATTGTTCTGCTGCACCGGTCATCTTGTTTTGACGACCCAGGGCCAAAATCTGCACGAAGCCGACATAAAAAAACATCCCTTCCATAATGCAGGCAAACACAATCAGGCTCTTCAGCAGGTTCTGGTCTGCCTCGGGTGTACCAGTTTTGAAATGCGGGTTAGTCAGCGTATCAATAAAGGGAAGCAGGAATTCATCCTTGTCCCTAATACTGGCAACCTCATGATACATATTGAAAATTTCACCATCATCCAGTCCCAGACTTTCCACTATGTACTGGTAGGCGTGGGTATGAATAGCTTCCTCAAACGCCTGGCGCAACAGGTATTGGCGACACTCTGGATTGGTAATATGGCGATAAGTGCCCAGCACAATATTGTTGGCAGCCAGACTGTCTGCCGTGCTGAAAAATCCCAGGTTGCGTTTCACCAACAGACGCTCATCGGCGGTCAGCCCATTGGGATTTTTCCACAGGGCGATATCGGCGCTCATATTCACTTCCTGAGGCATCCAGTGATTGGCGCAACCGGCCAGATACTTCTCCCATGCCCATTTATATTTGAACGGAACCAGTTGATTCACGTCCGCATGGCAATTGATGACACTTTTATCTTCCACGCGTATCCGTCCGCTGCCTGCTGCAGCCATGGTATAGGTGCGGGTATCAATGTCTGACAGGGGAGCGACGCTACTTGCACCCATCGGCGCCGGAGCAAGACCCATTACTTTTGCATTCGGTAGTATTGCATCATCAAATGACAACATATTTCTCATTCTCCCTGTTTTTATTTTTATTCAAAGACGCCAACAAATCATAGAGTTGCAACCTACCAGCAGCAACCTCAAATGCGAGGCGTGTCACTGACACGCCCTTATTTGGGTTGTGGCTCCGGCCATCCCTGCGGGATTTAACTTGCTATGCAAGTTAGCCTTCACCGCAACCCTGAGTGTGAGGCGTGTCACTGACACGCTTCACACTCAGGGTTGTCAATCGAGCAAAACTGGTTTTCAGCCGCCACATTCCCTCCAACTGACACTGCATTAAGCGAACCCGCGCGTGAGGTAGACTTTTCTGCTGAGGTCGCGCCCATGGTGCGCAAGTAATAGGTGGTTTTCAGACCACGCAGCCAGGCCAACTTGTAAGTCTCATCCAGCTTGCGACCCGACACCCCTGCCATATAGATATTGAGCGATTGCGCCTGGTCTATCCATTTCTGCCGCCGGGAGGCAGCTTCGATCAGCCACTGTGGCTCAAACTCAAACGCGGTTGCGTACAACTGGCGCAACTCGGGGGGGATACGGTCTATTTTGGACACGCTGCCATCGAAGTATTTCAGGTCTGAAATCATGACCTCGTCCCACAACCCCAGTTGCTTGAGGTCACGCACCAGATAATCATTGATAACAGTGAATTCACCCGACAGATTTGATTTCACAAACAGGTTTTGATAGGTTGGCTCGATACAGGCTGACACGCCAATAATATTGGAAATCGTCGCCGTAGGGGCTATCGCCACACAGTTGGAGTTACGCATGCCATGTTGACGGATGCGTGCGCGCAGTGCGTCCCAGTCCATGCTTGCAGAAGAATCGACTTCAACATAGCCCCCGCGCTGCTCGCGCAACAGATTCAGAGTGTCTTGCGGCAAGATGCCCTGGTCCCACAGGCTGCCGCGATAGCTGGCGTAGCGCCCTCTTTCCTCGGCCAGCTCGGTAGAGGCAAGATAGGCGTAATAGCACACCGCTTCCATCGAACGGTCAGAGAACTCAACGGCCGCTTCCGATGCATAAGGCACACGCAGTTCATGCAGGCAGTCCTGGAAACCCATAATGCCCAGACCGACCGGACGATGCTTGAGGTTGGAATTGCGTGCCTTGGCTACGGCGTAGTAGTTGATATCAATGACATTGTCCAGCATGCGCATCGCGGTATTGATGGTGCGTTGCAGCTTGGCGTGATCCAGCTGACCATATTTCTCATGGCCTTGCGGATACAGGTGCGCTACCAGGTTGACCGAACCCAGGTTGCACACGGCAATTTCGGAATCCGATGTGTTCAGGGTGATCTCGGTGCACAGGTTGGAGCTGTGTACCACACCTACATGCTGCTGGGGTGAACGGATATTGCAGGGATCCTTGAAGGTAATCCAGGGATGGCCGGTTTCAAACAACATCGTCAGCATCTTGCGCCAGAGGCTGGCCGCAGCGACTTTCCTGAATAATTTCAATTCGCCACTGGCCGCTTTGGCCTCGTACGCCGTGTACGCCTGCTCGAATGCAACACCCACCTTGTCATGCAGATCGGGGCAATTAGAAGGAGAGAATAAGGTCCACTCCCCCCCTTCCATTACTCGCTTCATAAACAAATCTGGAATCCAGTTGGCTGTATTCATGTCATGCGTACGGCGGCGGTCATCGCCGGTGTTTTTGCGCAAATCCAGATACTCTTCTATATCCAGATGCCATGTTTCAAGATAGGCACAAACTGCACCCTTGCGCTTGCCACCTTGATTCACCGCGACAGCCGTGTCATTTACCACCTTCAGGAAAGGTACCGTGCCCTGTGACTTGCCGTTGGTACCCTTGATATGGCTGCCCAGCGCACGCACAGGCGTCCAATCGTTACCCAGACCACCGGAGTATTTTGCCAGCAGGGCATTTTCCTTGATTGCATCGTAAATACCCTCTAAATCATCAGAAACTGTCGTCAAGTAGCATGAAGACAGCTGCGAGCGACAGGTGCCGGAGTTGAACAGGGTGGGTGTTGAACTCATAAAATCAAAGCTGGAAAGCAGGCGATAAAATTCGATCGCACGCGCATCTCGGTCAATTTCGCGCAAGGCAAGCCCCATCGCAACACGCATAAAGAATGCCTGTGGCAACTCGATGCGTGCATCGTTTATGTGCAGAAAGTAGCGGTCATACAGTGTTTGCAAGCCCAGGTAGTCAAACTGCAGGTCACGGCTGGAATCCAGTTCCTGACCCAGACGCACCAGATCAAAATTGGCCATTTCTCCATCCAGCAGGCCCGCTTCGATTCCGCGCTTGATAAATTTCGGGAAATTTCCGGCATAACGGCTGGCCATTTCGGCTGGCGCCACTTCTTCGCCCAATATTTCACAGCAAATATTATTCAGCAACAAACGTGCTGTCACAAAACTATACCTGGGCTCCTGTTCAATCAGCGAACGGGCGGAAAGTATGGTGCACTTGCGCACCTCCTCCAAAGGCACTCCGTCATACAAGTCCTTGATTGTGTGTTTGAGTATCAGGTCGGCATCTACCACCTCACCCAAACCCTCACAGGCTGACCTGATCAACGCGGACAGCCCGTCCACATCCAGCGGGCGCAACTCACCCTTGTCTTTTACATGCAGCACAAAAGCCGGTTCCTGCTCCTTTTTCCCCTTGGTTCTCTCACGCGAACGATCTTCGCGGTACAAAACATAGCTGCGTGCCACATCATGCTCGCCAGAGCGCATCAGCGACAACTCAACCTGATCCTGGATATCCTCAATATGCAGTGTTCCACCATGCGGCTGCCTGCGCACCAGCGCCGCCACTACTGACGATGTCAAATGCTCAACGATCTCTCTTACCCGCGCTGAAGCTGCGCCCTGCCCGCCATTCACGGCGATAAACGCCTTGGTCATCGCTATGGTTATCTTGGAAGGCTCAAAGGAAACCACCGCCCCGTTGCGGCGAACCACCTTATATTGATCGAGTTGCATGACTGAAGAACCTGAAGATACTGAGAGTTCGGTTTCTTGATTTACCGGCACCGAAGATGACAAAACAATTTCACTACTTACCTGCATACTGCCCCCTTTTTTACTGCTTGATTGCAAACCCCAATCCCGAATTTACTGGAAGAGGACCAAAACACCCTTTTCGACCAGAATACCTAAAACCACAACCTATAGTGTTATAAGAGCTAATTTTTGCTAATTCTAGTGTATTGATTATTTTTTGCAAGCGCTATTTCGACCTAATGCGCTCGGCGAAATCAAGGATGAAGAGATGAGAAAATTTGTCACTTGATTCTACGAACAAAGTTGAAAAATTTCTTTTTCAACCACAGGTAATTAATAGAAAACTAATGGACAAGTCAAAGATACCTGTCCGAGGATGCACATTTGCAGGAGACCAGCAGTAGGAACAAATAGAGTAGCGTCTTCCTTGACCAACCTGCGCGTTATGCGGAAACCGGCAGACAACGGATGACAGCACTTACAGGGGGCGATACCTCAAACCGGGCTGGTTTTGAGTGCGTTACGATAGCGCGACCAGTCAAAATGCGGGCCGGGGTCTGTTTTTCGCCCCGGAGCAATATCCGCATGCCCCATGAGGTGTCGAATCGGATAAGCGCGCTGCAGACGTCGGGTCAAGCGTGCCAGCGATGCATATTGCTCGTCCGTAAACGGCACAAAATCACTCCCCTCAAGCTCGATTCCAATTGAAAAATCATTGCAGCGGGTACGCCCTTGCCAGCTTGATGCCCCGGCATGCCACGCGCGTTTGCGGCAAGGTACAAACTGGACTATCGTGCCATTGCGGCGAACAAGAAAATGCGAGGATACTTTTACGTCTTTTAACTGCGCAAAGTAGGGGTGGGCATTGATATCCAACTGATTGGTAAAGAAATCCAGAATTTCCGGCCCGCCAAATTGATCCGGTGGTAGGCTGATGTTATGTATCACCAGTGCGTCTATTATTGTGTAGGCCGGACGCAGGTCACAGTTGGGCGAGGCAACCCGGCACACGCCACTGACCCAGCCATTTATATCAACTCTCATGGCTTACATTGGGCTCATCGCGACCGGTAATGTTCAGCCGCGACATGCGATGGCGCAAGGCGCGGAAGGTTACGCCCAATATTTTCGCAGCAGCGGTGCGATTGAAACTGGTTTGTTTCAGCGCTTCCAGAATAGCTTCGCGCTCAATCCTGTCCAGATAATCTGTCAGCGGATACTTGCCCTGCAGTCCTGCTGATGACATCTCGGCGATATCAGCCGGAGATAATTGCAAATCTTCAACCTGGATAATATTTTCCGAACAGAGCGCCAGTCCGCGCTCTATTACGTTTTCCAGTTCTCTCACATTTCCCGGAAAATCATATTTGTTCAATGCCTGCATGGCACCGGCAGAAAATTCGACTCTGGCTTTACCACGCAGCCTGGTTAATATCTGCCCGGAAATTTCCGGGATATCCTCGCGCAACTCCCTGAGCGCGGGCATCTGGATCGCAATCACGTTGAGGCGGTAAAACAGATCCTGGCGAAACTTTCCCTGCTTGACCAGCTCGGCCAAATTTTGGTGCGTGGCGCTCAATATGCGCACATCCACCTCTTCTTCCGCTGTCGCGCCTACCCTGCGTACCTTTCTTTCCTGAATGACGCGCAACAGTTTCACTTGCATCGCCAGCGGCAGGTCTGCTACTTCATCAAGAAACAGCGTACCGCTGGACGCGGCCTGAAAAAAACCATCCCTATCCTTGTCTGCTCCAGTGAAAGCACCCTTGCGATAGCCGAAAAACTCGCTTTCCAGCAAATTTTCGGGAATTGCCCCGCAATTTACCGCGACAAACGCCTGCTCACGGCGGCTGCTTTTTTCAACAATCAAACGGGCCGCCAGCTCTTTCCCGCTACCCGACTCCCCGCTGATATGAACAGGTGCCTGGCTGCGCGCCACTCGGCCAATCAACTCTCGCACCTGCTCCATTGCAGCAGAGCGGCCGAGCAATACACGGGTGGTTTCACTCTGGGTAATTTCCACTGGTATAGGCAGGCTTAATGCGGCATTTACCACAGCACGAAGCTGATCCAGGGCTACCGGTTTGGAAAGATAATCAAACGCACCAGCCTTGAGGGCTGCCACGGCGTTGTCCAGATTGCCATGGGCGGTGATCACCGCAACCGGAACATCCAGATTATGTTCCGTAATGTAGCGTACGATATCCAGCCCTTCCCCATCCGGCATGCGCATGTCGGTAAGGCACAGGTTATAGGAGTGGCTGGAAAGCAGACGCAAAGCCTCGCCCACATTATTTGCACGCTCCACTTCAAGGCCCATACGCAACAAGGTAAGCTCAAGGAGTTCCAGAATATCCGGCTCGTCGTCAACCACCAATACCCGCGGCAAATGGCGGGCAACTGTATTGACCTCAGAACTCATCTTTGTCTCCAAAGGCTATGCAGAAGCATGCTTCGCCATCGCTTGTAGGCTTGTATTCCAGCCTGGAATTATTGGCCTCGCACAGCTCACGCGCAATATACAAGCCCAATCCTGTACCACCCACCGAGGTGGTAAAAAATGGTTCGAATAATCTCTGCACCATTTCCAGCGGAATTTTCGCGCCATCATTGCATATCTCCAGCATGATCTTGCCTTCTTCCGAACGCTTTGCATGCAGCCTTACACTCCCGGCTTGCCTTTGGCAATGCCGCAGGGCATTACGGCACAGGTTCCACAGTACCTGGTCAAAATGGCCCCGGTCAAAACTCACCATACAGTCCGGTGGTACGTTTATATCAATAATTTTGTGCGTAAAATCTTCCGAGTGATGAAATTTTTCGACAAAAGCAGGCAACTGATCGGCCAGATTAAACTTCACCTTCTGCACACTGTCGCGGCGATTCACCTGCAACACGTCCAGCACTATGCTATTCAACCTGAAGGCGTTATCCAGAATAATATTGAATAATCTCGCCTGCCCCGGTAATTGCTCGCTCTCCTGCAACAGCTCTGCGGCATAACTAATGGAAGAAAGCGGATTGCGTACTTCATGCGCAATGTTTGCTGTCAGGCGACCAAGTGCCGCAAGTTTGACCTGCTGCGCCTGCGCCTGGGCACGCTGCATGTCTTCCAGCACAACAACTGCACCACCAAAGCCTTCGCTTTGCACAGGCAAAAAGCGCACCCTGACCTCACAACGGGTGTTGGGTATTTTCAGTATCTCATCCCGGTTGGCTCGGCTCTGTCGCCACACGCCATATAAGGCATCCAGCAGGGGCGAGCAGGCATTCAGGGTATCCTTGCGTCCACTCTCAAATTCATAACCCAGCAAGCGGGCAGCGCCCGGATTGGATTGGCGTATCACACCCCGTTCGTCAACCAGCAACACACCGTCAGGCATATCCTGAATGACCAGACGATTTGCCTCCGCCAGATAGGACAAATCCACACCGCGTAAAATCGCCAGCTTTTCGCTGGCAACCGCATATTTTGATAGGGTATGCGCAACCCATGCTACTGCAAAAAATGCCGCACTCAACAAACCTGTTTGCATAAACAAGGCGATGGATGCCTCGTGAACCAGCACCGAATACGAGTGCTCAAGCAACACGGCAATACTGGCCAGCGCGGCGAAAAACAGGGTGATTCTGCCACGGCAGATCAATCCGGCCCCCGCAAGGGATACCAATAATAACTCGGACAGATTGCTGGGAGCGCCACCACTGGCATATGACATCAGAACGATACAGACGATATCGGTGGATATTTGAACACCGAGTTGCATGTTAAAGGACGGGCGCCTTAACTTGATCAACACCAATGACAGGAAACTCAGAAAAATATAGGCGATATTTACCAGGTAATAAAGTTTTAAATACCTTTGCCCCAATACCAGATCACTGCCAAAAATCCAGGCAAGCACCAGCAACAGGCAAGCAAGCAGCAAACGATAACCATTGAATAAAAACAGCGAGCGCCATAACTCCCTTGACCCTGATTCAGGGTCAGCCCGGACTGATACCGCGGGCCAGCGAAATTTGGCGCTGATGGTCTTCACGACGTTTACTTATCCGCCTGGCCCTTGCTGTGTGCATCACAGCAATAGTACTTCCCGTCAACCAACAGGCTTTCACTCTTGGGTACATGGATACCACAAAACGCACAACTAATCATATCCTGCCCCTTTGTGGGCTCATCCTGCCTGGGCAACTGCTTGCGATAGGATTTAAACAGCAAATATGCCAGTGCTATCACAACAACAATAAAGATCAAACGACTCATATCAAATAACTCCGTAAAAAATATACTGGTGATTTTATCTGCAAGTACCTCTCGGGATGAGCGCTATTTTCACCTTATTTACTCATCAAGTTAAGCGTATGCACACCGGGAGCCGATTCGGGGCCAAAATTGCTGAGCAGCTCTTTAAGTCCGTCACTGCGCTCGCTTGAACTGCGGGCTGTAGCCTGAAACTTTAAACCCGTATCCGGAGCATAATTTCCATTTCCCTCAAGCAACAATGCGCCGGATACGGTCATCAGCGACACATCCAGTTGCCTGCCCCTTCCGGCTATGCTCACTTGATAACTGCCCAAAGGATTAACAGCACTCAGCACCGATCCCGCATTCATCCAGTCAGCTATCGCCTTGCCGCTGATGCCGTTGCCGGAATAGGAAAACTGCTCGCTTGTTATCAGTATATTTCCACTCAACTGCGCCGGTTGCAACAGGGGAGACAACTCACCCAGCACTGCGGCGGGTAAAGGTATGACTGCATTACGTGCCTCAATCTGACCGGCTGAAAATACCACCACCATCGGCTGCGCCTGCTCAATGCCCGCCCAGCGCAAAGCTACGCTGATTTTCCCGGTAAAAAAAGACAGCAGGGAGACATCCCAGTGTAATTTTTCCAGCGCCATCAAGCTGCCTTCCTTGCGCCGGATCGCAGGCGTGGCGTTTCCCTGCCAGACAGTGCCGCCAGCGTTTGCGAGAATAAGCCTGCCATTGCTGACACTTTCCACCACCCCGGACAGTAGGGTTGCCGGTGCAGTAGCAAGCAGTGCAAGAATGAATGCCGCCGCAAATAAGCTGAACGTTCTCCAGCCAATTTTTCTCATTGCTTGCCACCATTCACCAGCGTGGCACTGATTTTCACCATGCCCGGCTGGGACAGCATCGCCACACTGACCGACTCTGCACGAATCTGCTGTTCCTGTTGCAACGACCTTATCCAGCGCAGCCAGTGCTCAAAAGATACCGAAACAAAAGTGATGCGCACCGCATTGGGTTCCTGCAAGGTCATCGCGGAAATTGCCTCTCCCAGATTATTTCGCAGAGCAGAGTCTTCTACGGCAGCCTTCAATGCAGCGGCATCCATCAGCGCGGGTTTCGGTCTGTGGCGCAGTCTCTCCACCTCGTCAGCCTGAATTTTCATCCTTTCGGCATCCTTTGCCAGCGTGGGAACACTGGCGCGTAACTTGTTAACCGAAGTGTGTGCGGGCTGCCACAGGATAAAATACACCACAAAAGGCGTAACGGCGGCGGCCAGTATCTTGAGCACATTACGCTCCTGAACGGAGCGCACATCCCAATATTTCTTTTTGTACGCCAACCAGTTCGCTTTCATAGCGCTCCCTCGGGCAATAATGTCACCCTGCCTTCGAGCGCACTGCCTGTTTCACGAATATCGCCAACGCGTACAACGAGGCCGGAATTTTGCAACCGCTGCTTCAAGCCAATAAAATCCGCCCTGCGCGCCAGTTTAACATCCACATCAAGCCGCCCCTCCTCATAATGCACGGCCACAACACTACCTGAGGGCAAAGTGGTGAGCGTTCTTCCGGCCTGCCCCAGCAGTGACAGAAAATCCCCCGTATCCGGCACTCCCGCTACATGTCTAAGTTCTGCCAGGTTACGGCTCATCTGCAAAGGTGCGTTGACCAGCGCGACGGAGTCTCCAAAAGTATTACGGAAAGTTCGCTGCATCTTTTGTGTCAGCCGACTTTTTTCATTTGCCAGCATGGCCCATTCCAGATGGCTGCCCACAACCTCCACGGCCAGGATAAGCAATAACAACCAGGCTGCGGGGCGCAATTTTGGCCACCACTCCCTGATTTTTGCCCGCGGCGCAAATTCCCCCCACAACAGGTTAAATGAATTCTCGGGTATCGCCTCCTTGCGCCAATCCCACTTCCCGCCACTCACCAGGGGAATATTCAAGTCCGGCCAGGAGGGCATTTGGCTGTGCCTATCCACGGCATCATGGGTCAACCTGAGCACGATAGATTTTGGTTTGACGGGAGCCGCATCCAGGCACAGACGCAAAGTTAACGGCGGACTATTCGCATCGCCGGTATCCAGCGCAACACCGCTTGCGGAACCGGTTTTTACAAAACCGATGTTGCCGTCCCACACCACTGTCCAACTGTCCGCAGCAAGCACCGGCATCAGGGACTCGACCACCATGCGGCGCAATGCAATCTGCTTGTCACGTGCCAATTCAACAATACTGGATAGCCAGCGCTTGTCCACCACTGCCAACATTCTGCGACCATCGGGCAGTACAGGCCCCGGCACAACATGGCTATCTTCGGGGTCGTCCAGGGTAAATTCTTCGGCCACAAAGGGCAGCACTGACTGCCAGCGACGACGGCTGCCCGCTGGCATGGTTGTTGCGATGAGCAGCACCTTGTCTGCCGCCACGATGCCCACGCATTCATTGCAATCCGGCAACTCGTCAAGGGTTGAGTTGCCCGATTGCAGCACTTCGCCCTCGTCACTGCATAAAGCCCAGGGACAGAGTGAACCGCTGTCCCGATACTGGCCGGAAAAATATATTCTCAGTACGCTCATTGCACGCTTTGCCAAACAACAGCCGGCCAATGGCTGACGCGCTGCAACAGCGCCTGGGTTGTTACTTGCGCTTGCCCGACACTCGCACGTCCGGTCACCCAGAAGAAATCCGTTTTCACCGAGATATCACTTTCCACAATTTTTATTCCCCCATGCGGCAATCGCTGCCTGAAATCTGCTATGTCCTTGTAGGGCTTCCCCTGGCGCTGTTGCACAATCAATCGCGCGTCCGACAAAGTAATCCCTTCTATCACCGCAGCTAAAACTTCGGGCGGCGCAAAGTTAACATTTACCGGTGTCCTCGAAACTGGCAACACACATACAAAGGCGCGCAGGCTTTCAATGACACGACTATCAAATCCCTTGATCTTGACCAGTTCTCCCAATTCGGCCAGCTCCATATTCGAGGTGCGGTAAGGTTGTGCCAGCGACAGGTAATAAGCATCCTCCGCGCCGTCAGTTCTTGTTTCACTATCACCGTCTATCCAGTCTGCGAGCGCGGATGCCAACTCGGACGGCAAACCCAGAATGGCGAGCAAACGCTGGAATTGCGGCATATTCGTTGCAACATTGTTCAAATTAAACAATCCCTGCCTGTCTTCAATAACCCCGGCCACCTCGCCCCCTTCAACCGGGATAGCGGGCAGCCGCAAAGTCCAAATTTCTTTCTCATGGTCAGTGTTGCTGCCCCTCGCATCCTCGGCCAGCACCGCCCTGGCCCAGTCTATACCCGAAAGCCCGAGCTGCCTCGCCTGCGCCCGCTCAAACTGGCTCTCCACCTGGCGTTGCCACAGGCTTTGCTGCAGCGCCATATAGGCAGCCAGCGCAGTCGCCATGGCAACTATCAGCAACACCATGATGATGGCCACACCGTCTTGTTTGCACTGTCTGTTCATTTTATATCGTCTTGGACGTTGCCTGATTGAAATTTACTGCAGGGCAAACAGCCGGGTGATGACTTCACCACCGGCCAGCGTGAGCGTCACTTCGGTCGCGACAGGCAATTTGTTTAACTCGGTCGGATATTGCCACTGCTGTTGCCAGATGCCATCCTTGTCCAGGTAACGCAGCTTGAATTCATTCACCCCCTCCAGCACCGTGTAGCGAACCGGTTTGGTGCGCAAGGCCTGATCCAGCGCGGGCCAACGCAGGAACACTATCGTTCCCTGCTCGAATTTGTAGCCTACACGCTGTGGTGCCTGCAAGGCTGCGCCCTGATCTGGAATTCCGGCCCGTGTAAAAATAAGTTCAGCGTCATTTTCGCCCACCGTCACCGCACTGCCTACCCATGAAGCACGGACTACCGTACCCGTTTCGTCACGCACCGGACGCACGATTGCCTGGGCAATATCCTGATTCAGACGCGAAAAGAAAAATGCCAGGTGCTGCCATTTGCGCGTTTCTACCGCCACCCGTTCACGCGTTTGCAGCACACTATCCAAGCCGCGATATCCGGCTATGGAAAGCAGGGTAATTATGACCAGCGCCACCAAAAGCTCGATCAGGGTGAAGCCCTGTCCTCTGAACTTCATCGCCGTTGTTGAACCAGAAAACTGCTAATACGGCGCAATGCGCTTTCGGGGGCGTCCGGTGTGTAGACACTCACCTCTATGCGGCGGAACGCGGGGTTGGGGGTGACGCCTATTTCCTCTTTCCACAGCATACGCATTCCCGCCTGCGTCTCTTCGCCAGTCTGTATACCTACCGGCAGAAAATCTCCCCGTGCAGCGTGCTGTGCCAGGCGGTTCTGGGCAACCCAGTCGGCCACGATACGCAAGCGCATGGCTTCGGCATGGTTGGTCGCGGCGGCGCTGGCACGCATCACCGCAGCCAGTGAAATTGCCAGTATCGCCAGGGCAACCAGTGTTTCAAGCAAAGTGAAACCCCTGTGTTCAGATCGCAAGTGTCTGTCCTTCACAATAAACAAATTATTTGACATCGTGCTCTGCTGTCTGATCAGCCAGTGCAGACACCACATCACCCGTACTCTTTCCGCTGACATATGCACTGCTGAATTCCTTGCCGCTGCCGCTGGTCATGCGTATGCGAAACGGCACAGCAAAGGTATGGGCGCTGAGCAGCAAATACTCACCCGGTTTAAGCGGCTGTTCCTCCACGCTGACTTCGGAAATGCTGAAGCCCTCCGGCAAGGTGCGCGGTCTGAATTCCGAACCGTCATCAATGGGCACCCAGTCGC
>Ga0315281_10008956_pt1 | contig 13942 bp, 11 predicted proteins | sample YL17G07_0_MG_FD_204540 | JGI IMG/M metagenome (GOLD analysis project Ga0315281, IMG submission 204540) | Sediment microbial communities from Yellowstone Lake, YNP, Wyoming, USA - YL17G07_0 | ecosystem: Environmental > Aquatic > Freshwater > Lake > Sediment | place: USA: Wyoming | collected...
AAGCATGCAGGCGTTGTCCCTTCTTGAAACATCGCCCGGGCACATAGCTGCGGGACACAGAGTGACGGATTTGCCTGTGCCAAGAGCGTTTGTCAGCAGCATATTTTGTTTCATAGAGCCTTTGTAAGGTACACCCGCGGATTTCATTCCGTCCAGAAAGGATTTGACAGACGCAGATATTTTTCTCAATGCAGAGTTTATATTGCCTTTTCCTATGAGTGAATAAGGATGGTTTACGTTTTTATTGACGAGTTCCCTTATGCCCCTCTCGCCGGACGGCACTGCAATATCGATAGCACCCGATGACATTGCGGTTGCGCCGCAGCCCCTTCCGACCACCAGAACGCTGAGTCCAAGCTTAGCCGCCTCTCTTGCGGCTGACAACCCTGCCATCCCCTTTCCTATGATGAGGACATCCGCTTCCATTTGCTTCATCTCTTGCCCTCCTTTGCACTGCGGTATCCCACAACGCACCCATAACAAGCCTGATTCAACTCCTCCTGGCGCAACTGCTCTCCGCTGAGCGTAAGGCGCTTTCCCTTCCATCTCTCGGAAAGAAAATTCAGTGCTTCATCGTGCGCCTTCTTTGCTTCCATCTTCATTTCTTCCGCAAGCACAGGCATCGCACGTGCAGTACAGAAATTACCCTGACAGGGGCCCATGCCCAGGCGCGTTCTCCTCCTCAAGTCATCGAGCGTTCTTGCATACTCATTTTTTATAGCATACCTCACCTCCGATTCCAGCACAGGCTCGCATGTGCAAACACACGATTTCCCATCGGACGAGAAGGCATTTCCTGCGTCTGAACCATGCCGGAAAAAGAGTCTTCTCGTTGCGTATAGCGAGAGGTTGTACTTGGCTGCTATCTCTTCCACGCTTATATTCTCTCCGCCTGGAAGCACTTCTTCGTGCGTCCTGCAGTTCTCTACAATTCCCAATTTTGCACACAGCAGGTCAGTAATTTTTTCTGCCATCAGGCGATGAACCACCATCTTGCCACCTGCTATGGTCATGAAACCTTTTACGCACTCGGCCTCGTCCCATATCTTGAAATCCCTCGATAGTTTATCCTCGGTCTCTCCAAACCTGTACAGCAGGGGACGCACGCCAGCCATCGTCCTCACCACCCTTGCCTCCCGGATGGATGGAACTGCACGCTCCACGCTCGTAAGAAGGTACTCGACATCGTTGGGGTCGACCCCAACCTCGTCCGGGTCGCCGAAGTAGTCATCGTCCGTGCATCCAAGCATTGACGAATTCTCGTGCGGGAAAAGTTCAACCTCTCTCCCGTCCACAGCCTGAGATACAACTCCGACGCTCGTGACCGCACGGTCAAAAATGATGTGGATGCCCTTTGTCGGCCGGAGCCGCATATCAACCGATGCCATCTTTGCAATCTCAGGCGTCCACGGTCCGGATGCATTCACAGTAATCTCGCCCCGGACCTCTCCTGTCTCCCCGGAAATTTTATCTAGGAATTCTACACCGCAGATTCTCTCGCCATCCCGCAGCAGACCTATCACCTCTAAGTGATTCCTCACGACAGCGCCGTGCAACTTTGCAGAAAGTATGTTCAGTATCACGAGGCGGAAGACATCAACCCCCCATTCATCTATGCTCACGGCGCACTCTATATCCTGCGAGAGCCTCGGCTCGATTCTAAGCGCGTCCTCCTTTGAAAGAACCAGATGCGTTTTCCCGCCCTTTGACAGGTGGTACTTGTCGTAAGCCCTGAAGAACGCATCCACCGCCTGGACGCCGAATTTATCTCCCTTGAAGACAGGACGCAGAAAAGGAATGCGAAAGACGATGTGCGGGGCGATTTTTATTATGTAAGAAACTTCCTGGCAACTTATCTTTGTCATCTTCGTGTCGTACAGCAGATATCTCGGACCGCCGTGCAGCATGCCCATGCAGGTACCAGTAGTGCCTGATGAAAAATCGTTCCTTTCGAGCAGTATTGTTTTCAGACCGCGCATTGCACAGTCCCTTGCGATTCCTGCGCCGGTTATGCCGCCGCCTATTATTATGACATCGTACTTCTCGCTCATATCCGCAACTCCGATGCAGCCTTCAAAAATTTCTCGCGGAATTTCGGGTAATGCTTTGCGTATTCCTCCCTGTTGACCTTTATCGGCTCCACTCTCTCCTTCACCCTGACCATGGCACCAACAGCCTCCTCGACAGACCTGTAAACCCCCGTGCCGCAACCTGCAAGTATCGCGGCACCGAGAGCGGAGGTATGCTCGACCGTCGCAGTAGAGATAACAGGTAAGCCGGTTATGTCTGCTTGCATCTGTCTCCATATCCCGGATTTTGCACCGCCGCCGTCCACCATAAGTTCCTCGACTTTTATGCCAAGACCTGACATCAGTTCCAGAAAAACCCGAATGCCGTAGCCGTTGCTCTCCATTATGGCGCGGGCGATGTGCCCACGGGAGTGGCTGAAATCCAGACCATGTATGGCGCCGTGCGCAAAAGAGAACAGAGGTATCAGAATGAGCCCGTGCGAGCCGGGGGGTATGCGTGATGCCTCTTCATCAAGCATGCTGTACTCAGACATGCCAAGCAAATCCCTGAACCAGCGGTAGAGCGCACCCGTGCCCGGCAGCAGCGCCTCGAGGAGCCATTTTCCGCGAAGTGCATGCGGCAAGGTGAACATCTTGGTCATTGGCTCATATAATTCAAAAAGTGGCGCATCCATGCATACATCCACGAATGTGCCTGTGCCGGTCGTCACTTTCGCTATTTTTTTGCGGGTCAGCCCGACGCCGAGAGACGAACACTGTTGGTCACCGGCGCCTACTATCACAGGCGTTCCAGACGGCAAGCCAGACTCCGAGGATGCTCCGGGCGTTATTTCACCGATGATGCTCCCGGACGGATAAAGGTCAACCATCTTCTCCACAGGAACGCCGCATACATCCGGCAGGTTATCAGACCATCTGAGTTTTTTCACGTCGAGCAGGGTGTAAGCGGCATTCGAATAATCGCTGCCGAGGACGCCTGTAAGTCTGTGATAAAGGAACGCATCCACGGTCGCAAACTTGTAAGTCTTCCTGAATATATCCGGATGCGTCTCTTTCAGCCATAAAATTTTTATAAGCGATGTTCTCTGGGATACTTTTTTGTTCACTTCCGCACTCATTGGCGGCACTCTTGTATCCATCCAGGTTATCGCTGGATACAGAACGTTCCCGGATTCATCAAGAGGCATCACGGTTGCCCTCTGGTTTGATATGCTCAGACCTGCGGGGGTTGTGCCGGAACTCTTCATTGCGCCCTTCACCGTTTCGGTTACCGCCTTCCATATATCGTTCGGATTCTGCTCTATGAAACCAGGCGCTGGCGTGCTCAATCTGCACTCTATGCTTTTGCTGCCGAGGATGTTTCCGTGGCGGTCAAATATTATCGCCTTGACCATCGTGGTTCCTGCGTCTATAACAGCAAAGCACTCTTTTTTCATTTTCACACCCTCACAGCATCTGCGACGATTTCGGATATGTCCATGACCTTGATTCGTCCGCTTGCGCATTCTCTTAGTTGGAGAACGCAGAAAGGACAGGAAGACAAAATAGCGTCTGCACCTGATAGAACCGCCTCGTCTATCCTCTTTCTACCGATGTCCAGCGATAACTCTTTGAAGTTCGCCCGCACACCCCCGCCTGCACCGCAGCATAACGCTCCGTCGCGATGCGCAGTGCCGATGAGTTTTATGCCCTGTATCGAGTGCAGAATCCTGCGCGATAGGTCATTTAATTCGTCCCCGAGATGGCACGGCTCGTGATATACGATGTCAAGTTTTTTTCCGGAAAGTTTCAGTTTTCCATCGCCGAGTATCTGGCTTATAAATCCAGTGATGTGTATGACTTTGGGCTTTATTTCAAATCCGCGTTCTCTGTAGAGCCTGCTGAAAGCCTGAAAGCACCCAGCGCAGGAAGTCAGGATTGCGTCCGGGCGCAACTCATTGAAGAGTTTCGTATTGCACCTTGCAAGTTCCTCTGCATCTTTGACCGCCCCTGCACGGAAAAGAACGGAACCGCAGCATTTCTCTTCATTTATGGTATCATAATCTGTCCCTGCCGCCTCAAGAATACGTTTTACAGAAGACGCAATTTCTGGTGTGCGATGAGATGAAGTACATCCTGTGTAGTACAATACTTTGGACATTATCTGATATCAATATCTTTCTTTTACGATTAAAATTCTTTGGTCTGCCAAAAAGAAGGGGTGTAGTAAAAGAAAAATTCAAATAGTTCCCACTCTCACTGAATAGACATGAAAATCATAAACCCTTTTGGAGATGTCCTGGAGATAAACGCAAAATACACTCCCGACGCCACAGCCATAATACACGGTGACCGCAGGATAAGCTGGAAGGAGTTCAACACCCGGGTTAACAAACTCGCAAATGCCCTGACGGCACTCGGTATTCGCAAGGGAGATAAATGCGCCATACTTTTTCACAATCGCCCGGAGTTTCTCGAAGCGAATTTTGCAGCGCAGAAGATTGGAGCGGTCCCCGTACCCGTGAACTTCAGGTATGTCGCAAAGGAAATAGAATACTTGCTGGACAACAGCGATGCCGTGGTTTTGATATTTGAGGAGGAAGTGCTGCAGGAAGCCGAGACTGCTATAAAAAATTCGAAAAAATTGAAACACGTTATCTGCTGCGGTAAGAACGTTCCGGAAAAAATGCTGGACTACGAAAAACTCATCGCATCCCACTCCGCCAGAGAGCCAAAAGTGAAACTGGACGAGGAGAAGGATGTCGCCATAATATGCTACACAGGCGGCACGACAGGAACGCCCAAGGGCGTTGTGCTGACGTACGAGAACATAACAGCGAACCTCGAATTTCTGTCGAGGGTTTCCATTTTAATGCTGCCCGAGATAAACGAGGAGGAAATGAAGTCGGACGTCTGGGCAAAGAACGAGTTCGAGAGACGGCTTTTCCTCGGCATCAACAGACCCGATACCGTTATGGGTACGATAGGCTATGCTATCGCATCGCACCCGGAGATATCGAAGAAGACCGTCGTCATGTACCCCGAGGAGGGCGAGGTGCACACGCTCATCGTGAGGGGCGGGCAGACAAAAGCGTACAGGGGGATGCCGAAAGAATACGATTTGATTTTCAGATTTAAACTGAGAACCCTGCTCAGGCGCGTAACGCGGTGGAGACCGATGCTCATGACGCACAGGGGGCGCTTGAGACTGCTGCTTACCTCCGTCCCTTACGACCTCCTTGTTGCAAAAGAGGTGAAAATCGAAGGACCTTTCCTTCTCAAGGTGAAATTCGCCAAGACGCTTGCTGTGAATGCGCTGAAGAAAGATATAGAAACGAAGTGCCTGTGCATGCCGCCTCTTTTCCACATGGCTGCGTATGCGTTCATGCTCTTCGGGATACTCACGGGTGCGGTAATAATATTCCCCGCGAGTTCGGGACTGGATGCGAGAGAGGTGCTTGAGATCATAGACAAGGAGAAAGTCCAGCAGATTCTGATGGTGCCAACTGCATGGAGAGAAATACTGGACTATCCGCAGATTGAAAAATTTGACCTCAGTTCTGTCCTGCAGGCGGTCTCAGGCGGTGCGTTTTTCTCAGGCACCTACAAGAAGAGGGTTCTCAAACTTCTTCCGAACGCCCTCATACTCGATGGATTCGGACAAACTGAGATGGCGCCCCTGACGACGATGCGGTTTGACGGGGATGCTGAGCAGGTGAAAGACAGGTGCATCGGAAAGCCGTTCCCTGGAATAAAGGTGCGCATCGTGAATGAGAAGGGCGAGGATGTGAAGCCGGGCGAGACTGGCGAGTTGATATACAGCGGTCCCACAATCATGAAGGAGTACTACAAGGACGCAGACAAAACATCGCAGGTTATAAAGGACGGGTGGTTCCACAGCGGTGACCTCGCGTATTTCAAGGACGGAGAGATGTACGTTGTCGAGCGCAAAGGCGAATGCATAAACAGCGGCGCAGAGAAGATTTACCCGCTCGAAGTGGAAGAAGTTCTTATTCAGAATCCAAAGGTTGAGGGTGTCTGCGTGATAGGCGTGCCTGATGAGGTCTGGGGGCAGTCGGTTCGCGCGGTCGTTCAACTTAAAGAGGGGGGGGAGGCAACCACTGAAGAGATTATAGATTTCTGCAAGGGGAAAATCGCAGGATACAAAAAACCAAAGTCCGTGGTATTCGTGGATTTGCTCCCGGTGACCCCTGTCGGAAAAGTGATGAGGGCAAAGATAAAAGAACTCTACGGCGGTAGTTAAAAACCAGGATGAAACATACCAAGATTGCGCTGGGTCTGATTGTCTCTGTCGCAGTTTTGGCGCTATTCTTTTCATTCAGCTCACGCCCCCCGACCTGCCAGAAGACAGGCGGAATAACGGTGGTTGACATAGGAAGCACGCACGTAAACGCAGAGGTGGCAGACACGCCAGAAAACATCACGAGGGGCCTGATGTTTCGCACTTCGCTCGGCGAGAACGCAGGCATGCTGTTTGTGTTTGACAGGGATGAAATATACAATTTCTGGATGAAGAACACAAAGATTCCGCTGGATATGCTCTGGATAGACGGGAACCGCAGGATAGTTCACATAGAAAAGAACGTGCAGCCGTGCACAGGCGACCCCTGCCCGACATATTCGCCGTCAAAAACTGCGAGGTACGTGCTGGAGGTTAACGCAAATTTCACAGCAGCGCACAACATAAGCGTGGGAGATAAAGTGAGTTTGTGCTGAGCGGAAAGTTGATATTTCAGGAGGTGAACTCTTGAGATATATGCCGTTGTCTTTTGAACTGACGCCGAAACAGGAAAAATTGCAGGCGCATGCCAGCAAGTTTGCAGAGAAGTGGATTGCGCCGAGAGCCGCAGAGATAGACGGGAAAAACGAGGTTCCTGCCGATTTAATAGAGAGGATGTACGGCAAGCCATACCGGTATTCTTCCATTTACATCCCGAAGAAATACGGCGGGACAGGGCTCGACATGCTGACGATTTACCTGATAACGGAGGAAATAGCATACGCAAACGCAACATGCGCAACACTGCTCGAAGTTCCTGGCATAACTTCCATGACGATTCTGAACGGCGGGACAGAGGTGCAGAAAAAGAGGTTTCTGCCGCCACTTGCGAGGGGCGAGAAATTCTTTGCGTTTGCGCTGTCCGAGCCCGCTGCCGGCACCGATGCCGCATCCATAGTCACGAGGGCTGAGAAAAGAGGAAAAGAGTACGTCCTGAACGGCAGGAAGCACCTCATAAGTTTTGCGGACATCGCAGACTTCTTCGTTGTTTTTGCAAAGACTGACGTTACGAAAGGCGCAAGGGGCATAAGCGCATTTGTGGTCGAGAAGGGTACCGGGGGTTTCACCATCGGACGGGAGCAGTTCTGTATGGGCATGCACGGTCACCGCACCTGGGAGATTTCATTCAAGAATTGCAGCGTTCCCAGGGAAAACCTGCTGGGCAGCGAGGGCGAGGGCTTCAGGTATGCCATGAGGACTCTCGATGACACCCGCGCAACAATCAGCGGGATTTTTGTAGGACTTGCAAGAGCCGCTCTCGATGTTGCGCTGAAGTATGCGAACGCGAGAAAGACCTTTGGCAGGAAACTCGCAGAGCACCAGTTCGTGTCATTTTCTCTTGCGGAGGTTGCAAGAAATATAGATGCCGCACGCCTGCTCTCTTACAGGGCTTGCTGGCTTGCGGATAACGGAATCGCGCATAAAATAGAAACAGCGATGGCAAAGTCCCTCGCATCGGAAGTTGTCCTCAAGGCAACAGACGCCGCCATGGAGATTTTAGGCGGCATAGGAACGACGAAGGAATACCCTGTCGAGCGGTATTACAGGGATGCGAGGACTTTCATATTTGCGCAGGGCTCTCCCGAAGCGCAGAGAATGCTGATTGGAAGAGGGCTGCTAAAAAAATTAGAGGCGTCAGCAAGCCCCTAAAATATTAATTTTCTTGGTTTGTACCCCTTGTCAACTTCCCCGTTGTACGCCACCTTCGGCGCAATTGCGCTTGCGATTCCTGCCGCCACCACGGCCTTGAAGATGTCTGCCGGGATGAACGGCAATACGCCGAGAACCATTGTTTTTTCAAAACCGAGTCCCAGCACGAAAGACAGGTGCAGCGCGCCGAACGTGTATAATATCGCAACGCCTGCCATCATAAGCGCCAGCATGCCCTGGAATGTCCTCGCCCGCACGTACCTGTCCGTGAACCACCCTATAAACGTCGCAGCAAGAATGAACCCGACTATGTACCCGCCTGTCACGCCTGTGAGCGCAGAGACGCCGCCCGTCCAGCCGTTGAACCATGGGACGCCTGCACCGCCCAGCGCGGCGTATAGCCCCTGCGAGTAGCCCCCGTACCACTTTCCGAGAAGCACCCCGCTCAGGAGGACTGCGAAGACCTGCCCCGTCACAGGCACAGGGGTGAAGGGCAGAAAGAACCTGACCTGCGCCATGAGACCTGTGAGACCTGCGAATGCCAGAGCGAGGGCAAATTTATGCGTTGCCTCGAGTTCATATCGCCAGCGAAACAGGTTGTATCGAGCGTTATTGTATTTGTTTGCGAATGCGGTTATTTCCATTTTAATCTCTCCATGGAAAAATGATTGGCGAGGGTATTAAAAGTTTTTCTTTTTTCGAAGAATTTATAAGGTTCGCAGTAAAATGGATGGCTGTATTATGGCGATGAAATTCTGTCCTTACTGCCGCATGTACGTCAATGCGAGAGAGGATACGACTATGCAGAGGGACACACGGAGCCTGATGTACTCCACAAAAAGGACGTACACGTGCACCAAGTGCGGGCGCACTATACACTTTTAAACAATGAAAAATTTAGTATTTTTCAATTTGCATTCTGCATTTTGCATTGAAAACAGCATCCGCTCACCCGAACAAAAAATAAAAAAATAAAAAGGTTTCAGGGTTTTAGCCCTGACCTTTTAATTTTAATCTTATATATTTACTGCTTGCGTCTTAGCACTATGTATGCTACAGCGAGCAATCCTGCAATTGCAAATACTGCCTCGAAGCCAGGTGGCTTTGGAGTTGCTGTCGTTGCGACTGCTGTCGTTCCGACTGCTGTCGTTGAGACTGCTGTCGTTGCGACTGCTGTCGTTGCAACAGGCGCGCCAGCGTTTATGCTGACCGTCTTGTTTGCTGCCTTGTAACCGGACTCGCACATTGCGCAGGTCGCCTCGACTTTGGCAGTTACTGTCGCTGCCGTGGCGAAGTTCACTACACACGTTGCGGTCGCGTTACTGGCACCTGCAACATTGGCAACTGTCTTTGCGCACTCTGTCTTCTCCGTGCCGTCAATCGAGAACTTCAGTGCCACGTTTGCGGCTGCCTGCTGCCCGACATTGTTTATCGTTGCAGTCAGAGTTACATTCTCGTTCAACTCAGGATTGGTGTTCGATGCAGATAGCCCTACTGCCACTCTTGCGAGCTGCCCGACTATCACGTTGCATGTCTTGGTGTCTGTAGCCGCTTTTATATCATCTGCCTTTACCGTGTAGGTACCTGCAGTGATTCCAGCTGTGCTCCAGGTCGCCGTGAACTTGCCGCTCGTAACAGTCACGCTCTTCGTGTCCAGAGTCTGCGGACCGGTTGCTGAAACGAGTACTGTCGTTCCATCAGCGCGGTTGGATGCGCCTGTTACTGTCAGGTCGCTTCCCAGGATTGTGTCAACGCATGGGTCGAGTGTGACGGATGGTGTTACCACCTTGTACGTCAGCACCTTGTAGACCTCATAGTCGTCACTTCCTGCCTTCTCCGCATAGTTCTGTAACAGTGCAGATAACTGCGTGCTGTACTTGTTCTGGAGTGTAGCGTATGTACCTCCAGTAGAGTCGTCACTGCAGTCGCATGTTCCAGTTCCCTCGAATGGTATCGTACTCTGAGTTGCTAAAACCAAGCCGCACTCTGCGGTTGACTGCACATCGGAATACGTTTTGTCCCTTCCGAGAGTCTGGGCGAATACCGTGTAGTCGCCTGAGGTGTCACTCATCGCTGCCTCTATCTTGTCCGAGAACGTGTATCCTGCTGTTGCATCTGCGGCTGATATCTTGAAGTGCCTGCACTTTCCTCCGCTGGTCGTTGCCTTGGAGTCAAAGACCCACCCGAAGACATAGTCCGAACCCGGAGCTGTGCCCATGAGTGTTACTCTGTCACCCTTTGCAACGCTTGCTGGGGAAGCGCTTATGTTCAGAGACACCTTCAGCAGTAGAACTGCCGTTGTTGCATCTGCGGACTTCTTGATTGAGCTCGTTTTTGCGCTGTCAAGACCGTAGACATCCTCAGACTTTGTGCCTGAGCCTCCTGTGCTTGTGATGCTAAATGCCGTTGTTAGCTGACATGCTGCCGTTGTACCGCAACTTGATGGACTGTTCACGCAACTTGTTCCTGCTCCGCCCTTCTGCAGACTCTGCGGGCACACCCACGCCTCTATGGTGTACGAACCCTCGCTGGGCTGTGGCGACACTGCTGTGTCCCACTCCTTCTCGAAAGTTCCTGCACCTGTCACGAGGATGTTGTCCCACTTCATCTTGCCTGCAATCGCTATTGCTACGTAGTCGCCTGCTGATGTTGTTCCCTTGATTTTCACCTTGTCGCCTGTAATGTACTGCGTCTTCTCAGTGGTTATGGTCACCTTCACCTCTTCCACCTTCACCGAAACCGTTACGTTTGAAACGGTCGGCTGGTTTGGAAGAGATGCCGAGAACTCGTATGTTCCGCTGTTGTTGAACTTCGGCACAATGCTGAACTTGCCGTCCTTCGTTGCAATCTCTTGTACTCGGCTGCAGTCTATGTTTGGTGCACACAGGTTTCCGGCTCCGCCTGCAACGGTGCAAGTCGAGCCTGCTATGCAGAGACCGCCAAGATCTCCTGCGTTTGCAAGTTGCTGCGTGCCCTTGTAGTCACCCTTGCCTGCCTGCCACATGATAACCCCTGAGGCATTGCCCTTTGTAAGGGTTATGTTAACCGCCTCAAATGGCTGGGTTGTTCCGCTGATTGTCACTTCCTGGTTTATCGCTGCGCTCGCTGCGCTCGCTGTTATCGTAACGCCTGCGTCCTTCACGCTGAAGGTTACCGACGAGCCCTCGTCATAGCCTGACGAGAGGTTGCACGAACTGTTCGCTTTTATGGAGAGTTTATAGTCTCCAACCGCCCAGTCCTTTGTCTGTAGTAAGAACGCTGCTTTTCCTGTAGTGTTTATTGTGCTGTGCTCAAGGTCATTCCTTGAAAACAGAACGGCGTCCACCAACCCATCAGATTGGTTGTCACTTACAACATTTTGCAGAGACGAGGGGTAATCTACTGTGTTTGTACTTCCATTGACCTTTATCTCTGTACCGGATGGACCGACTATCTTGAAGTCTACTCCGCACTTCGTTTTTGCCGTAGTGGCCAGTATAGATGTCCCATTGAGCGTGTTAAGGTTCGTGGTTGCGTTCAGAGCTATCTTCTGACCTCTCGCTACCGCTGTAGCCGATTCTCCGTAGTACGCCGGGTTGGCTGAAGTCGTCGACGCTGTCAGGACTTTGTCCTGCAGCGCTATGGTGCACAGAGGTGGATTACCGACTGTGGAATTGCCGACACCGTAAACTGCCGAGCATGGACGGTTCCATAGCTCAGGATTGATAGTACTTGAGTCCCAGAACTGGTACGAACCTGTTGGAAGACCTGCTGCGCTGAGGTCAACTCCCGTTCCGCAATCGAATGTCTTTGTGTACGCTGGTGAATACTGGCTTGAACCAGGTCCGCCTGCCATCGTGCACGTACCACTAGTAAACCATGTTGTGTTTTTAGCCAGCGTTACGTTTTTCTCTCCAACAATCGCTGTAGCTCCAGACATGACTGTTCTCGCTTCTGTTGTCGTCGCAAAAATTGCCATTATTGCAATTGCTATTATCGCTGCTGTCATTAATTTCTTCATTTCTATCCTCCTCATAGATTTTTATTTGGTATTTTCCCTCAGGATTCTACCTTTTTCGACGATTGCCGAAACAGGTTTCATCATCCTGCGAACTTGAGCTATATTCTAGCTCGGAAGCCTTAAACAACCTTTGCCTTTATAAACTTTGTGGTGGCGTCTATGAATATTTCGCCCATTTTCGCACATCAGCGATAAAATGATGCCCGAATTATGGTGAAATTATCAATTAACTATTATAGATAATATAAGAACTTAGATATAGAAAATATCCTATCAAAGTGCCTATAGGAGGGGGTTCACAGGCTTAGGATTGGAATTTAAGGGGCTGGTTTCATCGGCAAGTGTTGAATTGAAAGCCCCGGAGAAGGAATGGGAAGGGAAACCACAAGTAACCACGGACTGACACGGAACCATGAGATTATACAAGATTAACATATGATAATATATAATATTGTGAAAATCTGCCTGCCTGTGCGTGACCCTGCCTGCCGCGCGGCGGCGCAGGCACGGCGCACGCAGACAGGTGCAATCTTGTGGTTGAAACCGTGTTTTCCCTGTGTCCTCTGTGGTGAACGTTCACTTTTACGAAAATTAGCTGCCTGTGCTAAAATTATCGTTTCAGTATATCTCTTATTTCAACGAGTGTTTTGTATATGTTTCTATTGCCTTCAACAAGCGCTTCGTGCAATTCGTCAATTTTGTTGCCCAGAACCTGTTCATTGCGCATCCCCATCTCAACTACGGCTTTTTTCACTTCCAGTACAGCATCTGCCAGTTGAGCGTGCTCCTTGTCCCTGTAGTCAAAGTCTTCAGCCATCTTGTACAGTTATTATTATATCAGGGAAAATATATATTGTTTTCCTTAGCCCATGAAGAACAAAAACAGCGTATCATCACATGAATACAAGCAGTGCATAGTCGTCAGGGGCGACCTGGAACTCTCCACAGGCAAACTGTGCGTGCAGGTGGCGCACGCATCCGTTTTGTCCTGCGAGAAATCCAACACGAAAGACAGGAGAAGATGGATGGATTCAGGCGGCAAAAAAGTCGTCCTGCAAGTGGAAAACGAGAAGGCACTGCTCAGGCTGAAGGAAAACGCCTCCCGCATGAAGTTGCCAAATGCGCTGGTGGTTGATGCGGGGCTGACGGAAGTCCCGCCCGGTACCGTAACAGCGCTTGGGATAGGACCTGCAAAGAGCGGAGATATTGATAAGATTACAGGAAATCTGGGGTTACTATAAATGAGTGGAATAGCACAGAAGTTCGATGAGTTGAGAACAAAAAACGAAGGTGCGCTCATAGTCTATATTACCGGCGGAGACCCGAGCGTGGCAACGTGCAAAAAAATACTCCGCACGGTAGAAAAGCACGCGGACATTGTCGAGGTCGGGATACCTTTTTCGGACCCGATAGCAGACGGTCCTGTGATACAGTCCGCCTCAGAGCGGGCACTGCGCGCAGGTATGACGCCCGATAAGGCGTTCGCCATCATAAAAAATTTCAGGAGTTACTCTGATAAGCCGCTCGTTGTCCTGACGTACTGCAACATAGTCCTCCAGCGCGGACTGATGCGCTTCATGAAGGAGTTTGCAGATGCAGGAGGCGATGGACTGATAGTTGCTGATTTGCCTGTCGAGGAATCTTCGGACATAAGAAAAGCCGCAAAAGCTCACGGCATAGACCTCATCCTCCTCGCAGCGCCGACCTCGTCCGTGGAGCGGGTTAAAAAAATTTCAAATGCGTCGAGCGGTTTCATCTACCTGGTCTCTCTGCTGGGGGTTACCGGCACGAGGAAAAAATTGTCCGCAAACCTCAAGGATTCTATAGGCAGGGTGCGGTTGGGGTCGACCCAAACAAAGGTGCCGCTGGCGGTTGGTTTCGGAATATCCACGCCCGAGCACGTCGCGGAAATCATAAAATTCGGAGCGGACGGTGCCATCGTTGGAAGTGCGGTCGTGCGCATAATTCAGGAGAACCTGGAAG
>Ga0315281_10008957_pt1 | contig 13942 bp, 11 predicted proteins | sample YL17G07_0_MG_FD_204540 | JGI IMG/M metagenome (GOLD analysis project Ga0315281, IMG submission 204540) | Sediment microbial communities from Yellowstone Lake, YNP, Wyoming, USA - YL17G07_0 | ecosystem: Environmental > Aquatic > Freshwater > Lake > Sediment | place: USA: Wyoming | collected...
ACTTCGGCCAGTTATAGTCGATTTGGATTCTCTGACGAACTCAACAAAGGCTCGTACGACGCCTTCCGATCAGCGTTCACCGAATATCATTTCGATGGATTGGACATGCTTTCAATCAAGAAAGAGTTGGCTTGGAGAACGATCCTGAGCGCCGTGGAAAATATTTCAAGGATTCGTCAAAGGCAAACCGCTTCAAGTGTTTTGATAAAACAATTCTTTGATGTAAAATTCAAAGAGATTGCCGAAGTTTTTTCCGACTACCCGGATAAGGATGTCTACGACCGAATTTCGACGTTCGACCCGGAACACCGAAGCGCATACCAGGAGTATAAAGCGAAGCGACCGTAGTGGTTCAATGAACAAGGGAGATGGAGAGAATCGTTGAACCGACTCGCAGTTTATCCACAACATCCATTCCTTCAACGACCTCTGCGAAAATAGTGTACCGACCATCAAGATGGGGTGTCGGTTGGTGCGTGATAAAGAACTGACATCCTTCGGTGTCCTTACCTGAGCTTGCCATCCCGCAACTCCCCCTTTTGTAGAGAACCCGCGAAAACTCCGAACGAATCGAATACCCTGGTCCTCCCCAACCGTCGCCTCGAGGGTCGCCGCCTTGCACCACAAAATTAGGGACAACCCGATGGAACTTCAAACCATTGTAGAACCCGGCGTCAACAAGCTTGATAAAGTTAAACACTGTAAACGGAGCTTCCTCCGAGAGCAATCGAAGGATGATTCTTCCATTCTCGGTTTGGACTAATGCCTTTGAATATGTTTTCATGCTCTCAAAGGCCTTCCATTCATACGAGGAAATGCTGCTAGTTCGCTTTGGATGAATTCTGTGGGAGTGGTCTTCGCCGGAAATTGTCTTAAGCGCGGAGGCAGCTTCAAGCGCCAATCCGCGGTCATCACCCTGCAATACAGAATCGAGGAGACCTACTGCCCGATTTGTTCTTCTTTCAGCAAAGAGTTGTATGATCGCTTGCATCGCTTCAAGGTCTGCTGGACTTTTTAGGTTTCGAAACTCATTACTCAACTCTTCGATGGCTAGCTCGCCGAGGCCTGCACGGTGGAATGTTGCATAGAATCTGCTGTCCGCAAGAGCGTTCGCAATGAGTGTTGTTAACCCCATATCGTGACGCCGAATTCCAGATTTCATTCGTTCGAACACCCTAAGTGTAATCTCTCCCCGTGCAATTGTATCAACGAGAAGAACTTCAAGCGACTGGGCGTTGAATACCCGCCGGGAAAATTCCCAAGCGGCCATGCTCACTCGAAGCTCTTTCGCATCCATCGCAGACAAGAATTCCAAAAGGTCGTCTTTTGTCGGCGAATGGCTTAACGCATCGAGGTATTTGCTGTGGAGTCGATCAGAGGAGTGAATTGCTCCGCGATCGACATTTGATCGCAACACTTGAGGAAAATGTTTCCCTAATGCAATTAACGCTTCTCCTCGAACGATCGTTGATCTCGAGTGCTCCCAAAGTGCGGTCAGCTGCTGCACCAAACACTGCGAAGCCTTCGAAGTTTGAATCCTCTCTGATCGAATTCCCACGATGGATTGTATGCCTGCTACTTGAACGTGTTCATTTCCAACCTCCAACATTTCACAAACGTCTATGAAAGAATCTTCGTCCCATTGTGCGTGAGCAGAAAATCCTCGCGCAATTTGGACCAGTACCCGCCAATCATTGTGGCGGCGCTCATTTTCGCGCAGTTCTTTTAAGAGGACCCTAGATTGTCTAGTTTTTGAACGGGCGAGCAGTGTGGCGAGGTTGATCCGAACGTCCGCACTGGGACTCCTCAGTAACTCAGAGAAAACCCCTGCCCTTCTTGTAATTTCTGAATCCAGTTGATCGTTCGGACTCGATCGCCAGAGGCCAAAAAGCGACCGCCATTGCGTATCTGTCTCTTTGGAGTCAAGAAGTTCAAGCAGTAGCCGAATTGATTGTTCGGACTTGATCCCACGAATTGCAAACCGACTGAGGCCCATCGCAATCGCGCTGCGGGGGATATTCCTCCGTCGCTGTGCCGTTTCTACCAGAGAATCTAACCCCCGTTTCGACCCAGACTTCCCTAAAGCCTCAATTTCCTCCGAAAGCACAGATCGTTCTTTTTCCCTACCCAGATGAACCAGCAAATTCTCTTCACCGGCTGTTGAGGCAAATTGGCCAATCGCAAACGCTGCGCTTGCTCGCACATTTGGGCTAGCATCGTGTAACGAGTTTGCGAGACTTAGAACCGTGCTTGTATCCTGTAGATTTCCGAGCGCTAGTGCAGCTTGACTTCGAACGTTCGCATTTTTATGAAGGAGATAAGCTACAAGCTTGCCATCGCCAAGCGAGCGCTGATCGCGCAAATAAAGTATCTCGCGCTGGGCATCCGACTTTTCTTGGGCACTGAGAATTCCTATGAGGAGTAGGACCAACAGAGAAAGCTTGCCAGATGTGTTCATGCGAGTAGAGGGTTTCCTTTCATACAGTAATCTGGAACAACCTGCATGCGTTGGCAGTTGTGGCGTCGGCAATATCCCTTAGAGGGACCTCGAAGAGCGCTGCAACTCTTTCAGCGATGAGTGTAACGTGAGCCGGTTCGTTCCGTTTTCCTCGATGCGGCACTGGAGAGAGGTAAGGAGAGTCTGTTTCGAGCAAAATATTGCCGAACCCCGTTGCTTGAAGCGTTGCAAGCACCGGTGAGTTCTTAAAGGTTACGATTCCCGGATAAGAACAATAGAACCCTGCATCATTGAGCCGTCGCACCTGCTCAACATTGCCCATGAAACAATGAAACACACCTCGAGGGATGTGTGGCGTTTTCGAGCCATCCTGAAGTCCAGCTCTCCAGCTTGGATGTCGGCTTGAAAAGTCTGCTACCAACTCAATGGATTCATCCATAGATTCTCGCGTGTGCACTATGATCGGTAAGTCGCTTTGGACAGCAATCTCTAGCTGCTTGCGAAAAACTTGCATCTGCATCTCTCGCGGTGAAAAGTCGTAGTGGTAATCAAGTCCAATCTCCCCGATTGCAACCACCCGCTTATGAGTGCAAAGCATGGCGATTTCTTTGAGCAGCTCGTCGGATGCGTTAATTGCCTCGTGCGGATGAATCCCTACAGCCGCATAAACGAAGGAATATCGTTCGGCGAGTTCGATCGCAAGCTTGCTGGTTTCTAAATTCGTGCCAGGAACAACAATCGTTCTTACACCAGCCTCTTGTGCTCGGAGAAGAACAGAATGCAAGTCTTCCTTGTAATCTTCGTAGAATAAATGTGCGTGTGAATCGATCAACATTCTCGTAGGGTCGTTGTCTGAAAATACGTCATTGTATTTCCGATTTCAAGGAACACTTGAACACCGAAACACGGTTTTTGCCATTGGAAATCGTGGCTCTTCTGAGTATATTTCTGCCCATTAAATGGTATCTATGCGCAGTGTTGCAGGCATTTCCGTAGTGAATCAACGGCCAGTGGAGAATATCCCCTCGAAACGCACCCTCTACTCGACTGAGTATGTACGTTCGATGTTCGACGCAATTTCGCAACGGTATGATCTGCTGAACCACCTCTTAAGTGCCGGGCTCGATATACTGTGGCGACGAAAACTGATTTCCACACTGGGGCAATTTCATCCAAAGTTCGTTCTCGATCTCGCTTCTGGTACGGCTGACGTAGCGATTGAAGCCGCTCAACAGCTTCATCCGGTCAAAGTGGTGGGAATTGACATTGCTGCTCGCATGCTGAATATCGGCAGAACAAAAGTGCAGCGAAGAGGTTTCACAGAGAAGATCGAACTGAAGCTCGGGAATGCTGAACAACTCCAGTTTGCGGCAGCTACATTTGATTGCGTTACCGTTGCGTTCGGTGTGAGAAATTTCCAAAATCTTGAGATGGCTATCAAAGAAGTCCATCGTGTGCTTAGGTCAGGTGGCGTATTTGGCATACTAGAGTTTTCACGTCCTACGGTTTTTCCTGTGAAGCAGCTTTATCTGCTCTATTCACATACCATTCTCCCTTTTATTGGAAGAATCATCTCCTCGAATAGACTGGCTTACGCATACCTTCCTTCGACCATCGCTGAGTTCCCCGATGGTGACGGGTTTCGTTCGATCTTGGCCTCGAATGGATTTGCAAACGTGAAAGAGACCCGTCTCGCATTTGGCATCGCAACAATATATTTGGCGGAAAAATAGTCGTGGAACAGACGATTCGAGTCGGCCACAGTCCCGACCCTGATGATGCCTTCATGTTCTACGGACTCTCGACCGGTAAGGTAAAGTTGAACGGAATCACTATCCGCCATCAGTTGGAGGACATTCAGACACTCAATCAACGGGCACTAAAGGGCGAGCTTGAGATTACTGCCATTTCCGCACACGCGTATGCCTATGTCGCCGACAAATATTGGATCATGTCGACCGGCGCAAGTATGGGTGAAGGGTATGGGCCGGTACTCGTTTCAAAGAAATACTCGACCCTCGAAGAACTCAAAGGCAAACGTGTTGCCACACCCGGTAAATTGACCACGGCCACGCTGCTCTTCAGAATCTTTGTCGACGGCATTGAGCACGTTGACATTCCGTTCGACCAGATTATGGATCGAGTCTCCTCAGGCGAATTTGATGCTGGTTTGTTGATCCACGAAGGTCAAATTACCTATCGCGAGCAGGGCTTCAAAAAAATCTTGGACTTTGGCGAGCTCTGGTCGAAGAACCAAGGCAAACTTCCCTTGCCACTCGGTTTGGATGTTGTTCGCAAAGACATGGGCGAGGAGACGGCGAGGGCCTTATCGAGAGGCCTGAAAGAGAGCATCCACTACGGCTACACTCACCAAAGCGAAGCGATTCCCTACGCGTTGAAGTATGGTCGTGGCATTGACGAAAAACGAGGTTCACAATTCGTGAAGATGTATGTTAGCGAATTGACCGTAGACATGGGACCAACAGGTAAGCTGGCTTTGGAGACGCTGTTTCGCCTCGGCGCGGAACGCGGACTAATTCCAAATGTCCCTGCCATCAACCTCTATTAAGCGCACGATCCGATGATTGGTCTATTCAAAATATTTGACGCACACGTCCACTTTTATTCGAACTCTTTCTTCAAGTTCTTGGTGAAGCAAAAGCCGAATCGTGCTGATATCAACACCGAACTTCGCAACCTTGCCGCAAAGGGCCACATCGAAATACCTGGAGAGGATCCTGTCCAGCTTGCGAAACGATGGATTGATATTATCGATAAATGGAAACTGGAACGCCTTATGCTATTCGGCAGCATGCCGGGGGATGAAGATGCAGTTGTCAAAGCGGTGCAAGCCTATCCGCAGCGTTTTACGGGGATGTTCGCGGTCGATCCCAACTCGAGCACGCTGATCGAAAATGCCGAGAAGCGACTGAAGCAAGACAAGTTCAAAGGGATTCTGCTCTATCCCTCACTGTACCAAATCAGTGTGGCGGACGAATGGCTCTTTCCGCTTTATAATCTTGTGCAAGAGGTTCGGGGATTGGTGTTTGTTCACTTTGGAAAGCTCATTATTCGTCCGCGCGACTATGCGGGCGTACCAACCATCTTGAACGAAGCATTCGCAAACCCCAAAGATTTGATTCCAGTGGCTCAAAAATTTTCAGGCATCCGATTCATTATTCCGAATTTTGGAGCGGGTAGATGGGAAGAAGTATTGGAGGTTGGCAAGGCTTGTCCAAACGTCTATGTCGATTCAGCAGGATCTAATTCGTGGATGGCAGAGCATCCCGCAAAGCCCGACCTTCGAAGGGTGTTCCAAAAGACTATGGAAGCGTTTACCTCAAGTCGAATTCTTTTTGGTTCTGATTCCGGTATGCTGCCCCGTGGATATCGATACGACATCGTGGACAATCAACTCAAACTTGTTCAAGAAATGCGGATGGCAATCCCAGACATTAAGAAGATCTTCTATGAAAACATGGCGGGGTTGATCGACGGATAGCGCATGGCCTGAAACCTGTAAACGAACGTCGACGATTCATTTCGCCGACATTTTTTTTGCCCTCTTGAGTCGGGGCATCCTAAGCTGCAGCGGCCTGTTCGTCCACGGAAAGAATTTCGTAGAGCGTCGTACGTTGTGCAGGAGCAAACCCAGATTCACGAATGAGTTGCTTGCACTCATCGGTATTCGTCTTATTCACAAAGTTAGCAGCTGCGTGAACGTTTTCTTCCAGAAGTGTCCCGCCGAAATCGTCGCCTCCGAAATGCAACGCGATTTGCCCTGTCTTCTTTCCTTCAGAAAACCACGAAGCCTGGATGTGCTCGAAATTGTCAAGGTAGATCCGCGAAAAAGCTATCATCTGCAAGTAGCGGGTCGACGTAGCATAATGTGGAATGATCTTTTCCAGTGGCGTATTGCCAGGCTTGAATGACCAGGGAACAAAGGCGGTGAATCCTCTGGTCTCGTCTTGCAGTCGCCGAACAACTTCCAAATGCTCAACGATGTCTTCATCCGTCTCAAGGTGTCCGTACATCATCGTGGCAGTCGATTTGAAACCGATCCTGTGCGCAACTCGCATCACATCTAACCAGTCTCCAGAAGTCCCCTTTTTGCTACTAATCTTTTTCTTGACGCGGTCAGAGAGTATTTCCGCACCTCCACCGGGGATGGAACGTAATCCCGCCTCCCAAAGTCGCTCTAATACAGCCTCCAGGCTCAACCCTGAAACGGTTGTCATGCCGATAATCTCGGAGGTCGAAAAGAAATGTGGATAGATTTGCGGTACCTCGCGAATGGTCCGTTCCACCAACTCCACATAGTAATCAAATGGCAACGCCGGGTTAACTCCTCCTTGAAGCAAAATGGTTGTCACGCCCTTTTCGGCAGACTCGCGAAATTTTTGCAACAGGTAATCAATGGTGAACGTGTACTCACCTTGATCACCGGGGTGGCGATAAAAAGCACAAAAGATGCAGTCGATGTTACAAATGTTGGTGTAGTTCGGGTTGCTATCAACAACGTAGGTTACCCGTTGATGGGGGTTCATTCGATAGCGTGCCTCGTTCGCGAGCTCACCAAGATCGAGTAGCTGCGCGTTTCTCAAAAGAAACAAACCCTCTTCGGGACCAAGGCGGCCGCCGGAACGAATTTTCTTGAATGTTGATTCGAGGGTCATCTTAGACGTTCAACTTGTAGCCCACGGCCTTCAGCTCACGCATGATACTGAGGGTCGATTCTTCGAGCTTGACGACGATGGGCTTAATGGACACGCCGGGGACAACCTTCGGGAAATTCACATCCGCCATATGCAGCACGCAGACGTGGCCTTTGCCAAGTTTTCCGACGAAATGACCGAGCTCAAACATTGCGTACGTCAGATCCTCAGAACTACAAATAAAGAAGGCAAACTGAATATCGGGACGGTCTTTAATCTCTTCCAGGCTGAGCATGGTTCCCTTGCTTCGGTTTAAGGCTACTTCCTCCAATCCGATTTCAGCCAATAATTGTTGCACTTGTGCCCGCAGTGGTTCGTTCGCCTCAGATATTACATAGACTTTCTTCCCAACTGTCGAAATTGAGGTTGCCGGACTAATCGTGGCAACTGGAGGGCTTTGTTGAGCTGCCGCCTGAGACGCGACGGCTGGTTTCTGGGGCGGCCTCAGGACCCGCACTCCACCAGAATCTGCCGTCAACGCAGTTGCCTGCGCTGCTGCTAGAGTAGCTGAAGGGACATTGCTCCCTGCTAATTCCGGCGAGGCCTTCAATTTGTCGTACAATTCTTTGATGCCGTTCAGAATGAGCTGCGCTGAAGACTGAAAAAAGAATCCACCGTTCTGGTCGCCGAGGACCTTGTTCTTATAGGGAAAACCGATCGGGCCGGATTGTTCAAGAAGCTCCAGACAACCTTTCCTCCACTCGAGATATTTATTCTGAAGACGTGCGTTGTATCCCGAAAACTCAAATCCACCAAGAGGCGTGATTTGGTTTCCGATAGCAATGAGTTCTTCGAATTTTTTTAGAACGCTTTCCGACATGGATTTTCCATAATGTACGCACTCAATGGCTAGATAGCTATTGCCGGAATGGAATTCAACAAAGCTTCAAACACCTGAATCGCTTTCCATTCCCGCTCTCCGAGTTTGTAATTAAACCCGTGCAAGTATTCAGACGTCTCGGACTCCGATAGTCCAAGAACTTCACCACGCATTTTTCCAACAAGATCGATCCGATCAAGTCCTTTCTGCAAGGCGTCATGAATAATTGTCTTGAGCTCTTGTTTCTCTCTTTCCTCAGCCTCTTTGCGGATTGCCCATACTGCAAAGACAAAGGGTAGTTGCTGCCACTCGTACCACGCTGTTGCCAAGTCAAATATGAGCTCAAAACCGGCGAGTCCGGTTTTCTTGCAGCGAAGCGCCTCGTCGCCGATGAGCAGCACAGCATCGTATGCCGAATAGTCGTTCACGCCGGAATGCATACGGATAAATACTGGTTTTACACAATGTTTCGATTGCATAAGCACCCGGAGTAACCGGACAGAGGTAGACGAATCGTCGGTAACGCCAATCCGCTTTCCGCCTAAGTCTTTCCAGCCATAGTTCGAAAACAAGAGCACACTCTTGACCTGATCCCGAGTCGCGATACAGTAAGGAAGGATTTCCAGGCTCGCTTTTTGTTTCAAGTAGTCAACCAATGAAAACAGTCCCGCATCAATCTCACCCTTCGCGCTCAACTCGCCCATTCGACGGGGTGAGACTGGAAGTATTTTGTTCCTTCGTTGCTCGAAGAACTCGTAAAAGGGAATAGAATTCAGATACGGAATCTTTCCGATAACGTGATCTGTATGCAATTTCAGTGGATTATAATATACGTCGCGTTCCACCGGAATCTTCCCCGCATCTCGGATGATCTTGACAATCTGATCTTTCGCCATGGCTGAAGGGCTGAGCGCCCCAGCATCGTGGGCAATCCGCTCGCCGCCGACGGTACCATCCATATCGTCCGCGCCAAAATTCAAGGCAACAGAGGCAACCTCTTCTGATAGCATCACCCAGTAGGCTTTGATGTGGGCAAAATTATCCAACATTAGCCGGGAAACGGCAATCATCTTCAAATCATCGATCGCAGAAGTAAACTGATTTGTTGGCTTTATCCCGGTGACACCCGGCTGAAACGCAAGGGGGATGAAAGTCAGAAACCCACCCGTCTCGTCTTGAGCTTCGCGGAGTTTCACCAAATGAATCAACCGCTCCTCCATCGTTTCAAGATGACCATAGAGAATCGTACTGTTTGTGGGGATTCCGAGTCGGTGGGCCGTTTTGTGCACTTCGAACCAAGTCTTCGCACCAATTTTTTGGTTGAAAAGCAGTTTCCGAACGCGTTCTGAAAATACTTCTGCCCCCCCACCTGGCATCGTCCGAAGCCCGGCGTCCCTTAGCTGGCGAAGAACTTCATCGATGGGCATTCTAAATTTCTTGTGAAAGAAATCGATTTCGACTGCCGTGAAAGCCTTCACGTCGATATTGGGAAAGGACTTCCTGATTTGCCTGACCATCTCCAGATAGTATCCCCACTCCCAATCCGGGTGCAAGCCCCCGGTAATATGGACTTCATGAATATCGGGTGTAAGCTTCTGCAGGATCTGTTCAATCGTCATCTCATACGCATCTGGCCTGCCAGACTTAGTCGCGAAGTCGCAGAACTTGCACGAGAGAACGCACACATTCGTAGGCTCAATTTTCTGATTGAGAACAAAAAAGACTGCGTCACCACTCTTTTGCCGCTGAACATAATGGGCCATTTTGCCGAGCGAGATGAGATCGTGCGTGGCAAACATCCTGGCCCCTTCTTCAAGCGAGAGTCTTCTACCAAGTTGAATGCTCTCCCAAATCGGGAGGAGGTTTTTATCTCTGAAATGAATTTCCGTCATAGAGTTAATGCCAGTACGATTCCCACCGATTGTTCACTTTCTTTACGATTGCCGGATCCATCACCAGCGGTTCGGGATATCCTTTCTTCCACGTCGCATCGATCCCCATTACACCTTTATAGATTGGCGAGATACCAATCAATTGTTGTTCGCTGAAGGTAAGGTCTCGTTCACAATCAAAGCGACTGAAGGTTCCCCAAATCAAGTTCTCTCGATCGTGAATATCGACATCGTCGCTTACTGCCACAAGCATTTTGAATTGTGCTAGTTCTTTTCTCCGAACAAGTTTTTCGACAACCGCCCTTCCATCCCGACTCACTTTGACCGTTAAGAGTACATCTTCACGAATGCTTGCATCGAGAATTCTACGGTCCATTCGCCGAACCTCTCCTGAATCAATCCGCCGAGTACTCTTTCTTGGCCGAGACCGTTTCTTTTGGGTTGCATCGACGACCATCTTGCTGCCAAGCTCCATCTTGTAACTTGTGAAGTCGAGAGTATCTTGCGACACTTTTGGAATCAATACGAAATCAAAATGTGGGTCGAAATGTTCACCGATTTCTCTCAGCACCGCATCCCAATTGCGTACCTCTACTCCTTTAGAGACAAGCACGAGGCATTTCGTTAATGACAGTTGGCCGGTGCCAAGAAGTCCCAAGGCCGCCTTCATCGCCTCCTTCTTGTAACGCTCTTCAACGGAGACAACCAACAGATTATGAAACCCGGCTTCGTAATAAGCCCACACTTCGTCGATTTCTTTGTGGAGTAGTTTGACAAGTGGCCCCAGAATCTCTTGGGTCGCGTCGCCGACAAACTTATCTTCCATCGGGGGAACACCGACGATAGTAGCGGGATAAATTGCATTCCGGCGATGCGTGATCGTTTTCAAATGGAATTCCGGGAAGGGCGCAACGCTGGAGTAATGTCCAAAATGATCCCCGAACGGTCCTTCCATTCTCCTTTGGTGCGCTGGTACGATTCCCTCCAGCACAAATTCTGCGTTTGCAGGAACGTAGGAGTGAACCACCTTTCCCCTCACCATTGGGATGGCGGCTCCGCGGAGAAATGAAGCAAAGGTTACTTCATCGAGGCCTTCCGGCAATGCAGCAACCGTTGCGAGCAGAAGGGCTGGGTCCGTTCCAAGAGCGACTGCAACGGGAAGATCTTGGTTCAATTGTTCCGCACGGAAGAGGTGGAATCCGCCCCCACGTTCAATCTGAATATGCATGCCGGTTGTTTGATGGTCGTAAACCTGCAATCGATACATCCCAACATTTCGTCTTCCATCCTTCGGATCGTACGAGAACACCTGTCCTTGCGTAACAAAGCGTCCGCCATCCTTGGGCCAGCAGATTTGAATTGGCAACGTGTCAAGATCTGGGACTTCAACGATCTCTTGCGAGGACCCCCCTTGCACAGATTTACCTCTTGACCGAATCAAGCGCCAGAGAAACTTCCGCTGCCGCCAGAGCGATCGTGGGTTCGGTGGCATCATCGATTCAAAGAACGAAATCAATTCCTCGCCAATCTGCTCGGGATGTTTTCCCAATGCACGCTCAATTCTCTTCTCGCTTGCATAGACATTGATGGCAAGAGGAAAGGTCGAGCCTATTACGTTTTCAAAGAGCAGGGCCGGCTTTCCTTCTTTCAACGTGCGTACCGCTATCTCCGTGACTTCCAATTTCGAGTCGACGGGAACTTTAATACGCTTGAGTTCACCAATTGAATCAAGATGGCCGAGAAACTCGCCGAGCGCAGGGAATGTCATCACTCCAATTCCTCTGCGCGCCAGCCACGCGATTGTTGAAGCCCGACGACGTGGAGGAGTTTGTCGACGAATGCACTCACATATTCTGCCACGCTTTTGGGAACAAAGTACAACGGTGGCGAAATCGGCATGATCACTACTCCGTAGTTGGAAAGCTTAGCGCATTGTTCTAACGTGAGGGTGGACAGTGGAGTCTCACGCACGCAGAGGATCAATTTGAATCGTTCTTTCAGGGCAACTTGCGCCGCGCGCGTAATGAGCGTATCGCCAATGCCAGATGCTATTTTGCCTAGGGTTGAGGTGGAACACGGAATAATCACCATCACATCGATCGCATTGGAACCTGAAGCGATAGGTGCTGTCAAATCTTCGTTCGCAAATTGGTTCTTGATATATGGTTCAAGATCTCTCTCCGATATTCCTAATTCATCTTTCAGAAGAACCTTGCCCCATTTACTCACGACGAGAAATTTATCGCCTCCACACTGCTTGAGGAATTCGTGTGCGTAGATGGCACCTGAAGAGCCGGTAATGCCAACGATAATCCTCACGGAAAGTAAACTCCAACCACTACCATGGCGAATACAGAGAACCCGAGGACTGCGTTGATCTTGAAGAACGCAAATTCCACATCTTCTGCTTTCTTATGTTCGAGGTACAGCAGGTACCCAGACGACAATAGAAACGGCAACGCCGCAAACGCCCGGATGTGGACGAAAAATAACAGCCCGAGAATGGCGAAGGACACTGCGTGAAGGTACCCGGAGATTCGGAGTGCAAATTCTTTCCCGAATCTGGAACTGAACGAGAATAGGTCTGACTCTCGGTCAAAGAATTCATCGAGTGTCGAATAGATGATGTCAAATCCCGCTACCCAAACAAGCGTGAACAGTGATAACAGTGCAATTGGGAAGGGCTTCTCAAAAGATTGTGTAATTGCAAACCAACCTCCAAGGGGTGCCATGGCTAATCCTAAGCCCACGCCGAAATGCGCGAAAATTGTAAATCGTTTCATGTATGGATAAAACACAAAGACGATGAGAGGAATTGGGGAAAGAAGAAGGCAGAATGTTGAGATCAATGCGGCCGACGCTAGATACAACAACAATCCCGCAATAAGTATCCCTAACGCCGTAGAGAGAGACATTCTGCCGCTTGGCAGTTCGCGCACCACGGTTCGGGGGTTACGCTTGTCGATTTCACGGTCAATGATTCGATTGAGGGCCAGGGCTGCTGTGCGGGCACCCGTCGACGCCGTGAGAATGAGCAACAATATCGACAAGGGCGGTATTTGAGGGGTTGCGAGAAAAACCCCGCTGTAAATCAATGGAAGTGAAAAGAGCGTATGCTCGAACTTGATAAAACCGGCAATACTTTTAAGGGAAGCCACGGTGTTCCGAAGGTGATTTTCTAATCTAATATAGCTGTAAATCATCCTCCATTCAAGAATGGAAGCATCTCTTTTGAGGGTGCTTGTCTGATTATCGCACTACTGAGGCAGAAGCAATCGGCTTCGAAGGAGCGATTAGTGCGAGCGAGCCATCTTCTCCGTTCGCGGCAAGCAGCATTCCCTGTGACTCGAGGCCCATAAGCTTTGTAGGCTGAAGGTTAGCAACGACCACGATTTGCTTACCGACCAATTCTTCTGGTGCATAATGTTTCGCGATTCCAGCGACAATCTGCCGACGCTCAGTGCCAAACTCAATTTGTAGTTTCAGCAGCTTCTCGGATTTTGCAACCCGTTCAGCTGAAATGATGTTGGCTACACGAAGGTCAATTTTCTTAAAATCATCGATGGTAATTGTGTTAGTGGGTTTCGGAGACTCTTCGGCTCCACGAGAAACGAAAGAGAGAATTTCCGTCATAGTGTCATCTTCTATTTTAGGAATGAGTATTGTCGGTGATTCGAATGCCTGTCCAGGTTTTAGGACCGTGTCACCGGCACTATGCCACTCTGCACCTTGCACGTCACCCTCGCATTTCAGCATCGCCCACATGCGCTTTGCAATTGTCGGCACGATCGGCGCGAAGAGAATTGCAAGCGAGCGGGTGATCTGAAGGCAGATGTGGAGTGTTGTCGCACACTGAGCGGGGTCGGTCTTGACAGATTTCCACGGTTCGCTGTCGTTGAAATACTTGTTTGCGACTCGTGCCAAGTTCATCGCTTCTGCCACACCATCGCGAAACCGGTACAACTCAAAGAAATTCTCTACCACTGCAGGCGAAGCTTTTAGGGCATCAAGCATTTTCTGATCTCGCTCAGAGAGAGCTCCGAGCGAGGGCACCACG
>Ga0315281_10008958_pt1 | contig 13941 bp, 14 predicted proteins | sample YL17G07_0_MG_FD_204540 | JGI IMG/M metagenome (GOLD analysis project Ga0315281, IMG submission 204540) | Sediment microbial communities from Yellowstone Lake, YNP, Wyoming, USA - YL17G07_0 | ecosystem: Environmental > Aquatic > Freshwater > Lake > Sediment | place: USA: Wyoming | collected...
GACTTCAGCCACCTGGCGCCCCAGGTCCCCGAGCTGATCAGCGACCGATGCGTGGGGTGCATGACCTGCGTCAACGCCTGCCCCGACAGCGCCATCCTCGGCGTCGCGCTGCCGGAGACCGAGGTGGACGGGCTGATCGCCTCGTTTTCCGCGGCGCAGCCGGATCCCCTGCTGGCGACCGCCACTGCCACGGCCCATTTCGCCCACACCACCAAGTACGCGGAGCTGCCCGCCAGGCATGGCCTGGAGCCGGCGCGCTTCGGGATCTTCGTGGACCCGATCCACTGCAAGGGCTGCGCAGAATGTGTCGAGGTCTGCCACGCGCTCGGGTATGACGCCCTCGCGATGATCACCAAGGTCGCCCAGGAGGAGTCAGGCGAGTCGACGCTCGATCGTTACGCGCGCGACATGGCCCTCTTCCGCTGGCTGCCGCCGACGCCGGCGGCCTACCGCTCGGAGAAGGCGCTGGCCGACCTGATGCTCGGCGAGCACGCCATCGGCTACGTGGGCGGAGCCGGGAGCTGCGCCGGTTGCGGCGAGGCGACCGCCATCCGGATGCTGGTCGCCGCCACCCGGCAGCTCCACGGGCCGCGGTCGATGGGCATCGTGGCCGCCACCGGCTGCAACACGGTCTACGGGAGCACCTACCCCTACAACCCGTACCTGGTGCCGTGGACCAACTCGCTGTTCGAGAACGCCCCTGCCGACGCGCTCGGCATCCGGGCGCGCTGGGACCAGGCGGGGCACCCGGAGCGCAAGATCTGGGTCCTCGGCGGGGACGGCGCCATGTACGACATCGGCTTCCAATCGCTGTCGCGGATGGTCGCCTCGGGCGCCGATATCAAGGTCATGGTGCTCGATACCCAGGTCTATTCGAACACGGGTGGGCAGGCCTCCACGGCCAGCTTCGGCGGGCAGGTGACCAAGCTCTCGGCCTACGGCCGCGAGCTGCATGGGCGTGCCGAGCGGCGCAAGGAGCTGGGGCGCATCCTGGTCGGACATGGCGAGGTGTACGTTGCCCAGACCACGCCGGCGCATATCAACCACTTCTACCGCGCGGTGATGGAGGCGAACGAGTATCCCGGCCCGGCGGTGGTGATCGTCTACTCGCCCTGCCAGCCGGAGCACGGCATCGCCGATGACGCCTCGACCGCACAGGCCAAGCTGGCGGTAACCTCCCGCGCCTTCCCGCTCTTCGTCTACGACCCGCGCAAGGGGCCGACCATCGCGGAGCGGCTGAGCCTGCAGGGCAACCCGTCGCCGAAGGAGGACTGGTTCGCGGCTCCCGATGGCTCGGTCCAGGACTTCCTGGCCTTCGCCCGCAGCGAGGGACGCTTTGCGCCTCACTTCGGGCGCGATGGCACGCCGAGCGTGGAGATCCTGGCGACCCAACAGGACCGGCTCGCCAACTGGCACACCCTCCAGGAGCTCGCCGGTCTGCGCTGACCGCCCCGGCCAGGATACGAAGATCCCGGTGGCGGTTGCCCGCCACCGGGATTCCCTGGCTGGATTCCGCTATTCCGGACGAACGGCGCCCCGGCTGGCCCACACCAGGCCAAGCCCGATCAGCAGGGCGGTGCCGCCGAAGCCGGCGGCCAGCCCAGCCACGCCGAGGCCCAACTGGATGGCGGAGGCCGTAGCGGCACCCACGCCCAGCTGACCGATCAGCGAGAGGGCAGTCCCGGTCCAGGCCAACCCGCGCGCCGGACCCACGAGCGGGTCGGTGCGGTCGAACTGGCTGTAGTAGCGACCGTCGATCGCGACGTCATAGGTGCCGGCGTCGTAGTGCTTGCCGTTGAAGTCGGCCGGCTCGGTGAGGGTGACCTTGACCGTCGAATCGAGGACATGGGTGGCGATGGTCGCCATCTGGAACATGTACTCGGTTGCCGTGTTGACGACCGGGTCCTTGGGATCCAGCTCGGACTTCACGACCGACCAGCCCCATTCGTCGGTCAGCCGCTTCATGATCACCTGGGCCCCGTCCGTGGTCCCGTGATCGGTCAGCTCGCCGGCGTCGTTGTAGGACAACTTCACGTCCTGCGCCTTGCTGAAGGCCAGGAGCGACTTCGAGCCGTCCTGCGTCTTCATGTAGGTGTACCCGCCGATCGCCACGAACACGATGCCGATGAGCACCAGGACGAATCCGAGGCTCTTGAGTCTTCCGGCCACTGGGCTGTTCCTTTCTCCACTCACAGGCCATGCGGCCTTGATCGCACTTTCCGTCATGGGGTCGAACGACGTCACGCGCCAAAGGGCACGTGATGGGGTGACCTCCGACCCCCGCGCGCAGGCCCTCTATCCCGGACAATGAGGCGGCGATGAACACGAGGCTGGCCTCCCCGGCAGACATCTCCCGCTGGCGGGCGAACCTGCAGGGCGAGTTGGACGGAATCGCCGTGTACCACGGCATGGCCGCCGGATCGAAGGACGCGCGACTGCGGGATCTCTACCAGCGCCTGGCGGCCACCGAGGAGCGTCACGCCGCAATCTGGAGTGATCGACTGGCGGGGGCGGGCGCGCCGCTGCCCGTCCGACCCACCTGGCGCGCACGGCTGATGGCCACGCTGGCCCGCCGCTTCGGCCCAGGCCTGGTGGCGTCCACCATGGCCGGCAAGGAGAGCGCGGCTCGGGGCCAATACGACGACCAGCCGGAGGCGGCCGGCACCGGGATGGCTGCCGATGAGCGATCCCATGCCCGTCTGCTGCGCACACTGACGAGCGGCATGGAGGGCGGCATGCTGGCCCGCTTCGAGGGCCGGCACCGCGCCGTCGGCGGCAACGCGCTGCGGGCGGCGGTGCTGGGGGCCAACGACGGGCTGGTCAGCAACTTCAGCCTGGTGATGGGGATCGCCGGCGCCGGCGGCGTGGGGAGCGCGATCGTGGTGGCCGGGTTCGCCGGCCTGCTCGCCGGGGCGCTCTCGATGGCCCTCGGCGAGTGGCTCAGCGTGCAGAGCGCCCGCGAGCTGTACGCCAACCAGATCCGGGTCGAGGCGGCCGAGATCGAGGAGATCCCGGAGGAGGAAGAAGAGGAGCTGCGCCTCATCTACGAAGCGAAGGGGATCGCCCCCGAGGTTGCCCGTGAGATGGCCCACCGGATCGTGACCGGGGATCGCGCCTCGGCCGTTGACACGCTCGCCCGCGAGGAGCTGGGGATCGACCCCGAGGAGCTGGGCGGATCGGCCTGGGTGGCATCTGCCACCTCGTTCTTCCTGTTCGCCACCGGCGCCATCATCCCGGTCATCCCGTTCCTCTTCCTGCACGGTTTCCCCGGGATCGCCCTGTCGGCGGGGCTGTCCGGGCTGGCGCTCTTCGGGGTCGGGGCCGCCATCACCCTGGTCACCGGGCGCGGGCTGCTCTCCTCGGCGACCCGGCAGTTGGCGTTCGGCATGGCCGCCGCCGCCATCACCTATGGGATCGGGACGCTGGTCGGCACCGCCATCGGCTAGGCCAGGCCGGGAGCGGGCCTGACGCTGCGGATTCGCAGGGCGCATCAAACCGAGCCGATGCGCACCTTCTGGCGCCGCGGCATTCGCGGAACGCATAGGCCAACGCCAGAGGGTGACGTCCGGCTGGATCTGATTCGCGGCGCGCATATGCCTCCCGGCGGCGCCGCCGCGGCACGGGTCGGCAGCCGGGGGTCGGATGGCCCGTCCCGGGGGGCGTCTCGGCCCGTGTCGTCGGTCCTGCCGGCACTGATGCACAGATGCGCATATGTCGCATCCTCGGGCCATGGAACCGATCTACGAGCTCCAGGCGGAGGTCCTCAAGACGCTCGCCAACCCGCACCGCCTCGAGATGGCGCACCTGCTGGCCGAGGGCCCGATGACGGTCGGACACCTGGCCGATCAGCTGGGGCTGGCGCAGCCCAACGTCTCCCAGCACCTGGCCCTGATGCGGTCGGCCGGCGTGGTCGACGCACAGCGGGTGGGTCGCGAGATCCGCTATCAGCTCGCCGACCCGGACATCATTCGCGCCTGCGGCCTGATGCGCGCGGCGCTCCAACGGCGACTGCTGCGTCGCGCCGAGCTTTCGACGCGCATCGGCGCCGCCCCCACCCCGGTCATCGCCGGGAACAGGTAGGGACACCATGGATGACACCCTCTCGCTCGTCCTCTTCTCAGGGACGGATGACAAGCTGAACGCTGCGGCCGTGCTGACCGCCGGAGCCGCGGCGCTCGGGCGCCCCGTGCACCTCTTCCTGCAGTACTGGGCGCTGGATGCCTTCCGGGCCGACCGCATCGCGGCCGACCACGGACTCGCTGCCGAGGCCGGCGCGGCGGGGGAGGCAGCCGTAAAGGCGCTCGCCGCAGCGGGACAGGCCCCCTGGCACGAGACCATGCGCCAGGCCAAGGAGCTCGGCGGAGTCGAGATCCAGGCCTGCACCCTCTCCATGGACCTGCTGCATATCACCGAGGCCGACCTGGATCCCCTGGTCGACGGCGTGGAGGGCGTCACCGCCTTCTGGCTTGCCGCCGGCGAGGGACAGGTCGTCTTCATCTGAAGGTTCGAAGGGATAGACCGATGATCGAAACCACTCCCCTCGCAAAGACCATCGATGCCCGTGGCCTCTCCTGCCCGCTGCCGATCGTCAAGACGGCACTGGGGATCAGGGAGCTGAGCTCCGGGCAGCTGATCGAGGTGCTCGCCACCGACCCCGGCTCGACCAAGGACTTCGAGGCCTGGTCGAAGACGACCGGGCACGCGCTGGTCGAATCGTCCGTCGACGGCAAGGTCTTCCGCTACGTACTGCGCAAGAAGTGAGGCGCTCCGATGACTGCAACGCTGACCCGACCGGAGCTCCCGACCGCGCTGGTCGAGGGGCTCGATGACCCGCTGACCGAGGGATCGGTCAGGACCAAGGAGCTCGTGATCGTCGCCGAGAGCGGCGACCTGGAGCGCGCCTGGGCCACAGCCATCCTCGCCAGCACCGCCGCCGCGGGTGAGATCAAGGTGTCGATCTTCTTCACCTTCTGGGGGCTCTTCAACCTCGTTCGCCCCGGCGTCCGCATCACCGGCACCAACCTGATGCAGCGGATGCTGTCTGCCATGAACCGCCCCGGCATCGACCACGCCAAGCTGAGCAAGCTCAACTTCGCCGGGATGGGCCCGTGGATGATGAAGAAGCTCGCCAAGCAGTACGGCGTCGCCGAGCCGCGCGAGCTGCTCGAGATGTCCCAGGCGCTCGGCGTTCGGCTGATCCCGTGCCAGATGACCATGGACCTGATGGGGATCAGCGCCGACCAGTTGATCGACGGCGTCGAGCCGGCGGTCGGTGCCGCCTACGCGCTCGAGCTGATGACCAACGCCGACTCCAGCCTCTTCATCTAGCGCATCGAGAAGGACGGAACCACGATGCAGACCCTGACCACCCCAATCACCCGCACCGTCGATGCCCGCGGCAGCTACTGCCCGGGACCCCTGATGGAGCTGATCCGCTCCATCCGCGAGAGCCAGGTCGGTGACGTGATCGCCGTCTGGTCGAGCGACGCGGGCTCGAAGCTGGACATCCCCAAGTGGATCGAGAAGGCCGGCCATCGGCTGATCTCCGTCGAGCCCCGCGAGGGCTACGACGAGATCATGGTCGAGAAGCTGCGCTAGGAGGCACCGCCGTGCAACGAGTTGTGATCCTGGGCGGCGGCGTCGGGGGGACGCTGGTCGCCAACCTGCTGGTGCGCAAGCTGCGTGACGAGATCGATCGGAGCGAGGCATCGGTCACGCTGGTGGACGAGATGGGCAACCACGTCTACCAGCCGGGCTTCATGTACATCGCCATGGGCGGCGAGCGCGCCGAGAACCTGAGCCGCCCCGAGCGCAGCCTGCTCGATGCACGGGTGGTGCTCAATGTGGCGCGCGCGGTGCGCATCGACGAAGAGAATCGCCGCGTGGAGCTCGAGGACGGCAACCAACTCGGCTACGAGCAACTGGTGATCGCCACCGGCTCCCGGATCGTGCCGGAGGAGATCCCGCACTTCGACGCTGAGGCGCACCACTTCTACACGGCGGACGCCGCGCTCAAGCTGCGCCATGCCCTGGATGCGTTCACCGGCGGCCGGATCGTGATCGGCATCGCCGGCATGCCGTACAAGTGCCCGCCGGCCCCGCTGGAGGTCACCTTCCTGATCGAGTCCGAGCTTCGCGAGCGCGGGCTGCGCGACAAGAGCGAGCTTCACTTCTGCAGCCCCATCGGCCGCGCCTTCACCATCGAGAGCGTCTCGGAGATGGCCACTCCGATCCTCGCCAACAAGGGGATCGAGCTCCACACCTTCTTCAACGTCGAGTCGATCGACCCGGCACGGAAGGTGGTGCAGAGCCTGGAGGGCGAGGAGTTGGCCTACGACCTGCTGATCCTGGTTCCACCGCACCGCGGCGCAAAGCTGGTGATCGACTCCGGCCTGGCCCCGGCCAGCGGCTGGCTGCCAACCGACCATCACACCCTGCAGGTCGGGGGACGGGCAAACGTCTACGCCATCGGTGACGCCACCGATCTCCCGCTCTCGAAGGCCGGTTCGACCGCCCACTTCGAGGCGCCGATCGTGGCCGAGCGGATCGCCGCCACCGTCCAGGGGCGCGAGCCGGAGGGCAAGGATGCGAGCTACACCGGCAAGGTGATGTGCTTCTTCGAAGTCGGAGACGGCAAGGGGACCCTGCTCCAGTTCGACTACGACCATCCGCCGCGGCCACCCAAGCCGAACCGCTTCTGGCACTTGGGCAAGATCGTCTTCAACAAGACCTACTGGCACACCGTGCCGCGGGGACGCGTCTAGGGGGCGCAGCCTGAATGAACGATGATGGGGCGGTGATCTCCACCCCGCCCCACGCGACCGATGCGGCGGCTGTGGCCGCCGTTTTCGGCGTCCAGCCCGCGACCGGCCTGCCCGACGATGAGGCAATTCGCCGGCTTGCCGCGACCGGTGCCAACCAGTTGGCGCCACGCAAGGCCCCATCGGTCTGGCGCATGGCCTCGGGGGCGGCCCGCCAGCCGTTCATCCTGCTGCTGCTCGGCTCCGGAGCCCTGGCGATCGCCCTCAACGAGGTGCGCGACGGGCTGTTCGTGATGCTCGGCCTGATCCCGATCGTGGCCGCCGACGTGGTGGTCGAGTTCCGGGCGGAGCGGGCGCTTCAGGCGTTGGCCGATGCCAGCGCCCCGGTGGCCCGCGTCCGGCGCGCCGCCGTCGTTCGCGACTTGCCGGCCGCCGAGCTCGTCCCCGGCGACATCGTGCTGCTGGGTCCCGGCGACGTGGTGGCGGCCGACCTGCGCCTCTTCGAGACCGACGCGCTGCTGCTCGATCGCAGCGTCCTGACCGGGGAGTCCCTGCCGGAGCCGGGGGCCGTGGCTGCCGACCCCGCCGACGCGGCGCTGGCCGACCGGCACAGCATCGCCTACGCGGGCACCAGCGTGGTCCGCGGGCGCGGCCAGGGGATCGTGGTGGCCACCGGCCAGCTGACCGAGGTCGGCCGCATCGCCGGCAGCCTGGCCAGCGAGGAGCGGCGTCGTTCGCCGCTGCAGCGCGAACTGGACCGGCTGGTGCAGATCCTGCTGGTGGCGGCAATCGCGCTGATCGCCATCACCGTTGGGCTCGGGTTCCTCCGGGGCCACCCGCCCGGGGCCAACCTGCTGGCCGGCATCAGCGCCGCGATTGCCGCCATCCCGGAGGAGCCGCCGATCCTGTTGGCCGTGGTGCTCGGACTGGGCGCGTTCCGGCTGCTCAAGCGCGGCGTGCTGGTGCGCCGCCTCAACGCGCAGGAGACCCTGGGTGCCATCGACCTGATCCTGACCGACAAGACCGGCACGCTGACCCAGAACCGGCTGATGCTGACCCGCATCGTGACGCCTGCTGGACCGATGCAGGGGCACGATCTCGAGGCGCTGCGCGTCGAGGCGCTGCGCGCCGAATACGACGCCTGGCGCGGCGACGGAGGGCATGCTGGCTCGTTTGCGCGCGCCATCGGTGCGGACCTCGACGGCGCGCCAACCCTTGACCCGGCAGAGCTGCTGGACGGCGAAGCGCCGTCGGATGCCGCTCCCTATTCGCGCACCCGAACGGCCGCCGAGGAGCTGGCGCTCGGGGCGCCCGAAGCGGTGCTCTCGAAATGCGACACGCTGAGCGCCGCGGATCGGGACGCCTGGCACGCCATCATCGCCGCAGAGGGGGTCGATGGCGGACGGCTGCTGCTCCTCGCCCGCCGCGCGGATGGCACCGCCTGGCAGCCGCGCGGCGTGCTCGTCTTCGCCGATCCATTGCGGCCGGAGATCGGCGAGGCGATGACCATGGCGCGCGCCGCCGGCATCCAGACCATCGTGGTGACCGGCGATCACCCGCACACCGCTGCCTCCGTGGCGCGCGCCGCCGGCATGGAGGCTGACCACGTGGTGACCGGCGCCGACCTCGACGCGTGGGACGACGCGCGGCTGGCGGCGGAGCTGCCCGCCATGCGGATCGTGGCCCGCGCGGTGCCCGAGCAGAAGCTGCGCCTCGTCACCGCGGCGCGCGCCGCGGGGCGGACGGTGGCGGTCACCGGGGACGGGGTCAACGACGCCCCCGCGCTGCACCGCGCCGACGTGGCGGTGGCCATGGGCAGCGGGACGCAGGTGGCGCGCGAGGCGGCCGACCTGGTGCTCGGCGACGACTCGTTCGCGACCCTGATGTACGGCCTGCGCGAGGGGCGTCGCATGGTCGAGAACGTGCGCAAGGGGCTCGTCTTCCTGATCTCGACCCACGTTGCGCTGCTCGGCTTCATCCTGGTGGCCACGCTGGTCGGGCACAGCCAGCCGCTGCTCCCCGTGCAGATCCTGTGGATGGAACTCTTCATCGACCTCGCCGCGTCGATCGCCTTCGAGCGCGAGGCGGAGGAGCCGGACGCCATGCGGCGCCCACCCCGGCCGCGAAACGAGCCGCTGCTGACCAACGGTCTGCTGGGCCGCATCGTGCTGGCCGGGGGCTTCACCGCGCTCGCAACCCTGGCGGTCGTGGAGCTTGACGGCGCCGATACGAATCACGTCCGCTGGCTGGCGTACACGGTGCTGGTGGTCGGCCAGGTGGTGCGCGCCTATGCAAATCGCAGCCTGGGAACATCGGTTCTCAAGCTGCGGATGAACGGGTTCCTGGCCGTCACCTGCCTGGCGGTGATCGCCATCCACGCCGCCATCCCGTTCCTGCCGCCGATCGCCGATGCCTTCCAGGCGTCCCCGCTCAGCGCATCGGAGTGGGGGATCGTGGCCGTCGTAGCGCTCGCCCCGGCCCTCTTCGCCGAGGGGGTGCGGCGCTTCGGCCACACCTGGGTGGCCTAGGGAGCGGGCTCCTCGTCGGGAGTTTCCGTTTCGCCCCCCGGCGCGACCACGTGCTCGTCGGCAGGCGCCGACGGCGCGGGTTCCTCGGCCGGTGCACGACGCGCGGCCTCCCTGGCTTTCAGCCCCGCGAGCAGTTCCTCGCGGTGCCGCTCGGCCCGTTCGCGGGCATCGGCCTCGTCGTGTTCCTGGGTCTGTTTGCGCTTCACGATGCGGCCAGTCTACTCAGCCGGCGCTCCGCTGCCGCGCCGCGTTGGCCAGGATGGCGTCGTGCATGTACTGCGCCATCCCGACCGCCTGCGGCTGCTGAGTTCATGGGAGGCATCTTGAACCATGACGTTACGTCAGAGTCAAGCGGAGGACCGGGAGGTCGGTCGGAGCGGTCGGAGCGGTCGGAGCGGCCTCGGCCGATGCTTCGTCGCCAAATCGCAATCTGGTTGTTCTTAGGCGGGATTGGGCCACCAACTGCCCCGCCGCAGCGCCCAATTCACGCTCAGCGTCGGCCGTTTCCGGGCCGGAAAGCCCCGCACAAGGCGCCTAACGCTAACCAGGCTGCGATCTGGCAACTTCCCACGATCGGAAGGTGTCATGACGGAAGCAGGCAGACGGCGATCGAGTAGATGAGGAAGTAGGCGCCTGCACCGGCGCTGAAGTTCAGCCCTGCTCCGAGCAGTACGGCGAGCAGCCCCCGACCGCGCCGAGCCAGGCGCGCGGTGATGAACTCGGCGGCCCCGGCCCCGATCCCGACGGCGAAGATGGCTGCCAGCGCGCTGGCCCAGAAGCCGACTGCGCTGCGGACGGCTCCCTGGCACGCGGCGCCCGTTGTCGCACCGAACACGATCATCGCTGCCGCGGGGAGAGCCGCGACCGTTCCCAGGACCGTGGCGGCGACGATCAGCTGACGGATGTCGAGCGTGCGCGAGGCGAGGCCGCCGACGACCGGCGCCGCGACCCAGAGACCGAGACTGACGACATCGGCGGTGGCGAGGTCAAGCGGACCCACGGAACCCTGAAAGCCGGCCTGGAGAAAGATCCTCCCTGCCAGCGCGAGGATCCCGATTGGGACCAACACGGCTCGGAGGAACGCCGCGCCGGTTATTCGAGCCCCTTCTTCCCTTGTCAGCATGAGCGGATCGGTCGGCGATTGTCCGCGCTTCGTACCTGCTTCACCTTGATCACGGATGCGGGTCACGGCGCCAGATCATCAGGCGAAGACGCGCTGTGGGCGCAATAAGGCCGTTCGGATCCATTTGCAGCGCCTCGAGCACAGCCATTGCGTGTTTGGAGGCCCTGGAGTCAAGCAGGTCCGATGCAGCCGCGTATCTCACTTCAGCGGACGCGTCATCCAGAAGCGGTTCGAGGGCCTCCTCTAGGGTGCCCGCCTCCCGCCAAATTGCGACGATGGCGTCCCCAGCATCGGTCTGGCGATTGGCCAATTCGGAATCGCCTTCACCAATGGCGGTCCAGAAGGCTTGCGCATATCCGCGGTATGTCCGAATTAACGCCATCGCTTCGTTCCCGACATCACTAGTCGGTCAACCCCCAGAGATCCCCGACCGTGAAGCCTTCCGGGAACGGGTCGTCGGGGTCGATCACGTACTCGGCGGTGCCGGTGATCCACGCCGATCCGGTCAGCTGCGGCACCACCGCTCGGTACGGGCCGACCGTCGTCTCGCGCAGCAGCCGCCCGGTCCAGGCGGTGCCCAGGATCCCCTCGTGGACGTACGGCTCACCGATGCCCAGCTTGCCGCGTGCATGGAGTACGGCCATCCGGGCGCAGGTGCCGGTGCCGCAGGGGGATCGGTCCAGCACGCCGGTGAACGACTCGGGCCGCGACCAGTCGAGCGTCCCCGACGAGACCACCACCGTGTTCTTGCCGTGGGCTCCCGCCAGCGTCGGCGGCGCCGTCAGCTCAACGATGCTGATCCCCCGCAGCTCGGGCTGCTCGGGATGCGCGACCGGGATCTGCTCACGGGCGGCGGCCTTGACCATCTCGCCCAGCCGCACGATGTCGCGCCCCTCGTCGGGCGTCAGTTTCAGGCCCAGCGCCGATGCCTCCACGATCGCGAAGAACATGCCGCCCCACGCGACATCCACCTTCACCCGGCCGATCCCCGGCACCTCGACCGGCGCGTTCAGCTCGATGACGAAGGCGGGCACATTCTCGAAGGTGATCGAGCGAGCCTTGCCGTCGCGCACCTCCGCGCGGACGCGGATCAGGCCGGCGGGCGCCTCGAGCACCAGCTCGGTGATCGGCTCGGTCACCTTGACCATCCCGGTCTCGATCAGGACGGTGGCGGTGCAGATGGTGTTCGATCCGCTCATGGCGGGGTACTCGGCCTGCTCCATGATCACGAAGCCGGCATCGGCCTTCGGGTCCGTGGGCGGCAGGACCAGGTTGCAGCAGGTCGCCGGGTAGCCGCGAGGCTCGCGGAGCATGAGGCGCCGCAGGTGGTCGCCGTGCTCCGCCAGGTGGTTGCGCTTCTCGAGCATGGTGGCGCCCGGCACGTCGTGAACGCCACCGATGATCACCCGCCCCGGCTCACCACCGGCATGCGCATCCACGGCCTTGATGATCCGATCCAATCGCACCTGGTCATGCTGACATGCCCAGCGCGCAGCGGTCGGCTACGCTGGAATGGATGTCCGCTGGAGCCATGCCCCTCCCGCTTCGGGTCGAGGGCCTCGTCAAGGACTACGGGTCGGTTCATGCGGTGCGCGGGATCGATCTCGAGGTCCAACCCGGTGAAGTGTTCGGCTTCGTCGGTCCGAACGGGGCCGGGAAGAGCACGACCATCCGCTGCATGATCGATCTGCTGCGTCCCACCGCCGGGCGCGTGGAGCTCTTTGGACTCGACCCGCGCCGGGACGGTGTCGAAATCCGACGCCGCGTGGCCTACATCCCCGGCGAACTGCGGCTTCCCGAGCGCCTGACGGCCCGCCGCTTCCTCGAGTCGATCGGGAGGCTGCGGGGCGGTTTTGATCGCAAGCGGCTGGAGCAGCTGGGGGAACGATTCCAGCTCGACCTCGGTCGATCCATCCGTCAACTGTCGAGCGGGAACCGCCGCAAGGTCTCCATCCTCAGCGCCATGCTGACCGACGTCGACCTGCTCATCCTGGACGAACCGACCACTGGCCTCGATCCCCTGATGCAGCATGAATTCCTGGCGTTGATTCGCGAGCGCCGAGCGGCCGGCGCCACCGTGTTTCTCTCCTCGCACATCTTGAGCGAGGTGCAGCGGGTGGCCGACCGACTGGCAGTGCTTCGGGGTGGGGTGATCGTGGCGCAGGGTACGGTCAGCGAGGTGCGCGGCCGGACACGCCAGCGGGTCGAGGTCTGGTTCGAGACGGATGCCCCGGCGCACCTTGCCACCCTGCCCGGGATCGAGGGTCCAACCTTGGACGGACGGCGGTTCACCGCCATGCTCTCCGGTTCGGTGCGGCCGCTGCTGGACGCCCTTGCCGGGCAGCCGGTGGCGACCATGCTGATCGAGGACCCCGATCTCGAGGATGCTTTCCTGGACCTCTACGCGGGTGAGTCGTGATCCGTTCGAGCCGCGAGCTGCTGGCGGTCCCGCTGCGCGCGCTGCGGCGCAGCGGGATGGTCTGGGCGCTGAGCATGGCGGCCCTGATTGGCATGACCGTCGCCTTCTGGCCGGCGTTCCAGACGCAGCCCGATCTGACCAAGATCATGGAGGCTCTGCCGCAGGCACTCATCGACGCGTTCGGCCTCGCCGACTTCGGGTCGCCGGCGGGCTTCCTGCGCGGAAACCTGTACGCGGTCATGGCGCCCCTGCTCCTGGCCGTGGCGGCGGTGATGATGACCAACGGGCAGACGGCCGGCGAAGAGGATGCCGGCCGGATGGAGCTCTACCTGGCCCTGCCCGTCTCGCGGCAGGCTGTCTTCATCGGGCGCCTGTGGGCGTCGTTCGTGTGGCTCGTGGTCATCGCGGCGGTCATGCTGATCGCCCAGCTTGCGTCGGATGCGGCCTTCGGGCTGTCGATCGGCACGGACCGGCTTGTGGCCACGATCGTGCTCTGCCTGCTCTTGGCCGCCTGGTACGGCGGACTGACGAGCCTGGTGGCGGGATGGACTGGCCGCCCCGGGCTGGCGCTGGGGATCGGCATTGCGCTGGTGGTCGCCGGCTACGTGATCATGGCCCTCTTCCCGATCAGCGAAGTGCTCGCCCCCTGGCGGCACGTCTCGCCGTGGGACTGGGCCCTCGGCGGCGATCCCCTGGTGCACCCCAGTGAAGCGTGGCGCTATGTCGCCCTGGCAATTCCGGCCATTGCGATGGCGGCGGTCGGGACGGTGGCCTTCGGGCGCCGTGACGTGCAGTCGGCCTGAGCGCCGTCCCCACGCAACGCCGTCCCACTACTGGATGGCGAAGACCACGCTGACGCTGGCGCTGATCTCCGAGGTGCCCGGCTGGATCGGCGTCGCGGCGTCCGGCACCGCACCCCGGCTGCCGTAGACCGGCCACGGCACGTAGGTCTGCGCCTCGCCGATGAGGAGCACCTCGCCCAGGGTCACGCCTGCAGCGCGGGCCAGGGCCTGCGCCTTGGCGCGGGCATCGGCGTACGCGTCGGCCAGGGCGCGGTTCTGCGCGCTGGTCGGATCGCTGATCAGGAAGGCCACTCCATCCACCGATGTC
>Ga0315281_10008959_pt1 | contig 13940 bp, 8 predicted proteins | sample YL17G07_0_MG_FD_204540 | JGI IMG/M metagenome (GOLD analysis project Ga0315281, IMG submission 204540) | Sediment microbial communities from Yellowstone Lake, YNP, Wyoming, USA - YL17G07_0 | ecosystem: Environmental > Aquatic > Freshwater > Lake > Sediment | place: USA: Wyoming | collected...
CCTTCGACTGGGTGCCATCGCCTCCGGCATCGCGGGACAGGGATGGTCCGGAAACGTAAAGACCAGGGAATATGGCGCCTCCATTTACCTGGGCGCGGTGCTGACCGACGCAGTACTGGAAAGCGATCCTGTTGTTCCCCCGAGGTACTTCATAGACGAGTTCTGCGCGAAGTGTAAGCGCTGTGCCGGGGCATGTCCGTCCCGTATGTTCGAGGCAAATGAGGCCGAATATTTCCTCCTGAATGGGGATCTCCTTCCCCGCGGCCGCAGGCGTAACATCGATTTCTGCCACACCTCCTGCTTTGGTCTCCACAGCCTGAGCACGGACAGGCGGTTCTCGAACTGGGGAATGAACTGGATAGGTGCATGGGTTGAACGGGAGCCGGACCCGGGAAAGAAGCTCCGGGTGATCCGGGACATGCTGAAGCGTGGCCTGACGACGGGGGACGCGGCCCCCCGCTTCGATGTTCTCAGGAGGTTGTGCAGCATCCTCTGGCCTGATGAGCTCTTGGAAGGGATCCCCGAAGTGGAGGACTTCCCTGAGGACGAATCGGAACGATACCGTATACTCGCCGACTTTGTGAGGCGGATGGGCATAAAGGGAATAGATGACTATCCTATCCCCATCATCTGCGGCCAGTGCGCCCTGGTCTGTGGGCCGACCCTGGAGGAGACGGGGGAAAGGTATGCGACCCTGGTCGATGCCGGCCTGGTGGTGCCGGGCCCCGGCGGTAGGATGACCAGGGTGGACACTTTCGAGGAGGCGCGGGAACTGCGTGAGAGATATCCCCTCCGGGCAGGCATGTACAGGAAGCTCAAGGACACCATAGACACGTTTCTATTATGGCACCGGCATTACTTCGGCTTAGAGCCGAAATCCATTTTTCAAGCAAGAGTATACGATCTCAGACTGAGAAGGGCCTTGCGCGAGCAGACAAGAGCTACTGCAGGCAACCCGGCCCGTATTAGATGAAGCCCGGGACCAGAGAATGCGGAAGCGCGGAACGTCGGCTTCATTTCAGTTGACGTGAATCGCTCAATGGTATTATTAATAACGCAGACTTCTAGATGGACTCCGGACTAGACGGTATCCAACCGCGTGTCTACATCACGCTTGGATGATTCTAAGGGGGCCTTAGCTATGACCACTTCTGGCATGGAGCCTTTCCGGGAAACAGTCACGAGACCCGACTCGTCATACGTCCAGGCAGTAAAGGAAGCCGGCATGAAGGTAGTCGGGTTCTTCTGCTCTTATATACCACTCGAGTTGCTGGACGCGGCAGGCGTACTGCCCTACAGGATCAAGGGCATCTCGGGCAGGGACACCGGTCCTGGAACGACATATCTGAGTTCCCGTGTATGCACATTCTGCCGAAATGCCCTGACACTGGCTCTCGAGGAGGACTTCTCGTTCCTCGACGGCCTGCTGGGCACGAATACCTGCGATCCGGTCAGGCGTGCCTCCCAGAACTGGACGATTAAGAACCCGCCTTCGTTCAACGAGTTCGTTCACGTCCCGCGTGTATACAGGGAGGAGAACATCTCCTGGTACACTGCCGAACTGGGGCGACTGAAATCGAACCTTGAGACCTGGCTTGGAATTGAAATCAAAGACGGGGAGATCAGAGAGGCGATCGAATCGAGAAACAGGGCACGAGCCATTCTCAGGGAGCTGAGTAGGCTTCGTGCCCGCGCGGAGCCCCCGATCAGCGGGTCTGAGATGCTCGCCGTTTCTGTATCGTACCAGCAGATGCCTGTGGGCGATTTCATCGAGGCGGCCGATAAGCTACTCTCCGAGCGCCGCGAAATGAAGACGGATCCTGGCAGGGTGAGGGTGCTGCTGGCCGGCGGCATGCTTGACGACCCGGATTATGTGAAATTCATCGAGGACCAGGGATTAGACGTGGTCGCCGACGCGATGTGCTTCGGGTTGCGCTCGTACGCCGATGACGTTGACCTCGACAAGCCACCCCTGGAGGCAATCTCGGAGCGGTACATGTTGCATTTCCCCTGCGCTCGCATGGGTGAGTCCTTTCCCCTCCGCTGGGAGCGGATGCTTGAAGCTTACAACGAATACAAAGCGGACGGGATCATTTACCAGAGACTGAAATTCTGCCAGCTCTGGGGCGTCGACAGCCATAATATGGCGCCGCTCTGCGAGGAACTTGACATGCCGCTCCTGTACCTTGAAAGGGAGTACGGGTTCTTCTCCACCGGCCAGCTGAAGACCAGGCTGCAAGCTTTCACCGAGCTGATCGAGGACAGGAAAACGCTCAGGACTTGAGGAGGCAACCAATGGCTATACTGGGTAAGGAGAGATGGCAGGTGTGGGAAGAGGCTTACGAGTCGATTCTCATACTTCAGGATATTTTTTCTGAGGAGTCCCTGGACCGCACGCATGGGGCGCTTCTTGTAGTCTACCGCGACTACATAGAGGAACTGTTCCGCGCCATAGACAGCAATAAAACAATCATCTACGGCAACTTCGCAGTACCGGGCACGTTGATGCGGGGCTTCGATACGGATGAAGTGTTCTGGCTTCAGCTCGAAGCCCTGTCGGTGATACAGGGCCTGGTAGGGGAGCCCGCAGTGTGGAACGCGCAATACGTGGACGCGGCCGAGGCGGCCGGAATGGCCCCCGACATCTGCTCGGTGGACAGGATAGCCCTTGGCGGCTATTTGGAGAAGGTCATGCCGCCGCCCGATGCCGGTTTCTACTTGACGACTCCGTGCGACTCGCAGACCTGCCTGGTGAACAGCATGGTGTTCGAAACCGATGCCCCGACAATCGTGGTGGATATGCCGTACGGGGCGACCAGGGAAGAAGTCGAGTACGTTGGCAGGCAGTACCGCGAGGTCATCGAGTTCCTCCAGAAGAACACCGGCCTTCGATACGACTTCGAAAGGCTTCGCGACGCTTGCGACAAGTACAACCGCATGATGAGGCTCATTGCCGACTGGGTGACACTCCGCAGGACGAAGCCGGCCTGTCAACCCTGCGAGACGCTATCCTTGATGGCGGCGGTAGTCACTGTCTTCAGCGGGCACGACAACGGGATAGACTACGCGACGGAGACCCTGGCCGAGTTGAAGGAGATGATCGCGAGAGGCGACCGGGCCGTTGAGGGCGATGAGGTCAGGGCGATATGGTACGGCGATCCCATGTGGTCGGATATCAACTTCTACAACTGGCTCGAGGGTGAGTGCGGAGTAACAGTCCCTATGGATATGTTCGGCTACTTCCACGCGGACAGCCTCATTGATACGTCGAGCGAGGTGTCCATGCTCGAGGACATCGCCTTCAACGCTATGCGGAACTTCCCGATGACCAGGCAACTCCTCGGCAGCATGGAGGACTACCTCGTGGACTACCGCACCCTCTGCCAGGACTACGAGGCCGATTTCGGCATAATACCGGGACACCTGGGTTGCACCCACGGGTGGGGAGCGATAGGTATGATGCGCCAGGAGTCCGACCGCCTTGGCATACCGCTCCTGGTTTTCGAGTTTGACATGCTGGACCCTCGTATAACCCCCAGGGACGACCTGGAGGTAATCTTTCAGAATTTCGTCGAGGATATTGTCAAACCCAGGAAATTCGGGTCCTGAGGGGCAATAAAGTGGGGTCTGATTCGATGATCACTGCCGGGGTCGATATAGGGTCAACAGCATCGAAGGCGCTGCTGATGCGCGATCTCGAGGTGATATCTCTCGCAATCGGGCCGAGCAGCGTAAACCCCGCCAAGACCGCAGAAACCGTGTTCCGCGAGGTTTGCGAGAAGGCCGGGGTTAAAGGCGACAGCGTCGATTTTATTATCGGAACCGGGTATGGGAGGGCTAAGGTCAGCTTCGCCGATGATAACGTCTCGGAGGTCTCCTGCCACGCAGCAGGCGCGCATTTCCTCTTGCCAGAGGCTAAGACCATCGTAGATATCGGCGGCCAGGACTGCAAGGCTGTTGCCCTTGAAGCAGACGGTACGCTAAAGAACTTCGCCATGAACGAGAAATGCGCCGCGGGGACCGGCAGGTTCCTTGAAATGATGGCACGGGTTCTTGACGTTGGCGTCGAAGACCTCGGTGCGCTGGACTCGCAATCGGTCACCCCTGTCTCCATATCCAATGTGTGCAGCGTATTTGCGGAGTCGGAGGTCATTAACCTGGTTAACGATGGAGCGCGCGTACCGGACATCGTCAGGGGTCTCCACGATTCCCTTACCAACCGGATTGCAGTCCTGGTGAACAGGGTCGGCCTTCGCGAGGCAGTAGTCATAACCGGCGGGGTCGCCAAGAACAGGGGCGTCATCCGTGCGCTAAAGGAGAAATTAGGAATCGAAATAACGCCTATCCCGGACTCCGTTGATCCGCAAATAATCGGGGCGCTGGGAGCCACGTTATTAGCCCGCCGCAAACTGGAGCAGAGGAACAGTGCCTGAAAATATCTTAGGTTCACCTATCCAGGGGAGGTAGAAATGAAACAATTCGAATCTTCCGAACAGCTGCAAGAGGTACTGGGCGGGTTCTTCCTGGAATTCGTTGACAGATTGAAGGCTGGTGATCCGGCATTCGTTGGGCCGGGAGAAGCGCTCAACGCAACAAACCTTGTAGTCCACTTTGTCTTGAGGGACCCGGAGCTCAAGATCGTCATCGACTGCGAGCAGAAACCTATAGGGGTGAGCTTCGGCGACGAGAATCCTAAAGCACCAACTGCCACGTTCTTTGTTACCGCCGAAAACGGCCACCTTTTCTGGTGTGGAGCTCTGAACCTGCCGAACGCCCTCATCAGGAAAAAGGTTATTCTTAAAGGCCCAACAAGCCGTCTGCTAAGAGTGTTGCCGATAGCAAAGAGGGTCTATCCGCTCTACATGGATTACCTGGAGAGTCACAACTATCAGGAGTTCCTGCCGGACTAGCGCTGAGTCGTCGTTCTTTCATTTACTTTATGATCTCACCTAATCGTATTTGATGTAGCTCCGTATCTTGTCATGGGCTCTGTCAAGAAAATCAGCCTGCGTGATGGCTATCTTGACTGCCCCGGAGGGGCAGACCGAAGCGCATCGGCCACAGGCGCGGCACTGCTCACCGATGACAGCCCTGTTATCATCCAGACGCATGGCGTTGATGAAGCAATGCTCGACACAGGTCCCACACCCGGTACACTCATCGGTGACCTCAACAGAGATCCCGTCGAGCCGTGGGAAAATCTGCTCAAGCGTTTTCATCGGCATATGCCTGGTGTAGCGCGTCAGACAGCAACACTCGCAGCAGAAACAGACGGTCATGAGCCTGCCCCGGTCCTTTACGCCGAAGAGAAAGTTGTCAACTCGCGCTTTCCCTACCGCGGGTATCAGTCCGGCGCCGAACGCCCGGCGCGCATGCGCCTTCGCCTCTTCCACGTCGACCACCCGGCTCACCCCGGGGCTGATCTCCAGAGCTGAGTCACCCATCATCAGGCATCCGATATCCGTCGGGTAGCCCTTGCACGAAAAGGCCTTGCGACAGGCGCAGTAATCGAGGATCACGCGATGAGAGGCTTCATCGATTATGGTGTCGACGAGCTGTACGGGAAGAGGAGAGCTCCCGGTCGCCTCGATATCCTCGTTTATGGGCAGCCACCGGATATCGGTCTTGTCGGGCCGGAGCCACGGGTGCCACCGGGAGAGTGTCGGCAGCCAGGAGAACTTCGAGAGGTTTTCGATGAAGTTCAGGTAGTGCCTTATCTTCCTGGCGTCCCTGCTGGCGACTACTGAGTCTGACATCGTTTCAGCTCCTTCCGGAAAAGACCACCGCGCTTTATCGGCTTCCCGACGTGCTCTCAGCGCCGATGTTTCATGGTAACAGAAAGTAGTCCCGGCTGGCTCATAGTCCGCGTGTCACAAGCCATGTATGTGGTCGATTAGCCGACTTATCGTCCTCCAGCCGTTACGAATTTGCTTGACATTCCTAGGGTGAAGTCGGGGATTGGTGTGAGATATTGTACCGGTGCTGAATGTTCTTTGTTACGCCTAACCTGCAATATAGTTGATTCTTACATTTATATTGCAGGTAACCTATAATATAGATTATAATTCAGACCTATATTAGAACTTATCTATAACAGCAGAGGTTACTCAAGTTGATCAAGAATGCTGATCGTGCAGGTAAATATGTTACGCAACTGCAGGGCTATAAGGCATTTATACCTGCACCTCTACCACCTGAACCTCCCTTGGTAATGGACTTGGAAATGCAGGGCCTGCTATCAAGAGCGGACCGAGCCCTAGGTCGTCTGGACGGGTCAATACAGACTTTACCGGACCCGGATCTCTTTGTATTAATGTATGTACGCAAGGAGGCGGTACTGTCCAGCCAGATCGAGGGAACCCAAAGTTCACTGGACGACCTCCTCGAGGTCGAAGCGAAGGTTTTTGACCCCAAGCGACCACGCGATGTCGATGAGGTGCTGAACTATGTCAAGGCTATGAACTACGGCCTCCACCGACTTGATGAGCTTCCAGTTTCAGTGCGGCTTATACGGGAAATCCATAAGCGACTTCTTGAAAATGTAAGAGGAGCGGATAAACAGCCGGGTGAATTCAGGAAAACTCAAAACTGGATAGGGCCGAGGGGGGCTACACTGGCTGATGCAGCTTTCGTTCCACCGCCGCCTAACGAAGTACCAGATGCCATGGCGCAGTTTGAGAAGTTCGTACATAGTGACGACCCGATGCCAGCACTTATCAAAGTCGGCTTAGCCCACGCGCAATTTGAGACGATTCACCCGTTCCTCGATGGAAACGGAAGGGTTGGTCGACAGCTTATAACTTTTCTTCTTTGTGAGAAAGAGATACTCCAGAAGCCAGCTCTCTATCTCTCTCATTATTTCAGGAGGCATCAAACACGCTACTATGACATGCTAGAGACAATACGAGAAAGAGGCGATTGGGAAACCTGGATTAAATTCTTTCTTGAGGGCGTTGTAGAAGTAGCAGGTGAAGCGACAGAAACAGCACGCCGAATTGTTGCGCTCCGCGAAAATCACCGGTCGTTGATTACTGAACGATTTGGACGTGTCGCCGGCAATGGACTAAGAGTGCTGGAAGCTCTTTACTCGACTCCAATACTCAACGTTAATGACATAATGAGAATCACAGGTGTGAGCTTCTCCGCAGCGAACCAGTTAATGCAGAAGTTCGTTGAAATCGGCCTTTTATCGGAAGCAACAGGACAGGTTCGGAATCGCCGGTTCAGGTACGACACCTATATTACCCTTTTCTCGGGATGAGCGCCGTTCACCCGCGCAATGGAAGTTCAACCATGATCTTCTGCGGCCCAGTGATTTCAAGACCATTTGCTATCAAGAACTGACAATTTCAGATTTTCATCGACATTCATTTTGTTTGTCAATGATCGCGTCTCCGAGCGCGCGATAATCGTCGTTATCAAGCTCTTTGAAGACATTACGATGCGACCCAATATGCGGGGTCTTGATAGTCCTAGGTCAACCCAACTGGATTCGTGAATTACTAATCCCACGTTTATCCTTACAAAGCTTGTATTTTGAGTTGTTGAAGTACCGTGTCGTGCTCCCCAATATGGTAATGTAATATAGGCTGAGTAGTGACCGGGCAACATTTTCTTTAGGAGAAATCATGGAACACGAGCCAGTACTTACGTCCGAAGGCAGACAAGCACTTGAGGAAAAACTGCAATATCTCGAAACCACGAGACGGCGTGAGGTTTCCGAGCAGATGAAAAACGCCATCGACCACGGGGACCTGTCGGAGAACGCTGAATATGACGAAGCCAGGGATGCATATTTGAAACTGGAAAAGCAGATCAATGAGACTGCTACGCTTATAGCCAGGGCCAGGGTCATTGGGGATAACGACATAAGTACGGAGAGTGTAGGTGTGGGGTCTCGGGTGCAAATAGAGGATGTTGAAAACGGCAGTAACAAACAGGAATTCAGGCTTGTTGGCCCGACCGAATCGAACCCCGAGAATGGTAAGATATCTCACCTCTGCCCCATTGGAATGTCTCTGATGAATTCAAAACTCGGCGATGTCGTATCTGTCAATACACCCGGAGGAATAAAGAAGTACAAGGTCATTTCTATAACTAAGTAAAGAGTGGCATTCAGTAGGAGGAAAACCTCCAATAAGGATCCCCGCCATCATCATCATTCCCAATAACCAAACCGACCGCAATGAAAGTAACCGTTGTTTTGTGCGCGATAAGTGACGTTATCACTCATAAAAATCACACACAGAAAACGTGCTTAGTACTAGATATTCTGGCGGAGGGAGAGGGATTCGAATCCGCCAGCCTTGCGGCTCAACGGTTTTCAAGTTCTAGTGAGTTCGTGTTGTCCTGTCCGTCTGATGTCATCCTGTATCATCTAGTTTTGTTTGCATCGCGTTTGCAGAGCCAGTAAAGGTTACGGTGCCCTGATGCGTCGTTCTCACCTACGAATACAAACTCTCCCGTAATATGCTAGAATCAGCACCGGCGATAGAATCCTTATGAGGCGGGGCAAGATCTTTTATTTCTTAGGGATTGCCACGTGGATACAGACGCATCTGAAACAGAGCTGCTGAAGACAAAGCTTTACCCTCAAAACAACACCGAAATAGTCATGGACGAGCTTGTCACGCATGCCCGCGTCAAGGAGAAATGGGGTGGCTATCATGATCTCTAAACGCTTTCTGTCTATCGCCGTCTTCGCATCTATCGCTTTACTGCTACTGACCCCCGTGGCTCTTACAGCCGAGGCGGGGCGCCATGTGGCGCAATATAACCCGGTTATATCGAGTATCACTCCCACCTCCGGCTCTCCCGGAACGATAGTAACCATCAACGGGTCAGGATTCGGGGATACGCGTGACAGCGTAGGGGGACCCTCCCATGTGGAGATCTGTGACAGCGCAGTGCTCGACTACCCGGCGTGGACCAACACCGAGATAAAAGCGATTGTTCCGTGGGATACCACCCCTGGACCGGGACCGGTGACCGTGATAGTAGGAAAGACCCCATCCAACTCGGACAAAATCTTCAACGTGACGTACGCCGTATACTTCGCGGAGGGCACGTGCCGCCCCAACTTCGACACGTACTTCTGCATCCAGAACCCCGGGAGCACCGCTGCCGACGTCACACTCACATACATGAAGGGGGACGGCACAACCACCTCAGACCAGTTGGTCGTGGCTCCCAACTCACGTTCAACGGTGACACCCAGGGCCAAGCTGGGAACAGGAGATGACGCCGCGCACGACTTCTCGACAAGAATCGAGTGCACGAACGGCCAGCAAATAGTCGCCGAGCGCCCCATGTACTTCAACTACAACGGTGTCTGGACCGGGGGCCACGTCGTTATGGGACTGGTGGGGCCCGGTTCCAGTTACGTGTTCGCTGAAGGAACATGCCGCCCCAACTTCGACACTTACTTCTGTATCCAGAACCCTGGGAGTACAGTTGCCAATGTTAATATCACATATACGAAGGGGGACGGCACCAATGTTGAAGATCCTGTGAACATAGATCCCCACTCCCGCGCAACGATAAACCCCAGGGTCAAGCTGGGAACAGGAGATGACGCTGCGCACGACTTCTCCACCTCGGTGTCGTGCGAGTACTACGCCCAGGCGATAATCGTAGAGCGCCCCATGTACTTCAATTACAAGGGAATATGGACAGGAGGGCACGACGTGATGGGGACCTCCTGGTCCAACTCATTCTTTGCGGAGGGTACATGTCGCCCCGGCTTTGACACCTATATATGTCTCTATACCAGGCTCTTTGGCCACGACTCTTCCTCCGTCACCATCACCTACATGAAAGGGGACGGCGCAACAGTGACCCAGGTAGTCCCCGTCGGCAATTCGCGCAAGACGATCAGGGTCAAGGATGTGTTGGGAGAGGGCGATGATGCGGCCCATGACTTTTCGTTCAGGGTGGAGATGCAGCAACCGACCACAAGCGGGCAGAGAAACGTCAATGTCAATATATACGACGAGATGTTTGTCGAGAGGCCCATGTACTTCAACTACCAGGGCAAGTGGACAGGGGGGCACGATTCGACAGGAGCCGGTGCGGTATCCAGCTTCTACTTCGCGGAAGGCACGTGTCGCCCCAACTTCGACACTTACTTCTGCATCCTCAACCCCGGTGATTATGACGCCGATATCACGATCACCTACATGAAGGGGGACGGTACCACCGTCACCCAGCAAATGACAGTACCCAGGCACTCCCGCTCCACCGTTAACGTCAGGAGCAAGCTTGGACAGGGTGACGACGCTGCCCACGACTTTTCGACCAGGGTGGAGTGCACCAACGGACAAAAAATTATCGTCGAGCGCCCCATGTACTTCAATTACAAGGGAATATGGACAGGAGGGCACGACGTGGTGGGATTTTACACCGTGGTCCGATGAGGAGACTTCCGGGCGTTAAGGCTGGGACTTTTGACCCTGACTGATTGGTAAATGCACGCTTTCATGTAATTGAAGTACAACTACCCAACCCGACACGGACACACGACTTCGAAAATTTAGAGCGGGTGAAGCGGCTCGAACCCACGGTGGACTAACGCCAACAACGGTTTTCAATACCGCCGCACACTTTTGAACCACTGGACTCAATTACCAACTCTTGTGCACCATAATCGGCGTTATCGTATTTATCTTTACCAAACGGGTATGGTAACTCTCATTATCTTGCTTCTTCCTACACATTGAGTAGCGGATATGGGAAAATGTAGGGCGAATATTATTATGCAAGAAGGTAAAAAACAAAGGCATTCATTGTGAAGCCTGGGGGTCCATTGTCCACAAGCCGTGTTACGGCTTTGCGTATTGCCGCCGGGCAATCCTTGAGAAAGGAGTGAAGGGGAAAATGAGGGGAAGAAGAATCGGAAAAGCGGGAGAGCAACGCATCTGGAAGGCCGCAAGTGTGGTAATCGTAATAGTGTTTTCCACCTCTATGATCGTGGGTGCGCTTCCGTCGGTAGCTCACGCCGACGCTCCTCCGTTCAATGTTGCGGGGTCCCTACCGGATGCGGGAAAGAAGATAAACCAGCTCATCTGGCCATCCTTCGGTTACCCGGCGATACAGAACCGGGGCTCGCAGATGACCCTCGAGTGGGACTGGCGCAAGAGCGACCCTGCGGCCTCGATGCCCGATTTCGGGGACGTCGACGACCCCGGAAGCTGGACCGTCTGGGTGACCACCTCGGTCGCCGCGAACGTTCAGCACTACAACGGCGCGACGAACGACGAGAACCAGTGGTACAGCTACCAGAACCCCTCCGACCCGTACGGCTACGGGACCTATCAGGACCCGGTTCACAGTGTCATAAACACGCGGGAACTGGAGGTTAAGGGCATTACGAGAGGACCCAGCACCAGGTGGCCCGAGATATTCGGGCAGGCCGACTTCACTGTCGACAAGGTTACCGTCGATATCCCCGCCAACGTCCCCTATGACCTCTACGACCTTCACATCACGGCGCCCGTCGGCGGTATCACCGACCAGCAACCCCACGCCCTGAACGTCATCAAGGAATACAACCAGAAGGTCAAGATACTCCAGATCTCGGATACCCATGTCTATGGCGAGGAGATCCAGATCGGGAAGCGCGACCTGACCGGGATGCCCCAGAGCATGTGGTCGTTCTTCGGCATCACGGAGACCCCGGGCATGGAGAAGATCGAGTTCAACGGCTTCGAGCTCAGGGAGCCGAGGCCCGGGACCCCCAATCGCGCGGGCGATGCGCAGTGGGGCTATAACCAGTTTCCCCTCGACAAAGACGGCGACGGCAAGGCAAACGAGGGCGCCATATACCTGCAGGAGGAACTGCAGGCGATAAACCTCATCGACCCGGACTTCGTCGTCTTCACTGGCGACAGCGTCTTCACCCAGTCGGACTGGAACACGTACCCGAAGGCCGACGCGCCCGGCGGCGGCAGCGCTACCGGCGATGTCGGCTCCGAGTACCGCTTCGAGATGCCCTGGTGGTACGACGAACTGCTGGCGCTGGACGTGCCCGTTTTCTGCGTGCCCGGAAACCACGACGGCTTCGACAAGGACGGCTGGACGAGCGAGGGTGGCCTGGAGCACGACGACGGGCTGGAGCTCTGGCAGGACCTCTTCGGGCCCCTGTACTACTCATGGGACTACGGCAACGACCACTTCCTGGCAATCAACTCAATGGACTGGGACAAGGGACCGGCCGTCCCCGTCCCCAATGCCACTTTTCCGGATGTCCCCGACAGGAACGGCAACAGGGTGGACGTCATCGCGTTCCTGGCGAATCTCGGTCAGGGATTCGGCTGGGATGATTTCAACCTCGAACAGCCGGACACCTATGTCCTCAATCCGCACAAGTGGCTCGGCGAGGTGGGGGGAGGCGGCGACGTGTGGAAGACGGGGTCTCCGCCCTCCGGCAGCGGCCTCAGGTGGGACCCCGGTAACATCGCAAGCTATACCGGCCAGTTGGGTTGGATCAGGGACGACCTTGCCTCCCACTCGGGCAGCAGCCTGAGGGGAGCCTTCCTCCACCACGACCCCCTGAAAGAGGTAGGAAGAGACCCCGGGATGTGGAAGGACTCCTCTCAATTCGGGATTATTCCCCTCCCCGCGGGCCACGGCATGGGCTCTCAGTCGTTGGTTCACATGATGAAGACCTACGACGTCGCATTCTGGTGCACGGGCCACGCCCACAGCGACTGGATAAGCGCGGTTCCCTGGTATGACGGGACGGGGCAGGTGCGCGCCATAAACACGGACGCCTCTGAGGTTCCCGTGGACGGCGAATCTATATTGCTGAGTGGCAGCGACAGTACTTACGGCGGGTACCGCCTCCTCACGCTCGAGGGCGGCCAGCTCACGAGCTGGGGTTTCGCCGGCGAGGAGAACGACGCGAACAGCAGAAACTCGATCCCAGGGTGGGCGGGGCTCACCGTGGGCGCAACGTCGGCTGTGAACGATTACCCTAAGTACCGCACCAACCGCCCCGTCCTGCAGTGGATGGAGCAGGACCAGGCGAAGGGGGCGATCTCCCCGGGGGACGACGGGACTTTCAGCGAGCCGCTCCCCTTGAACGAGACCGGCCCCTACAATGACGTGACCTGCAGGGTGAAGAACACCCTCAACCAGGCTAATGCCCGGCTCGACCTCACCGACTGCCGCATCGAGTTCCCCATGGCGAAGCCCCGGCCGGGGATGCACTACGCGGTCGAGAACGGCCGTGTGCTCGAGGAATACGACACGGATGACCCCGATGTGCACATGGTTGTCGTGCTGGCCAACGAAGTACCGGGCGGAAGCACGGTCCCCGTGAGGGTTCATGAAGTCTCCGCTCCCACCGTCACCTCGGTCGACCCGCCTAGCGGCCCACCGGGAACACAGGTGACCATAACGGGGAACAACTTCGGTGATACCCGGGGGGCGGGCAAGGGCAAGAGCGGTAAGGGAGCCTCCTACGTATCCTTCAACGGGGTGGCCGCTACCGAGTATGCCTCCTGGTCCAACACCGAGATAGTCTGCACCGTCCCCGAAGGTGCTGGCACCGGACCGGTAGTTGTGGTCGTGAACGGGGTCGAATCCAACGCGGACATAGTCTTCACCGTCTCCTACCCGACATGGTACCTGGCAGAAGGCACGTGCGCCTGGGGCTTCAGCACCTACATCACGATAGAGAACCCGAACAGTACAGCCGTCACAGCGAAGATAACCTACGTGGACCCGCAAGCCCCCTCCAGTGGGAAGAGTGGGAAGGGCCGCGTGCTCCCGGCGAAGCAGATAACCCTGCCCCCGCAGTCCCAGACCACGGTCAACCCCAGGGACGACCTTGGCTACAATACGGACTTCTCTACGAAGGTGGAATGCGTGGAAGGTGAGACCATAGCGGTTGACCGCACCATGACCTGGACTGGACCGGGGGCACCATCCCCCGAGGC
>Ga0315281_10008960_pt1 | contig 13940 bp, 7 predicted proteins | sample YL17G07_0_MG_FD_204540 | JGI IMG/M metagenome (GOLD analysis project Ga0315281, IMG submission 204540) | Sediment microbial communities from Yellowstone Lake, YNP, Wyoming, USA - YL17G07_0 | ecosystem: Environmental > Aquatic > Freshwater > Lake > Sediment | place: USA: Wyoming | collected...
GAGAACGTCGTGCGCAAGGGCCGGCTCCAGCCGGGCAAGCTCTTCCTCGTCGACCTCGCGCAGGGCCGCATCGTTCCGGACGAGGAGCTGAAGCGCTCCATCGCGACCAGCAAGCCCTATGCGCAGTGGGTTGACGAAGAGACGGTCCATCTCGTCGACCTTCCCCAGGCGCCGGCGCAGCCGGCGCCCAGTGAGCCCCTGCGGGCGCGGCAACTCCTCTTCGGGTACGCGCACGAGGACATGAAGGTGATCCTCGCGCCGCTCGCGCGGAACGCCGAGGAAGCGGTCGGCTCGATGGGCAACGACACCCCGATCGCCGTCCTCTCCCGCCGCAAGCCGCTGCTCTACTCGTACTTCAAGCAGCTGTTCGCGCAGGTGACCAACCCGCCGATCGACTCGATCCGCGAGGCGACGGTGATGAGCGTGACCCAGAGCGTCGGCTCGGAGCACAACCTGCTCGACGAGACGCCCCAGCACGCGCGGCAGCTCGTGATCGCGAACCCGATCCTGCGCGACAGCGAGCTCGAGCAGCTGCGGCACGTCCGCTCCGACGTCTTCATGAGCTGGACGATCGACACGACGTGGCCGGCCGCCGAGGGCGCGTCCGGGCTCGAGCTGCGGCTCGAGCGGCTCTGCGCGGAGGCGGACGCGGCGCTCGGCGCGGGCGCGAACATCCTCATCCTCTCCGACCGCGAGGCCGGGCGCGAGCGCGTGCCGATCCCGTCGCTGCTCGCGACGTCGGCCGTGCACAACCATCTCGTCCGCGCCGGCACACGGCTCCAGGCGGGCATCGTGGTCGAGTCCGGCGAGCCGCGGAGCGTGCACAGCATCGCGACGCTCGTCGGCTACGGCGCGGCCGCGGTGAACCCGTACCTGATGCTCGAGACGCTCGCGGAGCTCGTCGAGCTCGGCTGGCTGCCGGACGAGATGTCGCCCGACGAGGCGCAGGCGCGCGCGACGAAGGGCATCGCCAAGGGCCTGCTCAAGACGATGTCGAAGATGGGCATCTCGACCGTGCCGTCGTACTGCGGCGCGCAGATCTTCGAGGCCGTCGGCCTCTCCCCGGAGCTCGTCGAGCGCCATTTCACGGGCACGGCGACGCGCATCGGCGGCGTCGGCCTGCCCGAGATCGCCGAGGGCTCGCTCGCCCGGCACGCGCTCGCGTTCAACGTCGGCGGCGAGCAGCTGCTGCCGGTGCTCGGCCTGTACGCGTGGCGGCGCGAGGGAGAGCACCACGCGTGGAATCCGGACACGATCGCCTCGTTGCAGCACGCAGTGCGCACGGGCTCGCACGAGACGTACGAGGCGTACTCGCGCACGGTGAACGCGGACTCGTCGCGCCGTTCGACGCTGCGCGGCCTGATGCGGTTCCGCTACCCCGACGGGGGCGGCATCCCGCTGGAGCAGGTCGAGCCCGCGAGCGAGATCGTGAAGCGCTTCTCCACCGGCGCGATGTCGCTCGGGTCGATCTCGCGCGAGGCGCACGAGACGCTCGCCCGCGCGATGAACAGCATCGGCGGCCGCTCGAACACGGGCGAGGGCGGCGAGGACCCGGTGCGGTTCACGGACGACCGACGCTCGAAGATCAAGCAGGTCGCGTCCGGGCGCTTCGGCGTGAACATCAACTACCTCACGAACGCCGACGAGCTCCAGATCAAGATGGCCCAGGGCGCGAAGCCGGGCGAGGGCGGCCAGCTTCCCGGCCACAAGGTCGACCGGTACATCGCAAGCGTGCGCCTCACGACGCCGGGCGTCGGGCTGATCTCGCCCCCGCCGCATCACGACATCTACTCGATCGAGGACCTGAAGCAGCTCATCTACGACCTGCGCTGCGCGAATCCGGCGGCGCGGATCTCGGTGAAGCTCGTCGCCGAGGTCGGCGTCGGGACCGTCGCCGCCGGCGTCGCGAAGGCGGGCGCCGACCACGTGCTCATCTCGGGCCACGAGGGCGGCACCGGCGCCGCGCCGCTGTCCTCGATCCTGCACGCCGGCATCCCGTGGGAGATCGGCCTCGCCGAGACGCAGCAGACGCTGCTCCTCAACGACCTGCGCTCGCGCGTCTGGGTGCAGACCGACGGACAGCTGAAGACGGGGCGCGACGTGGTGGTCGCAGCGCTGCTCGGCGCAGACGAGATGGGCTTCGCAACCGCACCGCTGATCGCGGCCGGCTGCGTGATGATGCGCGCCTGCCACCTCAACACCTGCCCGGTCGGGATCGCGACGCAGGATCCGGAGCTGCGCAAGCGCTTCACGGGCAAGCCGGAGCACATCGTCAACTTCCTCTTCTTCGTGGCCGAGGAGGCGCGCACGATCATGGCGCAGCTCGGCATCGCACGCTTCGACGACCTCGTCGGCCGCGTCGACCTGCTCGATCCCGACGAGGCGGTGTCCGCGTGGCGGGCGCGCGGCGTCGACCTCTCGGCGATCCTCCACTCCCCTGACGTCGACGCAGCGCGGCCGCGACGCCGGACGCAGGCGCAGGCTCCCGCGCTCGAGGACGCGCTCGACTGGCAGTTGATCGAGACGGCGCGCGACGCGATCGACGGCGGCGCGCCGGTCGAGGCCGAAGTCGCCGTCGCAAACGTCAACCGCACCGTCGGCGGCCTGCTCTCGCACACCGTCACGGTTGCGCGCGGCGCCGCCGGGCTGCCGGAGGGAACGATCCGCTTCACGCTGCGCGGCTCGGCCGGGCAGTCGTTCGGCGCCTGGCTCGCTCCCGGCGTGGAGCTCGCGCTCGTCGGCGACGCGAACGACTACGTCGGCAAGGGGCTTTCGGGCGGCGTGCTCTCGGTGCGCCCGCCGGACGGCGCCGGCTTCCGCGCCGAGGAGAACGTGATCGCGGGCAACACGATCCTCTACGGCGCGACCGCGGGCCGCGCGTTCTTCCGCGGGCTCGTCGGCGAGCGCTTCGCGGTGCGGAACTCGGGCGCGAGGGCGGTCGTGGAGGGCGTCGGCGACCACGGCTGCGAGTACATGACGGGCGGAATCGTGGCGGTGCTCGGGCGAACCGGCCGGAACTTCGCCGCGGGCATGAGCGGCGGGATCGCCTACGTGCTCGACGAGGACGAGTCGTTCGCGACGCGCTGCAATCCGCAGCTCGTCACGCTGGAGTCGCTCGAGGACGAGGACGCGGCGACGCTGCGCGCGCTCGTCGAGGAGCACGGCCGCCGCACGGGCTCGCCCGTCGCCGCGCGGCTGCTCGCCGAGTGGAGCGAGGCGCTCGCGTCCTTCGTCAAGGTGATGCCCGACGACTACCGGCGGGCGCTCGAGGCGGGCGTCGTGTCGACGGGCGGCGAAGGCTTCTACACGCGTGAGACAGAAGAGGCGGTGATCTCGTAGTGGGTGAGCTCGGCGCCTTCCTGAAGATCGCGCGCGCGGAGACGCCCGAGCGTGCTCCGGGCGAGCGCGTCCACGACCACCGCGAGTTCGTGAAGCTCCTCCCGCTCGTCGAGCTGAAGCAGCAGGGCGCACGTTGCATGGAGTGCGGCGTGCCGTTCTGCCACCACGGCTGCCCGCTCGGGAACCTCATCCCCGACTGGAACGACCTCGTCTACCGCGAGCGCTTCGACGAGGCGATCGACGAGCTCCACCGCACGAACAACTTCCCCGAGTTCACGGGCCGCCTCTGCCCCGCTCCGTGCGAGGCGGCGTGCGTGCTCGAGATCGACGAGGGAAACGCGGTGACGATCAAGCAGATCGAGCTCGCGATCGTCGACCGCGCGTGGGAGGAGGGCTGGATCGTCCCGCAACCGCCGCGCGAGCGCACCGGACGGAGCGTCGCCGTCGTCGGCTCGGGACCGTCGGGTCTCGCGGCCGCGCAGCAGCTGAACCGCTCGGGACACTCCGTGACGGTGCTCGAGCGAGACGAGTCGGGCGGCGGCCTCCTGCGTTTCGGCGTGCCCGACTTCAAGATCGAGAAGACGGTCGTCGAGCGCCGCCTGCGCCAGCTCGCCGACGAGGGCGTCGAGTTTCGCTACGGCGTCGAGGTCGGCGTCGACGTCGAGGCCGCCGAGCTGCTCGAGCGCTACGACGCGGTCGTGCTCGCGACGGGCTCGCGCGTTCCCCGCGACCTGCCCGTGCCGGGACGGGAGCTCGAGGGCGTGCACTTCGCCATGGAGTACCTGTACGGCCGCAACCGCGACATCGCCGGCTCCCCCGAGCCTGCGCTCACCGCGGCGGGCAAGCACGTCGTCGTGATCGGCGGCGGCGACACCGGCGCCGACTGCGTCGCGAGCGCGCACCGCGAGGGCGCCGCGTCCGTGACGCAGATCGAGCTGCTCGGCGAGCCCCCGGCCCACCGGCCGGACGACCTGACGCCGTGGCCGCTCTGGCCGCTGAAGCTCCGCACGTCGTACGCCCTGAAGGAGGGCGGCGAGCGCAGCTTCTCCGTGTCGACCACGGGGCTCTCCGGCGAAGGTCGCGTCGAGCGCATCCACTGGGTGCAGAACACCGGCGTGCCGCCGTTCGACGCGGTGCCGGGGACGGAGGAGACGCACCCGGCGGATCTCGTCCTGCTCGCGATGGGCTTCGTCGGGCCCGAGCAGCAGCTGCTCGAGGCGCTCGGCGTCGAGCGCGACGCGCGCAGCAACGTCGCCGCTCCGGCGTTCGCGGCGTCGGTGCCCGGCGTGTTCGCCGCCGGCGACGCGCGGCGCGGCCAGTCGCTCGTCGTGTGGGCGATCGACGAGGGACGGCGCTGCGCGAGCGCAGTCGACGCCTGGCTCGCGGCCGGCGGCCCGGCGGAGCGCGGCTCACCGGTCGGCGCGGCGAACGGAGCATCGTGAAGCCGGGCCCGCGCGACGGCTTTCGCTGGAACCGCGAGACGATCGTGTACGCGTTCGAGCTCTGGAACCGGCGGTATCTCTGCTCCCCCACCGTCGACGAGTGGCGGCGGGCCGGCCCCGACCACCCCTCCGTCAGCACGGTCCGGCAGGTGTTCGGCTCCTGGAATCGCGGCGTGAAGGCCGCGGGCCTGCGGCCGCGCCGTCCCGGCGAGGCGCGCCGCGGCGAGGCGCCGCCGGTCGCTCCGCGCGAGAGCACCCTCGTGCGCTGGTCGAGGCACGCGACGCTCGAGGCGATGCGCCGCTGGCACGAGGCGCACGGGCGGCAGCCGAGCCTCGAGCAGTGGCGCCGCGCCGACCGCTCGCATCCGTCGGCCGCGACGGTGCGGCGGCTGTTCGGCACCTGGAACGCGGCCGTGAGCGAGGCCGGCTTCGAGCCGCGCCGGGCGAGCGGGCCGCTCCGCGCCGCTCCGGCGTAGAACGACGTCGGCGAACGAGGTCAGCCCGCGGTCGCAGCCCAGGTGCCGTAGCTGAAGAAGCCTCCGGCCGCGGTCGAGTTCACGAAGATCGTCGCGCCGGAGCGGTTGACGGCGTTGAGCGTCACGCCGGCCGTGTTCGTGCGGGACTCCTCGTAGATGCAGAGGAACCCGGCCTGCGCCTGCGGCAAGGTTGCGTTGCCGGGGCACTGCGCCGGCGCCGCCGTCCCCTGGAGCACGATCTTCACCGTCGGCGCCGCAGCGAGGGTGTAGATGAAGGAGATCGCCGTGTTGGCGAGAGCGCCCACCGCGGTGGCGGTGGCGCCGATGTTGAAGGCGCCGCGGATCGTCTTCCCGGACGGGAGCGCGTCGGGGAACGGCCCGGCGGGGCCGGCAGGCCCTGTGGCGCCGGCGGACCCTGTGGGGCCGGCAGGGCCGGTGGAGCCGGCAGGCCCCGCGGGCCCTGCGGGCATCTGCCCGGCCTTGAAGTCCGCCGCGAGCAACGAGCCGTCCTTGACCTTGAGCGAGGTCACCGCATCCTTCTTGAGCTGTGTCGCACCGACGCTGTTGGCCGGCAATACCACCGCCGCGTAGCCGGTACCGCCGAGCGCGGCCATGAGCGCCACGCTTGCGAGCACGGTCGCCGGCGACGGCCGATGTCTCCAAAGTGACTTCACCTGATCCTCCGACCTCGTTGGGCAGGCGGGAGAGCCTCCCGATAGGGTCGGCACGCACATTCCTGCTGTGTCACACGAGTATCGCAGGGGAGCGCGAGCACCTGCTCGGCCGCGGCCGGAGCGGGCGCCGCGGCGAAACTCTGCGTCCGCGCGGCCGATATTCAGTCCGTATGGCCGGGAATCCCGTAGACCTCGCCGCCGACGCGGTGCACGACCCTGCACGCGCGGCCCCCGCGCCCGTCGAGGGCCCGCTCGTGCTGGCCGTCGACGACCACCCGTCGAATCGAGAGCTCCTGCGGCGCCAGCTCGAGGCGCTCGGGCTCGCAACGAGAACCGCTGCGAGCGGGCAGGAGGCGCTCGCCCTGTGGCGAGACGCGGCCTTCGCCCTGATCATCAGCGACTGCAACATGCCGGAGATGGGCGGCCAAGCCCTTTCGCGGGCCATCCGCGCGATCGAGGCGAGGGAAGACCGCCCGCGGACGCCGATCATCGCCTTGACCGGGGATTCGCTTCCCGACGCGCTGACGCAATGTCAGGCAGCCGGCATGGACGACACTCTGACGAAGCCGACCGCGCTGGCAGACCTGCGGGAGGCACTGTCGAAATGGCTGCCGATCGCAGCCGGGCCCGGCCGCCGGCACGGCGCGCCGCTCGATCTCACGGAGCTCGGCGCCGAGAACGCCGCCGACCGAGCGGAGATCCTCGGTGACTTCCGGGAGCAGGCCCGATCCGATCGCGCCGCGCTCGACACCGCGCTCGCAGAGCAGGACGGCGAGGCTTGCGTGCGGATCGCCCATCGAATGAAGGGGGCGAGCCTGATGGTGGGGGCGTCGGAGCTGGCGGACGCGTGCTCGGCGACGGAGAACGCCGCGCGCCGTGACGGCGCGACAGGCGCGAGCGCGACCAAGGCGGCGCTCGACCGGGCGCTCACGCGACTCGAAGCGCGCGTTGCCGAGGAAACGGACGCAACCGCGAAGAGGGAAGCGGCGCGACCGTGACCGACGGCCTGATCGTGCTCGTCGTCGAAGACCACGACTTCCAGCGGCGAACGACGGCGCGCATGCTGCGCTCGCTCGGAGCGCGCGAGGTGCTGGAGGCGAGCAACGGCAGGCAGGCGCTGGCGTTGCTCGCGGGCTCGGCCCAGGTGGACATCGTGCTGTGCGATCTCGACATGCCGGAAGTCGACGGGATGGAGCTCATCCGGCACATCGGAGAGGCCAACAGCACCGCCTCGGTCATCATCGCCAGCGCGCAGGAGCGGTCGGTCCTCGCCTCGGTCGAGAAGATGGCCGACGCGTACGGCATTCGGATGCTCGGCGTGATCGAGAAGCCCGTGACGTTCTCCGCGCTCGACCACCTGACCTCGCGGCACACCCACCCCGAGCCGCAGCGCACCTTCGCCGCCGAGTCCGGCTTCGGCCTCGGCGAGATCCTGAGAGGCCTGGGCGAGCAGCAGTTCGAGCCGTTCTTCCAGCCCAAGCTGGAGATGGCGACAGGCCGGCTCCTGGGCGCGGAGGCGCTGGCCCGCTGGCGCCATCCCACACGAGGCGTGATCGCACCGCACGCGTTCGTCAGCCTGCTCGAGCAGAGCGGGCACATCGACGAGCTCACCTTTCTGATGCTCGAGCGCGCGGCGGACGCCTGCCGCGGCTGGCGCGAGCGCGGCCTCGACCTCACGGTCTCGGTGAACCTCTCGCTCGTCTCGTTGACCGACACGACTCTCGCCGGCCGGATCACGAAGGTCGTGCGGTCTCGTGGGCTCGATCCCGCCCACATGATCCTCGAGATCACCGAGACGACAGCCCTGACGGCGGTCGCCCCCGCACTCGAGAACCTGAACCGCCTGCGCATGCGCGGGTTCGGCCTCTCGATCGACGATTTCGGCACCGGGTTCGCAAGCCTCCAGCAGCTGATGCGCATCCCGTTCACCGAGCTCAAGATCGACCAGAGCTTCGTCACGGGCTGGGCGGCGAATCCGTCGCTGCGCACCATCTGCGAGTCGAGCGTCGAGATGGCGCGCCGCCTCAACATCGCAAGCGTCGCCGAAGGCGTCGAGACCCAGGCCGACTGGGACGGGCTGAAGGCCACGGGCTGCGGGAGCGCGCAGGGCCACCTCGTCGCGAGGCCCATGGACGGAACCGCGTTTCTCGACTTCTTCGCCGCTCCGGCCGCTCGAGCCGCCTGACGGCGGCGATCGTTTACTTCTGCGGCTTCGGCCTCGCCAGCAGGCGAACGGCGCCGGCGAAGTCCTCGTGGGGGCTCGGCTTGTGCAGGATCCGGCGTACGCCGTAGAGGGCCGCCTTGGCCTGGAGCTCGTCGGTGACGTAGCCGGACATCAGCACCACCGGCAGCTCGGGCCGCAGCTGCGAGAGCTCGCGTGCGAGGTCGAGCCCGGAGAGCCTCGGCATGTTGAAGTCCGTCATCACGAGGTCGAACGCGAGCGGATCGGCGCGAACCGCCTCGAGCGCCTCCGTCGGGCTCGTGTAGCCGCTGACCACGCAGCCGAGCCGGTCGAGCAGCAGCGTGCCGATCGACACGAGCGACGGCTCGTCGTCGACGTAGAGGACGCGCGCTCCGCCCCCGGCCTCCAGGTCGGGCGCCGGGCCCGCGTCCGCGCCGGTCTCGGCCGGGGCTTCCGTGGCAGGGAGGTAGAGGTCGAAGGTCGTGCCCTCGCCCGGCCGGCTGGTCACGGTGATCGCAGCGCGGTGCGCCTTGACGATGCCGTGGACGACGGAGAGGCCGAGACCCGTGCCCTGACCGATGGACCTGGTCGTGAAGAACGGCTCGAAGACGCGCTCCCGGGTCACGGCGTCCATGCCTTCGCCCGTGTCGCTCACCGACAGGTGCGCGTACCGGCCGGGCGTCAGATCCGGGTGGACGCGGTGCGCGTCGGCCTCGAGCAGGATCGAGTCGAGACGCACGTCGATGCGTCCCGGCTGCTCGCCGATCGCGTGGTTCGCGTTCGCGCAGAGGTTCATCACGATCTGGTGGATCTGCGTGGCGTTGGCGAGCACGTTCGGGACGTCGGCGCCGAAGGCCGCGTCGAGCTCGACCTGCGCGGAGAGGTTCGCGCGCCCGAGCCTGACCGCCTCCTCGACCACCGAGCGCAGCGACGTCACGCGCTGCACCTCCCGCCCCTGGCGGCCGAAGGTGAGGATCTGCCGGACGAGATCGGCGCCCCGGCGGCTCGCCCGGCGGGTCTCCTCGAGGCTTCTCGCGATCGGGTGCTCAGCGCCGATCTCGTGCAGAGCGAGCTCGGTGTTGCCGAGGACGGCGCTCAGGATGTTGTTGAAGTCATGGGCGATCCCGCTCGCGAGCGTCCCGATCGCCTCCATCCTCCGCGCCTCGCCGAGCTGGGTCTCGAGCCGGCCCCGCAGCTCGGCGGCATGCTCCCGCTCGGTCACGTCCCGCGCGATCACGGTGAAGAGCCTCTGGGCCCCGACCTGCGTCTGCGAGATCGAGGCCTCGACCGGGAACTCCTCGCCGTTCGCCCGCAGGCCGCTGACCCGTCCCGCCTCCCCCATCTGCCGCGCGGCGACGCCGCTCTCGGCGTACCGCTCGAGGCTCTCGCGGTGCGAGGCGACCGACCCGCGCGGCAGCAGGCGCTCGAGCGGCTGCCCGATCATCTCCGCCGCCGGCCAGCCGAACATCGCCTCGGCGGCCGCGTTGTAGACGAGGATCCTCTGCTCCTCGTCCACGGTGACGATGCCGTCCAGCGCGTTGTCGACGATGCTCGAGAGCCGGGCCTCGCTCTCCCGCACTGCGCTCTCTGCCGCCTTGCGGTCCGTGACGTCGCGGGCCAGGACGATGAAGCTCGGCTCGCCGGCCGCGTCCTCGGCCATGCGCGCGACGGAGAGCTCGAACGAGCGGTCCCCGCCCGGCACCGTGAGCTCGTACTCCCGGCCGAACGAGTGGCGCCGCTCGGCCGCTTCGCGGATCGCCTCGCCGACGACCCGGGCGACCGCCGGCGGCAGCACCTCGTCGATGCTCTTGCCGAGGAACTGCTCGGGCGGCACGACGAGCAGCTCCTCGTGCGGCGCGCGATAGTCGACGAAGCGGCCCGACGAGTCGATCTCGAACAGGAGGTCGGGAATCGCCTCCAGCGTCGCCGCGAGATGGTCTCGCACCTCTCTGACCTGCTGTTCGGCGAGCATCTTCTCGGTGATGTCCCGGTTCGTCCCGATCAGCCGCAGCGGCGTGCCGTCGGGAGCGCGGAGCACGGTCGCTCTCGCCTCGATCGTGCGGATATCGCCGTCGCCGGTGAGCACGCGGTAGCGGTGGTCGAAGGCGCCGTCGCCGGCCACGGCCGCCTCGAGGGCGGCGGTGGTCCCCGGCCGGTCGTCCGGGTGGATTCGTTCCGCCCAGGCTTCGCGGTCCAGGACGAAGGCGCCCGCGTCGACCCCGTACATCTCGAACATCCGCGCGTCCCAGGCCAGGCCGCCGGTCACGAGGTCTGCGTCGAAGATGCCGATCTGCGCCGCCTCGGTCGCGAGCGAGAGCCGCCGCGCCGCGAGGCGCAGCTCGTCCTCCGCCCGCTTGCGTTCGCTGATGTCGATCCCCGAGACGATGCTGAACGGTGCGCCGTCGATCGTGATCCCGGAGCCGGAGACCAGCGCACGGAACTCCGAGCCGTCCTTCTTGCGCAGCGTCGCCTCGAGGCTGTCCACGCGGCCGTCGCGCGCCATCAGCTCGAAGTACCGCTCGCGCTCGGCCGGGTCCGTCCAGAGGCCGAGCTCCGGGGAGGTCCTGCCGAGGGTCTCCTCCCGTTCGTGGCCGAAGTCCCTCGTGAAGGCGTGGTTCGCCTCGACGATCGCGCCGCCCGGGAGGCTCGCCATCAGGATCGCGATCGGGCTCAGGTCGAAGACGCCGCGAAACCGTTCCTCGCTCGAGCGCAGCGCCTCCTCCACCCGCTTGCGGTCGCTGATGTCGATCGCCGTTGCGAGGCTGAACGGCAGGCCGTCGATCGTGACCTTGTGGCTCGAGAAGAGCGCATGGAAGGTCGAGCCGTCCTTCCTGCGGAACACCACCTCGACGTCGTCGATGCCGTCTTCGCGCATGACGCGGTCGAAGCACCGGTCGCGCTCGGCGGCATCGACCCAGAAGTCGAGCTCCATGCTCCTCCTGCCGACGACGTCGTCGCGGTCGTAGCCGGTCTCCTTCGTGAAGGCGTGGTTCACCTCGACGAGCTCTCCGTCGGGAAGGCGCGTCAGCACGAGCGAGATCGGGCTCAGGTCGAAGACGCCGCGGAACCTCTCCTCGCTCTCACGCAGCGATTCCTCCGCCTGCTTGCGGCTCGTGATGTCCATCGCGAGACCGAGGATCTCCTTCGGGCTTCCGTCGGCCTCCCTCGAGAGGATCGTGTTCCAGGCGTGCAGCCACTTCCAGCGCTCCGGGCCGACCTCGATGCGATACTCCGCCTCCAGCACCTCGCCGTCGCGCGCCGAGGCGATCTCCGTCGCGCGCCGAGGCACGCGCGCGAGGTCGTCGGGGTGCAGGATCGACATGAAGAGCTCGTCGGCGAGGGCCTTGGCCTGCTCCGCCGGGCGCTCGAGGAGCTCGACCAGGCCGGGATTCATGTACGTGTTCCGCCGTCCCTCGACGTCGTACACGTACAGCATCCCGGGCAGCGTCTCGGCGATGCTGCGGACGATCCTCTGCTGACTCTCGGCCTCCGCTTCGGCCCGCTTGCGGTCGGAGACGTCGACGACGACGGCGATGCGGCGGCCGGGCGCACCGGGCACCGTCTCCGTGCGCGAGACGCTCAGGCTCACCCAGACGGTGCCGCCGTCCTTGCGGATGTAGCGCTTCTCCGTCGTGTACTCGGAGAGCTCGCCGGCGTCGAGGAGCGCGCCGTTGGCGGCATCGGCCGCGCGATCGTCGGGGTGCGTCACTTTCGAGACGTCGAGTTGCTCCAGCTCCTCCCTGCTGTAGCCGAGCATCTCCGCGTAGCGCCGGTTCGCATGGACGATGCGGTCGGTCGCCGGGTCGACGTGTGCGACCCCGACAGCCGCCTGCTCGAACAGCGTCCGGTAGCGCAGCTCGCTCTCGCGCAGGGCGGCCTGCTCGCGCGCGAGCTCGGCGCGGCCGCAGGCCCCCTCGAGCACGTCGGCCAGCACGTCGAGGTGGTTGCGCTCCGCGACCACGTAGTCCGCCGCCCCGAAGCGAAATGCCTGAGCCGCGATCTCGCCGTCGCCCTGCGCTGCAACGAGCACCACCGGCAGACCGCGCCGGCCGTCGCTCTGGAGCGACTTCAGCGCGTCGAGCGCGTCCAGCGTGCCCGCGCGATGCTCCAGCACGACCGCGTCGTACGGGCACGGCTCGGCGGCAGCCGCGGAGAGAACCCCCAGGGCCGCCGGAATGCCGTGCACGAGGGCCAGCCGGATGTGCGGCGCACGGGCGGCGACGTGCGACTGCGTCAGATCGGGATCGGCGACGCCGTCGTGGGCGTAGAGCACCTTGAGCGGGTGCGCCCGGCGTCCCGCCTCGGCGCGGAAGCGCTCGAGCGCGCCCTCGAGCGTCGCAGGCAGGCCTGCCAGGTAGTCGCGCCGCTTGATCAGGTAGTCGTCGGCGCCCGCCCTCAGGGCCGCGACCGCGGTCTCGCTCGCCTCGACGCCGGTCAGCACGACCACGGCCGCCGGCAACGCCAGGTTGCGGATCTCGACGACGAGCTCCAGCCCGCTGCCGTCGGGGAGGTTGAGGTCGCTCAGCACGACGTCGTAGGCGGTCCCTCCGGCAAGCCGGGCGCGGGCGTCGCCCAGCGTGCCCACCGTGTCGAGCTCGAGCTCGGGCGCTCGGCGGGCGAGCTCGCGCCGGGTCAGCTCGGCGTCGCGAAGATCGTCTTCGACGTACAGGATCCGCATTGTCCCTTTCTAGCCCGGCGGCGCATTCAGCACGGCCCAGTAGAGCTCGATCTGCGCCGCGACCTCGACGAACTCGTCGAAGTCCACGGGCTTGACGATATAGGAGTTGGCTCCGAGCTCATAGGCCGTCTGCACGTCGCCGCTCACGGCCGACGTCGTGAGCACGACCACCGGGATGACATGCAGAACGGCGTGCGACTTCAGGCTCTCCAGCACCTCGAGCCCGCTCACGCGAGGCAGGTTCAGGTCGAGCAGGATGACCACCGGCCACTGCTCCCCCGCCTCCCAGCGCGCGATCCAGGCGACGGCCTCCTCGCCGTCGCGGGCGACCTCGATCGGGTTCACCAGCCTGCGGCGCGCGAGGGCGCGCATGGTGAGATCGACGTCCATCGGGTTGTCCTCGACGAGCAGGATCGGCCGGATCGACGTCACCGCGGTATCTCGAGATAGAAGGTCGCGCCCTTGCCCGGCTCGCTCTCCGCCCAGACCCGCCCGCCCATCCGCTCGACGGCTCTGCGCACGATGGCGAGGCCGACGCCCGTGCCGGGAAACTCCTCGGAACGGTGCAGGCGCTGGAAGATGCCGAAGATGCGGTCGTGGTAGCGCATGTCGAAGCCGATGCCGTTGTCGCGCACCGTGAGCAGGAACGCGGCGTCCGTCTCGTGGCAGGCGAGCTCGATGGTGGGAGCGGATGTGTCGCCGAGGAACTTCAGCGCGTTCTCGAACAGGTTGCGCAGCGCCGTCGCGAACGCGTCACGGTCGGCGGTCACCGGCCCGCCGGCGACGTTCACCGTTACGGTGACGCCGCGGGCGCGCACCTCGTCCGCGCGCTCTGCCAGGACGGACTCGATCAGCCCGCCCGGCTCGAGCTGCGTCGCCGCCAGCTCGCGCCGGTCGAGACGCGAGTACGCGAGCAGGTCGTCGATCAGCCGGCTCATGTGAGAGGCGGCCTGCCGGGCGGTGTCGAGCAGCCGGCGTCCATCGTCGTCGAGCCTGTCGCCGTAGTCCTCCAGCAGCAGACAGCTGTAGCCGTCGATGCTGCGCAGCGGCGCCTTCAGGTCGTGGGAGACGGTGTAGGTGAACGTCTCCAGCTCCCTGTTCGCGGCCTCCAGCTGGGCCGTCCGCTCGCGCACACGGCGATCGAGCCCG
>Ga0315281_10008961_pt1 | contig 13939 bp, 23 predicted proteins | sample YL17G07_0_MG_FD_204540 | JGI IMG/M metagenome (GOLD analysis project Ga0315281, IMG submission 204540) | Sediment microbial communities from Yellowstone Lake, YNP, Wyoming, USA - YL17G07_0 | ecosystem: Environmental > Aquatic > Freshwater > Lake > Sediment | place: USA: Wyoming | collected...
TATCAAACTTTTTAAAAATAGCCTCAGCCACTTTGCTTCTGAATCTGTTGTGCTTGCACACAAATAAAATTTTCATATTCTAAATTAATTATAATAGATAATTGTTTAAATCTTTCTATATTTTTAAGCAATAAGCAAGTTTTATAAATTAATTAATTGTTAATCTTTTAAGCTCCTGTAGCTCAGCCTGGATAGAGCACTTGCCTTCTAAGCAAGGGGTCGTAGGTTCAAATCCTATCAGGGGCATTTTATCTCTGTTTATTTTGCCAGCTTAAGCTTGACATATCCTGTTTTATCTTCATGTATTGATTTCTTTATTATTCTCTTGATAACTATAGCCATAACAAGAACAGACAAAACAATAATCAGTGCAATCGAAACTATCTTAGTTCCTCCTGCCACTAAAATTGCTCTTCCCAAGAAGCCGGATTTTTCTCCAAGCAAAATAGACTCCTGAGTATAAGACGAAGCTGTCTGTGAGCTTGCCTTAATATTAAGTGTATATTCGCCAGCAATATTGTCAGGAAGCTGCAAGTTTCCTTCAATATCAGCTTTATCCTTCAAGTCTACAGAGTTATTGCCCTCAACAATCTTATTCCCTTTATTATCTGTAACAGAATATTCTACAAAAACTTTTCCTTCTTCAGTCATAGCCAAACTATAAACAAATCTCAAATTCTTGCCATCCTGCACAACAGACTTTATTGAAACCTCTAATGAGTTTCTTGCCAAAGATATTTCGAACTTTTTAAGAGTTTCAGCCTCATCGCATTTAAGTTGTAAAACAATGTCTGTATCTGCAACAAAATCATTTGGCAAAGAGACTGTAAAAATAAAATCAGAAACTTCTCCCGGGCTTAATCCCTTAATAGTCTTGCTTGATATCCAGTTTGAATTCTCTCCTTCTCCTCTTAATCTGCAATTATTAAGGAACTTCTTTCCTGTGTTTTTTACACTAGCAGACAAAGTTTTAATTTCTCCAGGCTTTGCAACCATATCAGTTATTCCTGAAATTTCAATCCCAGCCTGCTCTTTTGTAGCATTTATGCTTGTTCCTCCACCTCCTCCGCCTCCACCATTGATTGGAGGTTGTACTGGAGTTGAAGTTGAGACAGAAAAGTTTGAATTAATTGAATTAAAGTTTCCTGTCCTGTCGCGACTAGACAAATATAGCATATAATTGGTATCAACACTAACATCAAAGCTGGAATTTTGGCAGTTTGAAATAGCTGTATTTGCTTTTGTTATTGTTCCATCAAATGAAGTAAAATTATACCAGCATTCACTAATAATATCATTATCAGAAACTGAAAACTTCAAAGGAATATTAGTTCTACTAGTTTTTGTTCCCTTTGGCTCATCTATTGCCAGAAAAGGGGCAATACTATCCTGTTCTATTGTCAAATTATAGATTATAAAAGATGCAAGATTTCCAGCAGAATCATTTGCAAATAAAGTAAGATTATAATTTCCAGCAGGATAATTAAAACTTAAATTATTGTTCTCATTTGCACAGCCTACTGAATAGTTCATTAAACCATTTAAAGAATACCAACAACTCTGAAGATTTGCATCATAAACAGAAAAATTTAAAGGAATAGAAACATTCTGAACAAAAAAACTATTATTTAAAGGAGAATTTATCGCCAAAGAAGGACTTTGTGAATCCATATTCAAAGTGAAATTATTTAAAGCAAATGCCGAGTAAGTATCAGTGCATAAAACATTCCAAGAGTAGCTTCCATCACTCAAGTTAAGTCCAAACTTATTTATCCCCCCGGTTGTATTTACTTGAGAAGAATTTGTCTGGTTTAGATGCCATAAACCATTATTAAACCATAAACTGCAATTTTTTATTAAACTGGCAGTATCTACTTTATATTTAAATTCTATTTCTTCATAGTTAAGCCATGCATTGTCCAGAGGACTTTCTAAGGCTATTGCAATTCTAGTATTTATAGAAAAACTTCTATTCATGAAGTTAATATTTCCAAAACTGTCATTTGCATAGAAATTTAAAATATAACTTTTATCAATGCTGACATTAAAAGTAGAATTTTGACAGTTTTGCAAGCTAATATTTTGTCCATTGTCTATATTATACCAACAACTCTGAAGATTTAAATCATAAACAGAAAAATTCAGAGAAAGACTTGAATTAGAGAAATATGTTTTTGCTTCTGGCTCAATTATATTTATAGATGGAGCAACAGAATCAATATAAAATGTAACACTTGTTGAATTTAAATTTCCTGCTGTATCATTTGCATATGCAGTTATAGTATTGCTTCCTTGCTGGAAATTATAAAAAGTTGGAGAACCGTATGTCAAGTTTGTTGAACCATTAAACCACCATATTAAAGCTAAATTTGCATCCTGTGCTGAAATATTAACTAAAATCAAGTTAGTACCATAAGACTGATTTAAAGGAGAGATAATTGTCAGGCTTGGGGGAATTGCATCTGCAAGATGGTAGGTTATATTCAAATAAGGCCATAAACTGCTGTCAGAGTATTCTTTTGAATAAAACTTGTCCATAGCATTAAGATTAGTTTTTGTACGCAGAACAATTGAAATATCTCCTTTATTTTTAGCATATTGTTTCCCAATCATATCTGTAACATTCCAGCACTGCCATGTGTCATCTTGAGTACCATCATTAGAAAGATTCGACTCTGCTGTCAAGTTGCAGTTAGTATTATTATCAAAATTAGTCCCGCAAGGCTGATTATTCCAGGTTACACTTGATTCTGACCAGTCAGCATAAACATGATATGCTGAAATATTATGGCTTGAAGTATCACTAAACATATACAAGCAAAGCAAAGAATTATCTATTACCTGATTATTAGGAATTGAAGATATATTAAATTTAACATAGGAACTTAATTTAGCCCCAGAATTTAACCACTTAACATCAAGTTCATCAATTGAACCATAATTTGTATTTGGAAAAGCTGATGAAATATAAGCATCTGCTCCTCCATTTTCTTCTCCAATTTTCACAGAAGGATCAATATATACTGGAAAAACTGCATTTTCCAAAAAAGTTTTATTTATTCTAAGATAAAAGTTCATCTGTGCATTTGAGCCATGAACTTTATATATTCCTAAAATCTGAGTGCCATTAGAATCTATTATTATTGGTTCTGTTAAATAAAAAATAGTTGAACCTGAAGAATTTTTGAAGTATATTTTTCCAGAAGTTTCAAAATCATCTTGACTTCCAGACGGAGTAAAACAGTTTGTTTCATTGCAAATATCTAAAGTTTTATTGAACTTAATATTTCCTGAATATTCTAAATAAAGATAATCCTTATATGAAGGAAGTCCTTTTAATATAAAAATCTCTTTTAGCACGTCTAATTGAAGAGTATAAATAACATCAGTGTTATAAAAAGCATTTGAATAATTTGCATTGTTTAAGTCAATTGAAACTTGGGTATTTTGTGAATTAGAAGGAGCTCCACTTCCCAGAGTATTTGAAGCATCTGGTTGAGTTGGAGTTGCTCTCCACAACATCTGTCCTCCTGACAAATCATAAGTAAAGAAATAGCCGTCTTTTTCAAACCTTACTGCAGAATCCGTATTTGAGTTGTTTTTTAAAAAAACTTTATAATAGCCTTTTATTATAGCATAATCATAACCGCTTCTTGTTGAAGGGATTATAGTTAAATCCTTCGGAATCCAGTTTGTTTCATTCCAATAATTAACTTCTCTAGGATAATAAGTTACAGACACATTAGAATATTTATTCCAATTAGCGCCTCTTTCTATAACCTCAGCAGATGCAAAGCTTATTGAAATAAAAGAGATTATTAAAAATAGCCATAATCCTTTTTTAATCACCATTCTTTTAGTTTTCATTTTTTCATCTGCCAGGCACTAACTCTGCCTATTTCAAACTTAAATATCTTGCCTTGAATTTCCAAGTCTAGACAATATCTTATTATAGTATGCCACGACTTATTCAACTGAGAAGCAATTTCAGCAGTAGAAAGTGGTTTTTCTGACTTTTCAAGAATATCCGTAATACTATCTTCAAAATTTCTGCGTTTAATCGTACTTTTTAAAGTACTTTTTAATATACCTCTTTTCATATAATAGATAATACTTTTTATTGTATTTAAATATTTCCCTATTAATGGTGATTGCAGAATAACCTATTTAAACCGCCCTTATTTAATACTACTATGAAAAGAGATATGGGAATAATATTATTAAGTATATTAAAATGGCTCTTGTTGTTAATAGCAGTATTGCTCTTGATATTGCTGATAAAAAGCTAAAATGAGAAGCATAAAAGATGTTTTTATAATATTATTTTATATTTTATTAATAATTTTTTCAGTATTTATAATATGCCAAATAATAATTAAAATCTATGGTAGAAGCTGGGAAACTCAGGATATAGTAATTGCTTTATTAATATTAATTATGGGATTTTTATTTAATTTAATAATTAAGTTATCAAAACTTGAAACTGATTTTAATAACCTTAAAAATAGCTTTTGCAATTTAGCAAAAGATTTTAAACAGCATTTATCTTTGGAATAATATGAAAATTCCATTAGTATTCCTGGGGACAGGGCAGGCAATTCCTACTGCAAAAAGGAATCATACAGCCATTTTGCTTAGTTATAAAAGTGAGAATATTCTTGTTGATTGCGGGGAAGGAACTCAAAGGCAGTTTCGCAAGGCTAAGATAAACCCGTGCAAGCTGACAAAAATCTTGATTACTCACTGGCACGGAGACCATGTTCTTGGCTTGCCTGGCTTGTTACAGACTCTGGCCTTAAATGGTTATAATCGCGTTTTGAATATCTATGTCCCAAAAGGCACGAAGCACTATATAGACTTGATTTTCAGGTTATTTGTATTTCAAGGAAAAATAAAATACAAAATAGAAGAAGTTGAATCAAAATTTCTAGAGACAGAAGATTTTATTCTGGAAGCAAAAACAATGTCTCATGGAACTCCATGCAATGCCTATTCTTTCAAAGAAAAAGAAAAAATACGAATAGATAAGGAAAAACTCAAGAAACTTGGAATTAAAGGCAAAATAATAGGAGAACTGCAAAAAGGAAAAGATATAGTCTGGAATAATAAGAAAATAAAAGCTTTAAGTTTAACTTATTTACAGGAAGGTAAAAAGGTAACAATAATTCTTGATACTGCTCTGAATGAAAACATGTTAAAGTTAGCCGAAGGCTCTGATTTGCTGATTTGCGAATCAACTTATACAAAAAAAGAAGAAGACCTAGCTCGCGAGTACAAGCATCTCACAGCATCTCAGGCAGCAGAAACAGCAAAGAAGTCAAACTGCAAAAAATTAATTTTAACTCATCTAAGCCAGAGATATGAAAACAAAGAAAAACTTATTGTTGCTGAGGCAAGAAAAATCTTCAAGAATACAGAAATAGCAGAAGATTTGGATAAGATTGAAGTTTAAGAATATACAAAAAGATAATAAATATAAATTAAAATTATTAATATATTTAAAATTAGTCCAACAATTGCAACATTATTTCTCTTCTTTAGAAATTCAATAAGGCAAAAAATAAAACCAAAAATACCAAAACACAATCCTAAACACATCAATGTAGTAGAAATTGTTGTAGATCTAACAAATAAAAGAAAGATAGCTAATAAAAACAAAATAAAACCAATAATTGCAAAAACAGGAGGATTAGAAGTTTTAAATTTATTTTTCATATAATCAAATAATAATTCTAGTTTATAAATGCTTCTTTATAGCTCCATCTAATCACAAGAATAAAGAAGCATCTCCGCAGCGAAATCAATCTCGGCAAACGCTTACTCTTTTCTAGCTGATGAAGCAGGAGATATAAAAATTATAGTATCTCCTCTTAAAAAAGTCAAACCAATACTCCTCTTAACCTCGCCTCCAACAACTTCCTTTGTATTGTCAAGGACAATATTGATGTGTATGTCAAATGCAAGTAATGTTCCTACAAATTGCTTGTCATTCTTCAGCTGCACCAAAATTTCCTTGCCTCTGCTGTTGTTCAGCAAGTCAAGCGGTCTCTCAATTCCATTAGCCATTTTCTTGAAAGAGAAGAGGGCTTTTTAAAGCTTGCTATAAAAAGTGCTGTAAAGACTAATTAAATTAACGCTTTGCTATATTTTCCAGCAACAAAAAACCTTTTATATACTTATTATCTAGAATAAATATGGCAGAGGTGATATCCCCTATATATGTCTTAATAGCATTTATAACAATATCTGTACTCGCAGCCATAATTCTTACAATTATTGAACTCCGGTTGAAAAAAAAAGTTGACTCCTGTAAAAATAAAACAGAGAATGTATATGTTTCTGAACTGAGAAAAATTGCTGCTTCAAATAAAGATGCTGAAAAAAAGCTCGATTTAGTCAATGACCTGGCTAAAAGATTTTTTTCAGAGTTTCTGAATATCAGCCCTCTTTTGACTTACTCAGAAATGGCAGAGGAATTTAAAAAAAGAAAAGAGGAAAAACTAAAAGAATTCTGTGAATTAATGCTTTTTGCATACTACTCCGGAGAAAAAATAGATAATGAGAAAATAAATGAAATAATCAGGAAACTTAAGGCAATAATGGAAAAAAATCTTAATTATGAAATAAACAAGCTTGATTTTTACAAAAAAATGACTCCAGAGCTGGAAAATTTCTCTCTTTATAAAAAGCAGTCAGAGGTTGTTCTTAAAAATATTATGCTGGACAATTCAGAATTGATGAAGGAGGAAAATCCAAACAAGATAAAAAAGTTGGTAGAGGAAAATCCAAAAGCAGCGAAAGACCTTGAAAAATCTTCCATGTTCCTGAGAAAGGCGCATAAAATATTTATTAGCATATTCAGAAGAATATATCCCAAGCTGCCAGAAGCACAGCAAGACAAGCTGAAAGAGATTGTAACCAGGTGGAGAGAAGAGCAGAAATCAATTGTAACAAAAAACCCCTTTCTTTATCAGCTTCTTGAACTTAAGTTAATGGATAAATATTTCAAAAAAGTTTTAGAATATTACCGCGAAAGTATTTTCAGTACATCATAATATAACCCTTCCACCACTTAAAGGCAGTGGTTTCCCAAAAAGGGGAAATATATTGGCATGAAAACTGCCAATATAGATTACAAAAGACTTACTGCACCATAAATGGTGCAGTTTTCATGCGAAATTTAAAATTAAAATCCTTATTTATATAAAATGAATAACCCCGCCCTAAAGGGCGAGGTATCACTAAATAAAAAATGTTAACGAAAATCAGTCCAAGGTTGAGAAGATTCAATGTAGTGAGCAACAGCTTCGCTAGTTGTATTTCCAACACTCCTAAAGAATTTTCCAGGACTCCAGAAATGTCCTTTCTGGAAAATTTTTCTCAACCAAGGATGCTTCTGCAAGAGTTTGAAAGCAGAATAACCTTTGAACAATTGCAAAGCTCTGCTAACACTCATTGTGGTTGGCATCTCAACAAACAAGTGGATGTGGTCAACAGCAATATGCAGTTCATAAATTTTAAATCCATGTCTGTAAGCTGCTTGCCTGATGAAAAACTCACAATCCATTCTAACCCCATAGAATTTCATAGGGTAATGAGCATATTTGCATTTCCAGACAAAGTGAAATGCATTTTGCCCAAAGGCATGTTTAAAACTTTTCAAATCCATTTTATATCTCCTCAGAATATAGCTCATGCTAAATCTGTTAATTTAGTTCCGAGAGCTGCGACAAGCTCTCGTGATATTCAAGAATTTAAATTTTATAAGGAGGATGGCAATTCCTCACTCGGCTTGAAAGCCGAGGTATCCTTGCCATTGATGTAATGAAAGAAAATATAGAAAATAATCAACAAATCACACCGCGTTCTGATGAACGTGCCCAAATTGAAGATTTGAGTTTGTGTGATTTATCTATATAAACATGGAAAAAATAGAAAATAAAAAAATAATCAACAAATTGAACATGGAAAATAAAGAAAAATGCAATGATGAACAGTGCCCAATACACGGCAAACTATCAGCCAGAGGCAGAATTTTCGCAGGAAATGTAATCAGAAAATTTCCAAAAAGAATTGCTATAGAATTTGAAAGAACATTATTTATAAAAAAATATGAGAGATATATGAAAAAGAAAACACGCCTTCATGCCAGAGTTTCCAGATGCATGGAAAATGTTGAAGTTGGAGATTATGTTCAGGTTCAGGAATGCCGTCCTCTATCAAAAATTATACATTTTGTATTAATAAAAATAATCAGAAAAAAATCAGAAAAAAAGGAGATTAGCAAATGAAGAAAATTAAAAATTTTCTGCCTCTTAAACTCCAAGGAGATTTAAGATGAGAGCAGTATCAGCAAGAATGACAAGAGGGCTGAATATTGGAAGTTATTTAGTGGCTACTGATAATTCAGGGGCAAGAATTGTGAAAATTGTCGGTGTAAAGCACGGAAAATCAAGAAAGGGAAGATATATTTCAGCCAAAGTAGGAGACTGGATTAAAGTTTCAGTAAGAGTGGGAGATCCCGAGATGAAAGGAAAAGTTTTTGATGCTGTTCTTGTGAGACAGAAAAAGCCTTTTTTAAGAAAAACAGGAGAAAGAATTGCCTTTACAGACAATGCAGCAGTATTACTAAAAGATGAAAAAGGAAATCCCAAGGGAACACAGGTTAAGGGAGCAATACCAAGAGAAGTTCAAGAAAGATGGAAGGAGGTTGCGAAACTTGTACAATTTATAGTGTAATTTACAATTATAACATGAAACAAAAATTTTCAACAGAGTGGAAAGCAAGCAGGCAAATAAGAAAGCAAAGAAAATATAGAATGAATGCTCCCTTGCATATTAAGCAGAAATTTTTATCAGCAAACTTAAGCAAGGAATTAAGAAAGAAGCATGGAAAAAGAAGCATTGAGGCAAGAAAAGGAGACAATGTGATTGTAATGAGAGGAAAGTTCAAGAAGAAGAAGGGAAAAATAAGCAAGGTAGACTTAAAAAGAACAAGGATAGCAATTGAGGGAATACAAAGACAGAAGAAGGATGGAACAAAAGTCAATGTTTATTTTCATCCAAGCAAAATACAGATTATCGAGCTTGCTGAAAGAAAAACAAAAATAAAACATGAGGTAAAAAATGCATCTGAAAAGAAACCAAGCGCCTAAAAACTGGCCAATTCCAAGAAAAGGAACAAAATTTTTAGTCAGAAACAGGAAAAAGGGAATTCCTGTACTAATATTAATCAGAGATGTAATGAAAAAGGCAAAAAACAGAAATGAAGTCAAGGAAATAATTCATGATAAAAAAGTTAAAGCAAATGGAAAAATTATAAGAGATGAAAAGTTTACACTTTCTCTTTTTGATATTCTTGAACTTGGAGACAAGAAGTTTAAAGTTGTATTAAAAAATAAAAAATTTGGGCTGGAGGAAACAAAAGAACAGGAGAAAATCTCAAAAATTATAGGCAAGAAAATACTTGCTGGAAATAAGGTCCAGATTAATTTAAATGACGGAAGAAATTTTATTTCAAATGAAAAATTTAGAATAGGAGATTCTATTATATTAAGTGACGAAAAGATAAAAAAATTAGAGTTAAAAGAGGGAGCAAGAATTATAATTATCAATGGAAAGCATAAAGGAGAAGAGGGCCAGATAGAAAAGATTGAAGGAATAAATGCAAGCATCTCGCTTAAAGATGGCAAGACAAATCTCAAACTAAATGATATAATGGCAATAAGATAAAAATGGAAATTAATAAGATGAGAGAAGTAAAAATTGAAAAGGTTGTATTGAGCACCGGAGGAAGTGGAGATAAATTAGACAAAGGAATGCGACTTTTGAAATTAATTTCAAACAGACAGCCAATAAAAATAAAAAGCAAAAAAAGAATTCCTTCACTTAATGTAAGACCTGGATTAGAAGTTGGTTGCAAAGTAACAATAAGAAAAAATTTTCAGCAACTACTTAAAAATCTGCTTCTTGCAATAAACAACGAAATAAAAGAAAGCCAGATAGAAAACAATCACTTTTCTTTTGGAATACATGAATATATTGAAATTCCAGGAACAGAATACCAAAGAGATATTGGAATTCTTGGATTAAATGTTACAATTGATTTTACAAGAACAGGAAAAAGAGTGGCTATGAAAAAAATAAAAAGATCAGCAATCCCAAAAAGGCAGGAAGTAACTAAAGAGGAAATAGTGGAATATATGAAGAAAAATTTTGAAACTAAAATAACAACAAAGGAGAAGAAGGAGATTTAAAATGACAGCAAGCGATTGGAAAAAATTTATGAATCAGCTTAAAAGCAAGCCTGTTATCTGGCAGAAGTTTCTTAAACATAATAAACCAAAAGAAAGAAAATTTGGAATAGCAGTTAAGAAATGCGAGAGATGCGGGAGATTTGGAGCGCACATATCAAGTTACGGATTAAATTTATGCAGGCAGTGTTTCAGAGATATTGCTGTTGAGATAGGATTCAAGAAATATAGTTAAAATGACACAAACAATTGAGATAAGTGAAGATTTGAGAAGATATTCAGAACTAGTCGCTGCTGTAACTGAACAATTCAGAAGAGGAAGCTTTTTTTCTCCTTTGGATAGTATAACTCGGTTTCAAAGCGAGATGATTGAAAAGGGTAAACCATATTATGAAAACTTATGTTTTGCTTTAATAGTTATGTGTAGAAGAATTGAAAGGAGCATCTACCAACCTGGATAAAAATGAGCCAAGATATTATAGCAGACACACTGAATGAGATAATGAATGCAAAGAGAGCAAGAAAGCAGGAGATAATTGTAAAAAGACACTCAAAACTTCTCTTGAATGTACTGGAAGTTGCAAAAAAACACGGATATATTGAAGAATTTAAGGTAAAAGACAAAGAGCTTGAGATAAAATTCAAGTTGAATGAGTGCAAGGCAATAAAGCCAAGGTTTGATATTTCCTGCAGTGATATTGAAAAATATACAAGAAGATATCTTCCTGCGAGAGATTTTGGAATATTAATTATAACAACCAGCAAAGGACTATTAACTCATGAAGAAGCCCTTAAAAAAAATATAGGAGGAAGCTTAATTGCTTATTTCTACTAAAATGAGAAAAATAAATTTTTTTACTTCATTAAATTTCAGGAGAAATTTAAGATGAAAAAGGAAATTTCTGAGAAAATTGAAATTCCTGCCGGGCTTGATATTGAAATAGATGGAAGCAGAATAAAAATAAAGAAAGAAGGAAAAGAAGCAGTAAGAGAATATTTTGGGTTTGAAATAAAGAAAGAAGATAATTTTATTGTCTTGCATCACAAAAAAGCAACTAAAAAAGAAAAAAAATTAATAAAAACAACAAAAGCACACATAAAAAATATAATTTTGGGATTTGGAAAAAAATTTATTTATAAATTAAAAATATGCTCTGTTCATTTTCCAATGACTGTTTCAATTGATAAGGCAAAAAATGAAATTATGATTAAGAATTTTCTGGGAGGAGTGAAGCCACGCGCGGCAAGAATAGTAACTGGAGCAGAAGTAAAAATTGACAAAGATAATATTATTGTTGAAAGCCAGAATATTGAAGCAGCAGGACAGACAGCTGCTAATATTGAAAAGGCTATAAAAATAACAAACAAGGACAGGAGGGTTTTCCAGGACGGAATTTATATTACAGAAAAACCTGAATAATTTTAAGATGATAAAGAAAAGAAAAAAATTCATAAGAAGAAACTGGGATAAATATTCAAGACTAGGAAGAGGAAGAAGAAAATTGCAGAAATGGAGAAGACCAAGAGGAAGGCATGGAAAAATGAGAGAAAGAAGAAAAGGATATCCCTCACGCCCTGAGATAGGAATGAAATCCCCTACAAAAGAAATAAGACTTGTAGGAAATATGAAGGAATTGCTCGAGGCAGGCAAGGGGGAAGAAATTATATTAAGAAAAATCGGAAGAAAACTAAGAAGCGAGATTGAAAAGAAAGCTTCTGAGAAAGGAATAAAAATATTAAATTTGCGGGTGGAAAAATGACAATTCAATTACGCAAGGATACAAAAATGTTAAACAAAAATAAACAAATTAAAGAATTAAATTTAGAGGAGGCAGTTCCTCACCATACAAGCTAAAGGTATCCTTGCCTATATATAATGAACCTAAAAGAATATCAGGAATTATGCAAGAAAACAGCAAAAAAATTTGATACAGCAGAGAAAGAAATATTTACATGGGGACTGGGAATAACAGGAGAAGCAGGAGATGTGGCTAGCTGCATTAAAAAGACCTTTGCACATGACAATAATCAGGAAATAGGAATTAAGGAAAATATAGGAGACACACTATGGTATGCTGCGATGATATGTAATTTTTTCAATTGGGATATGGATAAAGTACTGGAAGAAAATATAAAGAAGCTTGAGGCAAGGTATCCAAAAGGATTTACTACAGAAAATGCAAAAAGAAAAGGAACAATGATTGATTGGAATGAGGAGAAAAAATGACAAATAAATTATGCAAGAATACCTTGCAATATAAAAATGGAAAAAACAAATAATCAAACTAAATTTAGGAGCAAGGAAAGTATCCTTGCTTATATGTAATGAATCTCAAAAAGAAAAAACAATTAGCTGCAAGAACTCTTGGAGTAGGAACAGGGAAAATAGCATTTGCCAGAGTTGATGAGATAAAGGAAGCAATAACAAAACAGGATATCCGAGACCTTGCTTCTTCAGGAGCAATAATTATCAAGCAAAACAAAGGAAAGAGAAAACTTGAAAAGAGAAAAATAAGAAGCTTTGGAAAAATAAAAAAGAAAATCAGAAACAGAAAACAAAATTACGTAAAGCTTACAAGAAAGTTAAGAGAATATGCAAGACAATTAAAATTACAGAAGAAAATTGATGTGGATAAATATAAAAAAATAAGAAAGCAAATAAAAGCAAAAATGTTTAAAAGTAAAGCGCATATGAAGGAGATTTATTCAGTATCTCAAAATCCTGAAGGAGATTTAAAATGAAGATAAAAATTACGCAAGGATGCAGAATAAGATTAATTAGTATTAAAAAAATAAATTTTGGAGGAGAGCATCCTTGCCTATATTAATATGAAAATAAATAAAAGAAGAAGAATAGAAGGAAAGACAAATTACAAGAAAAGAATCAGGCTGCTTAAAGCAGGAGCTGGAAGAATTGTTTTCAGGAAAACAAATAAGTATATTATAGGGCAGTATATAAAAAGCAAAGAAGCGCAGGATTCTGTTGCAAGAGGCATTGACTCAAAAATACTTATAAAATACGGCTGGCCAAAAGAAGCTTCTGGAAGCCTAAAATCCCTGCCGGCTTGTTATTTAACAGGCTTGCTTCTCGGAAGAAAAATAATAGACAAGGAAGGGAAAACCAAGGCAGTGTTGGATATAGGATTGCTGAGAAATACTCCAAAATCAAGAATGTATGCTTTTTTAAAGGGAGTAATTGATGCAGGTGTAGATATTCCATGCAGTGCCGAGTTTCCAGATGAAAGCAGAATATTTGGGAGACACCTTAAAAAGAATATAAATTTTGAGAAAATAAAGGAGAAAATAAAAAATGACACTCCTAATTCGCAAGGATACAAAAATGTTAAATCAAAAATCAAATTCAGAAATTAAATTTTGGAGGGGCAATTCTGTATTTAAAAGCAGAGGTATCCTTGCCTAATTTAAAATGACGCACCTCGGGATAAATCCCGAGGTATCAATTAGTAAATAATAAAAATGGAAACATCAATTCAAATCAACCCAAGGTTGGGAAGAAGCAATGTAATGCTCAACAGCTTCAGTTGTCGTATTTCCAACACTGCGAAAGAATTTACCTGGGCTCCAAAAATGCCCATGGGTGAAATGGTTTCTCAGCCAAGGATGTTTCTGCATCAATTTGAAAGCACTGTACCCCTTGAACAATTGCAGTGCTTTGCTGACAGACA
>Ga0315281_10008962_pt1 | contig 13936 bp, 8 predicted proteins | sample YL17G07_0_MG_FD_204540 | JGI IMG/M metagenome (GOLD analysis project Ga0315281, IMG submission 204540) | Sediment microbial communities from Yellowstone Lake, YNP, Wyoming, USA - YL17G07_0 | ecosystem: Environmental > Aquatic > Freshwater > Lake > Sediment | place: USA: Wyoming | collected...
GCTTCCGATACAATCCTAATGCGATTAAGAGAGTGGCCAATGATATGGCATTTGCACCAATAACAATGAAATCTTGGAGATGTATTCCGTACAACATCCATAACGTGGCCCCTGCACTAAATTGAATTAGCGTTAATCCACTCACATCCTTGACCGAATGGGTTGTCCACATCTTGATGATCTGCGGAACAAACCCGAACATGGTCAATGAGGCTGCGGCTATGCCTAATATCGTCCACCACATATTTTTCTCTTTCTATTCCTCTCTTATCTCACAACGCTATGCGCTTTTCGCTCTGCATTATGCGTGCATTTGGAATGGCCCAACTTTTTTATGGATGACACCAAAATTCACATTTCAAGACCCCTGGCTCTCCTCATGAGAGGTCATACCAAGAAAATAGACCCCCATCTGCTCACAGTTTCATATGCTGTGGACACAGAAACCTTAGACGAACCCCATTTCTTTTAAGTGCTTCCCTATGCTCCCACCAGTCAGTATCAACAGCATTTAAAACTGTGGGATGATTCCGGCTTCCAAGGGCCACAGCAACGTATTTCCTGTCAGAACAATCAAAAGCATTCAATTTAGGATCAGCAGGAAACTCAGCAAATTCTTCCGGGTTGCCTGGTATGGGTGTCAATGGAACCTTTTCGCACCGTTCAATAACCGCCTGATTCTCCCAAACCCATTTCATGAACGCGTCACCCACACCCGGTTGACCAGCCATACCTAAGTTCCTCATATATTCCCGCAGTATCCGCATGGCGTCGTCTATCACGATTATGCCTTTTCTACAGATCTCCGAAAGAATATCCACACAAGCCAGCGCGCAATCACGGTCGGCATGTAGCGTTCGCCGGTTCGCGACGATCGCCACGTTGACATCAACCACAAAAGCCATCACTCCTGGTGCTCCTTTTCTCGTTCAATCGCCGCTTTGGTCATAGCTGCCATTTCGCCAAATTGGTCCCCAAAGAAATCCTTGGGCCAGTTCGAGATGTTTCCGAACAGATCAACCTCAAGAGACGTCAATTTGGAACCACCGTTCTCCGATTCGCAAAAATACAATGCCATTGTGTCCGGCGAGATCGTTTGCTCTGCAATCCGACGTTGTAAACGCCTGAGCAGGTGTTCGCTATGGCTTTCAAATATAATCTGGATGTTACGGGTCTTAACCGTGTCTATCAATACATCTGCCAATCCTGCTTGAACAGCTGGATGCAAGTGAATCTCCGGCTGCTCAAGGATGATGATGGATTCCTCGGGAGCATAATAGCACAGCACAATTGCAGGCAGAATCTGAGAAACACCAAACCCTACATCTGTAATCAACACTTCAGGTGATTTGGGGTTTCGTTTAACTTTGACGAGATAGATATTTCCGCCTTCCTTTCCAAGCGGGTCAACGCGAAACGAATCGATCAGGTTCAACTCCTTCAGCCAAACTGCAACGCGTTGCTCCAATGTTTCTCTTTTTTTTCTCATTCCGCGAGAGATCGACAAGCCACGTTCTCGAGCCGCTAGAATAGCTTCAACAACACGTTCACCACGCTGCCCCATGTCTACAGGCTCAGCACCGGACCAAGCGTATTGACGTTTCGGGTAATCACGTAGCGGACCCAGGTACTTAGTTCCTGTAAAAAGGCGTTCAAATTCAAGCTGCAGATCTGACAGGAAACCTGCGTTCTGAAAACGAGCGTTTACTTCATTTGGGAACCCGTAGCACTTAACAGGCGCAGGGAGATCCCACACACGTCCCGGCGTTCTCTTAAATCGGAAGTCTTTAGATGGGTTAGCAACCAGGTCGTATTTCTCTTTTCCGGTTGGCTTGCGTCTCATAATGAAATCCCGATCAGCGAATGAATAAGTCATATGATTTACCATCAGCCGGTTTTTGTCGCTCTCTGCGATTTGAACACTGAAGGCGACATCGTTTCCAACAAACAGATGAGCGCCCTTTTCCTCAGGGTTCTTTACTTTAATTGGTTGGGTAAGCTTCCATCGGATTGACCATTCCAACGGCCCCTTTGTTTCATGCGAGTAAACTACCTCCTTGAAACTACCAAGATTAGCTGGGCTTTTCTCATTTCCGAAATCTAAAACCTGCAGGCGGTCCGTAGATTCGACTGTTTGTTTGATCATCAGAAGCAGCTGGAGAATGCTGGTTTTCCCGGAGCTGTTCGTTCCAAACAATCCTGTAATTGGTGCAAGCCGCATCTTTTCTATCTGCTTCCACGATTTGAAATTACTGAAACTTAGTTCTGTAATCATAAGGGTGCCCCCATTCTTACTAAGGTTTTCAAAAAGACAGTTTTCCCTGTGTATCCTTTAGGCCATCTCTCCGCGATAGCAGGCGGCCAATCTCGGGCCAGGCGATAACAATGCTGTTGTAAGCCAGCGCCTTTTTTTAAACAGATCTCTTATCTCTTTCGATTGGCTTTGACAATTTTTCCATTAATTGGGAGACGAGGCGGTCCACGGTAATCGGGACAGCGCCCGCTCTAACGATGATACTTTCCTTCTCTGATTCAAACGTGTAAACCCGTTTCCCGGCACTCATTAAGCCCTGGCAAAGCTGTTCCGTCTTGCTTCCAGGGGCAGCATAAGGGACAAAAAACTGATCCGCCAAAAAGGAGACGAATTTGTTTCTCTTTTCAGCAAGCATAGCCGAAATTCTTTTATGTTTCAGAGCGAACGGCGACAGAATGAGAAGCCTTCCTTCGGCACAAGCTTTTCGCCATGTCGAAGGCATACGCATGTTGGTGATGCTTCGGGCGGGACACACGACAACGGGTTGTTTGCCGCGTAACAAGAAGTCCAGACATTCTTTCTCCATGGGAGAGTGAAAGCCACCGATTACAGGTACTCCCGCGTCTCGAAGTGCACGAGCCAAATCGTAGGTCTGCACAATTACCCGACCAGGACAACGGATCGAACAGAGCAATCCTAAAAGCGGGGTATCCAGAATCTTAACGTCACCGATTGCCCAGAAACGGGAGAATCCTTCATCTTCGATCACTCTGCGGAGGACCCCAGGAAGATCAGGGCTACGAGAGTTAAGAAGGGTTACGATCTCTATCATCTTTCTCTTCCAGGTAATCGGAGTTCATATTGATTTGGGTCCAAAAACATTCTCTTGACATTTAATTCCTAACCTGACACATTATTTTTAAGTGTCAAGGTCCCGCCCTGATAATAAGAGCCCAAGGGGCTCTCCCGAAAGGGTAGTCAGGGCGGTCGCATTTTTAGGATTGGTCGTCGAATTCCCTTTTTAAAAGTCTGAGTTCACGTCGAAGCTCTGCCTCCGTTGGCAGGTATAGTTTATATCGACTGGCAAAGATTTTCTTTGCCTGGTCCGGGCCGAGGGTGTAGTGGACAACGGCGTCGTTCTTGTCCGTGCACAGGATGAGACCTAACGTTGGGTTATCCCCCTGGGTCCGGCGCTCGCGGTCGTAGTAATTGACGTACAACTGGAGTTGCCCCAAATCCTGGTGGGTAAGTTTGCCGACCTTGAGATCGATGAGCACGAAGCACTTGAGGATCGTGTGGTAGAATACCAAATCAATGTAGAAGTGGTCACCGTCAAGCGTGATCCGTTCTTGTCTGGATACGAATGCAAACCCCTTACCCAACTCCAATAGGAACGCCTGAAGGTTGTTGATCAGGGCTCGTTCCAGATCGGATTCCACGAGCCTTGGCGATTCGGGCAAGCCGAGGAACTCCATGACGACCGGATCCTTAAAGACATCGACAGGCCGTTGTATCGCTTGCCCCTTTGTGGCCAGCCGCATCAGACCTTTCTTGTCCTTGCTCAAAGCAAGACGCTCGTACAGGAGACTGTTAATCTGCCGTTCCAGATCTCGGGTGGACCAGCTATTCCGGAGAGCCTCGATCTCGTAGAACGCCCGGGCTTCCGCTTTTTCGACACGGAGCAACGTGCGATAGTGAGTCCAGGACAGATTCGGGTGGAGGTGGCTAGGTTGCCAGGATTCGCTACTCAGTGAGTAGCCTTTTTCTCTTGCAAGGCCTTCCCACGGCGCACTTTTAGATTCCGAACGCAGTGCGTTCGGAATGTGGCCATTTCCCGTTCGGGGAATTGTAAAAATCGAACGCACTGCGTTCGATTTCTGAATATCTATTAATAGGGGATATTCCACATAAAAGTTCCGGCAGTATTCGAGATTTCTTACTGACCATCCTTTTTCGCGGTCCTTTGTTAGACGATCAGATAGATCTTTGAGAAGTTCCTCCCCATACCCGGCTCGTCGCTTTCCCCTCTGCTCCTCTTCAACGATCTCCCGTCCGATTAACCAGTTGGCCGCAACCTGGGTCGTGTTAACCGACCTGGCCACACTGGTTCTGGCCGATTCCAGTATCTGTCGGATCCGCCTGTACAACGGCGTCCCCTTCGTTTCCGGCAAACTTGTCGGTTTCTTTGTCACGGTTCCATCTCCTCACACAAGAGAGGTAGTTGTTCCGGCCCCGGTTGCGCTTCCTGAACTTCCATCTTTAGGAATTCGCATATGCTTTCCCATCAAGGTATGACACCGTGGGGTCAAACCCTTCGGAGTTTTTCAAGCTCCATCATCATCCTCAGCGTCGCTTGCCCCCATCCGGTATTTGATGTCGTAGTTGATGATGAAGTCGAGTTCTTCCTCGGTGAAACCATAATGCTTTGCGAGGACACCATTTCCACTTTGATTAGAATCTGTCCCTAGGAGTTCTCCCGTATGATTCCAACACAACCCTTCGATCACTGTTTGTCCAACTACGGCTCCCTTTGTTGGTGAGGTAATCGGACACCGCTCGCCCAATAAATTCCGGAAGACTTTCCACATTCAGTGACAGTTTCGATAATGATCTGAAATCCTCGATAGATAGATTTTGCACCGCTGCACTACCGTTACACAACAACTCAATTGTTTGAAGTAATGATCTATCAGCTGCAGATGTAATTTTTTTAAGGAAATACCGACGCACATCGGGCCTTAGCTCCCGAAACTGATTGGCAGCACGACGGAAACTAATTAATCGCGGATTTCGCTCTGCTAAACTCTTTTCGCTCGTGGTGCGTACCCAATGGCACCAGTGTCGCGCAATTTCCCTTTCTGATCGAGCACCCCTAACCCTCAAGCCAAGCCTTGTCAGACCCATTCCGTTTAGAAATCCAAGCAGATGGAGCTCACTTCTTTCCTTATCGCCTACCTGCGGGAACCGTGAAAGAACTTCCAAAAGGCGACGTAAATTACGGATGTTATTACCAGCGTGATCGAACCCAAGTGTAGCCACAGGGAGTCTGATCGCAGAAAAGATGTCATCTAAGACATCAAAATCCTCAGTGGTGGGAGTTTTTGCAGACTTCCTGGTTTTGTGGAGTCCCATGAGGAGGCGCCGCAAACGGATTCTATTTGCAGAGGAAGACTTCCATCTCGCTTCATAAGCTCGTATAAAGTTCTGGTCCACACATTTTGCTAATCTGTCAGCGAAAAAGTGATCAAACCACCTCTGCAACTCACGCACAAGTGCAACATCCTTTACCTCAATTCCTGCTTCAATCCCCGTTGCAAAACCCGAGGCACTGACATTAGCGCTACCCACGACCGCCCGTATTGGCTTTTTGTTAGAATCGTAAGCCAGATAGACTTTCGGATGATAGAGGTTGTCCCCTGAATAACTTTTAACTTGCATTCCGGTACGGATGGCGTCACTTAACACGGCAGGATGCGTGACCCCTAGCTGGTCTGTTGTTAAAACACGGATATTATCGGGCTGCACATTCGCAAAATGTTTCTTGAGGAGGTGCCATCCACTCATTTGGAGATAGCTAACAGCAATGTCAACGCGAGAAGCATTCTCTAAAGTTTTTTTCAGCACTTCACCAAACGAATTCGTATTACCATACATATTCATTACAAGTTTGTTCTTCATCTGACCAAATCCCCCTATATTTGTATTCCTACTTCATGCAGTTCCCAGGGCTACGAAAATCTTTTCTATATGAGATTACATTTTATGAGTCTTCACCGGAAAAACGAAATTTTGCATCATAATTCAGGATGAAATCGACCTCATCAGGCGTTAATTGGAGATGCCTTGATAGGCGCTTGTCGATTTCGTCAAGTATGTTTTTTGATTTACCTACATAAAAATTTACCTCTTTCTGAGAATGTCCATCAGCTCGGTTCCTTTCGCGGGTTTCCGCGTTAGCCCAGAGGTTCTCTATAAGCCTCTTAGCCAACAAAGAAACTGACTTATCACCCAAAAGTGAATCGACCGCAGGAGCAATATTTATATCCCTCTTTGTAACATGGTAGCAATCTGAAATTACAATCCAAAGCCAGTAGTATAGCGAAGAGGACAAGACACAAAGCACAGCGTCGCCAGCCCCTTTTTTTACGGTCAATTCCTTATACTCATTTGATAGTTTCTCCCTGAGGCATTTGCGAAAATATCGCCCACCACTGTGGCAAAAAAGAACCTCGGAATCCAAACCATTTCTTATCCATGTTGACATTGATGGAAAGCCGAAGATTTTTTTCAGCAGTCGCCATTCCAATTGTGTTCCTATTTTGGCAATTGAGTCTAATTCGGGAAGAAAATCTGTTGTTCCATATACTAGACTGGGGAATAAAAACGGTCTAAACTCTCCTTGCCACCGTGTATATCGCGTTGAGAGAATAGGAGAAGTAACATGGCACTTATTACCATTGGTTTCCCCCAGTATTATAGAAAGGTTCATGTCGGTTCCCACAAACAACTTACCAGGCCGAACGGCAAAATTGCTTATATAAATTGGGGTTAGCCTTTTTGTAATAAAAGTCATGAACAGTGCCATTCTTAGTGTGCAGACAGCGCTTATCGGTATTATTACTCCTACACGCGCCTTTTTTCGCGCCACGTATATGAACCGTTCTATGCAGACTGAAAAAAGATTTCCAGTCTGAGACAATTGAAGATTACGCAATTTGTACTGGTGCGCAACTTCTGACATCTCAACGTATGGTGGGTTTCCAATTATTGCATCGAATCCTCCCTGCCGCATAATTCCGTAGAACTCTCCAAACCAATGAAATGGTTGATGGCTATTTTGCCATTTCTTGAAATCCTTGGAATTCTTTATGTCAATGCCATATTCCTTGGCGAGGTATCCATCTAGTTCCTCTTTGAGATTGTTCAGCTTCTCACGGAGTGCTCGTTTTTGATCGCTGAAGTCACGGGCGTCCATGCCATATTCAGTTTGCATTTCATGGAATTTTTGATAAGCCCGCTCAACGATCTCAGCCTCTTCTTCGATCTTTTGCAGAGCCTTCTCCGTTTGGCCAAAAACCAATTTGCCCTGACCGGAGGTTTCTTTTTCTGCGGCGTTTCGAATTTCCTCTCGGGAAACAAATCCGACAAGTGTGTTGCCGGGTCGGATGTTGAAGTCAACGTCTGGAAGGGGTTCCAGATCCTTAGTTTTTTCTACTTGAGCAACGAGTTTGAGAAATAACCTGAGTTTACAAATTTCAACGGCTTCTTCCATGATGTCAACGCCGTAGAGGTTATTCACGATAATAGACTTCAGGATGAAGTATGGCCTGTTGGGATGTCGATCAATCTCTCCCAAGATCTTCCGAAAATCCTCGAACTTTCTTGGTGAATGCCGTTCTCCGGACCGTTCGAGATCTTCTATAAAGGCATGCATTCGATCAAGGCAGGCATTATAGAGGGGGTCTAAAATATTTAATGCGGCAAAGAGGAAAGCCCCTGATCCACACGTGGGATCAAGCACTGTAACGGTCGAAATGGCATCGTAAAACGCACGAAGCAACTCTGGCCCTTCACATCCAGCAATCACATCTTCAGCGAATTGCCGAATGTTGAGGTTGTATGTGATAAAGTCGTTGATTTCATGGATCTCACCGTTGTGGAGTTTTTCACGTATTTCGATGCATCGCTGCCGCCTGGAAACATGCTCGCGCCACGTTTCTGTTGGCAGGGCATGATTCGGATCAGCCGAGCGATTCCATCCATCCCTTTGACTGACCGACTTGATTCCTTTCTCAATCTCTTCCGGAAGCGGGATCACTTCCCCGAGACCGTCGATCACGCCCTTACGAACAGCAGGGTAAATATACCTGTCCGAGTCCTCATCAAGCAATCGCCAAACCGCAGAGCCCGATTCGAATGCAACACTGCATTTTTTCTTTGCGGCATCGAAAAGATAGGGGATGATGGTGCTTTTGCCGATATATTCGGTGATGTCTTCTTTCGTATAATACGCACCCATCTCCTTTTGATTGATGTACTTCTCAAAGATATAACCAAGGACATCGGGGTTGATTTCCTTGTCGTTACGGAGGGGACGGGTATCCAATGTCCATTCATACTCGTCAAAGAAGGAAAAGAGATTTTCGAAGGCTTCATCCGGGATGTCAAGTTTTGGGTGTTTTTCTTCGAGTTCATGCACCTCGAAAAGGCCGCCGTTGAGATAGGGAACGTCACCCAGCAGTTCCTCTAGATCGCGGTCCAGCTGCCTTTGTTGTGGTTGCTTCGAAAAACCCTCATGAAATAGGACAAGAAGAAAGTATCTATAAAACGTCAGAAACTTCCCCTTGCCTTTGCGCTCCTGAACTGCCCGAAGACGGTTTTGCAGGTAATTCAGATCTCCGTCCAGAAAACCTTTCTTTTGGATGAAGTAGACAAACATCAGACGGTTCAACATCAGTGAAGCGTACCACTCCTTATCGGCCCGATCACTGATACCCTGGATAAACTTAAGGAAAACAGCGTGTTCACGTTTGAATTGGTCATAGAACTTCTTTGTAACACGGTCCCGGTCAAAAGCATCGCGTAATTTATGGACAGTCCCGGTTAGGTCTATAGCCTCTTCTTCGTCCAATGGGATCATGATCGCACTGAGCTTTTGGATCAGCGCGTCGCCGGATTGATGCTGAGGATGATAAGAGTGTTCCCTGTAAGCAGTCGGCTGGCCGGGTGCGCGGGCAACCCATTGCCAGATTTGGGTCGTCCTGGCTGAATCGGTAAAGATGATCAGGTGTTCATAGGCACATTTAGTAATCTGTTTCTCGATTCTACGGCGCAAGTTGTGGTCAGGGATCTTCCCCTCGCCAACCGAATTGCATTCAAAGATTTGAACGCCCCTTTTCTGGGCTACAGCCCGAAGGGTAAAGCTATTTCCATCTATTGGAACATCAAAAATGGATGAGAATCGGTCCCAGCCGAGCTCTTCGACAAAGAGCTTTTCCAATTCGAAGTTCTTCAAATAGTGCCGAACCCGGGGGACGCTAAGCGTCATACGTTACCCCCTTGCCCAGAACTGATTAATCCGAGAGAACATATAATCCGTGGCTCTTGGGACTCTTCTTCCTCGTGAATAATACACAATCGGCCCTCTTCCCTAAGCTCGATCACTCGCTGGGCAAGGGCGTGATCGTCGATGCCGCTTCGAAGTTGTCGGTTGAGAATATCAATTGCGACCTGGCGCAAAGGACAATTGTAGATATCCTCGATAGCACGGTGAAGTTGTGGTGTATCGAAGAGTGTCCCTTTGACCTCTTCAGCGTATCGCATAAGACGCTCATAGGTTCGGAAGCGGGCCCCTGATGGTCGTCCAAGTTGCCCACCAACTCTCTTTTCTTCGGCGGCGATAAGATCGACAGCTTTCCGAACCAGTTCGTGGTGGTTCTCCTGTCTGGCGAGAGCGGGCGTGTCCGGTTCGCACTGCGCGCATTTGAGAATGGTGAACTGGGACTCGGTTACGGGGTTCCCATTCTTATCCAACCAGGCCAAGGCATCATTACCATCGGCAGTCCGAACGTAAGCCAGCACTCCTTCAGGCTGATCCGTTTTAGACAAATGGGGCTTCGTGGAATAAACAACATTGGGAAGGGTCGGAACGATTTTCTCCAGGCTCGGATCCCGATCAATTGCATTTTTCCATATCTGGTAGGCGTACGAGCCCAGGTCAACCTCCGAGTCCACATCTCCATCCAGAATTCCAGCCTTCTCGGTAAAAAGGTCCCGGACTGCTTGATCGTTTTGATCGTCTTCAAAGAACGCTTCGTCTGCTCCAACCACTTCAGCGTTTTCATGGAGCCGCTGCCGAATACGTTCCCGCAGGCGAATGATTCGGTTAACTCCCTCCGCCGGAAGGAACGTGTAGCAGAGGATGCGTTCAGCTTTCTGTCCGATTCGGTCGACACGCCCGGCTCGTTGGATAAGACGGATGATCGCCCAGGGCAGGTCGTAATTTACAACGATGGAACCGTCCTGGAGATTTTGACCCTCACTCAGAACGTCAGTCGAAATTACAACATCTAACTCATTCTCCGGCAGAATCTCACTCCGTTTGTTGTTGCTATTTGGGCTGAATCGCCAGGCGATCTTTGTCGGATCATCCGTATCGCCTGTGGCCTCAGCCATGCGTTTGACTCCCAGGGAAGTAAGCTGACTGTTTAGATAATTTACGGTATCGGCGAACTGGGAAAAGACTAAGACCTTTTCACCAGGGTGTTTCTTTGTGATCAATTCATGGAGTTTAGCGAGCTTCTCGTCACGCTCCGGCTTCCAGGCCCCACACTTCCCCAATATACTGAGAAGAATCTGTATATCGGCCTTCAAATCCTGTTCGAGTTGAGGAAGAAACCGGTCAGCCCTTAACCAGCGGAACCGTGTCTTGAGGGGTCCAGAGTATCTTTTGTAAACCTCTGCCGCACGCTTTCTAAAATCCTCTTCGGTTTGGAGCTGGTTGAAAGATCCCTCCATCCCTCCATTTTCTTCATCATCCTCTGTAATAAAAAGCTCGCTGTCGGAGTCGTTAAACCGGTCATCCAGTAAGCTGGCATCCTGGGTACCGATGGGAAGAGTTTCGTCATTTTCAATCGCATAAAGGTAGACATAGTTACGTAAGATATGCCGCTCAACAGATTGCAGGAAAGCCTGGCCGCTGCTTTCAAGACGCTTAAAGAAGTTTGTGCGACAGAATCCCATCAGCCTTTTTCCGGCTCTTGAGAGGTCCGCGATTACTTTAGCCTCAGCAGCGGTTGGGGGTTCATGTGGGCGCTCCTTGATATAATTTCCCAATCCATACCTCGGAAGAGTGAGCTTGTTTATACCGTCAACGACTGGATCAGAGTAAAGGAGAGCATACTGGTCGTTGGGATCTTTGTCGTTGATTTTGAATTTAACCGCCCTGGGATCGCGAGTGGGAAAATAAGAGCGTGTGCCGTCAGAAAAGGTTAAGTATTTTCGCCCATTCTCTGGATCCGTCTCTGCATAATTATCCTGGATGAAACTCCGGGTGCGACGGACGAGATAGAGCCGCATCAGCTCACGCCAGTCATCGGCATATACACTTTTCTCAAAAGCAGCCAGAGAACGAATGGCGCACTGGTGGCGTCGAATGAACTCAGTCTCTCCGAGCTCTCGCAGAAGATTTTCCGGGCGGATGCCAACATCCACGTCTTCTGGAACAAATAGGCGAAGCTGGTTTGAAAGGTCTATATACGTTTTATTGTAGGGAGTTGCCGTCAATAGAACAACCTTACTTTCGTTCTCGCGGATATATTCCTGGATGGCCCGATACCGTTTCCCTTCCCGGTTCCGGAGGTTGTGGCTCTCGTCAATCAGAACGATTCGATAGCGGCGAAGCTTTGGCAACTCGGAAATGACCCGACTTAATGACAGGACTTTCCCTCGTAGGCGGTATTGCATTCGATAATCTTCCCACATGGAGACAAGATTCTTCGGACAGATAACCAACGTTTCCAGGTCATAATCATCCTCGAAGATGCGAGCAACTGCCGTGGCCATCAGCGTCTTGCCCAAGCCGACAACATCACCTATAAGAATGCCCCCGCGCTTGTTGAGGTGGTGAGCCGCAATTTTGACAGCGGCCATTTGAAATTCAAAGAGCTTATTGGCGAAGTCGTTCGGTACCCGGAATTCCGTAAGTCCAGTCCGAGCTTCTTGAGAAAGATGGTAGGCGATTTTAAGGTAAATGTGGTAGGGTGGGATTATGGTTTCCCTCGCCCAACTTTCCTCGATGATCTCAATGAGTTCTTTTGAGATATCGAGACACCACCGGTCGTTCCAGCGGTCTTCGAACCACAGAGATAGTTTGTTGCATGCATCCTGATCCACGACGTCGATATTTAGCTCGCCTTGTTCTGAAAGGCCGGCAAAGGTGAGATTACTGCTGCCAAGGTAACCGACCGTTGGGCTTATAGGGTCGGGACGGAAAAGCAGATAGAGCTTAGCATGCAAGGGATGCCTGAGGAATAGCTTCACGGTGACTTTCTTAGACCGAATCTGTTCGGCCAGGCGGCGAAGTCCAATTTCGTCCTGATTCGTTGGGGCACCAAACATGAGTTGTTGACGAAATTCTTCTGCCAATTTTTTCTTTAAGCGGGTGGCAGTTTGATTGTCGATACCTGCATCTGTTTTCAAAAGACTGAGGGCCGAATGGAGGTGCTCCTGGGGGAGCCGTTGCATCCCAACGAGCAGACGACAGCAGTGGTCAGGTCCGCCTGACCATTTTTCAATAAACTCATCAATGGATTTCCATCCCCGAAGGTTGAAGTACCCTACACAAAAGTCAGATCGGGTAGATAATGCGAGTGTCTCACGAAGTGCCGGGAGAAGAGATTGGTCTATGTTATCGAAGATACGGGGCATTTATTTTTCCCTCTTGGTGCTATATAGAAATAAATCAACTTCTTTCACCGGTGGGCATTTCGAGCCAATGATTCTCTATCCCCCCTCACCTTTCAATTGTTCCGTAGTCCTCTCCTTCAGCCAAAGCATGAAAACTAATGACCGTTACACTCAAGGAACACTCCGTTTGAGGAGCGCTGCACTTGAGGATCGCTTCGCTTGAGGTAACAACTCTGCGTAATAACGAGACCGTGCTATCAACAGCACCGAAATCGGATTTATCAACTCCCACCCTTCAATTCTTCTGGAGTACGTTCTTCCAGCCAAATTTTACATACATTTTTCCAACCTATCCTGCGCCATTTCTTAAATACCGTCTTCAACTCGTTCAAGTCCTTCGCTTCCAGAAGATCTTTCTGGGCAGCTTTTAAATCTTCAAGAGATGCAATCGCCGGCATGTAACTCTCCCTTTTTCAATATTTCGATAGGATTACAGCCCTTCAATCTTGGAGCCAAGTAAAGAAGGCCTTTTCTTTTTGAAGACGCGCTCCAACTAATCCAAACTTTTTTGTGTGAATCACCCCCGGAAGTTGACCTATTTATACCAAAAATCTAATTTTATAGCAATTTCCAGACGTGGGAAGGGGAGTGACAATAAGGAAGAGGGAAGGTTGCTGTTGTTACGGCCGGGTGCAGGAAACTCCACCCTCTTGCCATGTCTGATTTGAGCAAGAAAAAAATTTGGCTTGACATTTTCAAGCAATTTATGCCAATAATTTAAAAATGTTTTTTAAATTCCCCTTATCTTCTCGCGCTTTCAGGAGGAATTTTATGATGCGCAAGGTCTTAGCGGTGGGGATGATCTTGTTTCTCTCTTCCGCCTGCCTCCCCCACCGAGGCTCTCTCTCTGAAAAAACTTATTCCCATCCTTCTTCTGCCAAAGAAGAGGGATCCCTCTTTACTCAATCAGAATTGAAAGAGTTCTTTTCTCAAGAACACCCTTCATTACAAAAAGAAGGGTCAACCCTTGCTTCTGCCCCCCCTACCGAAAGCCGCTTCATATCGAGTTTAGAATTTCCGATCAGTGAAGAATCCAGTGACGATTTCAACCTCGAGGTCCTCCCGAAGGATCCGAATAAGCCAACACTGGATTTTGATATCCCTATCGTGATCAACGAGAAGGTGGAACATTTCATCCAATATTTTCAAGCCACAGCGAGAAATAGGTTTTCCAATTGGCTGGCACGATCTGAAAAATACATTCCTTTCATGAGA
>Ga0315281_10008963_pt1 | contig 13936 bp, 14 predicted proteins | sample YL17G07_0_MG_FD_204540 | JGI IMG/M metagenome (GOLD analysis project Ga0315281, IMG submission 204540) | Sediment microbial communities from Yellowstone Lake, YNP, Wyoming, USA - YL17G07_0 | ecosystem: Environmental > Aquatic > Freshwater > Lake > Sediment | place: USA: Wyoming | collected...
CAGCTGCTTTATTTATTTTAGGAAGTAATTTTTTATTTTTTAAAATCGTTGGAGTTGGTAACCTATCTATAATAGTTACAAACAGTTTTTTTCCAATAAAAGGCAGACTGACTGTATTGGTAACTGGTATTCCAGGAGAATTTTTTATCAGAAATCCACCAGTAATTTGAGTTCCCACACTACCCAACCCAGTGCTATTTGTAATTTCAGCCTGATGTGCAATTTTAGCTAAATCTTGCCTGCCTTTTTTAAACCCAAATAGTTTATTTAAAGCATAGGCTGCTGCTAAAGCTGAGGCGCCGCTTAGGCCAAAGCCAAAACCTAAAGGGAGTGAAGATTTTATAGAAATAATTACCGGTTTAGGAGAAAGTGCTTTAATGACTGAATCTACGGTGGGAAATTTGATGGATTTACCATTGAAAAGAACTTGAGTCTTAGTTGAGTCCCGGACACTGACAGTTACTCCTCTGTCTATCGTACAGCCCACTCCAATTGAACCCATCTTAAAAGGATTTTTATTGGGACCCGCCCGCATCGCTAAGCTGTGCTTTGCGGGCAGGCAAGCTTTGAAGATAAAACTTAAACTTGCCGGGCAATAAGCTTTTGCATCTGACATAATAATTTAGTCGCTACACCTCTCTTTCTCCTGCAAGTGATAAAATAGGTAATAAAATATGAAGCAATACTCTGCAATTATTATACTGCTTTTAATTTTATTCCTGGGAGCTTGTCTACGCTTCTACCGTATCCGAGATTTGCAGACTTTTCGCGGAGATCAGGCTGTTGAGCTTTTTGGGGCCTACAATATTCTGCAGGGAAAATTTACTCTGATTGGTATAAAAACTTCGGTTTCGGAGATGCGTAACGGTGCGGTGATGTATTATCTCATTTCTCCTTTTCTTTATCTTTTAAATTACGACCCCACAGCTGGAGGAATCACTCAATCACTCCTCCAACTTGCTTCGATATTCATTGTTTATTACTTAGGAAAAAAGGCTGTAAATGAAAAGGCGGGACTTTTGGCTTGTTTTTTGATCGCCACTTCTCCGCTTTTGGTACGCTATTCCCGCCAAACCATGTTGGCATTTTATCCCTTATTTTTCTCAGGACTTTCTTTATTAATATCTTATCTGCTCGTACAGCATTTCACTAAACTGCGCTGTTTTCTTCTCGGTGTTCTCGTAGGATTTACACTGCAAATTCATTATAGTGCCATTATACTTTTGGGGACTTCATTAATATTGCCATGGATTTTTTTGCCTAAAAAATTATTTAAACATTACTATTTCTTCCTTCTTCTGGGTTTTATAGTCGGATTTTTTCCGATGTTACTTTTTGAATTACGGCATGAATTTTTTAACTCGAAGATGTTCTTGTTATTCCTTTTCCAACAAAAAAGGAGGATTCTTTTGGGAAAATTCAATTTCCTGTTTTATTGGCAGGATACAGCAGCAAATTTATTTTTTGGGCAAAATCTTTTTTTGGGGGGGCTATTTATTCTTTTTCTCCTTACTGCCTTTTTTTCGTTTAGGAAAAAACTAAATCTTGTCGAAAAAGTCTGCAGTTTACAAATTGCCGCAAGCCTTGCTTTTAGTATCCTGTTTGTCCGGGAAGCAATCTACCATTATATGATTGTTGCCGTCCTTCCTGTCTCAATTCTAACAAGCAGTCTCCTACTTAGAATTAGAATTTTATTTACGAAAAAGTGGTTGTCTTTTATAATTTATATAATATTTTTTTGCCTTTTTATTTTTAACTTTCCTTTGTATGGGTTTTCAGACAATCACGGATGGAGTATGGCTCCCGGTTGGGATTTAGCCGGGGTGGAAAAAGCGGCAAAAATTATAAGAAGCGATGTACAACAAGCTAATTGGCGAACTGTCTATAATGTCGCAATGCTTATTGATGACGAAAGAAGAGCCATTCCTCTTCGTTATTTTTTAGATATTTGGGGCACTTCCCCACTTCCTTATGACAAATATGATAGCGCTCAAAAATTATATATCGCCTTGGAGCCTGGATTGAATCTTGCCAAAATGGATTTATGGGAACTTACCTCTTTTGGACCTTATACGGTTGAAAAAACATGGTCGATCCAAAATGGATTTACACTTCTTAGGCTGGAAAAAAAGTAATATGATAAAATACCGATGAGATGACTGATGTAGATCTGGTTAAATCCAAAATTGATATTGTTGATTTTATCTCCGAGCATGTTCAGCTAAAAAAAGCCGGTAGAAATTTCAAGGCTCTTTGTCCTTTTCATAGCGAAAAAACTCCTTCATTTGTAGTTTCACCCGAGCGGCAATCCTGGCATTGTTTTGGAGCTTGTAACATGGGTGGGGACGTAATTTCATTTTTAGAAAAGTGGGAAAACCTTGAATTTATTGAGGCTCTCAAAATCCTGGCTCAGCGGGGAGGAGTAACTCTTTCAAGCTACACTCCAACGGAAACATCAAAAGTCAAAGAAAAACTTTACGAAATCAATCATTTAGCCTCTGAATTTTTCCATTTTCTTTTGACCGGACACAAATTAGGCGCCCGTGCGCGAGAATATCTTAAATCACGAAATATAAAAGATGAAATTGTGAAGACTTTTAGTTTGGGCTATGCACCGGACAGCTGGGAAAACCTACTGCGTTTTCTGACCAAAAAAGGCTATACTACAGCCGATATTTTTACGGCTGGCCTTTTGGTAAAAGGAGAGCAAGGGGGATATTACGACCGCTTCCGTGGTAGGCTGATTTTTACCCTGAAAGATCACCGTGGCAACATTGTTGGTTTCTCCGGCAGAAAATTGCCTGCCTCGCCGAAAGGCGTGCCACCCCAGGAAGAAAAAGAGGCTAAATATGTCAACACCCCAGAAACACCTATCTATATTAAAGGCAATACTCTTTATGGCTTAGATGTGACACGAGAATCAATTAAAAAAGAAAAAGATGCGATTGTGGTGGAGGGTGAATTTGATCTGCTTTCCTCTTTCCAAAGCGGAGTGACGAATGTGGTGGCTATCAAAGGTTCGGCACTAACTGAAGGGCAAACCCTTCTGTTAAAACGTTATACAGAAAATATTGAATTGGCACTGGATAGTGATTTTGCGGGGTCGGAAGCAGCCCGGCGCGGAATTGAAATTGCCGAAAATGTAGGACTGATAGTTCGCGTAGTACAGCTTCCATTTGGTAAAGATCCAGCCGAGTGCATTGATAAAGATCCCTTCCTTTGGAAAAAGTCAATTAAAAAAACTGTTCCCGTCTATGATTTTATTATTGAAAATGCCTTCAAGAAATATGGAAATGAGGGAGCAACTGGTAAGAAAAAGGTAGGGAGGGAGGTAATTCCCTTTATTGCCAAAATAGAAAATCCGATTATTACCTCTCATTATGTCAGACTACTTGCGAAAAAACTGGAAGTGACGGAAGAAGCAATCGAGCTTGCTATCAGACAATTTCAGAAAAAAAAGGAAGTGGAAGTTGAAAGACCTCCGGAACTGCCCTCGAAAGTTTTGCGCGGGACACTGCTTGAAGAATATCTGCTCTCTTTAATAATCCAGTCAGAAGATGCAGCTTCAACACTGACACGCGTTATGAAAGTCTTGCAACCAGATGACTTCAATGAACCTGCAGTAAAAAAGATAGTGGAACTGCTCTTGGCTTACTTTAAGACTCATAAAAAATTTAGAGTAAAGGATTTTAATAAATTTTTATCTGCCGAAATTGAGACCACTTTTGATCGAACATATTTAGCGGATATAAATAATATTCTCTCGCAGAGTGATATCTACAGTAAAGAATTGAATCGCTGCTGCAAAGAAATTAAAAAATTGTCCCTCAGAAGGAATATAAATAACCTTTCGACTAAAATACGCAAGCTGGAAGAAGAGAAGGACGAAAAAGGAGCAGCATTGCTTCATAGAGAGATAAGAGAACTGTTGCTAAAAATAGGAGAAATTGATAAATCAACATGATAAAATCAAGAAAAATATGGCAAAACCGAAAAGTCCCCAATCAGTTAAAGAATTGATAAAGCAAGGAAAAGAAAATGGCTTTGTCACCCAAGAAGAGATTTTAACTCTCTTCCCTAAACCAGAAGAACACCTGGAGGCGGTTGATGATCTTTATGCAAAGCTGATCAAGGCAGGTATTGATGTTTTTGAAACCCTCTCCGAAGAAGAAGAAAAAGAAGCTCAAAAGACAGTTTCGGAGTTGGAGAAAGAGTTGGAATCGCTAGCCATACTCCATGAAGGAGGAATTTCTGATCCGGTAAGAATGTATCTTAAAGAGATCGGTAGAATCCCCCTTCTGAAATTTGAAGATGAGATCAGTCTGGCCAAAAGTTACGAAAAGGGAGAACGTTGGGCCAAACAAAAACTGATTGAATCAAATCTTCGTTTGGTTGTTTCTATTGCCAAAAAATATATTGGCCGAGGTCTATCTCTTCTTGACCTCATCCAAGAAGGAAATCAGGGGCTGATCAGGGCCGTAGAAAAATATGACTGGAGAAAAGGCTATAAGTTCTCAACCTATGCCACCTGGTGGATACGGCAGGCAATCACCCGAGCGATAGCTGATCAGGCAAGGACAATAAGAATTCCGGTACATATGGTAGAAACAATCAATAGATTCCTCAAAATCTCCCGCAAACTGATGCAAGAACTGGGCCGGGAAGCAACACCTGAGGAAGTAGGAGCTGCTATGCAGGTAGATGTTGGAAAAATCAGGGAAATTATGAAGGTCTCCCAAGAACCAACATCCTTGGCAACTCCAGTTGGCGACGATGAGGACTCACTTTTGGGTGATTTTATCCAAGACACAACTCAACCCTCCCCCTATGATTCTGCTTCTCATGAACTTCTGAAAGAACATTTGAATGAAGTCTTACGTACTTTATCGGATAGGGAAAAAAGAGTGCTTATCCTTCGCTTCGGACTTGAAGACGGCAGACCAAGAACTTTGGAAGAGGTGGGAGTAGAGTTTGGAGTAACCCGTGAGAGAATCAGACAGATCGAAGCGAAAGCGCTTCGTAAGCTTCGTCACCCATCCCGCTCAAAGAAATTAAAGGATTATTTGGAATAAACAGCTCTCTACTCCGAGATCAAACTATAACAAGATGTACGGCTAATCACAATACACGTACTTAATAGGGGTACTGCATCCAACTGTCGCACAAAGATCTGGAGATAATTGTTTATCTTTAGTAATTTTGTCCTGGATACTTTCACCCTTTGATTTATACAAACATTCAACTGTAGCTATTTCTTCAAGAGGCTTATCAAACCCACAACATCCACAACCACAAGAAACGTATGACTCGACCTTCAGAACAGGAAAAATACCTGGAGTTGCTGTTGTTGGTTTTATTGTTGGACATGGTGGGAATTCGCAATTGGGACCTGTTCTTCCTACACTTGATCCATCTGGACAGATTTTTGCTTCTAGAGTACAAGCCTTTTTTTGATCAATAGTTGGTGTTGGAGAAGGTGGATTAGCTATATTCTTCGAATTAGAATTCGACCCCAGGTAATAACCTCCAGCACCAATCAACAAAGTAGATATGATTATCCCAACAATAAGAAAAAGATTATTACTAATTATGCTTCTCTTGGGAGGTGTCTCTGATGAAACTGGAGGAAGATTATTTACGTTTGTGGGAGTCGAAACATTATTATCCATTAATTAAGTATTGCATATACCCCGAATTTGTTCAATTAATGTTCCACCATTTATGCTTAACTATGCTCCCCCTGTGGTTTACTCAGAACTTGATTCTGTGACTATGTGAGGAACTACTTCGTTCTTAATGCAGCAGATTCTTTTTTGTTTTCCAATGCCTGAATAATGGAAACAGAAATTTCAGAATAACCACAAGAGCTAAAGATACGCAGAAATAAACAAAGAGGACGAATACTGGTATCATAAATAGGAATTGAGGCTGTTGCGGTTTCTGCAAATAGTCAAAAATCACAACTATTGGTCTATACCAAGTAACATATTCTCCCGTGTAATATTGATCTCTTAGTATTGGTAAACACAAAACAAATAGAGTCAGCAGAATATTTATCAACCGGGGTTTCAGAAAATCAAGACTTTTTCCTATTTTCATATTTGATTTTCTTTTATAAACATACAATCTGCTCTCTATTTGGATTTCGGGGAGAACTTCTTAGCCAGATAAGCTATAAGAGTGGCTATCAGATATATAACTATAAAGAAAATGACGAAGTTTAAAACATAAGCAAAGATCTGTCTGGGAAGGCTACGGGTAGCAATAATATTGATGTTTCTGGGAACAAAATTGAAAGCATAAAAGATAAACAGAAGCGACAGAACTGCTGAAACTATTCCTCTTTTGGTTGAAATAAACATGTAGAATTCCTCCTTTAATAATAAGTATATAATAAAATCTGTCAACTGGAGAAAAACACCTCTACCTATCACTTTCAAAGGTAGATATTTTCGTACCCTCGACAACTTCACGAATAAATGAGCTTTTCTTGCTCCCCATCGCAGAAGATGTTCGGACTTACTACGCACAATACGCTTTTAATTGATTTAAATTGTCGGGTAAGTAGTCTATCCCGCTGAATTCTTTAACCGTAACCAAATGTACTCTTGCTTTAGCGTCACTACTCATGTGTGTATATGTCATTTCCTCTTCACCACCGATACTTTCACAGTCATCTTCCACAATAACATCCGGCATTAGTTTTTCAGCAACATCTTTATAATCTTCTCCTTGTTGACGAAAATAGAGATTATTCGCATCAGGAAAACTATATTTTTCCAAAATAGTCCTTATGGCTTCGACCTCTTTTTTTATTCTTCGGGAAGTTAAGTAAAGAATTATAGCTCCTTGTTTTTTCCAATGCATAAGTTTCTCTGCAGCATGTCCAGCCGGAATATAACTGGAACAATCATAAGGGCTGCCTGGTTCTGCTTCTTTAAGTGATTTCATATTATAAGAAAGTGTCCGTTCTTCTTGTTGAATTCCTGCCAGTTTTGATTGTCTCACCGCCTCATCTCGGCTTACACCTCTGGCATTTCCGTGCATGATTATTGTGCCTTCAGTAAAAACAAGGATTTTCAAAACACTCCTCCTTTGTCTTTGATTATTAATTTAGGTAATTTTTCCATATTATCAATGCTTTTCAGAATCCTGTATGTTTACACTGAGCGTAGTCGAAGGGGGCAGAACAGTTCGGCAAGCTCACCATCCTGAGCAAAGTCGAAGGACAAGCCCTTCAATAAATTCAGGGTAAACGAGAGAAAGGTTAAAGCAAATTAAACTAATTAAGATAAGGGCTTTACCCTAACTTTTCTAAAATGCGCGTGTTCATTAGGAGGAGCGCATCTAAAACCTACTCTTCCAATAGCATAATTCATGGAAATAAAACGTCTAACAATGGATACTGTACGTTCTGTTGTAACCTTACTTTTTTCATCTTTCTCTTTTAAAACAACCGTTTCTTCTGATGGAACTCTTATGGGGTCTGCAATAAAATAATGGCCTGCATATTCATCATTAAGATAGACATCAACATTACTTCCAAAAACTACAATTTTAACCTTAATCCACTCTAATATGGATAGTTTCTTAGATAAATTCACGGGGTCTTGTTGTATTACTGCCCATGCATAGTCTGTACCACCAGGAATCTTTATATGCAGACGAAGTAGAGGGCAATCAATCTCTTCAAGATGCAGCTGTAACATAAGATATTTACTCCTGTTCTCTGCTCTAAAAATCCATCCAGAATTATGTTTAATAACCTTAGTTTCAAAACTAAACTCATAATCACTCCAAGAAAAGCCTTTCTTAGAAATTCCACCGTCTTGTGATTCAGAAACACTTAGAATTGGAGTTTTATCTTCAAATTCAATTTTCCACCCTTCACCACCAAACTCCCATTTGGCTAATCCATGTTTAAAATCATCAAAAAAGACACCTGAAACGATTCTTAAATATAAGTATTGTCTCATGGAGAATAAAAACAAGAACAATAAAATAATGATTAATAAAATCCAGTAGTAAATAGGTACACCGTAATAAAGGGAATTTATGAAGTTTAAAAGTCCGGAGAAAGTTTTATTCAACCAACTAAGTAAAAAATTCCAAACACCTAAAGTTTGTAGCAAGCCAATAACACCAGATATTAAAACCAGCCTTCCTATAGTATTTTTCCAAAGGAACAGGCCAATAATTCTTAAATATTCTAAAAGTTGTATCTTTAAATCTTCAATCATTTAAAACATTATGGACATATTTAATTTGGTTAGATTAAGAAAATTTAGCTCTGACCAGTATACTACTTATAAATATTTCTCTAAATCTATTTTCTTCATTTCCTGATAATGATTTTTTACTCCTAATTTTTTCACCCAAATTTCCAGATAATTTTTATCCAGATTTTTTTTCTGGATTTGATAAACAAAGGCCGCATCTACCAGATGTTTCTCTATTTTTGTCTCCTTGTACCATCGCAGTTTCTGTAGAATTGTATCTTCCATGCTTGCTATATACATAAATTGTTTAAGAAGTTTAATTCTCCTTTTTCTGGAGAAACGGGATTTGTCAAAGAGGTCATTTTTCAGAAGCCAGCAATCAAATTTGAACATGGTAGGAAGATGAAGAACTTGAAAAATACTTTTTTTATTCACCGCTTCTTTTATCGCGTCTTTGTCAAAAGAAAAATCCGGGGATAAAGTTTGAAATGCTTGCAATACTTTTTCAACATCTTCCGGTTTTAAGTCAACGACAAAGTCAATATCATGGGAAGCACGGGGTCTTCCGTAATAAATCACGCTCCAGGCGCCTGTGATCATGTAGGGAATTTTATATTTATGAAGTAAAGAGGTAATTACCTTGAGAAGTTCTGCCTGATCGGATTCCATATATTTCCTCCTCCAGTAGCCACGCTTCCGGCTTGTCTTACAAGTCTTACTGTTTTTGAGAGATTAAAAGCAATGTGTATTTTTTTATTACCAGACATTTTAGCGTATTTTTTTACCAAAAAAGAAGTCATTTTTTTCATAGGTTTACACTGAGCTTGCCGAAGTGCTCCCCCGGGTGGATTCGAACCACCAACCTCGATCTTAACAGGATCTCGCTCTACCGTTGAGCTACAGGGGAATGTATTAAATTTGGAATATCAATGTACAGAGGGAATTCTAGCACGAAACAAGGCAGAAATCCACCCCACGAATAATTAATACTAGTAAGTTCGATATTTCTTCCAGTCTACTAGACGGAGCAAAAATTTCTATCCTGTAAACCTGCTATAATCATCTCAATGGATGGAAAGAAAGTTATAATCTCATTGTTATTTCTTACGATAAGTGCTGCGCTTATTATGCTCTTTTGGGAACAGCCAATATTACTCATTTTGGGGTTAATATTTGTTGCCTACGGTAAACATCTCGTTTTACCAATAGAGAAAGAGCTTACATGGTTTATTATTATTGGATTTCTTGGTGCAATGTTTGAGAACATCATTATATATAGTGGAGCCTGGTATTATCCTCAAGTATTTTTTATTCATATTCCTTTATGGTTACCTTTTGTGTGGGGAGTTGCTGGAACAACAGGAGTTTCATTTTATAAAGGTATTGTTGAGAAAGTATAAAAAGTTCGAACATCGTCCATCCTTCGGAGCAATTTCTACGGATTTCTTCGAATTTCATACAACCTCAGGCAAATAAATTGCCAAACATATAAATTTCTTGATATAGTTAGTAAAGATGGATATTTCAGTCTTTTTCGCCAGATTCTGGGGCAGCCTCTTTATAATCCTCGGCTTGTCATCTATCGGGGCTAAGTTTTTAGGCAGGGTCATACAATATACCGAAGATAAATCCATTACTGTTTCTACCGGATATATCACTTTTTTATTGGGATTAGTTACCGTGATTTTGCATAATCTTTGGGTTACTGACTGGAGAGTGGCTATCACTATTTTAGGTTGGGTTACCTTATTTAAAGGAATGACTAAAATTGGATTTCCTGAACATGTTCATAAACAAGCACAAATGTTCAAAGGCCAGCAGACGTTTTGGGGTTTTATAATATTCCTCATGGGTGCTTGGTTATTTTGGATGAGCTTCAAATAATTATTCTTATTACTTTATTCAAACACAGAGGCTTTTGTTAACATTTTAATTTGTTTTAGTCTTTCTCTCGCTTGCTCAGCCCAGATTGGATTTTGAAAAGCCTTGATGATACAATCAAAAGAACTAGTCAGATTAATACTAGGATTACGGAGCCAGGCTTGACGAGAGGCGTAAAAAGCTATCTTGTCAAAGGGATTTATCCAGTCATATCGGGCTATTTTGCCATTCAGCTCTAAGTTCTGAAGTGTCATCTTCAAAAGTGACCCAAAACTACTAAGTGTATTTTCCATTAATGATTCTTTGTCCTTCTTCCATCTCATCAACAAGCAATACTTTGACCTTGGGGAAAAGCTTGCGCCTATAGGCTTCAGCGCGTTGTCCCGCCTCGATAAGTCTTCGGGCTTCTTCTAAAAGTGGAACTGTCGCGTTCGCTACCGGCTTATAGCCTTTTAGATGGATAAAACCCAGCTGAGTAATCATTGATCCAAGATGTGGAACAAAGACCTGATCTGGAGTTTCCAGTTTTAAAACGGTACGGGAAAAAATAAACCCTGACATCTCCCTCTCAAATTCCAAGGCTTCTAGTCCTTCCCTGTATTTAGTCAACATTGGATATTGTAATTCATGTAGTCGCAAAACAGCTACTCTGGCAGCCGCTCCCAGAGCTAGTCTTTCAATCAGAGGATTAAAGTCTCCCGTTGAATCTCTTCTTGATACTCCTTTGAATATCCAACCAGTCATATCTCTTTTCTTTTTATTGATCACTGTTTCAGGGTCTAAATCAACCGCCTCCATACTCTCACAAGCTAGTCTCTCTACTTTTTTATATTCATCTTCGCCTATTTTTAGCGGTGATCGACCGCCCCAAAAATTACGTAAACCAGAGACGGATTCGCCCAGACTTTCAGCCTGAAGAGTCTCTTTTTTAAGAATGTTGTCGATAATATGCTGAAAAATCAGGATACCTGTTTCTACTCTCCCTTCATCTTTTTTAACCTCATGGACAACTGCTTGTTTTGGTTCTTGATACCGAGAGCGGGGAGCTAGAGGATCTGCTCCCGAGGATCTTGGAGGAAAGACAACTTGAGCTTGAAGCAATCTCTCTTTCTGTATATCCGGCCATTGGCGGTAATAAATTGTCCCGCTTCTTCGGTCAAACCTAAGAAAATCAAGACCATGTAGGGGGGTTAAAGTGGCAAACCTTATATTTAATATTGCTTGTTCGGGACTAATAAAAAGAGCTGCTCTCCTCAACGTTTCTAATGATCGCCCAGCCATATTTCTATCCCCAGGTAATTATAGTAAAATTGTCCGCGTCGTCAAGTCCTACTCTTTATTCCTCGGCGCCTTTTAATAACTTTATGGTATAATTTGGCCTATGGTTCAATCAGGGAATTCAACTGTTTTTAATAGCCCAACGTTCGGCAGTCTCACCCTAGAGGAAGTCAGGGAAAAAATCCTCGAGTTTATGGCTAAGGAGCCGGAGTCAAAATACCGGATTGTTATTGGTACTGATTCACAGGGGAAAAATGGCAGCGGAACCGATTTTGTCAAAGCCTTGGTTATTCATAGACAGGGCTGGGGAGGCATATATTTTTGGCAAAGGATAATTGATAATCAAACTTATGTCTTGCGTCAAAGAATTTATCAAGAAGCGGCGCTGTCGCTGGCCCTCGCCGAAGAATTTTTACAGGTTACCAAAAATGACGGTATTTCCCGTTTTGATGTGCAAATCCATGTTGATATCGGCGAATATGGTGAAACTAAAACGATGATTGATGAAGTTATTGGTATGATCAGGGGGTCAGGTTTTAATGTTAAAATTAAACCCGACTCTTATGCTGCTTCCAAAGTTGCCGACCGCTATACATAAATAATTTAAATTATAGAGTTGGGGTTGGTGAGGGTATCGGTGGAGGGGGGCAAAGGACAAATTTTTCCGTGCCCTTGATAAAATATTCGCTTTTACCACATGCTTCTGTTTTGATAACGTCTGCCGGTTGAATAAAAGGCTCATCAGGTTTATCTTTTAGCAAATTAATTATTATTTGTTGCCAAATAGGGGTGGCGCCGGTAACACCCGAGGCGACATAACTCATCGGGCTATTATCATTATTGCCAACCCAAACAGTTGCCACGTAGGATGGCGTATAGCCAATGGCCCAGTTGTCTCGAAGATTGTTGCTCGTACCGGTTTTGACCGATACAGTTTTGCCAGGAACATTAAGAAGCGAAGTTGGTCCAAAAGCCGGAGTTCTTGCCTGATTATCGGCCAAGATATTTGACAGGATAAAGGCTATTCCCGGCGGTACAACTTGCAGACCATTCCGTGGCTGATTTTCTTCCAAAACCTCGCCTTTATAATCAGTGACTTTTAAAATGCCAACCAGGTCATGAGTACGACCGTAGTCGGCTAAAGTACCATAAACACGGGCCATATCCAGCATCGTTACTTCACCGCCGCCCAGTGTTAACGACAAGCCATATCGGCTTTCATCTACCCAGGAAGTAATGCCCATTTGCCGGCCGTTATTAATCATATTTTTAACTCCCAATTGGGCCAAAACTTTGACTGCCGGAACATTATAGGAACTAGCCAGAGCATTTCGCAAAGTAACTTTACCGTGAAATTTGCCATCATAATTAACCGGTGAGTAATCCGGTTGGTTAACGACGCGGAAAGTAATCGGTGAGTCATTAATGACCGAGGCGGCCGTAAAGCTCTTTTCTAAAGCCAGGGAGTAGTTGACGACTTTAATTGATGAACCCGGTTGCCGCAGGGCTAAAGTTAAATTAACATTGCCCTGGTCTTCAAGATTGAAATAGTCTTTTGAACCAACCATAGCTAAAATTTGGCCGTTGGTGGGGTTGGTGACCAGGGCGGCGCCATTGCCAACTTTAAGTGAAGACAGTTTCGCCACTTCATTGGTAACAATTTCCTGGGCCATTTCTTGGGTCGGCAAGTCAAGAGAGGTGGTAACCCGCAAACCGCCCATCTGGACAAGTCTTGGCCCGTATTTTTTTTCTAAAAGATCTTTTATATACATAACAAAATGGGGAGCGGTAATTTCTGTTTTTGGCGGTTTAAAAATTAGCTTTTCAGACAAGGCTTTATTTTTTTCATCTTTGGTAATATTTCCCAGGTCGTACATCGCCTGCAAAACTTCTTTTTGACGGGTGATACCTTGTTCTGGATGAGTCCCAAATGGAGCAAATATGCTTGGTGATGCTGGCAATCCGGCTAAAAAGGCGGCTTCAGCCAGATCCAGGTTTTTAACATCTTTGCCAAAATAAGTTTGGGCTGCCGTTTCAACTCCCCAGGCGGTACCGCCATAAGGCACTTGGTTAAAGTACATTTCTAAAATCTGATCTTTACTGTAAAGTCTCTCAGCCCAAAAAGACAAAATAATCTCTTTTATTTTTCTTGATACCGTAAGTTCGGAAGACAAAAGGGCGCTTCTTACCAGTTGTTGGGTAATGGTTGATCCTCCCTGGAGACGACGGTTGAAAATAATTTCTTTGGCCGCCCGGATAATACCCTTGGTGGAAAAGCCAGGGTGAGAATAAAATTCTTTATCTTCGATAGCAATAGTTGCCTCTTTTAAAAACGGAGGAATTTCGGAAAGAGAGACCGGTGTTCGGTTTTGGTCGGCATAAATTTCATATAAAAGATAGCCATTACGGTCATAAATTTTTGTGGTTACCGGAATTTCCCTGACTGACAAAAGTTGCGGATGAGGAAGCCCGTTAAGCCAAAACCAAGCCCAATAAGGAATTAAAAGAAAAAGGAGACTGGAAAAGACACCGATAAAAAACCACTTAACCTTAGAAAT
>Ga0315281_10008964_pt1 | contig 13935 bp, 13 predicted proteins | sample YL17G07_0_MG_FD_204540 | JGI IMG/M metagenome (GOLD analysis project Ga0315281, IMG submission 204540) | Sediment microbial communities from Yellowstone Lake, YNP, Wyoming, USA - YL17G07_0 | ecosystem: Environmental > Aquatic > Freshwater > Lake > Sediment | place: USA: Wyoming | collected...
GCACGTAACCCTCGGCGATCTGCAACAGATTGTCCTTCTCCTCCAAGCTGAGCTCGCGGACCACCTTGCAGGGGGAGCCCAGCACCAGCACGCCATCCGGAATGACCCGGTCCTCCGGAACAAGCGTGTTGGCGCCGATAATCGTTGATTTGCCAATGGCAGCATGATTCAGGATGACGCTGTTGATGCCGATCAGGCTGCCTTCGCCCACGGTGCAGCCGTGCAGCACCGCATTGTGGCCGACCGAGACATTGCGACTGATGGTGAGGGGCGCTCCGGGATCGGCGTGCAGCACCGAGCCATCCTGGATGTTGCTGCGCTCGCCCACGGTGATCAGCTCCGAGTCGCCCCGGATCACGACATTGAACCAGATGCTTGCGCAGTTCGCGATGACCACCGATCCGATGACTGACGCATTCTCGGCGATGTACCACTCCTCGCCGTGAACCGTGACCTTCCTTTCGCCGAGCGAGTAGACCGCCATGCTTGCCAGTAAAACCGGGTCTGAAGGGGAATTGTGATGATAGCAGAGCGGATATCCACGATCTGATCTCCTGCTACCATCCTTGCCTTCAAGAATGTGCGGGACGGTTGGTGAAAGCTAGCGAATCCGTTTTCCTCGACATCCGCGGACTCAGATACCACTGCCGCTGCTGGGGCGATTCCGCTCACCCCAAGGTGTTTCTGTTGCATGGCTGGATGGATGTGTCCGCCTCGTTCCAGTTCCTCGTCGATGCGTTCCGGCGCGCGTGGCATGTGATCGCGCCGGACTGGCGCGGCTACGGATTGTCCGACCGCGGCCGAAGCGACAGCTACTGGTTCCCGGACTATTTTCCGGATTTGGAGGGGATACTGGAGCATTTCCAGCCTGCCGGGCCGGTACTGCTGGTCGGCCACAGCATGGGCGGCAACGTCGCCGCAATGTACGCGGGCATCCGGCCCGCAAGGGTGGCGCGTTTGGTGAATATGGAAGGTTTCGGGCTCATAGAATCTCGGGCGGACGAGGCGCCGCGGCGCTACGCGCGCTGGCTCGATCAGATCAAGACGGGGGCGCGCCTGCGCGACTACGGGTCTTTCGATGAGCTCGCCGACAGGCTGCGTTCGAACAACTCGCGACTGGCGCCTGAGCGTGCCCTGTTTCTTGCGCGGCACTGGGGGATGGCCACCGAGAATGGCCGCGTCGCGCTGCGCGCCGACCCCGCCCACAAACTGATCAACCCAGTGCTTTACCGGCTGGAAGAAGCCAAGGCGTGCTGGCGCAGGATTACGGCGCCTGTCCTATGGCTCGAGGGCGCGAACTCGCAGAATGCCGGCGCGCTGCGCATGTCTCCCGCCGACCGGGACAGCCGCAAGGAGTCCTTCTCGAGCCTGACAGAGCGGACCATCCCGGATTCGGGGCACATGATGCACCACGATCAGCCCGAACTCGTGGCTGCGCTCATCGAGGATTTTCTGCTCGACTGAATTGCGGGGATGCATTCTCATGCCGCGAGTGGACTTGCGCGCTGCGCGCGCCAACCGCGTTTTCCGCACGGATAAGAAGCATCCGTACGGGAAACGCGGTTCTAATTAACAACAAGAACGGTTCTGGGGTTTTATACAAGATCACCGATTGCGTACGGATGGCTTTATCATCCGCGCGCAATCGACGATCCGCGCGGACGGCATCTCGTCCGCGCAACATCTCAACTCTGCGACAACGGGGGGGCGCTCGGGTGCATGCTATGATCCACGCCCCATGGAAAACGTCGACCTGCACTGCCATTCACGTGCCTCGGACGGACTGCTGGCGCCGGCTGAAATCGTGCTGCGGGCGCAGGGTCTGGGCGTCACCATGCTGGCATTGACCGATCATGACGATACCAGCGGGTTGGAGGAAGCGATGCAGGCTGCGCAGGAGGCGCGCATTCGCTTCGTGCCAGGGGTCGAGATTTCGGTGACGTGGAATGGAACCACGGTCCACATCGTAGGGCTGGGGATCGATCCTGAGGACCGGTCGTTAGCGCAAGGTCTCAAATGGGTCCGCGGCGGGCGTACCAGGCGGGCCGCATCCATCGCCGACGGGCTCACCGCTGCCGGGATTCCCGGCAGCCTCGAAGGCGCAATGACCTACGTGCAGAATCCCGATCTCATCAGCCGCACGCATTTCGCCCGCTTTCTGGTGAAAAGCGGCTACGCGCGCGACGTAGGCAGCGTGTTCCGGAGCTACCTTGTGAGCGGCAAGCCGGGCTACATACCGCACCAGTGGGCCGGGCTCGGCGACGCGCTCAAGTGGATCCGAAGCGCCGGCGGAATTGCGGTGCTGGCCCATCCGGCCCGCTACAAGTTCACGCGCGAGGAATTGCGCCGATTCCTGGCCGAATTTTCCGATCACGGCGGTCGTGGAATCGAGGTCATGACGCCCAACCATACGCCCCAGGAATGCGCCACGTATGCAGAGCTGGCGCGGGAATTCGGCATGCTCGCCTCGCGGGGCTCGGATTTTCACGGCCCCGGCGAAAGCAGGGTCGAACTAGGCGCCCTCCCGCAGCTCCCCGAAGCGGTGAATCCCGTGTGGAAGGCGCTATAGTCGGGCAGGCCGGGACCCAACTCCTTATTTTGAGCACTGCCCTTCCGTGGCCCAGTACTTCGCGGTTCACCCGACGCATCCGCAGCACCGGTTGATTGTCCAGGCTGCGCGGATCCTGCGCGAGGGCGGGGTGATCGCCTACCCGACCGATTCCTGCTATGCCTTTGGCTGCCAGACCGGTGACACCGATGCGCTGGCGCGCCTGCGGCGTCTGCGCAATTTCGATGAGCGGCATCACCTGACGCTCATGTGCCGCGACCTGTCCGAGATCGCGACTTACGCTCGCGTGGACAATGCGCGCTTCCGCCTGCTTAAGGCCCTCACCCCGGGCAGCTACACCTTCATCCTGGAGGGCACGCGCGAGCTGCCCCGGAGAATTTTGCATGAACGGCGCAAGACCATAGGCTTGCGCGTTCCAGATCATCCAGTGGCGCGCGCGCTGCTGGAGGAACTGAACGGGCCGCTGCTTTCGGCGACCGCCATGCTTCCGGGCGAGGCGGTGCCGCCAAACGACGCGCAGGACATCCGCCAACGCCTCGAGCGCGAACTCGATCTTGTTCTGGACGCGGGTCCCTGCGGCATCGAACCGACTACCGTGATCGATCTCACGGGCGAAGTGGCGGTGGTGGTACGCGCCGGCAAGGGCGACTTGTCGGTGATAGGCACGTCAAACTGAACGGTCAATCGGAACGCTCAACCTGAACGCGGAGGCAGGGCGAGCCGCCTCTGCTAAAATATACGGCTTCGCATCCGGCCCGCTCATGGAATTCAATCTCGTACAGACGATTGCGATCTACGCCATCCCGGTGATATTTGCCATTACGCTTCACGAAGCGGCGCACGGCTACGTTGCGCGCTACTTCGGGGACCTCACGGCATGGCGACTGGGTCGCATCAGCCTCAACCCGCTGCGTCACATCGATCCGGTCGGCACGATCGTCGTGCCGCTTGTGATTCTCGTGACCAGCAAGCTGTTTGGCGGCGCGGGCATTCTGTTCGGGTGGGCAAAGCCGGTGCCGGTCAATTTTCATGCACTGCGCCGCCCGAAGCGGGACATGCTCTGGGTAGCGGCGGCCGGACCGGCTGCGAATTTTCTGATGGCTTTCGGCTGGGCGATGGTGCTGAAGTTGGCCACGATAGTGCCGCCCAATTCCTTCACGCTGCCTACGAGCCTGATGGCCGAGGCCGGCATCGGCGTGAACATCGTGCTGATGGTCCTCAACCTTCTGCCGATCCTGCCGCTGGACGGAGGGCGCATTGCGTTCAGCCTGCTTCCGGACCGCATCGCTCACCGATATGCGGGGTTGGAGCGTTTCGGTCTGCCTATCCTGCTCATATTGATATTCACGAATATGCTGGGGCTGATTCTCAACCCGATGGTGCAGGCCTCGATAGAGATCATCGAGACGATTTTCCAGCTCTGAGGGAACCGAATGTACGAACAACGAGTCGTCTCGGGGATGCGCCCCACGGGCATGCTGCACCTGGGGCATTACCACGGAGCCATCAAGAACTGGGTGCGTTTGCAGAGCGAATACCCCTGCCTGTTTTTCGTGGCGGACTGGCATGCACTCACGACCCACTACGACACTCCCGAGGTGATCGAACAGCACGTGTGGGACATGGTCATCGACTGGCTGGCTGCGGGAGTGGACCCGGCGCAGGCAACGCTGTTCATCCAGTCGCGGATTCCCGAGCATGCCGAGCTGCATACGTTGCTGTCGATGATCACGCCGCTGGGATGGCTGGAGCGCGTGCCAACCTACAAGGATCAGCAGGAGAAGCTTTCCGATCGCGACCTTTCGACCTACGGTTTTCTCGGCTATCCATTGCTGCAGGGCGCGGACGTGCTCATCTACCGCGCCAAGTTCGTGCCGGTGGGGGAGGACCAAGCGCCGCACGTCGAGTTGATGCGCGAGATTGCACGGCGCTTCAACCATATCTACGGGCGTGAGCCCGGTTTCGAGGACAAGGCGCGGGCCGCAGCCAAGAAGATGGGCAGCAGGAAGGCCAAGCTCTACGAGCAACTGCGTACCCGCTTTCAGGAGCAGGGTGACGAAGGGGCGCTCGCCGCGGCACGAGCGCTACTGGTGGAGCAGCAGAACCTTTCGCTGGCGGATCGCGAGCGGCTGTTCGGCTTTCTCGAGGGCGGTGGACGCCTGATCCTGGTTGAGCCCGACGTGCTGCTCACCGAGTCCTCGAAACTTCCGGGTCTGGATGGTCAGAAAATGTCGAAATCCTACGACAACACCATCGGGCTGCGTGAGGAGGCGCACTCGGTCACCAGAAAGATTCGAACCATGCCGACAGACCCGGCACGCGTGAAGCGCAACGACCCGGGCGATCCGGCCAAGTGTCCGGTGTGGGAGTTTCACCTCGTCTATTCCGATGACAAGACGCGCGCATGGGCCGAGCAGGGTTGCCGGACTGCAGGCATCGGCTGCCTGGAGTGCAAGCAGCCGGTAATCGACGCGGTGCTCGCCGAACAGGCGCCGATGCGCGAGCGGGCGCAGAAGTACCTGGACGACCCCACGCTGGTGCGAAACATCGTTGCCGACGGCTGCGAGAAGGCCCGCCGGCTCGCGCACGAGACGATGCGCGAGGTGCGGGAAGCAATGGGCCTGAGTTACTCATGACCCATGCCGCCATGACCCATGCCGCCATGACCCAGGCCGTCCAATTGACGATTTTCACTCCGGTCTCCGCCATCAGAATCCGTGGCGCGCTGCTCGCCGAGTTGCCGCCGGATCTGTACATTCCCCCCGATGCCCTGGAGGTCTTTTTTGACACGTTCGAGGGGCCGCTCGATCTGCTGCTTTACCTCATCCGCAAGGCCAACGTCGATGTTCTGGACATCCCCATGGCGCGGCTTACCGAGCAGTACATGGAATACGTCGAGGTGATGCGGCACAAGAACCTGGAACTCGCCGCGGAATACCTGGTCATGGCGGCGATGCTGATGGAGATCAAGTCGCGCATGCTGCTGCCGCGGCCAAAGACGCTGGAGGCCGGTGAAGAGGATCCGCGTGCCGAACTGGTTCGGCGGCTGATCGAGTACGAGAAGATCAAGCAGGCTGCGCGGCAGCTCGATGAGCTGCCGCAGTTGGGCCGCGACTACTTCTCGGTAGAGGTCTGGATCGAACAAACGCTCACTGAGCGGGTCCCCGACGTGTACCCCGCGGATCTCGAGTCGGCCTGGCGTTTCCTGCTTGCGCGCGCGAAGGTCACGCAGCACCACCGGATCACGCGCGAAGAGCTTTCTGTGCGCGAGCACATGAGCGCCATCCTGCGGCGGCTGTCCGGCGCCGGATTCGTGGAGTTCAGCGCTCTGTTCGACCCGAGCCGCGGCGTGGCCGTGCTGATCGTCAGTTTCCTCGCCGTGCTCGAGCTGGCGCGCGAGAGCCTGATTGATTTCACGCAGGCCCGACCCTATGCACCGTTCTACGTGAAGCTTGCCCATGCTCAATCCGAATGAAGTGAAGGCTGTGCTGGAGACGGCGCTGCTTGCCAACCAGGCGCCGCTATCGATCGGTGACTTGCGGCGCATGTTCGACGAGGATATCGGCCCGGATACCGTTCGCCGCCTGCTCGACGAGCTGCGCGACGACTGGAGGGCGCGCGGCGTGGAGCTCGTCAATCTGGCCACCGGGTGGCGCTTCCAGACTCGTCCTTCGTTCCAGAAATATCTCGAACGACTCAATCCGGAAAAGCCGCCGCGCTATTCGCGGGCGGTGCTTGAAACGCTCGCGATCATCGCCTACCGGCAGCCGGTGTCGCGCGGGGACATCGAAGACATCCGCGGCGTCACGGTGTCGCCGAATATCATCCGTACACTCGAGCAGCGAGGCTGGATCGATGTCGTGGGGCACCGTGAGGTCCCGGGCCGGCCGGCGCTGTATGCCACCACCAAGGACTTCCTCGACGACCTGGGGCTGCGCACGCTCCAGGAGCTGCCGCCGCTTGAGGAGATCGCGAGGACACTGGATCTCAATGCCGCCCCAACCCAAGAACAAGCGACCGCAGCGAAGACGTCAGGTGAGCCGGACGGCAACGCCTCAGCGGCGCCCGCAGAAGAAGCCTGACGCCGCGCCTGCGCGCTGGACCGAAGCGGCGCCGGAGAAGCTGCACAAGGTGCTTGCACGCGCCGGCGCCGGCTCGCGTCGGGTCATGGAGGCCGCCATCGTCGCCGGTCGCGTCACGGTAAACGGCCGCGTGGCAACGCTCGGCGAGCGGGTCGGTGCGGCCGACCGCATTCAACTGGACGGCCACGCGGTGAAGCTTGTTCAGGGCCCCAGAGATCTCCCGCGGGTGCTGCTGTATTACAAGCCGACCGGTGAAGTGTCGACGCTGCGTGACCCGGAAGGGCGTCCCACGGTGTTTGACCGGCTTCCGGTCCTGCGCAATGCGCGCTGGATCCAGGTCGGGCGACTCGATTACAGCACCAGCGGCCTGCTGGTATTTACCACTTCCGGCGAACTGGCCAACCGGCTCATGCACCCCAGCGGCGGCATCGAACGCGAATACGCCGTGCGGGTGCTGGGATCACTTTCGCCCGAGCAGCTGGCCACACTGCGCAGCGGGGTGATGCTGGAGGACGGACCCGCGAAGTTCGAACTGATCGAACCGCAGGGCGGCCAGGGCGCGAACCGCTGGTACCGTGTGGTGATCATGGAAGGACGCAACCGCGAGGTGCGGCGGATGTTCGAGGCGGTCGGGCTCGCGGTCAGCCGCCTGATCCGGACCCGATTCGGTCCGTTTCTGTTGCCGGATGCGCTGCACCGCGGAAAATCGATGGAACTGAGTCCCCTCGTCGTGCGAACCGTGCTGCGCACGCTTGATTCGGAGCGGACGGCCTAGAGCAGCCTCGCAATTATCGGGCTGCTTGCCATTGTTTCCGCAGCTTTTTTTTGTTATACTTATAGTTCTTTGCGATTTGACTGGATTTGAATTTGGAAATGGGCTGTTCGGGCCCATTTTTTATTTATGGGATTGGCCACGGATACCCGTTTGAACGCGCTGGAACAACTGCTTGAGCGGACGCTGAGCGGGCTTGGTTACGGGCTTGCTGATTATAATTTATCTAATCATAATAAGATGTTACGAGTGTTTATTGATAAATTACATGATGATCCTGCTCAGACTTCTGCGAACGTGACACTCGCCGATTGCGAGGCGGCGACCCGGCAATTGCAGCGAGTCCTGGAAGTGGAGGGGATTGAATACGATCGGATGGAAGTCTCCTCGCCGGGGCTGGACCGAAAACTCAGGAAACCGGCTGATTTCATCCGCTTTGCAGGCCACGAGGCGGAGGTTCGCCTACGTGAGCCGGTAAACGGGCGGCGGCGCTTTGTCGGGGTGGTGCGCCAGGTGATCGGCGACCAGGTGGAGATCGAGGTGAACGGTGCGCGGATGCTGCTCGCACTGGAAAACCTCGACAAGGCCCGTCTGGTCCCCAAATACGCGATGCAGGGCAGGAGGTCAAAGTGAGCCGCGAATTGTTGTTGCTGGTTGATGCGCTGGCGCGCGAGAAGAACGTTCACAAGGAAACCGTATTTGGCGCGCTTGAAATGGCGATCGCCTCGGCCACCAAGAAGCGTTTTAGCGAGGATGTCGAAGCGAGGGTCGCAATCGACCGCGAAACCGGCGCCTTCGAGTCCTTCCGCCGCTGGCAGGTTGTGCCCGACGATGCGGTCGAATTTCCGGCTTACCAGATCGGCCTCACCGAGGCGCAGAAACAGTACGGGGATATTCAACTCGAGGAGTACATCGAGGAGCAGCTTGAGCCGATCGAATTTGGCCGCATCGGCGCACAGGCGGCGAAGCAGGTGATACTGCAGAGGATCCGTGACGCCGAACGCGAGCAGCTTCTGTCGGATTTCCTCGCGCGCGAGGAGAAGCTGGTCACCGGAGCCATCAAGCGCATGGAGCGTGGAGACGGCATCATCGAAGTGGGACGACTCGAGGCGCGTCTGCCCCGGGACCAGATCATTCCGAAGGAAAACCTGCGCATCGGTGACCGGGTGCGTGCCTGCCTCATGCGCATCGATCGCGGCGCGCGCGGACCGCAGCTCATCCTGTCGCGCACGGCGCCCGAATTCATCATCGAGTTGTTCCGCCTCGAAGTGCCAGAGATCGAGGAGGGGCTGCTCGAGATAAAATCCGCGGCGCGCGATCCGGGCGTGCGCGCCAAGATTGCGGTGTTTACGAACGACCGGCGCATCGACCCTATCGGTACCTGCGTCGGAATGCGCGGCTCGCGCGTGCAGGCCGTTACACAGGAACTGGCCGGAGAGCGCGTGGACATCGTGCTCTGGTCGGCCGATCCGGCGCAGTTCGTGATTGGGGCGCTCGCCCCTGCCGAGGTGTCGAGCATCCTGGTTGACGAGGAAAAGCACAGCATGGACGTGGTCGTGGACGAGGAGAATCTGGCCATCGCGATCGGGCGCGCCGGACAGAACGTGCGGCTCGCGTCGGAACTTACCGGCTGGACCATCAACCTCATGACCGAGGCTGAATCCCAGAAGAAGACTGACGAGGAGACCGCCGCGGTGCGCCAGCTTTTCATGGAGAAGATCGACATCGACGAAGAGGTCGCGAACATCCTCATCCAGGAAGGTTTCTCGACGCTGGAGGAAGTCGCCTACGTGCCGATCCAGGAAATGCTGGAAATCGCTTCTTTCGACGAGGCGACGGTCAACGAGCTTCGCAGTCGCGCGCGCGATGCGCTGCTGGTACAGGCAATCGCAAGCGAGGAACTGGCGGAAAACGTGGATGCGGAACTGCTGGGTCTCGAGGGCATGGACGGCGAACTCGCGACAAAGCTTGCTCAGTCGGGCGTGAAAACCCGCGACGACCTTGCCGACCTCGCGGTCGACGACCTGCTGGAGATGGCCAGCATCGATCCGGAGCGCGCCAAGACGCTGATCATGAAAGCGCGCGCCCATTGGTTCGCGGAAGGTTGATGGAGCCACATGGCACAGACTAGCGTTGCCCAATTTGCCGGCGAGCTGAAGGTCCCGCCGCAGGTGCTGCTTGAGCAGCTCCGTGCGGCCGGGGTCAACAAGCAGCTTGCGGAAGACGTTCTTTCCGAACAGGACAAGACCAGGCTGCTTGATTATCTGCGCAAGGCTCACGGCACCATCGAGCCCAAGACCAAGATTACGCTGACGCGCAAGCAAACCTCCGAGATCATCAAGAAATCGGACGCGAGCGGCAAGGCACGCACCATCCAGGTCGAAGTCAAGAAGAAGCGCGTGTTTGTCAAGCGCGAAGCCTCCGATGCAATCGCGGCCCAGGTTTCAGCGGAAGCCGGTACCGCCGCACGCGATTCCAGTGCGGTGCAGGAAGCCGAGCAGCGGCATGAGGAAGACCGCCGCCATGCGGAACTGGAGGCGCGGCAAGCCGCCGAGGTCGCTGAAAAGCAGGAGCGCGAGCAACGTCTGGCCGAGCAGAAAAAGGCACTTGAAGAGCAGCAGGCCAAAGGTCTGGGCGAGGGTCTAGGCCAGGGTCTGGGGCAGGCTGCGGGCCAGACTGCGGCCCAGCCGGCCGAGATACCTGGTGGCGACACCACCTTGCACAAGCCCAAGGTCGCCGAGGGTGCAGGCGACAAGAAGGCGAAGAAAAAGGAAGTCACGGTCTGGAAGGACGAGAGTGCCAAGCGGCGTACGATCAAGACCCGCGGCGATGTCCAGGGCGCCTCCGGCTGGCACAGCCCGAAGGGTTCGCGCCACAGGCCGGCGGGTGGGGCAACGACGTTGGCCGGGGCCGATACGCAGCATCAGTTCTCGGCCCCCACTGAGCCGGTAACCCGCGAGGTGCACGTACCGGAGACCATCACCGTGGCCGACCTCGCGCACAAGATGTCCGTGAAGGCGGCGGAGGTAATCAAGGTACTGATGAAGCTCGGCCAGATGGTGACCATCAACCAGATCCTCGACCAGGAAAGCGCCATGATCGTGGTCGAGGAAATGGGCCACAAGGCGATCGCCGCCAGGCTCGACGATCCCGAGGCGTATCTCGAAGATGCGCCCGAGCATCACGAAGTGGAGCAGCAGCCCCGCGCCCCGGTGGTGACGGTAATGGGTCACGTGGACCACGGCAAGACCTCTCTGCTGGACACCATCCGCCGGACCAAAGTTGCGGCGGGCGAGGCGGGCGGAATCACTCAGCACATAGGCGCCTATCATGTACAGACACCCCGCGGCATGGTCACCTTCCTGGACACGCCAGGCCACGAGGCCTTCACGGCCATGCGCGCCCGCGGTGCACAGGCAACGGACCTAGTGATCCTCGTGGTCGCTGCGGACGATGGCGTCATGCCGCAGACTATCGAGGCGATCCGCCATGCCAAGGCGGCCAAGGTACCCATCGTGGTCGCGTTGAACAAGATCGACAAACCGGAGGCCAACCCCGACCGGGTCAAGCAGGAATTGGTTGCGCAGGGAGTCATCCCCGAGGAGTACGGCGGCGACTCGCCATTCCTGCCGGTGTCGGCGAAGACCGGCCAGGGCATCGACGAAATGCTGGAGCAGGTGCTCCTTCAGGCCGAGGTCCTCGAGCTCAAGGCGGCGGTCAACGCGCCGGCCAGGGGGATCGTGATCGAGGCGCGCCTGGACAAAGGACGCGGGCCGGTGGCTACTGTGCTCGTGCAGTCCGGGACGCTGAGGCGTGGCGACATATTGCTGGCCGGGTCCGCGTTCGGGCGCGTGCGCGCAATGACCGACGAGGCCGGAAAGAGCGTTCAGGAGGCGGGGCCATCGATCCCGGTCGAGATCCAGGGCCTGTCGGATGTTCCGGCGGCAGGAGAGGAGGCCGCAGTGCTTGCGGATGAGCGCAAGGCGAGGGAGATCGCGCTTTTCCGCCAGGGCAAGTTCCGCGACGTCAAACTCGCCAAGAAGCAGGCTGCCAAGCTCGAAGACATGTTCGAGAACATCGGCGAAGGCGAGGTGAAGATGCTTTCCCTGCTCATCAAGGCCGACGTACAGGGGTCGCAGGAAGCACTCGTGCACGCGCTCGAAAAGCTCTCCACCGACGAGGTGAAGGTGAACGTGGTCCACAGCGCGGTAGGCGGCATCACCGAATCCGATGTGAATCTTGCGCTCGCATCCAAGGCAGTCATCATCGGCTTCAACACGCGCGCAGACGCCATGGCACGCAAGCTCGCGGAAAACTCGGGCGTGGACATTCGCTACTACAACATCATCTACGAGGCCGTCGACGAGGTGAAGTCGGCACTTTCGGGGCTGCTATCGCCCGAGAAGAAGGAGGCCGTGTTGGGCCTGGTGGAAATCCGCCAGATCTACAAGATCTCGGCGGTGGGCACGGTGGCCGGATGCATGGTCCAGGAAGGTGTGGTGAAGCGCGGTTCGCGCGTTCGCCTGCTGCGCGACAACGTCGTGATCCACGACGGCGAACTGGACTCGCTGAAGCGGTTCAAGGACGACGTGCGTGAGGTCAAGGCCGGGTTTGAATGCGGCTTGTCGCTCAAGAATTACAATGACATCAAGGAACGCGACCAGCTCGAGATTTACGAAGTCCAGGAAGTCGCCCGGACGCTGTAGTCTCTTATGCCTCAAGTGCGAACAGCATTGGCGAAGCATTTGGGGTTTCATATGTCTCCCGTTTTCGGGCAGTTGCAACTTCGCAACCGCCCGAAAACGGGAGATTATGTACGGCAAAGCGAGCCACGCTGTTTGGTTTCGGCTATGCCGGCTTAGGGCCTTCGGGCCAAGGGAATAGGGCAGTGAGCCATGGCCAATCCCGCACGCCTACGCCGCGTCGCTGAACAGATCCAGAGGGAGTTGTCGGAGATCCTGCACACCGAGCTGAAGGATCCTGGCGTCGGCATGATTACGATCACCGACGTCGAGGTCTCGCCGGATCTCGCGCATGCCAAGGTGTTCTTCACTTCGCTTGGTGATGCAGAGGCGCTGGCCCAGACGCAGGCCGGACTGGCGCGCGCGGCCGGGTTTCTGCGCTCAGCGCTGGGGCGCCGGATCAAGGTACACAACACACCCGAGCTGCATTTCGAATACGACGTTTCGGTGGAACGCGGAGTGCGCCTGACCCAGCTCATCGACGCTGCCGTCTCTGGCAGGACGCCGGATCAGGAATAGAGACCGCGCAGGTCCTCTGCACTCCCGAGCGGCCGCGCGAGAAATCGCGCGCCGTCTGCAGCCTGGCGCACGAGCACCGAGTTGTCTGCGGCGACTGTGCCGTCGGAAGCGTGCAGATTGTTCTCGAAGCCTACGCGCACATGGCCGCCGAGCGCGGCGGCCGTCACTGCGCAGGCGTGCTCCTGACCCCCGAACGCGCACATGGCCCAGGGACCATCACCGCGGAAAACTGACAGGAACGGCAGCAGGTCGGCCGGGACCGACATCTGTGCGGGCGTGTAACGTCCGAGCACGAAAAGCAGCAAGTCCTTTCCCTCCCCGAGCACGCCGCGTTCACGCAGGTCGTAGTAGCGTGCTATCTCCTCCGGCGTGAAAAGAATGGTCTGAACGAGAATTCCCTTGCGGCGCAGCCAGGCGTAGAAACTCGCGGCGTCCCCTTCGGCCGCTGCATCAGGTACGATCTCGCGCAGCGCAATCGACACCGCCTCCGGCACCACGGCGCGCACAACCGCCATCTGCTCGCGCCGGTTGTACCGGCCGCCCGCTTCGCTCGTGATCTGCACCACCATGTCGCGGCCCACCGCCCGCGTGATCGCGGTCGTGGCCACTCGATAGGCGTGCTCGTCCAGGAGATGCACGCCATCGTGGTCGCGCACGTGCAGGTGTATCATCGCGGCGCCGGCATCGCGGCAGGCGGCGGCGGTTTCCGCGAGTTCCTTCGCTGTCATCGGCAGTTTGGGGTGGTCCTTCTTCGTCTTGTATGAGCCATTCGGCGCTACGGCCAGCGTGACGGGCGTCAAGGTTGTTTCCATCGGTCTTTCCGTTGGTCTCGGGTCCGGCATTCTAATCTCTTGTGCCTCAAGTGATGGCGGGATTGGGGAAGAGTGGGTTCATATCGATCTCCCGATCTTGGGAAGTTGTGAAGTTGCGCGGACGAGAAGCCGTCCGCGCGGATCACCGATCGTACGCAATCGACGATCTTGTATAAAACCCAAGAACCGTTCTTGTTGTTGCCCTTGTTGTTAATCAAAACCGCGTTTTCCGTACGGATGCTTTTTATCCGTACGGAAAACGCGGTTGGCGCGCGCCGCGCGCAACTCCACCCGCGGCATGGAACAACATTCATAATGCTGTCCATAGCAAGTAGTTAGGTGCCATAAGTCGGTGTTACAATCGCGCCCCGTCAATAATCCCTCCAATATGCCCACCAAGCGCCGGCATGGGCGTCGCATCGACGGCGTGCTGCTCCTC
>Ga0315281_10008965_pt1 | contig 13931 bp, 17 predicted proteins | sample YL17G07_0_MG_FD_204540 | JGI IMG/M metagenome (GOLD analysis project Ga0315281, IMG submission 204540) | Sediment microbial communities from Yellowstone Lake, YNP, Wyoming, USA - YL17G07_0 | ecosystem: Environmental > Aquatic > Freshwater > Lake > Sediment | place: USA: Wyoming | collected...
CGCTTTCCGAAACCGGTGTCTGTTTAAACTTTCCCACAGTTTCAGACGGTGAAACAACAACGGAAGTCTTCGGCGTGAACATCTTTCGCGGGGTGAGGAAGGGATGAGGATGGGTCAAATTATGTCGATCTGGTGGCCTGCTATCCAAATGTCGAGTTGTTTGAAGCGTTCTTTAAGCGTCTCCTTAAAGGTACGGAAAAATGATTCGGTATCTGCGGTATCGGCGACATCTATGGTGATTCTTATCAGTCTGTCCTCATACAACTGGTTCTGGTATATCCAGCGACCTACTATTCGTGCCGAGTCGGTTGTCGTGGCCCCAAACTGTTCGACCAGTTCTTCGTTGGTGCGGAGGAATTTTTCTTTCTCGACAGGCGTGCTGTCGTTATACAGCAAGGGCAGGAGTATTTCGTATCTTTTCAGTCTCACTGAGTGCGTCCTTCTCCACTATCTCATATCCTATGCGCTCATCGTCGAGAGATTTAAGCATAAAATCGTTGATTTCAAAAAGAGCGTGCGGCAGGCTTCTGACTGCTCCTTTGAGGGACAGCAGATAATAGCCGTCAACTTTGTCGCGTTCAGATTTAAACCGTATCAGTACCATGCGAACCCTCTTTCAATATCGTCAACTTCATGCCTTCAGTTTAACAGAGGGGTAGTGTGATGTCAAACACATCCAGCCTGAATAAGGCGTGATGAAAAAATGGCGGCAAATCTAAGGAAGCTATGCAGACAGATTCAGGAGGGATAGGGGGAAATGGCATTGATGGACGCATCACAAATTATCACTGAGATCAAACAAAAAATTCGTACTTTTGCCGAATACATTCCGCTGATAACAAAGTTGCCGCCAGATGAGTTCGACAATGGTTTTCATGAATGGCTTGACCAGATAAACATTCTGGGCAATAGGCTGGAGATGTAAGGTGAAGAAAATCTTTATGACCAAAAAGGAGGATGAGGTGAAAAAGTTTTTTGTTTGTTTTGTGGCTTTCTTAGTATGCGGGTGTGCAACGGATGGGCATGATTTGCAACCGATGAAAAGAGAAAATATCGAATTCGGTACAAACTTCCAAGAAATATCGGCAAAATTGACGGCTGGGAAAGAGTATCAGGATTTATCACCAAATGCTCAAATTGAGTACATACAAAACTTTACAAAATACAAAATCCTAAAATTGATAATTGAAAGCAATAAAATTTCGGAAAGTACAAAGAGAGATTATCTTCTGTCGTTGAAGAGTCCTGAGAAGATAAAGAAAGCTATAGAAGAAGCTCCGGCAAACGTCATCAAATCAAAGACTGAGTTGATAAGGGAAATAGATAAAACCGAACAATATTATGCAAATTTTCTTTATGTGCCTGATGAAGTGAAAAAAGTATGGATCATCATGCAAGATTATGGCCCGTTAGTCGATGGGTCTTCGGAATTTTATGAATTCACTGACAGGAATGGGTTAATTGGAAATTTTGAGAAGTATGTCGATTATGCGAGAAAGAATAATAAACGATTGCTTATAACAGCATCCGACGCTAATGAATCCTCATGGCGGTATCAAAAAGAGATCAAATACTTAGGAGTCAAATTAAAGGAGGCCCTTTACAGAAGCCCGGATCAGAAGAAAAACTTTTTCGGCGTTGAGGTTCCACTTTAGTAGCTCACATACATGCACACGAATTGTGGGAACATCACAAGAATAGGGGTTGACATCGTTTAATGCTAACAATAGGCAATACGTTCCGTTTCTTGCAGGAAGTTACCGATTATCATGCACATATCAGGAGGCTTGCTTCAAAACCTAACCTCGATGTCGTTTTCATTTCAAACATGCGGGATGAAGTGGACAGGCAGCGATATCTTGGGGAATGGCATCCAGCTTGCGGCCACTTTGACGGCCCGCGTTATCGGATAAATGGCGTAGCGGGTCGCATAAGAGCTCTTGACAGCATTGCACAGGATTTTTTAGGAAGCGAAGGCAAAAGGAGAGCAAGGGAACAGTTTATCACCGCTGTTGAGTGGGCTGAGGCAAAGGGAGCAAAGGTTGTCCTTCTTGCAGCATCTACGAAGAGACTTTTTGGAGAAGACGGCAGGCTGCCTAAGGAGAAGTTCCCCAAGCTTCTTTTTACCATCGGCGACAATGGCACCACGCTTCTCCTTCAGAATGAGGTCTTGCGTGCATTCCGTGAGGCAGGGCTGAGTCCAGAGAAAAGCAGAATTGGCATTCTCGGCCCTTATGGCCTTCTTGGAGAGCAGATGATTGAGGCGCTGAAGGCGAAGGGTTACACGATGATCGGTGCAGGGCCATACGTTTTCGGCCTGGACAGAATTGCCGGACATTATGGCATAGAGGTTTGCCAGACCATTAATCAGATGGGCAAAGTAGATGCAATCGTTGCCTGCACCCACAGCGAAAAGATTCGACTCACAGCTTCGTCAATAGACCATATCAGAAGAAATGGTAGAAAGTTACTGGTTATTGACGTTGCAGAACCATCAAATCTTATTGAAGAGGAATATTGTAAATGCAGGGATAGAGTTGTTCGTCAAGATGCCGGCAATGCGTATTCCGATAACTTGAAGAATGTCCTTGGCCCCATTTCCTACGGTATGTTGCGTCTTACGAGAGGCGTAATATTCGGATGTTTTGCAGAGGCCCTTTGCCTTGCCGCTGCTTTACAGCGAGGCGAAGAGGTGCAAAAGTTAGATTGGTTTAGGGTAAACGGTTCAAACATGAAAGTTGTTGAAGAACTGTTTATAAAAGATGGTTTTACAATTCCTTCGCCAAGCTGCTTCAGCAGGCCAGTGACAAGTTTCAGTCTTGAGATGGATCAAGCATAGCAAACATTTTTATAAGGAGTGAAAAGTTGCATGTCAAATAATAGTGCTCAAAACAGGATAGTAATAACCGGCGCCGGTCTCACCTCTCCTATCGGCAACAGTCTTCCGGAATTCCGCAGAAGTCTTTTGGAAGGCAAGTCGGGCGTCAGGCCTTTCGATGTAAGACTGATGGGCTCCGTGCCTGCCGGGGTGTGTGAATTTGATGAGAATAAACACCAGACCAAGAAAGACAGGAAGCTCGGGACAAGGGCAGGCGCAATAAGCGTCTATTGCGCTAATGAGGCACTTATAGATGCGAAGCTTGAATTGGCAGCATATGACAAGTCCAGGATTGGTATTTATGTCGGCATAACAGAGCACGGCATTGTATCTGCTGAGGAAGAGATTTTCTCTATCAAACGCTTTGATTTTAACCCAGGCTATGTGTCTCACCGTGCAACCCCTAAGCTGATAGCAAACAATCCGGCAGGCGAGATTGCACTAAAGTTGGGGATAACAGGCCCCCACTATACTTTAGGCGCGGCCTGTGCAGCCGGCAACATAGGCTTGATCCATGGCGTTCAGATGCTCATGCTGAACGAGGTGGATATGGCCATTGCAGGCGGGGTGTCGGAAAGCATCAGGACCTTCTTCACATTTGCCGCCTTTAAATCAGAAAAAGCACTCGGCCATCATAGCGACCCTGAAAAGATCAGCAGGCCCTTTGATATTGCCAGAAATGGGATTGTCATATCCGAGGGTGGCTGCTTATTCATCCTGGAGAGATTAGAGAACGCTTTGCAGCGGAATGCCAGGATTTACGGTGAGGTAGTGGGATACGGCATTAATACTGACGCAACTGATTATGTGGCCCCCAACTGGGAAAGACAGGCTGAATGCATGCAGATGGCTTTAAGGAGGGCCGGACTGCAACCCGGTGATATCAACATAATAAACACCCATGGAACATCGACACCACTAGGTGATGAAATGGAAGGGCTTTCAATTCACAAGGTCTTTGATAATCACCCGAATGTTCATATAACCAACACCAAAAGCTTTATCGGCCACACCATGGGCGCGGCAGGCGCTCTGGAACTTGCAGGAGAACTGTCCTCTTTTGAGGATGGACTCATACACCACACGCTCAACCTGGACAACCTGGACCCGATCATACCGCTCAGCAATATTGTCGCAGGTCAGCCGATTAAGGTTCCTGATATCCGATATATCCTTAACAATTCGTTCGGCATGCTGGGGATCAACTCAACAGTCATAGTGAAGAAATATGTTTAGCAATGAGATGCTCTGCATAGCAGAAAGATCATATATTCAGACAGAAGGGGGAGTTCTATGACAAGAGAAGAAATTCGCAAAGGACTTTTAGAGATTTTTCAGGATACACAGCCGGACATCAATTTTTCAAACATTGACGACACCGTACCCTTGGCAGACCAATTCGGCTTCGATTCGATGGATTTCCTGGATATTTTGATGGGTGTGAAGATAAAACTTAATTTTGATGTTCCAGAGGAAGACACCAAGAATCTTAAAACAATGGAAAGCAGCTTGAACTATCTCGAACCGATCTTAAAGGATTTCAAGCCTTGAGAAAGCAGCATGGCATTCAAATCACCGATTAAAACCAGCATATCAAATAGTTTGATAAAATATGGTATGCTTATGGCAAGGAAGAATCTTATGAAATCGCTTGACGAAATCAAGGAAATACTAAAAAAACACAAAACGGAAGTCGCCAGAGACTACAAGGTCAAGGAGATAGGTGTTTTCGGCTCTTTTGTTCGCGGTGAACAGAAGAGGAGAAGCGATATCGATATCCTTGTCGAATACTACGAACTTCCCGATCTTCTTAAGCTTATCGAACTTGAAATGCGTCTTGAGCGAATATTAAAAAAGAAGGTGGATTTGGTTGAAAAAGGAGGATTGAGACCTGAACTCAGGGAACGTATTTTAAGAGAGGTTATCTACATATGAATAGGGATTATTCTCTGTTTGTGAAAGATATTCTCCAGGCTATTGAGGACATAGAGAGTTTTATCGGAGATATGGATTTTCATTCATTTTGTTCTGACAAAAAGACAAGAAGCGCTGTTGTCCATGAGCTGGAAATAATCGGAGAAGCCACAAAGAATATTCCGAAGTCCACCAGGGATAAATACAAAGGGACTCCATGGCGGGACATGGCAAGAATGCGTGATAAGATCAGCCATTTTTACTTTGGAGTCAAGTACGAAATTGTCTGGAAAGTCGTTAAAGAAAGACTGCCGGAAATAAAGACGTTCATTGAGAGAATTCTTCTTGAACTGAAACATCAGGAACATTCAGAATAGCGCTGAGAGAGGAATTACCATCTTAGCGAATTGCCGGGATTACTTCTTTTATCCTTTGAAAGACGCCGTTTGGATCAAGAATTCCTGTAACATCGACCCACTGGATACCCTCTTCCTTCCTGAACCAGGTGAATTGCCTTTTCGCGTAATTCCGCGACCGCTGCTTTACCAGCATGACGGCTTCCTCCAGGCTTAGCTCTCCGTTTAGGTGCCGGACAAACTCCTTATAGCCGATGGCCTGCATGCAAGGGAATGATTCCAGAGGTTGTCCGCCGCCGTGCTCTTGTATCATTAGCATGATCCGCTTTACCTCCCGCAGCAGCCCCTGTTCCATCATTGCATCTACCCTGTTATCTATCAGGCGATAGAGTTCTTTTCTGTCACGGGTGATCCCGATCTTAACAAAGTCGTAGGGAAGGGGATGGGTGAGCGTCTGGCGCATTTCCGAGAAAGTCTTCTCGCCTTTCATGCATACCTCCAGGGCCCTGATAACGCGGCGTGTATCGGCAGGCATGATATGGGAGGCGGCTTCGGGATCAAGGGACTTCAGGTTGTCATATAGAGAGCCCTTTCCCCGCTTCTCTCTGGCGAGCAGGGTGGTGCGCAGTTCCCAGTCAGCGGAAGGTCCTGAAAATATTCCTCGTGTCATCGCCTTTATATAGAGCCCGGTACCGCCCACGATGAGAGGGAACTTATTTTGTTCATGTAGCGTCTGGATTATGGGGCTTACATTTTCGATATAAGCCCCGGTACTGTAGGACTCCCACGGTTCCACCATATTGATCATATGGTGCCTGACCTCCTGCAACTCCACCTTAGAGGGCTTTGCCGTGCCGATATCCATATGGCGGTATATCTGCATGGAATCAGAGCTGATAATCTCTGTCTCTAACTCTTGTGCCAGCAGGAGGGATGCGCCGGTCTTGCCTGCTCCGGTAGGACCAAGGAGAATAAGCACTTTTTTCATGGAAAATAGTTTACCTGAAGATATATAATAGAAAGTTTATTATACAGGTTTTTTGGAAAGCAATTCTGATGGAGGTGCATGGATGGAACTGAAAGGCAAGGTCTGGAAATTCGGCGATGATGTGGACACCGACGCGATCATTCCCGCACGCTACCTCAATACATCGGATCCTGCCGAGCTTGCCCGGCATGTGATGGAGGACGCTGATAAAGAGTTCCCCGACAAGGTGAAGGCAGGGGATATCATTGTTGCAGGCAAGAACTTCGGCTGCGGGTCGTCCCGAGAGCATGCTCCCATTGCCATAAAGGCTTCGGGGATGCAGGCGGTGGTTGCAAAGAGTTTTGCGCGAATATTCTACCGTAACGCCTTCAATATCGGCCTCCCTATATTCGAATCTTCCGAAGCATCAGAGCAGATCAAAGAGGGAGATATTGTGGAGATCGATGCCGGCAAGGGCGTGATAAAAAACATAACAGCAGGCGAGAGTTATACCGCCAAGCCTATTCCTCCGTTCATGCAGGAACTGATCAGTTCGGGTGGACTTATCGAATGGACAAAAAATAAGCTGAAGGGAGCTGCGGCATGAGCAAAACATACAGGATAGCGGTAATCCCCGGAGACGGTACGGGGCCGGAGGTGGTAGCAGAGGGCCTGAAAGTCCTCAATGCCGCTTCGACGAAATTCGGGTTCTCTCTCGATTTTGTGAAGTTCGATTTCGGCGGGGAACGCTATTTAAGGACCGGCGAGACGCTGCCCGACAGCGCCATTGAGGAGTTCAGGAAGTTTGACTCCATGTTTCTGGGCGCTATTGGCCACCCCGACGTAAAGCCCGGGATCCTTGAAACGGGTATTCTCCTTAAGGCGCGCTTTGCGCTTGACCAGTACATCAATCTCAGGCCGGTGAGGCTCTATCCCAATGTTGAGACCCCGCTCAGGGACAAGGGCCCGGAGCATATCGATTTCGTTGTTATCCGCGAGAACACCGGCGGCATCTATACGGGCCTTGGCGGTGCAACGCGTGTGGGCACCCCGGATGAGATCGCTACACAGCTCATGGTCTATGACCGTCGCACGGTGGACCGCTGCCTGAAGTTTGCTTTTGAGCTGAAGAAGAAGCGCAACGCGAAGGACGCGAAGTACGCTGCAAAACCGATTACGCTTATTCACAAACGCAATGTGCTCACCCATTGCGGCGACCTCTGGTACCGCGCTTTTGAAGAGATGGGCTCAAAACAGTACCCTGAACTCAAGCGCGACTACAACCACGTCGATGCTGCGAACATGTGGTTTGTGAAGAACCCGGAATGGTTCGACGTGATAGTCACTGAAAACCTTTTTGGCGATATCATCACCGACCTGGGCGCGATGATACAGGGCGGACTCGGAGTGGCTTCAGGCGGAAACATCAATCCCGAGGGAGTTTCGATGTTCGAGCCCATGGGAGGCAGCGCGCCGAAGTATGCCGGGCAGAGCGTTATCAACCCAATGGCTGCCATCGGAGCTGCGATGATGATGCTCGATACACTTGGTGAAACCAGAGCTGCACAGGCCATAGATGGGGCCATGATAGCGGTAATGCAGAAAATGAAGAGCCAGGCCGCCGGAAAGATGGGGTATTCGACCACCGTGATCGGCGATATGGTGGCGGGGCTGGTTTAAGAGATTATGATGCGAACGGGTTTTATAGGATGGCGCGGTATGGTGGGCTCGGTGCTCATGGGCCGCATGCGCGAGGAAAAGGATTTTGCCCTTATCGAACCGGTATTTTTCACCACCTCGAACGTAGGCGGCAAAGCGCCTGATATCGGCAAGGATGTTCCTTCTCTTAAGGACGCGAAAAACATCGACGAGCTGAAAGCGATGGACACTATCATCTCCTGCCAGGGCGGAGACTACACTAACGAGATTTACCCCAGGCTTCGCGCTGCCGGGTGGCAGGGATACTGGATCGACGCCGCGTCCGCGCTTCGCATGGAAAAAGATGCTATTATTATCCTGGATCCTGTCAACCTCAATGTCATCAGGGACGGATTGGCGAAGGGTATCAAGAATTATATCGGCGGTAACTGTACGGTGTCCCTGATGCTCATAGCCCTCGGAGGGTTGTATGAGCGCGGGCTTGTGGAGTGGATGAGCGCCATGACTTATCAGGCGGCTTCGGGCGCAGGGGCCAACAACATGCGCGAGCTGCTTACACAGATGGGTTCCGCTCACGGGTCTGTGAGAAACCTTCTGGAAAACCCGTCCAGCGCAATCCTGGATATAGACCGTGCGGTAGCGGAACATGTCCGCTCCGATGCTTATCCGAAGGAATATTTTAGCGCGCCGCTTGCCTGCTCTCTCATACCCTGGATCGACAAGCAGTTGGAAAACGGGCAGAGCAAGGAGGAGTGGAAAGGCCAGGCCGAGACGAATAAAATTCTGGGCCGGGAGGAAAACCCTGTCCCCATTGACGGCACCTGTGTCCGCGTTGGCTCTATGCGCTGTCACAGCCAGGCGCTGACAATCAAGCTTACCGGGGATGTGCCGCTCGATGAAATTAACGATATGATCGCCAAACACAACCAGTGGGTAAAAGTTGTGCCTAACCAGCGCGAAATAACCATGCGCGAGCTTACCCCCGCGGCTGTCACAGGCACCCTTAGCGTACCGGTGGGCAGGTTGCGTAAGATGAATATGGGACCTGAGTTCCTTAATGCCTTCACCTGCGGCGACCAGCTTTTGTGGGGCGCTGCGGAACCGCTCAGGCGCATGCTCCGTATACTGGTAGATCAATAAAGGCGACAATGGCGACGCTCAAAAAGAAAGATAAATATGTTGTTGCCGTGGTAGGCGCCACAGGCGCCGTGGGCAACGAAATGATCGTGGTCCTCGAAGAGAGGAACTTCCCGGTGGAGAAGCTGCGGCTCTTTGCCTCAGAAAGGTCCGAGGGGAAGACCCTTACCTATGAAGGCAGCGAAATCCCTGTGGAAATACTTAATGAGGATTCCTTCAAAGAGATCGATATCGCGCTCTTCTCAGCAGGAGCGGAACGCTCGAAAATATGGGCCCCTGTTGCCGTGAAGTCGGGTTGCGTGGTTGTGGACAATTCGAGCCAGTGGCGTATGGACCCTGAAGTGCCTCTTGTGGTTCCTGAAGTGAATCCCCATGACCTGAAGCGCCACAAGGGCATCATCGCCAACCCCAATTGCTCGACGATCCAGATGGTGGTGGCGCTGAAACCCCTGCATGATGCCGCCCGTATCAGAAGAGTCGTGGTGACCACCTTCCAGGCTGTTTCCGGCACAGGGAAAAAGGCCATGGATGAATTGCTCCAGCAGACCACCGATCTCCTGAATTTCAGGGAGGTGCAAAAGAACGTATACCCTCATCAGATAGCCTTCAATGTGCTGCCGCATATCGATGAGTTCCTTGCAAACGGTTATACTAAGGAAGAGATGAAGATGGTTGACGAGACGAAGAAGATCATGGGCGACAATTCCATCGCGGTGACCGCTACCGCCGTCAGGGTGCCGGTTTTCAGGGGCCATTCCGAAGTCCTGAATATAGAGACTGAAAAGAAGCTGACCGCCAACGAGGTGCGCAGCATTCTTGCGGAGGCGCCGGGGATTGCGGTATATGACGCCCCGGACAAGAACGCCTATCCAATCCCCCTCGATGCGGCGGGCAAGGACGACGTATATGTTGGAAGGATACGTGAGGACGAATCCATGGACAACGGTATCAACATGTGGATTGTTTCCGATAATCTGAGAAAAGGCGCAGCATTGAATGCGGTCCAGATAGCTGAGGAATTGGTGCGGCAGGCTTTTTTGTAATCAAATAACCAGGTCATTGGCTTCCTGCAGCACGATACTATGACCGATAATAAAAGGAACGGAGGACACGCAATGGCAAACGGAAGAGATTTTTTGTTTACCTCTGAATCGGTGACTGAGGGACACCCGGACAAGATCGCAGACCAGATATCCGATGCGGTGCTGGATGCGATCATTGCTCAGGACAAGACGGCACGGGTTGCGTGCGAGTGTCTTGTTACAACCGGGATGGCTTTTGTGGCAGGGGAAATAACCACAAATTGTTATGTCCATATCCCCGATATCGTAAGGGAGACCATTAAGGACATCGGCTATACGAGAGCGAAATACGGCTTCGATTATGAGACCTGCGCGGTGATTACCTCAATCGACAAGCAGTCCGTGGATATTGCCATGGGAGTCGATGTCGGAGGGGCCGGAGACCAGGGCTTGATGTTCGGCTTTGCCTGCGACGAGACCCCTGAGTTGATGCCTATGACTCTCATGATGGCGCATAAGCTTACCCGGAAACTTACAGAGGTGAGGAAAAAGGATATCCTGGGCTATCTGCGCCCGGACGGTAAATCGCAGGTCTCGATCGAATACAAGGATGGCAAGCCTTATAAAGTGCGCACTGTGGTCATTTCCTCGCAGCACAGTCCTGATATTACACTGAAGGAACTGAGGGAAGACATTATCGAGAAGGTGATCAAGCCGGTAATTCCCCCGGAACTGCTGGATGAGGAGAGTGTTGTCTACCATATCAACCCTACCGGGCGTTTTGTAGTAGGCGGGCCCCAGGGCGACACAGGCCTCACCGGAAGAAAGATCATCGTCGACACTTACGGCGGTGTGGGGAGCCACGGCGGCGGGGCTTTTTCAGGCAAGGACCCTTCCAAGGTCGACAGGTCCGCTTCCTATATGGCCAGATATATAGCGAAGAATATCGTTGCGGCAGGTATCGCTTCCCGTTGCGAGATCCAGCTTGCCTATGCCATCGGCATACCCGAGCCTGTATCCGTGTTCGTCGACACCTTCGGCACCGGTAAAATAGAGGACAAGAAAATCTCCGGACTCATAGTTAAGAACTTCGATATGACGCCCAAGGGCATTATCGAAAAGCTTGACCTCAGGAGGCCCATTTACAAGAAGACCGCCGCTTACGGGCACTTTGGACGGACTGAACCCGAGTTCACCTGGGAGCTCACCGACATAGCCGGAACGCTGAAAAAAGCTGCAGGAATATAGGAGGAATAATGGCAAAGTATGATGTAAAGGATCTTGGACTCGCGAAAAAAGGGAAGCTCAGGATAGAGTGGGCCGCCCAGGAAATGCCTGTCCTTAAAAGCATTACCGAAAGGTTCAGCAAGGAAAGGCCGCTCAAAGGGATAAAGGTCGTTGCATGTCTCCACGTTACTACCGAGACAGCCAGTCTCATGGAGACCCTGAAGGCCGGCGGGGCTGATATTGCGCTCTGCGCGTCAAATCCCCTGAGCACACAGGACGACGTTGCCGCATCTCTGGTCAAGAATTCCGGGATTGCCGTTTTCGCCATAAAAGGGGAGGACACGAAGACGTACTACAGGCATATCAAGGATGCGCTGACCATGGGACCGCAGGTGACTATGGATGATGGGGCGGATGTGGTCTCCATACTGCACAAGGAAGAGAAAGCCCGGCTGAAGAATGTTATCGGGGGGACAGAGGAAACGACTACCGGAGTTATCAGGCTGAAAGCCATGGCTGCCGACGGCGCTCTTTCCTATCCCATTATAGCGGTCAATGACGCCCTGACAAAACATCTTTTCGACAATCGTTATGGCACAGGTCAGAGCACCATGGACGGTATCATAAGGGCGACAAACAGGCTGATTGCCGGCTCCGTATTCATCATTGCCGGGTACGGCTGGTGCGGCAGGGGCGTTGCCATGAGAGCAAAAGGCATGGGCGCCCGTGTCATCGTTACCGAGGTCGATCCTTTGAAGGCTCTCGAAGCGACCATGGACGGTTTTGAGATGATGCCAATGACTGAAGCGGCGAAAATAGGCGATATTTTTGTGACCGCTACTGGAGATATCAATGTCCTTTCAAAGGCCAGCTTCCACCTGATGAAGGATGGGGCCATTGTCTGCAATACCGGACATTTCAACGTGGAGATCGATATTGAGAGCCTCAAAAAAATGTCCAGGGCCAAGAGGGTGATAAGAGACTTCGTAGAGGAGTACACGCTAAAGAGCGGCAGGAGGATCTATCTTCTTGGCGAGGGGAGGCTTATCAATCTTGCAGCGGCCGAGGGGCACCCTTCCGCGGTCATGGACATGAGCTTTGCGAACCAGGCCTTGTCAGCCGAGTATATGGTAAAGAACGCAAAGAAACTTAAAAACCAGGTATACAGCGTTCCCGAGAAGATCGACAAGGAGATCGCCCGTCTTAAACTCAAGGCAATGGGCCTTAAGATCGATACCCTTTCCGCGGAGCAGAAGAAGTACCTGCAGAGCTGGGAGATGGGGACGTAGAAACAAAACCGTGTATTAGAAGGGGGGACGCAAGTCCCCCTTTTTTGTTTGCCCTCACCTTCAGTTTCAGTAAAATAACGACCTAATCCGTTCAAGATCCATGCTCAGAAACTCATCAATCCCTATCCCGTCCCCGCCCACCAGCAACAGTTTTTTTGCGCGATAGTTTTTTGAAAAAGCTTCCAGCCCGGGCAGCGCCGTTTTTGACCTTCCGCTTTTTACTTCAATAGCGATCAAGTCTTTCCCCTTTTTGAGGACAAAATCAACCTCCAGGTTCCTCTCTCTCCAGTAAAGGACGGCGATATCGGTCCCCAGAGTGATATTGATCAGATGTGCCCCGACTGCCGACTCCACAAAGCGCCCCCATTTCTCGTGATCAAGCCTTGTCCCTTCAAACCCCATATCTGACTGGGCGGAAATCAATGCGGTATTGAACACCTGCAATTTCGGGCTCGAAGCTTTCTCTGCTATTTTCTTCGGCGAATATTTCTGGAGACCCGTGAGCATTCCGGCGCCCGACAGCAGATCAAGGTAATGAGACAGGGTCGTAACATTCCCGGCATCATGTAGTTGTCCCAGCATCTTATTCAGCGAAAAGACCTGGCCTGAATATGAGCAGCCTATCTCAAAGAGGTTTTTAAGCAGGGCGGGCTTGTCCACCCTTGTCATCATAAGAATGTCCTTTGATATGGTGGTCTCTATCAGGGAGTCCCTGATATAATGCCTCCACCTTCCTTCGTCCGAAACAAGCCCAGCAGCGCCAGGATAGCCGCCGAAATAGACAAATTGATCAAGAGAAAAGCCGAAGGCTTCCCTTATCTCGGGAAACGACCAATGAGTAACCCTGATCAATTCAAACCTGCCTGCAAGCGATTCCGTCAGTCCCTTTTGTATCAACAGGGGAGCAGAGCCGAGAAGCACGACCTTGATGTTGAGTCCGTCGGCCGTGTCCTGGTCCCACAAGAGTTTCACGGTATCGCTCCAGCGTGGGACTTTCTGTATCTCATCAATCACAAGGACAAAGCCTTTTTTATGGCGGGCGGACTTGTGCTTGATCCTTGCCGTCTCCCATTGCTGCTGAATCCAGACGGACGAAGCCGCTGAAACCGCGTCCGCAGAGACATAATGACTGGGGATGACGATTTCCTCCAACACCTGATGGATCAAGGTGGTCTTCCCAACCTGCCTCGGTCCGGAAAGCACCTGGATAAACTTCCTCGGTTCCATGAGGCGCTTTAAGATATTTTTATGTGTGTGTCTCTTGAACATACATTTTACTCAATAGCTTGAGTAATTTTACTCAGAATAGCAGGTAAATGTAAAGGGGAGAGTTGAGAAAGGGAAGGATAACTGATAAGAAATCGCTTTTTTGTCAATAGGCATTGAATATTGACCCACCATCGGCGTCCAATTTTGACCCACCCCAGACGGTCAGTTTTTCTTTGAATTTCTCGTTTTGATCCTCCAGCTTTCGTTACCGGT
>Ga0315281_10008966_pt1 | contig 13931 bp, 11 predicted proteins | sample YL17G07_0_MG_FD_204540 | JGI IMG/M metagenome (GOLD analysis project Ga0315281, IMG submission 204540) | Sediment microbial communities from Yellowstone Lake, YNP, Wyoming, USA - YL17G07_0 | ecosystem: Environmental > Aquatic > Freshwater > Lake > Sediment | place: USA: Wyoming | collected...
CGCGGCAACTCCTGGCGAACACGGACCTGGCGCGGGGCGACGCCGTGCTGGACGTCGGCTGCTCGAGCGGCGACCGGCTCCTGGTGATGAAAGAAGCGGGCCTGGTGCCCGCGGGGGTCGAGATTTCGCCGGCGGCCGATTTTGCCCGCGAGCGCCTGGGGCTGGACGTGCGGCGGGGCGAATTCTTTTGCGTTTGCAGGGCGGGCGGATGGGCCGGGGGGCGCGACTGTGCGGCGGCGCGCGGATCATCATGGCGTCGCCTATCCGCACCCAGGGCCTCAGGAGCCGCGCGATACGCATTGACGAGGGTGCATGGATCGCCAGCCACGTCAGCATCCTTACAGGCGTGACGATCGGCCGCGGAGCGATCGTCGGCGCGGGCTCCGTGGCGACGCACGACGTGCCGCCCATGGCCGTTGCGGCCGGAGTGCCCGCCAGGGTGATCGCCTGCCGCACCGGCGCGCAGGCTCAGGCCGAGGGTGCAAGCGCACACTCGGCCGAAGAGCGGAAGGCGTGAGCAAGGCAAGGCGACCCGATGGCTCTTAGTCGATACGCGGCGGTCCTCTTACCGATAGCGGCGATGTGCGCGTACCTTCTTGCGTGGTCGCTGGGCACGCAGCCGGTCATGGGCGACGAGGCGTACCACTTCCGCCGCGCGATCAACTATTTCGATGCGTCGCTTCCCAACTGCCGCGTGACACACGACCCGGCGTTCCCCGCCTCTGGCCCGGGTTCCGTGCAATACTATGACGGTCCGTTCTGGCACATGGGCCTGGCGATGATATGGAAGGCAATCGGCCAGCCGTCGCTGCCGGTCGCGCAGGTCTATCAGGTCTTTTTCTGGGGCCTCCTGGTCTTTTTTACTTACCTGGCGGGCGCCGCGATGTTCGGCGAGCGCAGCGGGCGCTGGTCGGCGGCTCTCGTGGCGACCGTACCTCTTAACCTCCTATTAGGCATGGTTTTTTACCTAGAAATCCCGCTGCTCGCCTTTTTTGCCCTTGCGGTCTACTGTCTAGCCCGCCAGCGGCCAGTCGCGCTAGGCGTGGCGCTGGCCTGCGCGATGATGGTAAAGACGCAGACGGCGGTCGTTCTGGTCGTCGCCCTACTTGCGGCAGGTCTATTTAAACTTGGAGATAACTGGCCTAAGCGGCTTGTCCGCACGGGGCTTGTGCTTGCGGCCATGGCCGTCATCCTGGTGCCGGACATGCTTTGGCGGACGAAGCATTTCGGCGCACCGCTTGTCTTCTACAATAAGACCTGGAACGACTACCCGGAACCGATCTGCGGCTGGCTGGGCGACCTGCCGCCGCTTAAGCAGAGCGCGGCCTCGCTGCCCATCTTTAATCCGTTCGCCCTGGCGAAGTCGATGGGCGTCACCGGGTTATTGATGCTGGCGGCGGCCCTTGGGGCCGGTGCATGGAGCCTGATTTATATAACGCGGCGGGTGACGCGGCGGAGAACGCAAGGCGGCGCTTCTCCCGCCGCCGCTGCGCCCAACGCCGCTGTTTCTTCCGCCGCCTGCGAATCGGCAAAGATCGGTTTCATCGGCATACTGGCGTTCGTGATGGTCGTTTATATTGTCGCGGTCGTCGTGGCGACGCAGGGGGGGGATGACATCCGCCAGATTCAGCCGTTAACGCTTCCCGCCGCCCTCATCGTGGGGGGACTGCTGGCGCGGTGGATGCCGCTTGAGCGGACCGGCCGCGCGGAGCGGCTCGCGCGGGTGGCGGCGGGGTTGATCGGCGCGGCCATGGTCTGCCAGGCGGCCGCCGTGCCGGCGGTCGTCCACTACCGGCGACAACTGGAGCCGGGCGTCCAGGAAGGTTTCGACTGGATCAAGCGGAATGTCCCCCCGGACGCCCGCATCCTTTATCTTGAGGAGAACCTCACCACGTACACGGGCCGGCCGATCGTGTGGGCGGCGGCGGGCCCGCAGTTCCTGTTCAGCGCCACCGAGGACAGGCAGATGCGGATGCTCAGGTTCCTGGGCGTCGCGTACATTGCCGTTCATCCGACCCGCCGGTGCGACTCGTGCACGGCCGACGAGGTTCCCACGGCGTACCCACGGGATTGGCTGAAGACGCTGCCCGGCCGGCCGTATATGGAACGCATCTATCCGCCCGGCGAACTGTCGGACACCGGCACGGCGACCCCGGGACCGCCACACGCTGCGCCTATCCGGGCGCACCCTGCCGTGGCGTGCACCGAGGGCAGGTTTCTTGTCTACCGCATCGACTTTTGCAAGGTTCCGCCGGAGTGGCTGGAGGACGGCGGGCCGTCCCGCGCAGGCGCGCCCAGCGCTGACAACCATTGAGGGTTTCGCCCGCGGCCACTATGATAGCGCCGCGGCGCGCTTGCTCGATGTGGGCGATTCTTCTAAGGAAATCACGTTTGCCCTCGTGGTGGCCTCCGTGGCCCGCCGCGGGGCGCGCGGCGTGCTGGAGTCGGCCTGGCTGCCGATGAGTCCGCCGGTCTGGACCACCCTCACCACGGGCAAGAACCCCGGCGGCCACGGCGTCTTCGGCTTCGGCGTTCTGCGGCCCGGAACGTACGACATCGACACCGTCAACTCGCGCTACGCCCGCGTGCCGCGCGTCTGGGACATGATCAACGCCCACGGCCTGTCGGCGGGCGTGTTCAACGTGCCCGTCACGTATCCGCCGCAGCCCCTGAACGGGTACCTCGTGGGCGACTCCTCACGCCCGACGTCCGCCGCACCTTCACCTATCCCGAGCCGCTGGGGGCGGAGATCCACCGCGTGGCCGGCGGCTACCGGCTGTGGACCTCGCAGGTGTACAGCGCCGCCTGCCAGTTGCCGTACCTGAGGGAACTTGGCGACCTGGTGGGCATGCGCATCGGCGTCATTGAGCACCTGCTGCGCACGCAGCCGACGGACTTCGGCATGTTCGTCTTCGTGGAGGCCGACTGGCTCCAGCACAAGGCGTGGCGGCTGCTGACCGACCCCGGGCAGCGCGGCACGCAGGAGTACCGGGCGGCGCGGGACGTTTTCGTCCGCCTCGACGAGGCGGCAGGCCGCGAAGGCGAGCGCCAGGCTTGCCGCGGCCGGCTAGCCGCCGGCGGGGCGCCGCTCGTAGAGCACCAGGTTGCCGAACGGCCTCGGTGCGAGGAACGCCCCCGTGGCCGTGAGGCGCTCCATGGCCGGGCCGCTCCAGTCCTTCCCGTCGCGGTCTTTCCTGTCCGTCGGCACGACGACCCACCGCGCGCCGCTACGGACGCCGGCATCCGCGTAAACGTCGGGAGGGATGGCCTCGGCATTCCACGGACTGTGATTCTCCCACAGCGGCCGCACCAGCACCTTGAGCCGCGAGAGATAGTGCACGATGGCAGGGTCGGGCGTGACGACGCAATCGCTTTCCGGCCGGCCGTTCTGGGCAAGGTAACGGCTGAGGTCCACAACGGCCTTCCACTTGCCGTGGTCGTATGCGGCGTAGAAGTCGGATTGGCGCATCCAGCAGATGTCGCGCGCCACCTTCGGCAGGCTGATGGCCAGGCATACGGCCACGACGATGGTCACAGGGGCGATGCGCGGCTGGGGTCGAGGTCCGCGTATCCACTCTCCGAGTTCATCCACGCCCAGCAGCAGGGCGTACGCCAGCATCGGCATGGCGGGCAGGAGGTACCTTGGTGCGGCCGCAGCAGAGCCCCAGACGAGCAGGAACCCGCCGTACACGATGGCCGGCACCACGGCCAGCCATTGGCGCCGCCGCAGGGCCATGATCAGCCCGAAGGCCACAATCGCCGCCGGGACCAGGTTGACCCAGTCCAGTTTCTGGCCGGCGATCGCTTCGCACACGGCCCCCGGCATCAGGGTCAGGCCCTTGGCCACCTGGCCCCACAGCGCCCCGGTGAGCGGATTGAACCGGTCGGGGTAGACTGCCGCCAGGTAATCGGCGCTCCCGGGGTCCGCCTGCGACCGCACGTACGCCATCCAGGCCCAGGTGCTGGCGACCAGGATGGCGCCGCCGGCCGCCGTTGCCAGGAGATGCCGGCGGCAACCTTTTCGCAGCAGCAGCGGCAGCATTGCGGCCACGGTCCCCAGCAAGAACAGCGTGCCCAGCAGCCGCGCCAGCGTGGCCGCCAGCAGGGCCACGGATCCGGCCAGGCACCAGCCCCAGTGTCCGCGGCTGGCGCGCACGAAAGAGTACAGGCCCAGTGAGATGAGAAACGCGAACGGGACGTCCGTCAGGATGTTGGTCGCGTCGGCAAACAACCGGGCCGAGAACCCCACCACCAGCAGGGTGCCCAGGGCCAGCCGGTTCCGCCGGTCCGCCGGCAGGTCCTCGCCCAGGCGCCACATGGTGGCCGAGGCCGCCAGCGCGGTCCCGAGGGCCATCAGGCGCAGCACGAGGTTGATGAGCCAGTAGTGGCCCGCGGCCAGGTGCAGGCAGGCGGCAATCAGCAGGGGAACCGCGGGCGGGATCGCCCACATCTGGACGCCGTTGAACTCCATCCCGCGGCCCTCGGCCAGGGAGCGGCCCAGGGCCAGGTAGAAGCCGGAGTCGGGCTTGATTGCCCACGAGTCGCTCAGGCCCGCCGCATACGCGGCGACCAGGGCGGCGACCGCCATCAGCCACGGACGCCGCGATGGCGCCAGCAGGGCGCGCGCAAACGCCCGCGCGCGGCAGGCCGGAGGCGCCGCGCCGGGCATCGGTTCACCGCAGCCATCGCCCGGACGGTTGCTCATCGGCACGGAACTGTATCACGGCCGCGGACCGAAGTCCAGCGCCGCACCGCGGGGTTGGGCCTTGTGTGCCGCGGCGGCGGCGGCTATCATATCCGCCGGCGCCCATGCGCAGGGAGACCTTGACAGGTGAGTTCCGTGCTTACTGACGCTCCGTATCGTTCTACGCGGGACCTGGCCGGCCACCGCGCGCTGGTTGTTGTGCCTGCCTACAACGAGGCGGAGGCCATCGGGCGGACCGTGCGGGACCTCCGCCGCCAGGCCCCGTGGACCGACGTCCTGGTGATCAATGACGGCTCAACGGATGAGACGGCCGAGTGCGCCCGCCGGGCCGGGGCCAAGGTTATCAACCTGCCCGTCAACCTGGGCATCGGCGGGGCCGTTCAGACGGGGTACCGCTACGCCTGCGAGAACAACTACGACCTGGCGTTCCAGTTCGACGGCGACGGCCAGCACCGGGCGCGGCGGCTGCCGGACCTGGCCCGGCCGCTAATGGCAGGGGAGGCGGACCTGGTTGTCGGGTCGCGGTTCCTCCGGCCCCGAGGCGCGACTTCCAGCGTCAGCCGCGTGACCGGAATCAAGATCCTCGCGGCCGCCGTGTCGCTGGTCATGCGGCAGCGGATTACGGACCCGACGTCGGGGTTCCGGGGCGTCGGACGCCGGGGGATTGAACTGTTTGCGAGCGTATATCCCCAGGATTACCCCGAGCCGGAGTCGCTGGTGCTGGTGCACAAGCATGGCCTGCGGGTGCGGGAAGTGCCCGCGGCGATGCGCCGGCGTCGGGGCGGGGCCTCGTCCATCGGCCCGTGGATAGGCCTTCACTACATGGCCAAGGTGCTCCTGGCCATCCTGATGGAGGCCCTGAAGGCCCCTGTCCGGCTCGAAGAGGAGGTTGCGCAATGATGACCTGGCCGCAACGCATCGTGCTGCTTCTGCTGGGGCTCGGCATCCTGGCGCTGACGCTCGAACTCATCCGGCGCCGCCGCCTGCGCGAGGAATACGCGGTCCTGTGGGTCTGCACGGGCATCATGATCCTCTTCTTCGTCGTCATGCCGAACGTCCTGTTCAGCGTTGGCGCGTGGCTCTCGCTGGACCACGGGGTGCTGATGACGTTCCTGTGCTTCCTGTTTCTGGCGGCCATCGTGCTGCACTACTCGGTGGTCATCTCGAGGCACTCGGAGCGAGAGAAGCACCTGGCGCAGGAACTGGCGCTGATGAGGGATGAACTGGAGAAACTGCGGGCCGAGTCGCGGGAATCCCCCCCGCCGCCGGCCGAACCGAAGCCCCGCCCCCCGGCCCTGCGAACCTAGCCGGGCGAATTTGTGTTGAATCCACGGGGAAATAGCCGTATAGTCCAGCGTAACGGACAACTGAATACTCAAGCGGACCTTATCGAGAGTGGCTGAGGGAAGGGCCCAACGAAGCCACAGCAACCGGTCCTGATTCCTGGGACGCAGGTGCTAATTCCCGCCCCCCTAACGGGGGAAAGATAAGAGAGACCCGCGACAAAAGTCGCGCAAGCCTCTTCTTATCGAGAAGAGGTTTTTTGTTTGCCGCCGCGGGCCCCGAAGGCGAGGCAGGCCGTGTCGATTGACGACGTGGTGCCCATTGCCGACGAAAGCCGCCTGGGTGGCGCGCAAAGCGTCGGTCTCGTCCGGGCGCAGTCTTTCACGTTCGCCGAGCCCCCGGACGAGATGGAACTGGATTGCGGCCAGAAACTGGGGCCTATCACGCTCGCGTACGAGACCTACGGCCAACTGGCCCCCCAGCGGGACAACGCCATCCTCATCGTGCACGCCCTTTCCGGCGACGCCCATGCCGCAGGCTGGCATTCGCCCGACGACCGGAAGCCCGGCTGGTGGGACATCGTCATCGGCCCCGGCAAGGCCTTCGACACGACGCGGTACTTCGTCATCTGCGCCAACATCATCGGCGGGTGCAAGGGCAGCACCGGCCCGTCGAGCATCAACCCGGCCACCGGCCGGCCGTGGGGCCTGGTGTTCCCGATGGTCACGATCTCCGACATGGTGCGGACCCAGAAGGCCCTGCTGGAGCACCTGGGTATCCGGCGGCTCCTGTCGATCTCGGGCGGCAGCATGGGGGGCTCCCAGGTCCTGGAATGGGCGGTGCGGTACCCGGACTGCGTGGCGTCGGCTATTCCGATCGCCACCTCGGCGCGACTGAGCGCCCAGGGCATCGCATTCAACGAGGTCGGCCGCCAGGCCATCATGGCCGACCCGAACTGGGCCGGCGGCGACTACTACGGCAAAGACCCCCCGGCGGCGGGCCTGGCGATCGCCCGGATGATCGGGCACATCACGTACCTGTCGGACCAGCAGATGCACGCGAAGTTCGGCCGCCGTCTCCAGGACCGCAAGAGTTTCGGCTACGATTTCCAGACCGACTTCCAGGTGGAGAGTTACCTGCGGTACCAAGGCGACAGTTTCGTCCGACGCTTCGACGCCAACTCGTACCTCTACATCTCGAAGGCGATGGACTACTTCGACCTGCCCGCCCGGTACGGCTCGCTGGTGCAGGCTTTTGAGGGCGTCAAGGCGGCGTTCCTGGTCATCTCGATCTCCAGCGACTGGCTTTACCCGACGTACCAGTCCAAGGAGATCGTCAAGGCCCTCAAGGCGAACCTCGTGCCGACGACGTTCGTGGAACTCGACTCGCCGTACGGCCACGACGCGTTTCTGCTGCCGAACCCGCAGTTGTCGGAGGCCCTCTCGGGATTCCTCTCGAACGTCCTCCGCCGCCTCCGGGAAGGCGGGCAGGGGAGGGCCGGCGCACCATGATCGCTCCCCGCAAACGCCCCGCCAAACTGCGGCTGGACTACGAACTGATGGAGGCCATCATCCCCGACGGCGCCAAGGTCCTCGACCTCGGCTGCGGCGACGGACAGTTGCTCGCCGACCTCATCGAGTTCAAAGGATGCCAGGGCCGCGGCATCGAGATCGACGACAAGGCCGTCCTGGAATGCGTGCAGCGCGGCGTGCCGGTGTACCACGGCGACATGCTCGAGGGGATGGGGTGCTACCGCGACGGCCAGTTCGACGTGGTCATCCTGAGCCAGACGCTCCAGCAGACGATGGACCCGCCCCGGGTCATCCACGAGATGCTGCGCGTGGGCAAACTGGCGATCATCAGTTTTCCGAACTTCGGCCACTGGTGGGTGCGGCTGCAACTGCTGCTGGCCGGACGCATGCCGCACAACCGCCTGCTGTCGTACCACTGGTACAACACGCCGAACGTGCATTTCTGCACGGTGAAGGATTTCCGGGAGTTCTGCGACCGGCAGAAACTGCTGCGCGTGGGGGAGATCTTTCTGTCGGCGGGTTCCCGCCACATCTCGCGGTTCCTGGCCAACTGGCGGGCCGCCATCGCCATCTTCCAGATCCGCCGCGGCGAGCAGCCCGACGGTCCGAATAAGGAAGCCGGCGGCACGCATTGACGGTCCCACGCCCGTGCGCCCTTGACGCCGGTTTCCGCCGAGGCCATAATGCCCCACCGCCGCCGATAGGCGGCTGGTTCCTGCGACCCTTCGGCGTTGCGGCTCTTCTGGGCGGTGGACGTAGCTCAGTTGGATAGAGCATCGGGTTGTGGTCCCGAGGGTCGGGGGTTCGAATCCCATCGCGCACTCCATTTTCAGGCGTCGAAGAAAAAGGGTCCAGGACCCTTTTTCGGTCGTAAGGAAAGTTTCATGGCGAGGCGGAGGGTGAAAGACGGCGGGCGGCGCTTCAAGGCGCTGGCGCGGCATCACGGCACGCCGCTCCTGGCCATCAGCCGGCCGGCCGATCGGCGGGGCAGAATGGTCGGTACGCCTGGAGTCGGCAGGTGCTGAAACTCGGTCAAGCGAAGAAGGAAAAGGCGATGAACGGAAGAGCGATGGTTCTGATGCTGGGCGGTTGTCTCGGGGTGGTTCTCTGGGCGAGCGATGCCTTCGCCGCGGATCCGGCCGCAGAATTGCGGGTTTTCCCCCACGGCTACAGACACCTCGACTTGGGCAAATCCCTTGATCGGACATACGGGGGTTACTGGTGGACATCGGAGGACGGCGCCGTCTGTGAGGAAGGCATTACGATCGAGGGCCGCCCGCTGGTCTGCACCAGCGACACGATGCTCGTCGTTAACGCCGCGACGGCGGAGGCCGCGGATATCCACTTTGTGGACGGCGATATCCGCCGGACGTGGGTGGCCAGCGGGAGCGCCACAGGTCTGCACCTGTTCTCGGAGCTCTGTTCGAAGGATCCGCTGGTCGGGAGATGGGGGAGGTATGTCCCGGTGTACTTGCGATACAAGCCAGGTGTGTTTCTCGAAGATGTCCGCCAGCCCGGCTATACGGAGACTTTCGGCGCCAGGCATTCCGTGGGGGCGCTGGCCTACGACACGCTGCGGGCCAAGGCCTCGACGGTCGAAGTCCGGCAAACCTGGTACGTGGCCTCGAAATGGTCCGTCGTGAATGAGGTAGAGGTCCGCAATCTCACGGGCCAGGCCGACCCTGCGGCCTCGATCGCCGTGGCCATGGATCTCCGCTCCCCCGTGAGCACGGACCGCAACCAGTTAAACTGGTTCGCCGACTTCCACAGCGGGGGAAAGGCAGGCGTGCCGGAGGTCCCCAGGCTCTCCGACGACGAATACCATCGGCTCGTGAAGTTGCTGCAGTTCCAGGTGGAGTACCGGGAGGCCGATTGCTGCATCGTGGCGCAGACGGGCTGCGACGTCCGCGCCGCCAAGCCCACGTACTACTTCGCCTGCCTGATGCTCGGGGCCCCGGTGGCCGGCCATGTGATCGCCGCTGCCGGCGACGCCCGGCAGTCGAAGCTCTTCGCCGCCGGCACGAGCTATCCCCGCCAGTTGTCTGGGCCGCGGGGGGTGATCGGACTGCGGTCGCAGAGTTTTCCGCTCGGGGCCAAGGAGGCGCGGACGCTCAAGTACGCGATCGCATTCGGCAGGACGGCCGACGAAGCCGTGGCCAATGCCCGCCAGGGGCTTGCCGTTGAGGCCGCCGAAGCTGTCCGTAAGACCGACGAGTATTGGACCCGGCGGCTGCCGGCGATCGAGACCGGCAACGCGACCCTCAACCCCATCCTCCGCTACGCGGCGATCACGCAGGATGTGAACTGGGAGCCGGACGGCCGGGTGGCCGGGGACCTCGGCGGTTGGGGGCGGTCCCAGCGCGCCGAAGTCTGCGGCTATAAGAACTACTACGACCAGAGCGACATGGTCGTGCCCATCCTCGACGTGCCGGTCTATGACCCGGAACTGTTCAAGAAAGCCCTGCTGTATGACGTGGATCCACAAACGGGGCGGCTGCGCAAGTGCATCATATGGAGGCAGCAGTATGACAACATGCTCTACTGGCCCAGCGCCGCGTACAAAGTGTGGATGGCCACGCGGGACGACGAGTTCCTCAAGAAGATGTGCCCGGTGCTGGACAACACGCTTCGGTGGCTGCAGGAGAGTCGAACCGAGCCGGACGGCCTGCTCCGGATGCTGACGATGCCGTACGACATATTCACCATCGGACTGGGCGATGACCGCCCGGTGATGACCAAGGCCCAGGCGGTGGCGTGCGACGGGCTGCGGGCCATGGCCCGCATGGCTCGGCACCTGAACAGGGTCGAAGACGCGGCCTTCTATGAGAAGTGGCTGGCGCAGATCAGGAAGGCGACGAACCAGAGGCTGTGGCGGAATGCCTTCTACAGTTTCAGCCTCGACTTCCCCGACCACTTGTGCCTCTCGGGCAATTGTTGCGCAATCACGGCCGGGCTTGCCGACCCGCAGCAGTCGGCGGCCATCTGCCGTCAGATCGAGGCGATGTACACGGGCGGCGGCTTCCCCAACGTCCACCCGCCCCTGCCCGGCTGGGTGGGCTCGGCCCCCTACCAGTATCAGAACGGGGACATGTACGTGGACCAACTCGCGCTCATCGCCCGGGCCGCCAACAAGGCCGGAAACCCGCAATTGCTCAGCCACGTGCTGTTCGAGTTCAAGCGGCTTGTCCAGCGGCACAAATGCTTCCCCGTGACCGGGCATCCATGGAACGCGAACATGCGCATGGGCGTGAACGAGATCCATTCGGCTTCCGGGCTGATCGCGGCGATGCTGTACGGCGCGGCCGGTGTCGAGGAAGGCGAGGACCTGCGTTTCCGCCCGCTGATGGTCCCCGAGGTGGGCGGGCGCGTCGTGATCCGCAACCTGCTGTATCAAGGCACCCGGTTCGACGTCCGGATCGAGGGCCAGGGCAACCACGTGCGGAAGATCACGGTGGACAAGGCGCCCGTCAGCGGGCCGGCCATACCGCCAGCGCACTACGACGGCAAGACGCACCAGGTGGTCATCGAAATGGAGGCGCCGTAGTCCTGTAGCACGCCGAGGCCGGGTCCCAATCGGCGGCTGCGCAACTTGGGGCCGATCTGCCACGACTCGAACGCCGGGAGCACAAAAGCATGAAGGCTGGAGCATGCACGGGCAGATTCTCCACGGTCCTGTGGATGGCGACGCTGGAACAGGACCGCCTCGCGCGGCGCGGGGTCGGCCGTCGAACCGCCGGCTGCCGGAGGCCCTGCGTCGTCGCGTGATGGGCCGGGTGGTCCGGCGGACGGGGACCGATGACCGGCTAACCGTGCAGATCGGCGGGAGGAGAGATTCTTACCGCGCGCGCCACGGCGCGCGAAGGCGGACGTGCGCGGACTCCGGCGAACGCCAGGACGAGTTATCGTCGCGCAAGCATGTGAGCACAAGTCCCGCCGCGGAACGCCGACAACACGGTTTTCGCAGCGATAATGGCGGAGAGAGGGGGATTCGAACCCCCGAGGAGCACAAGGCCCCTGCCGGGTTTCAAGACCGGTCCCTTCAACCGCTCGGGCACCTCTCCTCGCTTCTCCACTCCATCGGCACGGCTGGGAAGTCTTGACGGGGCCGCCCCGGGCCACCATAATAAGCGGCGTTTCGTGCGGTGGACGTAGCTCAGTTGGATAGAGCATCGGGTTGTGGTCCCGAGGGTCGGGGGTTCGAATCCCCTCGTCCACCCCATCTTGAATCCTCAGAAAACGCGGGCAAATCCGCGCTTTTCCCAATAGTTTCGGCCCTTTTCTCGATGTTGCCCGCGGCTCGTTCTGTCCGCCTACCTCTGCCACGGGCGGCCACCGGCACCCCCCTTTCTGCTACCCGACGCGCCAAGGAACGCGCCAAGTCGCCGGTCGAGTTGCCCGGATCAGAGGTTCCCGTGGCCCGCGCCTTTTCGGCCGAGAGGAGGGACGGCGCCGGCTGCGCCGCCGAATCCAGGGGCGCGGCGGCTGAGGGAGCCGCGGTCCTTCCGCCGCCATCCGTTCCGGTCGCCTGCACCTCAACAGCAGCCATCGCCGCGGCCAGGTCCGGCAGCCGCGCGACGGCCGAGGCTTCATCCTCCAGGCATGAGTGCGAATAGACGTTCATCGTCAAGTCGATCCTGCTGTGTCGCGCCAGGGCCTGGGCGGTCCTCGGGTGCACCCCGGCGCGAGAAAGGTTTGTGATGAACGTATGCCGCAAAGAATGAAAGTCCACCACGCGGCCCGCGTCATCCCGCCGGGCGATCCCCGCCGCGTCAAGGTCCCGTCCCAGCAACTTGATTCCCTGGACCCAGGGCCGAATACGGAACGCGGGCGCGCCGGGCATCCTGGGGCCGAGAAACGCCGCCAGGGCGGCGGCCGTATCGGGCCGTAGCGGCAGCACGTCGCCCTGGCGATTCTTCGTGACCCCGGCACCGACGGCCACGCTCGGCCGTTCCCCCTCGAGGTCGAACGATGCACGGGTCAGACTCGCCAGTTCCTTGAACCGCAGGCCGGTCTCCGCCGCAACGCGGTAGAGCCAGGCTCGCTCGCGGCCCGTCACGCCGAACCGCGGCGGGCCGGCCCCAGCCGCCTTCAGCAGCGCCGCCAGTTCCGGCACCGTCAACGCCCGCCGCTCGTGCTCGGCCGGGCCGCGGAACCCCTCCAGGTAAGCCACGGGCGAAAGCGTGGCCCGGCCCTCGCGGATCATCCATCGGCAGAACTGCTTCACGGCCGCGAGGATGTGATTCGCCGTCGCCGTCGAAATCCGTTCGCGGTTCACCTTGCGCGGGTCCGAGTCGGCTTCGTACTTCGGCAGCCGCCGCCGGCCGACCAGATACTCGCGCACCTTCTCCGGGTCCAGGTCCGACCAGTGCAGGGCGCCGGTGGCCTCGATCACCGCCTTGACGCGGACCGCCAACGTTTGGGTATACCCGGCCGTATCCCCGCGGGCTTCCAGGGCGGCCTTGAAATCGCTGATGTGGTCTTCAAGGGTCTTGCCGGCGTGCTCGGACCGGGCCGCCAGTAGGCCCAGGCCGCCGATCTTCCTGCGCAGGGCTTGGGGCAGCATGTCGGCCCACGCCAGCAGCGCAGCATCCGGCGCCTTGCCGCTGGCGACGTACTCCGCCAAACACTCGAGGCGCTGGCCGAAGTGCTTGCTGGCTTTCTCGGACCGGAACGCTGCCAGCCGGTGGAGCCGGCCGCGATGGTCCTTGAATTCGATGGTGTGCCGCGGCGAAACCCGCGTGCGACCCCGCTTGTCCTTCCACGTCGCCTGAAAGAGTCTCATGTTTCACCCGCCTTTTCGCGGCCGGCCAGGGCCGCAAGGTCCGGGAACTTATCTTAGACGGTCCATGTACCCGGCGTTCTTCGGGCGGTCAAGGGAAATCCGCCACCGCCCGCCGCGCCTGCTTCCCAGTCCGCGTCCGTCGGCGCCCCGGCCGCAAGCCAGGCCTCCAGCACCGAGATCGGCCACACGGAACGGCCGCCGATCTTGACGCCCCTGGGTATCCGGCCGGCCGCCAGGCCCCGGCGAAAACTCCGCTCGCTCAGGCCGATGGCCGCGGCCGCCTCCGCAGCGTTCAACGCAAGGCGAATTTGTCCGGCATCCGGCATGTTGCATTCTCGCCTAATAGACTAATCAGCATGGTAGCATATCGCCCCGGCGATGCCCCTCATTCACGTCGCCGCGCGGTCAATAAACTCTACCGTATTCGCCGACTGCTCGGCATGCCCTCGGCCGCGCGAGGTCCGAAAGTAGTACCTATGACCGCCGCCGCGCCCCCCCCGCCCCGGCGCCCCAGGGGCGCCCGGGCGGCCTCAAAAAAGCCGCGACGCCTGACTGGCGGAAAGGTACACCAGCGCCCCGAGGGGAGCAAGGACCTCAGGGCCGGCGCCGCGGCGCCAAGTAGCCCTAC
>Ga0315281_10008967_pt1 | contig 13931 bp, 13 predicted proteins | sample YL17G07_0_MG_FD_204540 | JGI IMG/M metagenome (GOLD analysis project Ga0315281, IMG submission 204540) | Sediment microbial communities from Yellowstone Lake, YNP, Wyoming, USA - YL17G07_0 | ecosystem: Environmental > Aquatic > Freshwater > Lake > Sediment | place: USA: Wyoming | collected...
CGGCACACACCGCAACCTCGCCGTAGTGAAGGCGCAGGTGGATTTTATCAATACCAAGGTCCCCAACGCGGAGATCGTGGTCCATCCCTATCCGGGTGAGGCCGGCGCGATTGGCGCTGCACTGTGCGCCCTGGAATCGTCGCGACGCGATCAACCGGCGCGCTTCAGAGGTTTTGATGCCATCGAGGCGCTTACCTATAAAAGTATCACCAACGAACACACAACATGCCACTGGTGTCCCGTCAACTGCCGGCGCACCTTTATCGATGTGGTGTTGCCGGACGCCAGGGGCCGGCCCTGGAGCAAGGTACCTCTTGCCGCCGGCCATGAGCGCGTTATCAGCGGCAACTCCTGTCCCAAGGGCCTGCTGGAAGATGTAAACGAGATGCGCGTGGTAAAAACCCAACTTGAGGAGGTCAAACGTGTTTATCCCAATATTGCAGAAACACTTCGTAAAGACGCCTTCCGTCCACACCGCGGCGCGGGCCAAATTACGGATCGGGATCCCGAAGGTGCTAAACATCTGGTCGACGCACCAGTTCTGGCTGGGGATGCTTGTAGCACTGGGAATTGATCCCAGGAAGATTTCGTTTTCCTCGGACACGTCCGAGGAACAGATGCGCCAATACGGCAAGGGACGGGGCACGGTGGACTGTTGCTATCCCGTCAAATGCATCTCCGGGCATTACGGTGAGTTGTTGCAGCGGGACAAGCACAGGAAAATCGACATCCTGTTTTCCCCCATGATCTTTTCCCTGCCCTCATTCCTGAACGGTCATGTATTGAATACCTTGTCCTGCCCGCGCGTCATGGCGGGGCCGGAAAATATCAAGGCCGGTTTTCTCAAGGAGAAGGACGCGTTTGCCGAACACGGCGTCCGTTACGTGGCGCCTCTGGTCTCACTGGGAGAACCACTGCTTGTTCCCAAGCAGCTCTATGAGGGATTGAAGGACATCATCCCCGGTCTCACACTGGAGGAAACGAGGGACGCCGTGCAGGAAGGCTTCGGTGCGTTCGAGGCCATCAATACCAACCTGCGCCGCCAGAGTCGCGAGGTACTCGAACGGTGCGCGCGTGAGGACAAACCGTGCTTGATGGTGCTGGCGCGCCCCTATCACATGGACCCGGGCATCGGTCACGAGATAGAAGTCGATCTGCAGGCCTACGGTTATCCCATCCTCTGGGGCCAGTATTTTCCGACCGATCCGGAACTTCTCTACTGGATCTTCGGGCCCGACATCAGGGAAGGTTACATCAAATCACCGTTCGATATCTCCGATGTCTGGCCGTCGTCTTACAGTTCCAATACCAATGAAATCCTATGGGCTGCGAAGGTCGCGACACGCGTGCCGTGGATTGCCTGCGTCATCCGGCTCGCGAGCTATGAATGCGGCATGGACCAGCCAACCTACACGCCCGTACAACAAATCATCGAGCGTTCCGGCACCCTGTTCTTCTCGTTCCAGGAACTCGATTCCACCAAGCCCGCAGGTTCCGTGAAGATCCGCGTCGAGACCATCGCGCATTATTTGCAAAAGCACTCACAGGACATCATCAACAAGAAAAAAGCAGCGAGTCCCCCTGGATGTCCACTCATGAAGGAAACTGCAACACAGGCTGCGTAATTCTATACAGGAGAATAGGCCATTCTGTTCTAAATGAAAATCCGGTGACAACGGTAATTGATTTTCAGGTTCGGACATATCTCCGGATGATCCCTGTTGTTGCTTACTCCATTTTCCTTAACCTGACGTGATTTCCTCCCCTGAATGAATAATCAAACGAATGAGTCAGTTGTTCAGGCAGATTGTGAGTAAGCCATGAATTTGTAATTCGGGGTCAGCGCCAGAGTAATCCCTGGTACTGTGCTTGTCAGGAAAATTTCACACAGTATGTTTCCAATCTGTATCCAATCTGTATGCATCCATGGCCTATAAGGTAATGAAGACATGGGGCTCTATTGCATCGCAATAGCGATGGCCCATGTTCGGGAACACAGTTTCTTGACCGAAGCGTCAAATTTTCTGAACGGGAGGAGCTATGGGCTACGATGATTTTTTCGAGACGTTGGATGAGTTATTAAACACGATCAACGGCGCAGTAGAGGACATGGTGGAAATGGACACCTCCGATACAGCCGGTCCCTACTTCAGCTACATGTTCGACAAGGATGATGGTGTTTTTGACGACACTGACGTGATGCCGGACGACATGGTCAGAGAGGATATGGAAACTGTAGCATTCACTCTGTCTCCAATGCACTGACCGTTAACCAGTAAAGAGACAGGGCAATTTAAATGATTAAATGAATTGCCCTCGTTTTGACCTGGTTTAAATCAGGCTGGAATGAATAAATTAAAGTATATGCAGAGTTACGTACGATTACTTGCCATATGCAGTGTCGTCATTGCAATGACAGCCTGTGCTCCAGCGCCGCCATCCAGTGTAGTGCGGCCGGGCTTACGTGAACTCGGGCGGATTGGGATCACATCTCCCACTGTTCAACCTGATACCGAAATCGCCGGACTCCCGCCCAGAGGCACTGCTGAAGGAGCGCTTGTCGGGACTGCCGCCGGCTCGTTCGTCGGCGCCTTTGAATGCCTTATCTATCTCTATCCCCTGCTGCCGGCCTACCCGATATGCATGGCGGTTTTTGCAGCGGCCGGCACCGGAGGTGGTGTTGCATTAGCAGAGCCCCAGGAAATCGTTGATACAGCGCAAGAGAAATTCACGCGCATACTGACAGAACGAGATTGGCAGGCGGTATTGCGCCAAAGAATTGTGAAACTGGCTGCTGAAGAATACCTGGTCAATGTGGCCAATCTTGGCGCTCCGCTTTTACCGGCAGACGGCATTCATCCTCCCGGCACGGAGCAAAAACCCGGACAAGTACATCCGGTCGAAACCGTACACGCAACGGACGTGGTGCCTTCCGCGTTATCCGTAGAAGCCGATACGTTGATGGAGGTCGCACTGGTCAAACTTTCGACCTGGTTCAGCGGGGATCACAAATTCGGCTTCGTGCTGACCGGCCAGGCACAGCTTATACGAAGTCCGGATCTCGTTGTTCTCACATCGTCCACACATTATTACGTGAGCCCATCATTGCCACTCACGGAATGGAACGAGCGTGACGGTGCCCTGATTGGAGACAGCGTAATGGCCGGTGTTGACTACCTTGCACAGGAAATGGTGCGCGAGCACCTGCATACGCCGTGAAGATGCTGTGTCATTGATACCAATGACAGTAACCAAACTAGAACCTATCTCAAAATTATGCGAGCGCAGCCGAGACAAGGCAAAAATGGGCGAGAAAGCGGAGTTTACACGCCAGTAAATGAGCATTTTGAGCCTATTTTTAACGCCGTATCGGCAAGCGCAGCAATTTTGAGATAGGTTCTACAAATATATCGAGATGAGGATTGCATACATGCGGTATAAAAATCAGTTTAGCAAACAGTTCTTGAGCTGGATTTGTATAGCAGTTTTTCTTTCGGCACAACAAGGTTGTGCCTCATTTTCACTGGGCCGCCTGTTTAGCGACAAAAAACCGCCTGCACTGGGGCAAGTCGGCATTGCATCCCCTGCAACTGCCCCCAACGTCAGGGCATCCGGCCTGTCCAAACAGTGTGGTATGCCACGCAACGAGTCACTGGCTGGTACAGTGGCCGGAAGTGCGGGCGGCGTTGGTGTCGGATTCGCCGTATGTACACCTTCAATCATTATCCCATGGGCATATGCCGCATGTATCGTTACTCTGGGCGTTACCGGTCTCCTGGTTGGTACACTTGTAGGCCGCGAGGTTGCCAATGTAAAAGACTCTAATACCTTCGCCGCTATTTTGCCGGCCGGTATCGACATGCAAGAGGCATTGCGAACCACAGTAATAGCTGTCATGAAAAATTCCATGGATAAACCGGTGATCGATCTCGGCATGCAGAACAATGCCACCGGAGCGGATAAAAACAACGTGGACTCACCGGGCCTGGTTCAAACAAGTCAGAAAACGGTTTATGCAGACTACCGGAAGTACACAGCGCAGGGCATCGATACTGTGCTTGAGACAAGTGTACTCAACGTCGGACTTCAGGCTGCCGGATCAGGACAGTACCGGCTGGTTTTACAATGCAATTCACGCCTGATAAATACCAGGGACGGCAGTGAAGTCATGAGCAAGACGCATTATTACAGCGGACCTGAATTCCAGCAGGAAAGTGAGACGGCGCAGGGAATTGGTATCAAGCTACAGGTACTCAATGCCGGCATAGACTCAATCGCCCGTGAGATCGAACGTACATATTTCCCACAGGGGAATAATTAAGGGGGCAGAGTTTATCCAGGATTAATTCTTTTCCTGATCGACGAGCTTGTTCGCCTTGATCCAGGGCATCATGGAGCGGAGTTTTTCGCCGACCACTTCGATCTGATGTTCACGACTCCGGCGGCGCATGGCCTTCATCACCGGCGCGCCGGCCTGGTTCTCGAGGATGAATTCGCGGGCGAACTGTCCGGTCTGGATCTCGTTCAGGATCACCTTCATGGCCTTTTTCGATTCTTCCGTGACGATGCGCGGGCCGCGTGTGAAGTCACCATACTCTGCGGTATTGGAAATGGAGTAACGCATGTTGGCGATGCCGCCTTCGTAGATGAGATCGACGATCAACTTAGTCTCGTGCAGGCATTCAAAGTAGGCCATCTCCGGCGCATAACCGGCCTCGACCAGCGTTTCAAAACCGGCCTGGATCAAGGCAGTGATGCCGCCGCACAACACGGTCTGTTCGCCGAACAGATCGGTCTCGGTCTCTTCCTTGAAATTGGTTTCGATGATGCCGGCGCGACCGCCGCCGTTGGCGGAGGCATAGGACAATGCCAGTTCCTTCGCGGTACCGGAAGAATCCTGGAACACCGCGATCAATGACGGCACACCGCCGCCCTGCTTGTACGTGGAGCGCACCAGGTGACCGGGGCCTTTCGGCGCGATCATGATCACATCGAGGTCCGGGCGCGGGACGATCTGCTGGAAATGGATATTGAAACCGTGCGCAAAGGCCATGGTCGCGCCTTTTTTGATATTGGGCTCGATCTTGTTCTGGTACAGCGCGGCCTGATGTTCGTCCGGCGCCAGTACCATGACCACGTCCGCCCACTTGACGGCCTCGGCCACGGATTTCACTTTAATACCCGCTTTTTCCGCCTTGATTGCGGATGCGGATCCCGATCGCAGGCCGACACAGACCTTGACTCCGGAGTCCTGCAGGTTATTGGCATGGGCATGCCCCTGGGAACCATAGCCGATGATGGCCACCTTCTTGCTCTTAATCAGTGATAGATCCGCGTCTTTGTCGTAGTAGATGTTCATTGTGTGTCTCTTTAAGTGTTTAAATAATTATCTCGTATCTCGTATCTCGTATCTCGTATCTCGTATCTCGTATCTCGTATCTCGTATCTCGTATCTCGTATCTCGTTAATCAGCAACAAGTTGATCACATCTTCTGTCTTGTCAAATTATTTCCTCGCTGCACGCTCCGCGAGATACCAGATACGAGATACTATTATATTGCCTTCTCCCCCCTCGATATGCCGGACACACCGGATCGCACGACCTCAAGAATAAGTTTCCTGTCCAGCATGCCGATGAAGGCATCAAGCTTCTCGCCGTCGCCCGTCATTTCGATGGTATAGGTCGTCTCAGATACATCGATGATCCGGCCACGGAAGATGTCGACCAGGCGCTTGATCTCTTCGCGCATAGCGTCTTTCGTCTCCACCTTGATCAGCAATAACTCGCGTTCGATATGACGGCTCTCGCTGAGATCGATGACCTTGATCACGTCTATCAGCTTGTTCAGGTGCTTGGTGATCTGTTCGACGATCTCATCGGAGCCCGTCGTCACCAGCGTCATACGCGAAATCGTCGCGTCTTCCGTGGGCGCAACGGTCAGCGATTCAATGTTGAACCCACGCGCGGAAAAAAGTCCCGAAACCCGCGACAGGGCGCCGGCTTCATTTTCAAGAAGCAGTGAGAGGATATGGCGCATGGCTCAGGCGAGTTCCCGGCCCGGGGCAAGGTGCATTTCGTGCTGGCCCTTGCCGGAGGCGATCATGGGATAGACATTCTCGGTTTGATCAGTAATGAAATCCATCAGCACCAGTTTGTCGCTCGCGAGCGCCTCTTTCAGCGCGCCTTCCACGTCCGCGGTCTTGTCAATGTACATGCCCGTATGACCGAAACTCTCGGCGAGCTTCACGAAGTCCGGCAACGCCTCCATGTAGGAATGCGAATAGCGGCCGGCGTAGAAGAACTCCTGCCACTGCCGCACCATGCCCATGTAGCGGTTGTTGAGGTTGATGATCTTGACCGGCAGATCGTATTGCAGGCAGGTGGACAGCTCCTGTATGCACATGACGAGGCTCGCCTCGCCCGTGACGCAGGCCACAGTAGATTCCGGGAACGCCAGTTTCACACCCATGGCGGCGGGCAGACCAAAACCCATCGTGCCGAGACCGCCGGAGTTGATCCAGCGCCGCGGCTTGTCGAATTTGTAAAACTGCGCGGCCCACATCTGGTGCTGACCGACGTCGGACGTGACGTAGGCGTCTCCCTGCGTGAGCTCATAAAGTTTTTCAATCACATACTGCGGCTTGATGACCTTGCTCTTACGATCGAATTTGAGGCAGTCGATCTTTTGCCATTCATGGATCTGGTTCCACCACTCCTTCAGGGCCTCCGCGTCGGGTTTCGCCTTGTGTTCCTTGATCTGTGCAGTGAGGTCCTTCAGCACGTGCTTCACATCGCCGACGATAGGAATGTCCACCGGCACGTTCTTGGCGATCGAAGAGGGATCGATATCGATCTGCACGATCTTGGCATAAGGACAGAATTTTTCGAGGTCGCCGGTCACGCGATCGTCGAAACGCGCGCCGATGGCGATCAGCACGTCGCAGTGGTGCATGGCCATGTTGGCCTCATAGGTGCCGTGCATGCCGAGCATGCCGATGAACTGCTTGTCCGTCCCCGGATAGGCGCCGAGACCCATTAACGTATTCGTGATCGGATAACCGAGATAACGTGTGAACTCCACGAGTTCATTGCTGGCCTCGGACAACACGACGCCGCCGCCGGAGTAGATCATGGGTTTTCTGGCCGAAAGGATCAGTCCCGCCGCGCGCTTGATCTGGCCGGGATGACCCTTGATCACCGGACGATAGGAACGCAGTTCCACGGTCTTCGGATATTCATACTCGCAACTGTCCGCCGTGACGTCCTTGGGGATGTCCACGACCACGGGACCGGGCCGGCCGGTGGTGGCGATATAAAAGGCCTTCTTGATGGTCGACGCCAGGTCACGCACGTCCTTGACCAGGAAATTATGCTTCACGCAGGGACGGGTGATGCCGATGGCGTCCACTTCCTGAAAGGCGTCATTGCCGATCATGCTGGTGGGCACCTGGCCGGTGAACACCACGAGCGGAATGGAATCCATGTAAGCGGTGGCAATGCCGGTGATGGTATTGGTGGCGCCGGGGCCGGAGGTCACCAGCACCACGCCGGGCTTGCCGGTGGCGCGCGCATAACCGTCCGCGGCATGGGTCGCCCCCTGCTCATGGCGTACCAGGATATGCTTGAGGACATCCTGCTTATAAAGCGCATCATAGATATGCAGCACTGCGCCGCCGGGATAGCCAAACAGGTGTTGGACCCCTTCATCTATCAGCGCGCGGACGAAGATCTCCGCCCCGCGCAGTGTTTCTTTGGATTTGCCCACAATCGTCCCCGCCCCGTAGGTAGTAACTAACTGAATATCTTAATGGAAACAGTGTGAAATTACTGGCAATTGTACTACAGGTCAAGCCGTGGCCTGTAATTGAGCGGATGTTTTTATGTAACCGGCAAAATACCCCATGAAATTCCGTATCTACAGAGAATTGCGTTAACATACCTATGGTACCTCTGAATTAGTGTCTTTACCGTCATGCCGTCGAAAGACGGCATCCAGTAAACAATTGTTTTGACTGGATTCCGGCCTTCGCCGGAATGACGAGTTGCCAAAAAACGATATTTGTTCAGAGTTTTTCTAAGGCCCGTTTATTATAAGAACTGAAAACCCTATGCGCTTGTCTCAATACCTGCTCGCCACGTTGCGCGAAGCCCCGGCCGACGCCGAGGTCGTAAGCCACCGCCTGATGCTGCGCGCCGGCATGGTCCGCCAACTGGCGGCGGGCATCTATAACTGGCTGCCGCTGGGTTTGAGGGTATTGCGGAAGGTGGAGGCCATCGTCCGCGAGGAGATGAACCGCGCCGGCGCCCAGGAGGTACTGATGCCGGCCATCCAGCCTGCGGAACTGTGGCGGGAATCCGGGCGCTGGGAGAAATACGGGCCGGAACTCCTGCGCATCAAGGACCGCCATGATCGCGAATTCTGCTTCGGCCCCACCCACGAGGAGATTATCACGGACCTCGTACGCCGCGAGATCCGGAGCTACAAGCAATTGCCCGCCAATTTCTACCAGATCCAGACCAAGTTCCGCGACGAGATCCGGCCGCGCTTCGGCATCATGCGCGCGCGTGAATTCCTGATGAAGGACGCCTATTCGTTCCACATGAGCGAGGAGTGCCTGCAAAAGACCTACGATCAGATGTATCTCACCTATTCGCGGATATTCGACCGGCTCGGATTGAAATACCGCGCCGTGCTGGCCGACACCGGGAACATCGGCGGCAGCGGCTCGCATGAGTTTCATGTGCTCGCCGATTCCGGCGAAGACCGCATCGTTTACACCGACAATGGGAAATACGCCGCCAACATCGAACTCGCCGCAGCACCCCTGCCCCCCGCGCGCAAGCCGCCCGCGGCGAAGATGCGGACCGTGGATACTCCCGCACAACACAGCATCGAAGAGGTCAGTAAATTTCTCGGTGTTTCTCCCGCACAATGTCTGAAGACACTCGTGGTCAAGGGCGAAAACGACACCCTGGTGGCGCTGGTGCTGCGTGGCGATCACGAACTTAATCGCATCAAGGCGGAAAAATTACCCGAGGTGGCGAAGCCGCTGGAGTTCGCCAAAACGGAGACGATCCGTGCCAGGCTTGGTTGCGGGGTCGGATCGCTCGGCCCGGTGAAAATCGGCATCACCGTCATTGTCGATCACAGCGCGCTGGCCGTGGCCGATTTTGTCTGTGGCGCCAACACGGACGGCAAGCACCTGACCGGCGTCAACTGGGAACGCGACCTCCCCGCCCACCCCGCCACCGACATACGCAATGTCATTGCCGGCGAGCCGGCGCCGAACGGTGAAGGACCTCTCCGGATCGCGCAGGGGATCGAGGTGGGACACATTTTCCAACTGGGTACGAAATACAGCAGCGCCATGAAGACCGTATGCCTCGATGAAAACGGCAGTGCCCGCACATTAATAATGGGATGCTACGGCATTGGTGTCTCGCGGATTGTGGCTGCGGCGATCGAACAGAACCATGATGACCGGGGCATCATCTGGCCCGATGCCATCGCCCCCTTTACGGTGTCACTGGTGCCGATCAACATGCATAAATCAAAACGTCTGCAGGACGCCGCGTTCAAACTCTACGATGAACTGCTTGCGGCCGGGATCGAAACGATCATCGATGATCGCAAGGAACGCCCCGGCGTGATGTTCGCCGACGCGGAACTCATCGGCATCCCCCACCGCCTGACCTTGAGCGACAGCAGCCTCGATGCCGGCACGGTGGAATACAAATTCCGGCGTGATGCCGACAAGCAGGTCATCCCGTTGGCCGAGGCGATCAGCTATATCCGTTCGCGGTTAACGAAATAAATCTCCTGAATTCTGTATCCTGAATCCAGGAACCTGTATAAAAACCACGCTCTTTCCCCCTCCGTGAACCAGTGATAAGCTGTAATTATGAAACAGAATCTTGTCGCAGAAATTCTTGAACTACCCCTCAACGAGCGCGTTAAACTCGTTGAGGCCATCTGGGACAGCATATCCTCAGCACCAGAGGCGCTGCCGCTGACCCAGTGGCAACGGGAAGAACTGGATCAGAGGCTCGCAGAATATGAAGCTGATCCTGATTCAGGCTCAACGCTGGAAGAGGTATTTGCCCGCATCCGGCGCAGATAAACGACACAGATAATTATGCCAGGGACGGTAATTCTTAGCTCAAGGACAGAGCGTGACATTCAATCCGCATATACGTAAGTATGAGTCTCAGCAACCCGGTTTGGGAGAAGAGTTTCTAGGCCGCCTGCGTGAAAAACTTGAGGCGATCAGGAGACAGCCCGAATCGTCACAAATTATCCACAAAAACATACGCCGTGCAGTCCTTTCGAGATTCCCGTACGTTATTTTCTATATTTCTGAACCATCCCACATAATCGTACTTGCGATCTTGCATATGTCGCGGAATCCTGCAATCTGGCCCCGAAGTTAATCGCTTGCGCCAATACAGTAAGTAAAAATATGTCATTCCGATGAGCATATGTGACGAGGAATCCTTATCTTTCAAGCCGCCTTATGCTGACTCACCTTCACCTGGAAAGATAAATCCCCCGCCTCCTGCAAGATTTTAACAATCGTAAAAATATTTTCCGCAGTGGGATTGCCCTTCGGGCCCAGCATGCGGTGAATACTTTTACTGTCTTTACCGATTTCTTTCGCCAATGCTTCAAACCCAATCGTCGAATTAATATAGTCGCGCAAAATTGCCTTACCGGTACCGAGATCGCCACGAAGCAATGTCCCGACCGCCTCCGCCAGCAAGGCGCGTCGAAACCGCGCGTCCTTTTGGACCCGCGCAGCAACTGTTTCCTTAAAATCACGAGTCAGTACCATGAGCAGTATTACCAATACATTATTACTTTATGGTAACTTATGTGTTACTTATGTCAAGGCCAACTTCTCGCTAGTCTGGAAATGACATATGTGCCACTACCTACCCTGCCAAAGCACAGCAATTCTAAAACAGGTTCTATAATAGTAAGGGGGCTCTGAACAAGTATCCTTACCGTCATGCCGGTGAAAACCGGCATCCAGTAAACAATTATTTCAACTGGATTCCGGCTTTCGCCGGAATGACGAATTGTCAAAAAATGATACTTGTTCAGAACTTCCCTAATGTATACATAACCTGTTGTCCCCCGGGGGGATACATTACTATGTTGGAAATGACCGGCTGATATGGACCGTTTCCTTTCCGCACACGCGCAAGACCCTAACTGGCGAGTGGTCGTGGCGCAATGTCTTGCCCGCATGGCACCGATCCCCTCAGGGTACAATCTGGGTTTTGTCTATAGTTCGGACCTGTTCGCGCATGTATTTGCGGATATCATCCAGCAACTGAAGAAGGACACCGGCATTGCCCAATGGGTGGGCAGCACAGGCGTGGGGATTTGCGCCACGGGCCGTGAATATCACGGCGAACCGGCCATTACCTTGCTGCTGTGTCAACTGCCGCCCACATCTTTCACTATCTTCTCTACAGACGAAAACGACCCGAAGGACTGTGTCCGGCGCTGCCGGAAGGATTTGCAGGAGCGTCCCACACCGTTTGCCATCGTGCACGGCAATCCCACCCGGGAAACTGTGCCGGAACTGATCGTGGATCTGAGCAGACTGATGGGGGCCGGCTTCCTCGTCGGTGGGCTCGCCAGTTCCCGTGGAAAACATACCCTGATTGCCAATGTGCCGACGCATGATGCCTTGTCCGGTGTCATGTTCAACGACGAGGTCGCCATCAGCACCCGCCTGACCCAGGGTTGTTCGCCGATCGGTGAACGGCATGTCATCACCAGTTGCGAGGATAACCTGATCATCACGCTCGACGATCGCCCCGCCCTGGAGGTGCTGAAACAGGAAGCCGGCGAGTTGTTGATGAATGATCCGCAACGCATGGCGAACTATATCTTCGCCGGGCTGCCGATACGCGGATCGGATACCGGCGATTACCTCGTCCGCCACTTGGTGGGCATTGATCCCAATATGGGCATCATTGCCATCGCCGAGCGGGTCTCACCCGGTTTCGGCCTGATCTTCTGCCGCCGTGACCCGCAGACCGCTTATGTTGATCTCTTGCGCATGTTGCATGCCATCAAGCCCGGGAAACCACCGCGGGGTGCGTTGTATTTTTCCTGCACCGGCCGCGGACAAAGCCAGTTCGGCCCCGATTCACGCGAGCTCAAGACCATCATGGAAGTGCTCGGGGATGTGCCACTGGCCGGGTTTTTCTGCAGCGGCGAGATCTCCAACAATCGCCTGTATGGCTACACCGGAGTGCTGACGCTGTTTCTTTGAGGCATGACTTTAGAAACACCTCTCCATCTGGCGACGGACAAAAACCCCCCTTTGAAGGGCAATTATATACTTGACAAAGGTTAATAATGAAAGTCACTATAGCCCAGACAGGGCAGCATACACAAGGGATTGAAGTTACAGAGGAAATGATCCTTGCTGTTAAGCAGGTATGTAACGATTATGGATTTTTTAATGGCGGGTATCCTAACGAGGAAACTATTGCTCATCTGGTGCGGGCCGTTTTAGATACGGCAAAGGCACATCCTTAGCGAATTGGAACAATTCATTGGCAAGGCTTGAAAATGAATCAGCCATATCAATCAGCTGTTCTTTCTTATAACCTGGCATTTTATTTCCCCATCTATGGAACGCAGCTATATTTATCCTAGACGGCGCGAGAGACTTATCATTCCTTATCGTAAAGTGGACAAGATGATTTCTTTTTTCATTTTTCTTCCTGCATCGATCAGTAAGTTTTTCCCATTTAGAAAGATATTCAGGGAGTTCTCTAAGAGCCTCTTTCCCGGCCAGCTCAGTCATTGATAACTTTCCAGAAAAAGCCTGTATTCCATGAAACGCGGCTGAAGGAACCTTATAATCTGCAAGCTGCATAAATCGCCAGAAATTGAAAAACAAGGCTAATTCTACAAGTTGCCATCGGCTTAACGCATAACCCATAAGCTGATATAATTCTTTATCTTTTTTGGGAATAGACTTACTCATAAAAGTTACCTATGCCGCAAGATCGCAAAAATAAACCAGAGAAAGACAAAGAATTTAACGACGTATTAAAGCGTATGCTGAATACTCCGCCTACACCGCATAATATAAAGAAAAAGAAACCCGCCAAATAGGCGGGCTTCAGTTTTACTTATTTACTTCCGTTTGTCGCGTCCAGTATCACCGTAGCCGGATTTTGGAACCCTTTCGACTTGGGTGGTATTTGGGCGGCGGCGGGCTTCATCTACAGGAATGAATTGTCCTGTTTTTGAGTCCCTACCTTCTAGGAAGGTTTTACTATCTGATTTGCTAGCCATAGTTTTCACCTCATGGATAACGTGATTGAACTTCAAAACTACTTACCCAAACATGATGCACGTAAGGTATGGAGTTGTATCTACTGCGGGTACTCTGACTTCTGGCTGTATGCCGATGGGTCTGTAGAGTGTGCCGAATGTAAGAACATATCCAGCGAAATGCACTGTTTTGTCGATCCTAATCAATGACTTATCCAAGATCAAGCACAATACTACCCATGGTATTGTGCTGTGCACAAAAACACCATATAAAGACTATTGATCTTTACCATCAATCCAGCGTTGATATTGAATAGCCTTGAGCGCCTTAATAGCCCGCTCATAGGCTTTCCGAGACAGGTACTTCTTATTGCGGGTAATGCCTTTGATAGGTAATACGCTTGCCTACTATGCCTTTCAGGGCTTCATTAGTGCGCTGCATATCGTCATAGCCTAGCTTCTCACGGAAGTTGTAACGGAAGTCATACTCACAGAGATACCGTTTAAGATGCTGCGGGCTGCAATGTTGATATACACCATTTAAGCCACGCTTGAAGATTGAGAAATAACCTTCAATGGTGTTGGTGTGCACATTGCCCCGCACATATTCACCAATGCCATGAT
>Ga0315281_10008968_pt1 | contig 13930 bp, 13 predicted proteins | sample YL17G07_0_MG_FD_204540 | JGI IMG/M metagenome (GOLD analysis project Ga0315281, IMG submission 204540) | Sediment microbial communities from Yellowstone Lake, YNP, Wyoming, USA - YL17G07_0 | ecosystem: Environmental > Aquatic > Freshwater > Lake > Sediment | place: USA: Wyoming | collected...
CTACCTCTGCAAGATGGAGATAGTTTTCCAGCATTTCATAGCTCTTGTGCCCGGTGATGAGCTTGAGCTTTGCCATGCTACCACCGTTCAACAGGTAGTACGTGCAAAAAGCATGGCGGTTCGTGTGCGGTGTTATCTTCGGCAGGTTGTGCTTCGCCCGCAGCTTCCGAAAAGCGTGAGCAAAAGCAGTAGGGCGACATTGGCCACCAGACCTGTTCACAAAGACGTACGGCGACTTAGCAAACTTCGCCCTAAATCTCAACCAGCCTTTCAGAGTACGTGCCATGTCTGCCGTTAGCGGAGCGTTTCGTGTCCCTGTCTTCCCTTCTTCTGGCACCACTAACCGCTTCTCCTCTAGTTTGAGGTGGTCAACCGTGAGGTACGAAAGCTCACCAATTCGCAGACCGCAGCCCAACATCAGGGAGAAAGCCACGAAGTTTCTGTAGCCAACCCGCGTTTTGGTGTCGAAAGCGTTGCGGAACGTCGTCAGTTCCTTCATCGTGGGGATGTAAGTGCGCCCCGGAGTCTTACCAATGGTGGGCAGAGAGCTTCGGAACGACTTCATGCCTTCCGCCTGACAGTCTTCGTCCTTTTCAAGCCAGAAGAACAGCGCCCGAAGTGTCCGCAGGATTTGCAGCTTTGTGGCCGCGCTCCACGGGTTGCCCATGCGCCCTTTTCGGGCGTCCATCCAGTCAAGAAAAGAGACCATGTGGGCCTTGCTCATCTGCGTGTAATTGACAACCCCCTGCTCTTGCATGAACCCGGCGAAGTGCTCCAAGCCATACTCGTACGCCCGCAAGGTTTGCGGACGAGCGGGCCTCTTTGCGCCCCCGACCCCGCGCTTCCTGCTGTGCAGGAAAAGCCGAACTACCTCTTCGAGCAGCATAAACACCTCGTAGGACAGTTAACTTAGGCGTTTTCGCCCTAAACCGTTGTACGCCTTGTGTTTGTTGTACGCCACAGCCCTGTAATTGTGTGTACGCCGTAACGTGCTCATTTTACGGCCAACTACAAAGAGGCCAGTAAGATACGCGAACAATTGCAGTGTATCACAACTGCTCTTGGCGTGTCAATAACGGCTGTTTTATCCAGAGTCAGCTGTCCTACCTTTGAACGAGGGGGCAGTAGCAAATGCCCTGACTTCAATGGTTTGGGTGAAAACCACCAACTTTTGAGAGTTGGTGGTACGTTTACCCGGTCTTTTTCTTCCGGTTGGTCTTCACCCACGTCTCCATGATGCCGATGATTTGCTCCCTCTGGTCTTTGTCCAGTTGGGGAACCATCTTCTCAAACGGCTCCATTGTGATGCTCCTACCGCGCACCTTCAAAGAAGCCTCCCCGTACTTCATGCGGATGCGGTCTTCGACCACAATCTTCTCCATCTCATCGTACTTTAGACCGAGAGCTTCCGCAAGCACGCGCAGCATATACTTCGAAGGCAGAGCAAGGCCACGAGACAGCTTGCGGACGTATTCATACGTCGAGCCAGTCTTCGCGGCCAAGTCGTTGAGTGACATTTCCAGTTCCGGGAGGCGCTCGTTGATACGCTGCGCCAGTAGTGTTTCTGTGCTAGGGTGACTCGTGGTAGCAATAGCCATAGTGTCTCGTCTCCTTGTCCGGTTCCCATGAACCGAGGTATGGGGACACTATACCCACAAAAGAATACGGGTGTCAACACAATTCTTTAAGGGGGGTCACAAACACAAAAACCCGGAAGGTCAGGGCGACCCTCCGGGTTTAAGCTAGGTAAAGGCTACTTGCCTGTGGAGCCGAAGCCGTTCTCGCCTCGCGCTAGCTCTGTCAACTCCTCCACCACCTTGACTTCGCCGGTTAGAACTTGGATGGGAACCATCTGGGCAATTTTGTCACCCGACTGAATACACACGGGGTCTACGTTCTGGATGTTCGTCATCAAAACTATGACCTCTCCTCTATACCCGGCGTCCACCACACCGCCAGAAACGATGACTCCCTTCGAGGCCATTGAAGAGCGGTCTCGAATGAGTAGCCCAAGAGGTGTTCTCTGAGGAATCATCCGTCCGGGCTGCAACGCAGAGGGCACAAGGCGTGCACCGTAAGCTTCAACGGCAACTCCCGTTCTAACTTTTACTGTTCCGCCTTGGTGGAGAATGAAGCCCTCACAAGCATACAGGTCGTATCCTAAATCCTCGCCGCTATGAGCTACGGTGGGTGCTTTTGCACACGGATGCAACAGTTTCACATCTAACATGGGTCTCCTATTTCTTCCAGCAGTCTGCGATTGAGCCTTCATACGTCATGGGAACCAACTTCACCATTTCCGCCCCGGCACGCTGCATACAGTCACCCAGAGCATGAAATGCGTCGTCTGCCACTCCCTCAGAGGCTTCCACAACGATTTCGTCGTGTACGAAGTTCTCTTGGAGCGCCCTAAACTTGGGTTCAAGAATGTGCCAAGCATAAGGCTTTCCGTCCGGGGAAAAACCACAACCCATAGCAAGCTTCGCCATGTCAGCGTTAGTGCCTTGAATCGGGGAGTTCTTGCCTTCCCGCTCAATCGCTCCGAACATTCCCACGTACTTCTGCTTCGTCTCGTCGTTTGTAGGAGGGCGGCCCAAGTCCTCGCAGGCACGGCGCATGGCCTCAGCCCATTCAGGCTTCTTCCAGCGACGACGACGGCCCAGAATGGTGCGGGCTTCAAGGGAGATTTTTGCCCTCACGCCGGACTCTTCGAGGTACTTGGTGACTGTCGGAAACGCGTGTTTGTAAGCGTTCATCAACTTCATGGCGTCGTCATACGGGATGCCAAGGGTCTCAGACAGCTTCCTCGGCCCCATGCCGTAAGCCAAGCCGAAGTTGATGGCTTTGACCTGCTCACGAAGCTTCTTGTGCTCCTTGCACGTACACTTTTGGTGGCTCGTAGCGTAGGCACAATCAGGTTCGGCTACGCTTGTCCACCGCTGCCCGAACAGAATCTCAGCGCCGACTGAGTGAACGTCCCAATTCTTGAGAAACGCATCCAGCCAGACCCTCTCCTTGCTCAACTCCGCAAGGATGCGAAGCTCACACCCACTGTAATCCAGAGTGAGCATCTTATTGCCCGGTCTGGCGACGAAACATGACCTGTACCGCTCATCGCGGGGCAGGTTTTGCACATTAGGCTTCGAGCTTGAGGAGCGCCCGGTCTCCGCGCCCATCTGGTTGATTGAGGAGTGAACGCGCCCGGTGTGCAGGTTCACATACCTCGTTAGGAACCCAACGCCATACGTTGTCAAGAGCTTGCTGACCTCTCGATGCAGGCGGATGAGGTCAATGATGTCGCCCTCAGCCAGCAGGTCGTCTTTGAAGACCTTGGCAGCATCCCATGTTGGGTGCTTAGCTATCTTTTCGAGCACCTTGTCATTCGTGCTCGGAAGCTGTTTCGCCTTGAAGCCCATTTTAAGCAGCGCGTCCCTCAACTGTTGGTGGGAACCGTAGTTGATGGCTGCCTCGCCAGCGTAGTCCTCCATTGAATTTCTTGCGTCATTCACGGCCTTCCGCGCTGCCTCGAACTCCTTGCGGGCTGCCATGCGCTTCGCGCTGCCTACGACGTTCGGCTCGGTGTTCTTCCACACAAGCTCAAGGGCGTCTAGGTCAAACTTTGGAATCCCCTTCGGGCCTACTGCCGGGATGAAGGACTCATCCATCTTGGCGATAATGAGTTTCAACTTTTCTTCCCACTGCTCCGCCAGCTTGAGCCACGTCTGTTCGTCAATCAGTAGCCCGTTCAGGCGCATATCCCCGAAGGCGGGGACGGCATCGAACTCAATCTGAGCGATGCGCTCAAGTTTGCCGCTTGCAAGGTATGCCGCCTGCCCCGCTTGAATCGCTACCGGGAAGCGGCAGTCAAGGGCAGCATACAAGAACTGCGCTTCGGTCAGCGGCGTCTCAAGGTCAAAAGTCCTCTGCTCATGTTTGGAAATGAGGAGCGCACAGTACCGCTCAACCATGTCATCGAGTGCATAGAAACCTGCCTTGCGGTAGTCAACCACCCCGGCGTAGATAACCTTCTCCGCCAAGTTGCAATCGTACAGGTGCCACATACGGATACCAAGGTTCCACTTGAACATCTCGTAGTCGAATTGCAAAGTCGTGCCGAGCTTCAACCACTTGTTCGAGTCCAGCACAGGCTTGAGCACGCGGATGACCGGGCCAAGCAAAAGCTCTGCACCAGCACCGTTGTTTCCTTGGCACGCAATGAGAGCTTCTCTGCTTCCAGCAAAAGCTAGAAGGTCAATGACGTATTGCTCCTGTCGGTTGCCTACCTGAATGGTACGGATGCGTCGGTCAAAGAAGGACTCGGTAATGTTGGTTTCGGAATCCACCACAAACTCGGTCACCCGGCTAAAGAAGTCGGCAACCTTTTCCAGCCCCGGCACATCTACTACAAGCATGGGATTCAGAGGGGGGTTCATCTCTGAGGGCACGCACAGTTTTGCTTTTGAAGTAGCCATCTAGAAAACCAGTATAACACGCACCTACGGGCGTTGTCAACTACTTCTCCTACGGACGTAGTAATTAGGGCTTGACAACAAACTGAATCTGTGTTACCCTTACATCGTAGGCACGTCGCTATAGGGGTTGTTTTGAAGGAAATTTAAGCTGTTGACAACGTGTGTCGTTGTCTGCTAAGATAAACACCATGAGTAAAGACTTCAATCACCTTAAACAGTGGCTCCTCCCTATCTTGGAGCAGAAACAGATTTCTGTAGAAGACTTGGCACGTGCTGCTGGTTGCACCCGCTCTGCTATCTACTATTACATAAGTGACCGCAATCGCCCCTCTACACAGAAGATGGCTGCGATTTGTCGCGTCTTAGGAGTGTCCCTCGAAGAGGCGTTGCAACAATACACAGAGCGACCAGTGGGAAGACCCTCTAGGAAAACTTAAACGTGTTTGTGGTACATCACAGACCTACAGAGCGACACCAGTAGTCCTACCCTGCTGAGAACAGGTAACACCCAATCAAACAAGGCTGTGAATAGGATACTGGATACACATCTTAGTGAGTAAACTAGGTTGCCTACGTGTGCCAGAGTTGGTGAGCGGGGGTTCGTCTCTGGACTTGGTGGTGGAAATTTTATTACTCTGTCACAGATACAAGTGGTTGGGCACCCAGAGAGACCACAGAAAGACTGTCCACACCGTACACATTCGCTGAGGATGTCTTGAGGGTAGTTCCTGTTGCAGGACGGACAAACAATCATTTTTTGTCATACCCCAAGGGAAACATTTTATAACATCATTGTGAGGGTTAAATTGAGAGCAAAACGTCCATTGGTAGAACGTCAAGCAGAAATGATACAGCGGCGTAAGATTTCTGTTGAGAAGCTGTTAGAGCGCAGTGATACTAAGATGAAAGCAATTCGATTACGAGAGGCGGCTGAGAAGGACGCCGTAGAAGAGCTTAAAGAGATACAAACACTGGTTGAGAAGGCCGAACGGAAAGAGATTAGGTGTCCGTACTGCCACATTGAAGTTACTACGGTGAACACTAGGACAGGGGAGGTAAAGCGTTGCCAGCAGTGTAAGAAGCGGTCTCGTATCCTCAAGAAGTACGGACTAACTCTTTGGGACTTCTCAAGAGCGCTTGCAGAGCAGCAAGAACGCTGTGCTATCTGTGGTGGGGAGTTTGGGAAGGGCGGAGCGGCTCCGGCTGTTGACCACTGCCACGACAACGGCCACTTTCGAGGTGTGCTTTGTAGAGGTTGCAATACTGGTTTGGGGTGCTTTTTGGACGATGCAGGTAGGCTGGAAAATGCCATTAAGTACCTTAATTTCAACATAGTGGCTCGTAAATGGTGCGTGGCTTGTGATGAAGGTGCAGTTGTGGAGATTCAATAAATCCATTGGATTCAACAGGTTATACAACTTGATACCTTACCGGGTTGTGGTGGTGTGTTATACTTGTAAATGTAAGACAGAATTAGAGTTCTACCGCAGCTACCTCGTACCCCTCTCACGATGGCTGCTGCCGTGTCATCTCCTGACACCAGCCGGGTCTGGGCCAGCGCACACCTATTCAGGCGAAGCGCCCCGGCTTGAGTTTGGAAAGACTACCACATGGGTATGCCCTCTGTCAAGGGAGACTCATTTAACACTTTGCAGGACGAATTGTACCTGCAATGGCCCTTGCTCCGAGGGCAACACACTATCGGGGCCGTTCAAACGCCAACTCTACGAGAGTGATTGGCTTTCCCCGATGCCGAAGGGTAGAAGGGTTGCGTATGCGACCCCACGGCGACTAGCTCCGCGCAATTCGGAGCGCACATCCTGCACCTCACCGCCTACGGGCTGCGTGAGAAGCGCAGGGCCAATGCCGACGCAGGACGGCTGACACGGCCCTTGCTGTTTTACACCAACGATGAAAACAACGGGGCTAGCTGTTCTCGCTGCTGCTAGCCCCTGATTCTTCCTCTATGAAACACAGTCTGAGTGGTGTCTCGTTTGTGGGTGGCCACCCTAAATTGCTTGGACTGATATTGTCTACCGCAAAGACGAGCGTAGCCGGAAACGTTCGGTAGGCTGCCTGCACGTAACCACCGTACCCCGCTGACCGGGACGCTTACGCGACCTGTTCGGCGGGGCTTTTTTTCTACCCCATGAAAAACATTCAGAAGCACACCGAGTTTCACCTGAAAAAGGGCGCTCTGCATCGCGATATGCACATTACTCAAGGAAAGAAAATCCCTGTCGCGGCTTTGCAACACGAGTTAGCAATCGCAAAGAAAGAGGGCAACACCACGCTTGAAAAGCGTGTCTTGTTTGCCTTAAACGCCCGCAAGTTCAAACACTAAGGATTCTATGGGCGTCCCCACAGCGCAACGTTTGCTGGAAGATGCAAGAGACAATCGAAAGAAGCTGACGACCGATGAGCGGCGTCACCTCGTTGCGTATCTGGAAGCGACCTCTCCGAGCGATTACACGAACCAAGAACTTGCGGAGATGTGTCAAGTAACTGAGCGTACTATCCGGCTCGACAAGCAAGCCCTCCGCAAGAAGATGTCGGAGGAACTGAAAGAAGATGACGTTGGCCTCATCGTGGCCGACATCATTATGAACTACCGCCGCCAGCTTCGAGACATTGAGGCCAGTAAAGCGAAATGCTCTCCGGGAAGCCACGCTTACCTACAGCACTGTGTTGCGGCGTTCAACCTACAAAGAGATTTGACAAAGATTTGCCAAGACCTCGGCTGGTATCCCAAAAATCTCGGTAATCTTGTCACCGAAAAATATATCTACCAAGCCATCGTCACAAAAGATGGGACTATCGCACACAGCAAACCGGACGGCTCTTCTGTGATTGAAGCAGAGTTCGTAACAGTCACACCGGAGTTGACAAGAGGTACTGGTGACAGCGGAACAGAAAAAGAAGGTTCAGGAGAACAACCGCAAGTATTACTTGAGCCATCGGTCTGAGTGTATCGTTCGCACTAAACTGTGGAGAGAAACACACCCAGAAAGAGCCTCAGAACTGTTTCGGTTGTGGGCACAAAAGAACCCTGATAAGCGTCGGAGAAAAGAAGCTAAGTACAGGCGGAATAACCCTGAGTACATAGCTGCTAAATCAAAGGAATGGGCAAAGCTGAACCCAGACAGGCGGCGCGCTTCAAAACAGAGGCGGCGGGCTAACCAGCACGGAAATGGTGGAAGCTTTACTGCTGAGGAGTGGAGGGCACTAAAACAGCTTTGTTCATTTACGTGCTTGTGTTGTGGGGAAAGTGAACCAGATGTTGTTTTGACGGCTGACCACGTTATCCCTGTCTCACGCGGCGGTTCTAGCTTCATTAAGAATATTCAACCGCTGTGTCAAAGCTGTAACTCAAGAAAAGGGATTTCGACTACCGATTTTAGGGAGTTCTATGGCCCGTACAGCCGCCCCAACACTATACCAAAAGGAATCGAAAGTTTTGCGGGAGTTGGACAAGGTGAAGTCTGTAACCTTGCTTCTTCCTCCTACGCATCCCAAGCAGCGTGAGCTACTAGAAGCTTTTGACACGCACGGTTGTCGTTTTGTTGTCGGAGCTTGCGGAACAAAATTTGGAAAAACCTTTGGCTGCTGCATCGCTATGGTCAAGGAAGCTTGGAACCACAAAAACCACCTCTGCTGGTGGGTTGCCCCTACCTACGACCAAGCTAAAAACGCCTACCAGCTAATCAAGCGGTTGCTGCCGCAGGACACCTTCCACGAGCACAAAGCTGACCTGAAACTGACTCTACTTGAGCCGGACGGTACACCCCATTCTGAAATCGTCTTCAAGTCTGCGGACAACGAAGAGTCTCTGCGTGGGTTCGGCGTTCATTTCGTCATCATTGACGAAGCCGCGTACATGAGCTTTGCTGCGTTCGTCTCTGTGATGACTACTCTCACGCAGACGCGTGGTCGTGCCATCATTATCTCCACCCCTAAAGGGCGTGCGTGGTTCTACGACGTATACGAAAAAGGGCGGAAGACAAACGACGATGGGACTCCTCGGTTTTCCAAGGACAACCCTGACCCGCATCCTGAGTGGTTTTCAATCTGCCTTCCTACTGCTGCCAACCCTTACGTTTCAGCAGAAGCAATCGAGGAAGCCAGAAAGAATCTTCCCGAAGATGTTTTTCGGCAAGAGTATGAAGCTAAGTTCCTGCTTGAATCTGCGGGTGTATTCAAGAACATTCGCGGTTGTATCAAGGGGCTTCTAGAGAAGCCGCAGCCGGGACGCCAGTACATCATGGGCGTTGACCTTGCGCGTCTTCGTGACTACTCCGTGCTCATCGTCATGGATAGAGCGCGTAAGCACGTCGTGTACTTTGAGCGGTTCAATAAAATCTCTTGGGAAGTGCAGTACTTCCGCATTATTCAAGCAGCGCGGATGTACAACAACGCGACCATTTGTATTGATTGGACGGGTATTGGCGACCCCATCGTGGAGACCTTGCGGAACGCGGGCCTTCGGATGGAACCATACAAGATAGGTGGCAGTACTGCAAAGCAGCAGTTGATTGAGAAGCTGCGGGTGAACATTGAGCAGGAGCGCATCACCTACCCTACGTTGTTTGACCTTATCTCTGAACTTGAGTCTTACGAGTACAAGATGGGAGAAGGAAGCGTAGTCAAGTACTCGGCTCCTTATGGTAAGCACGATGACTGTGTGATTGCGCTGGCACTTGCGAATTGGGTGGTTGACCAAGAGGCTTGGATTTATCGCGGCTACAATGTTAGAGGCATCTGATGCTCGTTCGTCTGCGGAAGTCACAGCTTGACCTCTTTCGTAAAAAAGCGCGGGAGGACGAGAATGAAATTCTTGCCTACCTTGTTGGTACAGTAGATTCTCCACAGAAAGTAACTGTCCAGCACTTCCTTTACCCAGAGTTGGTTGACCAGTCGCCTACCGAAGTGTGTGCAGACGAAGCCTCTTGGAAGCTGATTCGGGAGAAGGCTGAGGCACAAAACCTAGCTGTTATTGGAACGATTCACAGCCACCCGAACTGGTGGCCAGTGCAGTCTCCGAGTGACTACAATTCTCAAATCAAGGACGGTCACCGCATTTGCTGTGTGTGCGCGGTGATGAACCGTCGCACCAAAGTTTACTTCTGGGTTTCTTCTTCAAGTTTGCCCTGCGAGACCAAGTACTTCTAAACATCTTCATAAAGGACTTCATAAATGGCTGCTATTTCCGGCAAAGGCAATACTTTTGAGCAGGACTTGCTCAAACTGATTTTTCAGGCAACGAACATTGCTAACATTGCGGACAACGCGGTTACGTCGCCGTTGGCCAATCTGTTTATCGCGCTGCACACCGCCGACCCTCTGGAAGCTGGTGACCAGACGGCTAGCGAAGCTACTTACACAGGCTATGCCCGTATTTCGGTGGCTCGTTCCTCTGGTGGTTGGACGGTGAGTGCTGTAGACGCTGGTGGCTCGACGGCTGCAAACGCGGCTGCTATCACCTTCGGTCTTTGCACCGCTGGTTCCAACACTATCACTCACGTCAGCATCGGCGTTGCTACGAGCGGCGCTAGCAAGATGCTTTACGGTGGTGCGTTGAGTGCGTCGTTGGCTGTGAGCAACGGCATTACACCTAGCTTCGCTATCGGGGCATTATCCGTGGCCGAGGACTAAACCCAAAGGTAGTACGAAGGATTAGAACATCATGTCGGCTACCTATAGAACTAGCTCGGCGGGCGGCGGTACTAGTAGTACGGGCAACCGCACCATTACTATCACGCCCGCTGTAGGTGACTTGCTGTTCGTTTGGGTGAAATGGTCAGGTAACTCTGCCACCAACCCCACGTGTACTGACAACAACGGTTCTGGTACTTACGCCCTAATATTTACGGCGCTGAACAACGGTAGCACGGACATCATGGCTCTTTTTGTCCGTACTGCGTTGATGGTCAACACAACCTCTACCATCATCACTCCCGTTGTAGGTTCTGGCACGAACACCGCTGGTGAAATAGAAGTCATCCACGTTTCTGGGATGGTAAAGACTGGCGCTTCTGCCGTCCTCCAGTGGGCCAAGCAAGAGAACCAGACCACTGGCGTACCGACTCCTGTGTTGTCGGCATCTGCCCTCACGGGCAACATGACCATGACGGCAGCGGGTTCCACAACTACTGCGGGCTGTGTTCCCAACGCTAGCTGGACTGAGCGGCAAAACGCCAGCCAAATCAACCCGACTACGGCTTTGGAAGTTGCCACGAGAGACAGTGGGTTCACTGGAACCTCTGCGGCGTATGTGTCCATCGCTTCTTCGGTTTGGTGCTCTGCCATCATCGAGTTAGATGGAACCTCACCGATGACGGCTAGCCCGTCCGGTGTAGGCAGCATTCCAACGCAAACCCTGTGTGGCTCTGGTGCACTGAGTAAGTCTATCGTAGCTGCGGCAAGCATGACCAACGCCTTGAAGGGTGCTGGCGCTCTTTCCAAGAATATCTTGGCTGCGGCTAGCATACCGACGCAAACTCTGCGCGGCTCTGGCGCGTTATCGAAGAGCATAGTTGCTTCCGCGTCTTTGACGAACACGCTGCGTGGTTCAGGGGTGTTGTCGAAAAACATTCTTGCTGCTGCCAGTATCTTAGCTGACTTAACCGTGCCTGCTGGCCCTATCGTTGCTAATATTTTATCGGCAGCGAGTATCACTGACACCCTCAGAGGGTCTGGGCAGTTGTCCAAAGCAATTCAAGCGCAGGCCACGCTTACTAACACCCTTCGGGGTGCAGGCAAGTTGGTAGACTCCATCTTTGCGGGGGCCAACACCACAAGCACTCTGCGGGGTGCAGGCGGTTTGTCGAAAGCTATTCAAGCGTCGGCAAGCATGACGAACACACTGCGAGGAGCAGGAGCACTTTCAAAAGCAATCTTGGCTGCGGCCTCGGTTGTTCCTACACTCCGTGGTTCGGGCGTTTTGGCAAAAAACATTCAGGGTGCGGCCTTAGTTTCTAGCACTGTAAAAGGCTCTGGTGCGTTGGTAGATGTGATTTCTACACAGGCCAGCATTGTTAGCTCCCTTCGCGGAGCAGGTGCTCTGTCGAAAACTATCACGGGAGTAGGCAGCACTGCGGCTTCCCTGCGCGGTTCCGGTGCTTTGGCCAAGAACATCTTGGCTGTGTCTGCTCTGGTAACCACTCTGCGAGGGTCAGGCAGGCTGAATGACTCGATTCTAGCCTCAGCTATCATCAACGCAACTATCCTTGATAGTGGTGCAGGCCCGTCTAGCAACATACTCGCGCACGCCGCAGTTGTAAGTGCTCTGCTTGGCTCTGGCTGTATGTCGGACTCGATTCTTGCTGGCTCAATTATCACCAGCAGCCTTCGTGGTTCTGGGGCGTTGTCAAGGTTGATACAGGCGCAAGCCTCTCTCAGCAGCACTCTGCGGGGCAGTGGTGCGCTGACAAAAGTTGTTCAGGCTGGTGCTGCGGTTGTTGGTACTGCAAAAGGCGCAGGAGTACTGAGCAACTCTATTGTTTCTTTTGCGTCGTGCACAAGTCTTTTGCGAGGCAGTGGGCGACTGGTTAGTTCTCCGGCTGGTAGCGCCGCACTGTTTGCAAGCGGGCTTCTGTACGCTGTTGCGTATGCGTCCCTTCTTGGGAAAGCTACTGTTCATGGAGATTTTGGCAACAGCGTTTTCGGCGTTCTCTTTGTCGCCCTCAACACAAATCCTGCGCTGTCCGGCAAGCTGATTACAGAGCTTCCCTTACACGCCACCGAGACGACCACGCCCGCGATGTTGGCGAAAGCGTCTTTGACCACACCTCTTCTTATGAAGGGTTTGATTCTAGAGCCGTAGTATTAGGAGAGCACTTTGTCTCAGAAGAAGCTGTACAAGAAGTCTACTAATACGCTTACGGTTACGCTGACCGATTCTGCTGGTGTGTTAGTGACGGGAGCAACGTCGGTTATTGGAACGTTGGTAGATGGTACTTCTGCCCCCGTGACTAACGCGACTAACATAGCCTTTACTGAGGTTAACCCTACAACGAAACCGGGTGTGTACACGGGAACCCTCACGTCGGCTTTTGACCCGCCTGTAGCGACCACCTACACGTTGCAGGTCACAGCCGTACAAGGCGGTAGGCAACTCTACGGGGAGTCTTCCGTGTCTGTGCTGGTCTTCGTAATCAAGTAATACCTCCGACCAAACCCTAACTCTCTGCGAAGGTGTTTGCCTTGGATTTTTCAATAATTATTGCACACCGTGGAAGCGCCCTCGGTCTCTGGGCGACGGTTCATTCCTGCGAGATTGACCTGTCTGACCCTCGGTGCAAGTATAGTTACAACTATCGGATTGTTACGAACGGCGAGAAGAAGCTTGACCCTGACAGTCAGAACATCATCAACCAACTTCAAAAAGCGAACAAGTTGGGGTACGTCCACCACTCTGAGGAGCCGCTAGCGCCGCCGACAGCGCGGCAGATGGCGACAGAAGGAGCGGATGGAAAGTTTCTGTTCTTCTTTGACAATCACTGTATGGTCACGAGGGATTACTTCCGCCGCGCCATATTTGACTTCGAGAAGTACGGTATGGATATGTTGCACTCCACCACCCGCTACTTCACAGGGGAGCCAGAGAACTTTCATTACACCTTAACCCTTGACAAGAACTTCTGGACGGGTCAGTGCGCTACGTTTCCCGACCACCCCTACAAGCCTTACCCGGTTGCTATGGGTGGGCACGGAGGGTTCGCGGTCAAGCGGGATGCTTGGGAAGAAGTGGGTGGCTACTGGACAGGTTTCGAGGGATATGGCGGCGAGGAAAGCTACTTCGATTTGAAGATGGCTATGCTAGACAAGACAAACTACCTCGACCCGTACTTGTCGCACTGGCACTACGCAGGAACGCGTCCTTACCGCAGGCACTTCACGGACGACTACTACTGCAACATGATGATGTGCGCGAACATTATCGGCGGACAGCAGTGGATGTACAGAGTCTACGAGAACTTTGCGAAGTCCACAAAGTTCCCCGGTAAGTCCATTTTTGCGCTGCTAGAGGACGCACAGCTAAAGAGCGCGGAGCACGCTGCATGGTTTGCAGCGAAGCGCAAACGCACTCTTGAAGAGCAGCTTGTGTGGTTCAGAGACAACAACATCTCTCACTAATTTTACAGCAAAGGTGCTATGTCAACTGCAACGTTTCCCACTATCAACGCCGCTCCGGGGTTCAACCCTAGCACAGAGCCTCAGGCAACGGATAGTGAAGAGATTACTAGGCTTCGAGAGAAGAACGAGCTTTGGAAGGTCTATGCCCCGGAATGGGAGTTTTACCTCTCTGCATATGAGGGCGGCAAGGACTTTGCTTCGGCTGACAACCTCTGGAAGCACCAGAGAGAGAACTCGGAAGACTACAACGACCGCGCAAAGCGTGTGACTTACTGGAACTACTGTGAACTCTTGGTGGACTTCTTCACGAACTTCGTGTACGC
>Ga0315281_10008969_pt1 | contig 13929 bp, 14 predicted proteins | sample YL17G07_0_MG_FD_204540 | JGI IMG/M metagenome (GOLD analysis project Ga0315281, IMG submission 204540) | Sediment microbial communities from Yellowstone Lake, YNP, Wyoming, USA - YL17G07_0 | ecosystem: Environmental > Aquatic > Freshwater > Lake > Sediment | place: USA: Wyoming | collected...
GTTGGATTAAAAAGACGTTCGCTCCTTTGCCCCACAAATCTGGCAAGTTGTGATTGGTTTTTGTGATTTCTCCTCTAGAGGTTTTATACCGCCGAAGTTCTTTCTCGATCTGGATCAGCTCGTCTTTTTTAGCTCTTTCTTCTTCCCTCATTTTGCCTACTTTTTTCTCAATAATTTCTTCAATACACTGTCTTTTCTTTGCCATTTTGCCTCCTAAAAATTGTGACATTTTTGTGACGCGGAGAAATCCACTACTTTTTCGATCAAATTCCCCCCATGTTCAGTATTCTACTGAAATTAAAAAAGATAGGACATCCCTTGCTGTGACATTTTTGTGACCAAAAAAATGCGAAAAACCGGGAAAAAATGAAAAAACGGCGTTTTAGGAAATAGCAGGAACGACGAGCTAAGTTATTGAAAATAAATGCCGAGGGCCGGACTCGAACCGGCATGCTTCTTACGAAGCGAGGGATTTTAAGTCCCTTGCGTCTGCCACTTCCGCCACCCCGGCGTTCTTTGTTTTCAACGACTTAGGAGAGCCATTTTCCGAATTCGGCTCCCGGTGTGAATAATTTGTGAATATTCGAGGCTGGTTTTCGTCGCTCAACGCTAGATCGGACAAGGGCTCGACCGCCCTTCTTTTCAAGTCATCGCTGCTATGAGCGTACCTAGAGGTCATCCTGATGTCAGAATGCCCAAGGATGTCGCGAATCGATACCAAATCGGCCCCAAAATGCAGAGAATAGGTCGCAAAAGTATGCCTCAAGTCATGAAAACGGCAATTGAAAACTTCGGCTCTCCTTAATGCGTTTTCCCAAGCGGTTCTAATGGATTTGATCGGCTTCCCGCTCTTCACAAAAACAAACTCTCCTCCCTCCTTTTTAACATTTTGAAGAGTTTGGGTCAACCAACTGTTCATCGGGATCTTGCGCCTTTTCCCGCTCTTTGAATGTTCGACCTGGATAAATCCCGCTCTAAAATTGACCTGGCTCCATCTGAGCGAAAGGATCTCTCCTAATCTCATTCCCGTATTAATTGCCATAATGATGATTGGCCTAAGCTCGTCATTCGCCTGTGATAATAGACGTTGAATCTCATCCGGAGTCAGGATCCGCTCTTTCAGCTCTTCCTTGAGAAACTTCACTTCCTTAACGGGATTAAAATCCGTATTTCCCCATTTTATGGACATGGAAAAAAGGTGCTTCAATAGCGCGAGCTCCCTGTTAATGGCGGCGTTCGAGGGCCGCTTCTCTATCTTTCTTATCTTTGAGACTCTAATCGTGTTCTTTCTTTTTTGCTTATAACTCTCGATAAGAAACGGCGTGATCTGGTTTAGCTTATGTTCTCCAAAGAAGGCTACTAGATTTTTCAGTGAAACGGCATCCCGAATCCAACTAACTTTGTTAGTCTTCGACCAAACAAGGTATTTCTTGCTCATTTCTTCAAATTCTATCTTCTCTTCGTTAGGAAGCCTAAATCGTTTTCTAATGACATCGGCCTGCCTGGTTTTGAGCACCTTTTCCGCAGTCTCTCGATCAAGGGAAACAGCCTCCCGGACGAGCACGCCATCGCTGTAATAGGCAATCCAGTACTTATTTTTCCTCTTGTAGACACTTCCTGAGCCGTAGGGTCGCCTCTTCCTAGCCATCTGAATCCTCGCTTTTTTTGGGAGAACCGGATTTTAAGGATCTGACGAAGTCCTCAAAACTTTCTTTTTTCCGGTTTTTGAGCGCTTTTTTCTTGGCGGGAAGAGGATCTTTTTTGCGCTCTAGCTGATTCTCGACCCAATCGTCGAGATCTTTTTTCCTGACTCGAACGAGTCCTTTTTTCCCGTGCCCTAATTTTACAACAGGCATAGTCCTTTTGGCAATCCATTTTTTGACCGTGGAGCGCGAGATCCCAAGACTCGCCGTAACCTCCTCGATGGTCAGAAGGTCGTCCGGAGCATAACTTACGTTTTTGTTTATGTTTTTGGGGATATCTCTCCTCTCTCTTCTCTTTTTCTCATATTCTATACAATCTTTCTTCTCTTCTTTTTCCGCCTTTTCTTTACTAACCGCGCGAAGCCCAGCGGGCTGAGCGCCTATATTCTTTTTAATATTTCGCGCTCTCTCACAAAACTCTGACAATAATCTAAACTTTACTTTCTCCAAGACCTCTGGCCCGAGATCTTCCTCGACTTTCTTTCTTTTCCTCTCTATTTGCTCTTCCCGTTCACAGCAAACCCAAACCTCATCGTATCCTGAGAATAAGTCTTTGCTAATGTTAAAGGATTCGTTATCTCCAATCTCTATCTCTACCGCTACTTTCTTTTCCGGAAATATTAATTCCACGTCCACTGCCTTGCCTAGCGAATCGTTTTCGATGCTTGCAATGGCTTCACCAGTCTTTTCATAATGATTCTTTATCGTCTGTGCCCAGAACTGGTGGGTGAAGCCCCCTTTTCCCGCCAAAATATTCGCTCTCATTCCTAAGGCATCTACAATCGCTCTTCCGTTCTCCGTTATTTTTACTAATGTTATTACCCCGCCCTTCTTCCCTGTATTTAATTGAATCTGCTCCAAAATTTCCTTATTTATTAGCTTCGTCCTCAAACTATGTCCTTTCCATCCCGATATCCCTAACTTTCCATCTCTCTCTGTCACCGGAAGAAAAGGCTCTCTCGCTATGGATTCCAGATAATCCATCTCCTCTTTAAGCAACTGAACTGCGGGCTCTTTTTTCGCCGCATCGTTCGGTTTTTCCGTTTTAGCTTCCTTGGATTCTAAAACCATCTCCTCGTCTTCGGACGGCACGTATCGAAGCTCTTTTATTTTTTCAGCCATGAATTCTTGAATCTTCTGCCTGTCTGCTTTCTCAAATGTTAACTCCGGAATTTGAATCAGGAACGGCTTCTTCCATCCGAGATAATGCACGATCGTAGCCCGCTGCGGTAGCTCTGAAAGGAACGCTCTCTGCTCCTGCTCAAGGGCCATGGCATCTGAGATGGCCTTCTTGCAGCCCCCGTAAGTCGTCCTCTGCACCAAGCGCGTGCCCAAATTGCCCATCCAGGAGGCCGGGATGAGGCTTGGAATCTGGTCCGTTAAAATAAGCGAGACCCCCCGCTTTCTGAAGTTTCTCGCACACTCAAACGATATCGGCTCTGCAAGGTCTGCCCGCTTTGCCTTCTCGTAATTTATGATCCTGTGGCCTTCGTCAAGCAACAAAACCAGTAACTCTTTATTGTCCGCGTTTTCCCTGTATGACGAAATATAGGTCAGCATGTAGTTCACCAGCAGGTTCTGGTGATAATCGCTCAATCCTCCTATCTTATAAACCACGCTCTTTTTCATGAGATCCGAGAAATCCAAGCCTTGTTTGCAATCGAACAAGGGCAATTTAATCAGGTCAGAGCACCTGTTGTTGAGGCTCTCCCAATAGCCCGCGTTTCTCGAATTGACGCGGAACCTTAGCCTGTTTATCTCTTTATAAATGTCCTTGAGGCCTGGATAATTATTCCCGCCGCTCAATATCCCCCTCATCTTGTATTGCTGAAATAGAATCTCGCCGATCATGTTAATCGAACCATCTCGCAAATATAGAGATTCGCGCAGCACGTTCATCAGCTTCTCGAACCATTCAATGGGCTTCGTATTCGGAGGATTCTGGAATAGATTGATTTTTATGGACCCAGGATCCAGAACAAAGAAGTTCTCGGGGTCCTCTATGAATAAATCCGAAAACTCGTCCTCGAAATCAATGAACCAGACCGGGATCCCTCTTTTTATGAGCTGCCGGGCAATATGTTTGCACAAAAAACTCTTGCCTGAGCCGGTCATGCCAAAAATTCCGATATGTTCCGTGAAGAGTTCCAATGGCAAGGAGAAATCGAAACCGAGCTTATTGCCGTCCAGAACATGGCCAAGGCTTATCGCTCCTTTAACGATTTCCTCTTCTTCAGGGATTTCCCAGAAAGGGTTTTCCTGCATGGCAATGAGAGAGGGCACTGCCGACAGGGTCAAAATCTTGGCCACTTTCTCGGCTTTTTCTGGCTTGAGCGCTGAAATCAAGATGGCATTTTTCGTACCTCTATCTTTTTTCTTGGCGATCTCAGCCAGCTTGATTAAATCCTCGATGCCGGTTCTCATTGTAAAAACCTGAGGATCAAATAAACAAATATTCCGAGCCCGCCAAGCGTCAGAAGGATGGAAATCGCCTTTTTCTTTAGCCAGTCCTTTTTGCAGAGCCCGCAGACCATGCCGACGTCCTCTATGCTCTTCTGGTCCTGCTTGCAGACGGCCCGGCCGCAAACCGGGCAGACGTTATTCACAGAGCAGGGCCTGCACATGGCCTGGCCGCAGACAACGCAGACGGCGCCGAGCTCCTCTTCCGTGTGAATCAAATGATGGCAGGCCGGAGCATAAGAGAGCTCGGAAACCGTCACCTCTTTCATGCCCTCGTCGTCGATTATCGATTCCTCGCTCTTCTCCACGACAGGAGAGCCGTTCTGGAGAGGGCCTTTCAGGATGACTACTTTTTTTGAAAGCAGCCCCTTTTTGGACAAATCGTGGAACTCGTCTAGTGTGCTTCTTTCAGCCATAATTTCCTCCGTATTTTTTTCTGCGATCACTTCCCATAAAGAAATACTCTCTATGATTGGATTTTTCGCAGCCTAAAAAAGAAAAGGAAATAACGTCATATCCTTTCAATCTCCTTCTCAAACTCCTTCGCTTCCGTGCATGGTACGAGCAGAAAAGATAGTTATACGTGCAGGCGTATGATGCAATTTGGTTCATAATCCCCACTCATCCATCGTTTTCATGAATGTTTCTTTATTTATCACGCCCTTCTTTCGTAAGCGGCTAAGTTCGAGGAGTAGGACTTCGTCTTCCTGCTCTTTTGAAGGCGGTTTGAAGTCAGCCATGTCTTGATGGGATTCGGTTTCATTCATAAAAAACACCTGCTTCAAATTTCAATTTTCATCTCCTTTAATTCGCCGACAAGATTCTGGAGTTCTTTTTCTCGCAGAACACACCAAAGGCGACACTTCCATCATCACTTAAAATACTCTTGAAGCATATGTAGTTTGGCTCTTGTGTCATCCTGTTCACATCTTTTATGATTTTAATTCAAGCAATTTTTTAACTTTTTTTGCTATAAATTCTAAATCACAGACTATCTCGCTACCACTCACAGCGTTCTCTATGTGTTCTACTGCATCTTTCATTTCGTCATACTCTTTCCAAAACTTTTTGCTTTCCATCTGCTCACCTCCAGTCCTAAAATAGACTGTCCCTTTTTTCTTGCTAAAAAAGTGGGCGACATTCCGCCACCCGAATGAAAAAATCATGATTCATCCTCTTCTTTCAAATCGTTTCCATTTCTCAGCTTGTTAATTTTCGATTTAAGGAATTCCTGATACGCCGTCAAAGAATGTATTGCTCGCTTTTCGAATAGTCTATCTGCTGCCTGCTGTATTTGAGGCATGGGATTGCTGTAAGGCACGATAAACCTTTTCAGCATTTCGTGCGCGTCTTGAAGGCACTCCTGATAGATTTGGTTGTTCAGTTTTCTAAGCTGTTCCTGAATCGTACTGCTCTCTTGTTCGGTTATATAAGCCTGCTCCCAGCCATTTCTATTTTTGAAGTTCTTTACGAAATTTAACGTTTCCATCTTCTCATCCTCCTGGGCTTAAAACTCGCCCTGTATTTTCTTTTCAATGGGATGGAGAAACGGCCGACCCGAAGGGAAAAGGGAGAATTATGCCGATGAACGACCGTGAATCGGCTTAATCTGACTTTAGGTCGTTTCGACCAAGAAAGGCACGGGCTCGTCCCTGCCTTGCGAAGAGAGCGATAGTATTCCAGCCTTTTTAATCGCTCCTTTTTTAAAAATTCTTCGTATTTCTTCTTACCATCCTCGCCTCTTTCAACGATGACACCTCCGCACGGCTTGGTGAGGTGCACCCCCAGAGTCGGCCTGCGATGCCATGAATAAAAGCGTCTTAATCTCATTCGAGCCCTCCAAAGAAAGCTATAGGCCGATGACATTTTGACCTCCTAATAGCTCTTCTTAATTGACGGACGATTGACTTGGGTGTGTGACGGCCTGATCTGCGCAGCCTCAGAACTCTGAGTTTAGGGAAGAACGAATAATATAAAATATATTTGGTTGATCTCGGCTGAGGCAGAGGGTAATCCAAATATTCTGCATTCATTTGAGCCCTCCAAAGAAAGCGATAATCGTGAATCCAAGAGTCGTAAGCTTTCTGACAAGATTCCAGGACCATGCCATGTATCCGGCTTGAGTACCGACCAGGTTGCCGAGGAATCTCCAAAATAAAGTCATGAGCACGAAAGCCGCGGCCCCGAAAACTATGGCCTTGATGAAATTCGGTTTTTTGTTCATCTTTTGTTTTCTTTCATCATTTTCTATGACAAAATATTTTTTCTCAGACATTCCGGCCAAATATTTCTTTGGTCACTCTGGGGAGAAAACGACATTCAATCAATCCGCTGTTTTGGCATTCCTTTCCAAAATTGAGACACTTATGGCAATTGAAGTAGTCGTTCCTCACGTAAAGGTCGCATTCTTCTGATCCGTCTTTAAGCGCGTTTTCGCAGTTTATCAATCCCTTACAGCCGGAACAGTGATATAATTCTTTTTTCATCCTATCGTCTCCCAGAAATCGCTCGCACCCAGGACGTTCTTCAGACCTTTCTTAGCGGCATATTCCTCAACTTCCTGGATCTCTTCTCTTCTCGGCCTTCTATAAATCTCCGGATATTTGTTCGCTAAATGAACAGGAACGTATTGATCGAGCACGCTAATCCAGAGCTTGTTCTTGTACTGAGATAACCAATCGATGCTTTTCTTGTGGCAGCATTCCACGTGGCCGGGAAGAACGAGAATTCGCACGATGACCTTTGACTTCTGCCCGACCATTAATTCGATTCCCTGTTTCGCAAATGCCATGAAGCCCGCGACACCTGAAAGCCTTTTCGCGCAAGTATCATTTCCAAAGGCAAAGTCCGGAAGATAGACATCGACAATTCCGTCAAGAAGGCCGATTCCCTTTTTGCTGACGAACAAATTGGAATTCCATACCAATGGAAGAAAAAGATCGTCAGGCGAGTACTTCAGACAGGCTAGTATCCATGGCAGGTAAGGAGTGGGATCTCCGCCGCCGAATTCAATAGAACACACATCAGGATAGATTTGAACCAGGCCGATTATTCTTTTCCAGAAGGCCTCGCCGTTTTCAGAAAGAATATCGTGTTTTTTCTGGACTTGCCTTATGCAATAAACACAGCTCATGCTGCATCCCGTGAAATTTAGGACGACTGCGGGGTTTATCACAGGCTCTTCGGCGATGTGAATAAAAGGCGTCTGATATAGCGTCTTATCCATAAGCCCACATTTCCCTTTTTCACGAAACCGATTTGCCCTGCATTTCCAGCCGCAGAGCTCGCAAGCATAAAGCAGGCCCATCGCTTCGTGTGCTTTAGCTTCAAGCAGTCCGTTGTCTTTAGCGGTTTGGAATTTCGGGATGAATTTCCCTGATGGCCGAATGGACTGAATCGTAAAATTTGGATCAGCGTTTTGAAGAAATGGAATGGCTTCGCTGCTCGGATCCATGACCACCGCCTCGTTGCCGATTTTGAATACTTCGTTCATGTTTTACTCCTTAGTTGGATTTCACTTTCGCTTCTACCCGGACCTTTTCCCTGCGCTTCTTGCGGAGCTCATACATGAAGTCTTTGAAGTCATCCATGTCTTTATGAGCCGGAAGCGACTTGAAAACGTCGAACGCGCCAGTAAGAGCTTCCAAAGAGAAATCCTGGCCGCTGGCTTCAAGCGCTTTAATGGCATCCCGAAAGCCAGGCTCCAAGCTGAACTCCATTAAATCCGGTACATCCAAAGAGATGTTTTCGAAATCCACCTCATCTGTCTTTTCTTTCCGAATTTCGTTTGTCTGAATCGCTTCTCCGGCTAGGATTGACTCGCTCACCGCAGAATCCTGTAAATCATGGCCGCCATAACCGGATTCGTTTGGGATAAAGATCTCGATGAACGTCATGATCCCCTTTTTTGTGTACGTTATCTCCGGAGTCCCAGCGGCGACGGATGCGTTACCGGTTGCGTGTATCGTAGGGATATCGACCTGCATTTCGTACATATCGAAATTCTCAAGATTTCCGTGGATTTCTTTTGTTGCCGGAACTCCGATATCGCCTCTCATCTCCGACAGAATCACGTTGTTTAGTCCCTCCTCTGCCATAATTCGAAGACTGGCGGATTCGGTAAACCTGAAAATGATAGCGCGGCTCATTTTCTTCCTCCTTTCAATTGGATTTGAGCTGCCCGTCCCATCTTCGTTCCGCAGAATAAGAAACAAGATGGGCACCTGCTTTTTCAAAGTATTTGGTCCAAAAAGCTCTTAGCGAATTCCAGTATTGGAACGGCTTGTTGATGGTACTGACCCCGATCGCCCAGACCTCGACTCCGCGAAGCTCTGCAATCAATCCATTTGTCTCGGAAACCTGAAACGCTTTTTCGCTGATGATCTGAGGAGTTTCCAAATCGATCGGCGTCGTATTTCTCAGATCACTTAGGATGATCAGTGTTCTCTGGCCCTGTTCTTTGTCGAACAGGAGAGAAGAGTAGATGAGAGCTCCGAAAACGTCAGTGGCTTTTGCCTTAGCTTCTAGTTTTAAGTTCTTCCAGGCATTAATCACTCCGAGCTTTTCTCTGGCACTCTTCTCCGAGAAGTAACCCGTCACTTTTGAAATTTCTTGATCCAGGATGATGAAAGGCTTCTCGAAACTCTGCTCAGTGATGCCAACGATTCTAAGTCGTGTTCCAGGTTCGAGTTTCTTGATAATCTCTTCTACGAACTGGAAATTTTTCTGGAATTCCGTTTTCTCCAGATAGTCCGAGCCTTGAATGGATCCGCTCAAATCAAAGAGGAGGACGATCGATTGATTACTGATCTCCTCTCCTCTCGCGAATGCGGCGATTGCAAGGATAAGGCCGAGAGCAATGAGAATCATGGCGACCGGCGAAAGAAGAAAATTCTCGTCCGAGCGCGGGCCGTCGAGAACGCCGCGGTCGTACTCGCATACGGCCTTTTTCGGCAGGGCTTCGTATTCCTTTATAGACGAAGCAATCCTTCCCATTGTTTGTTCTCTCTCTTTTACCCTCTTCGCATGAGACACTACCGGGCCGGAAACGAGAATCCGACTAATTGCTTCATGCAGAAGCAAGCCAGCGATGAAAGCGATGGCCAGAGAGCCTAGCGCGATGGCGATATACACGAAAGACGTATGTGAATAGAATTTGTTGGCAGTGCTGACTTGAGCCTCAAGGCTCTCAACATTAGCATTTGCCGAAATCAGGCCAGCCCTTGCATTTGACAACAAAACGATAGCGACTACGAAAAATATCGAGGAGAAGAACACGAGCCATAGCCGCCATCTGTTGAACGTGGCAGGATTTCTTAAGCTTAGGGCGCGCAAATACTCCTCGATCGCAACGGTGCCGCAAAGCATGAGTCCTAACGAGATGACAAAGCTTTCTGTCCCCAAATTGAAAGGCATGAAAGTCCATTGCAAGAGCCAGAATTCAGCGGCCAGGATGACGATGAATATTGCGAGATACACTCGCCCCATCCTCAAATTCTGCTCGTGCGCTTCGAGCGTCCGCCCCATGAGCAGGCGCTGAAACCTTTCGGCGAGCTGCTTCATTTCCTGAACGATCATGGCTCCCTGAATTTTGAGTTTCTCGATCATTTCAGACGAGATCGCCTGGGCTCTTTCCGCGACATTCGTTCTCCGGTCTTGTTGCGCTTGAGGGTCTAGGCCAGCGGCCTTGCGGCCTCGTTGATACGCTTCGCGAAGGATTGTTTTCATTTTATTACCTCCACTTAATACATGCCCTTTAAGGATCCGATTTATAACCTACCCCCCCTTTCTCAATAGGCAGGATTTTTCACCCGCCGTGATATAATTAGGAAAGAGGTTTTAGCAATTTAGGGATGCGGATTACACAAAACAATCTGCAAGAATTAGATGCCGAAATCCGAATCTATTTGCGCAGGAAATGGAGGGGGCTCGTCGAAGGATCAAAGGAATATATTGATATCAAAGCAGAACTCTTATCAGATGCATTTTTATTGATTGCTAATAACGAAAATCTAGATATTGGCAACCTGGTAAATAGGAAATGGAAAAAATATTCTCGTGACAATAAAAGGGAGTTGTTAAATCGAGACTATAATTATAATCCAGAAGAACTTCCAAATCCCGACGATATAAACAAATCCTTCGTCGATAAATCGGATAATACAATTGGATTAAAACTTCATCGCATATGGCAACAAGTGCCTAAACTTCGACTTTCTTCTACAGAAAACAAAGTATTTAGCCTTTATACATATTTTAATAAAAAGTATGGCTCAACGTGGGGATTTGAAAAATATTGTGCTAATCAATTAAATATTTCCCAACCTGCTGTCTCAGATGATCTTAAACGAGCTAAAAATAAAATGGGAATATCGGCACTTCTTCTTCCTGAGACTTTTAGTGCTGATAAACTTTTCGGCTTTTTCGGGAACGATTGGTCCAATTCTGCTATTCGAGATAGAATATGGCCTCTTTTGAAGCCAGGGAAGGAAAGGAGTGCTGGGCTGGTTAAGTTGTTAAAGCCCTACCAGAATAAGATATTTCACTTTGCAGAACGAGCGCTTGTAACGTTCTCAAAAAATACATCATCATCGCCAATACTATTTTATCAAGGCTACCATGCAATCATCCTTGGAACTTATATCGACCCAGATAGTATAAATCCGGTTTCTTTTGAATTGACAAGAAATGTCGTCCCCAAGAGTTGGCTTGCTGGAAGGGCCGTTGCTAGACAATCCCATCTTCTGAACGAAAAAAGCAAATGGGAGGAATACAGGGACTGGCTATTAGAGCTATTCTTTAACGATAAGATGAACGAAGAAAAAGAGAGATACATTGGCTATATGGTGGGATATTTTGGCGGTTTCGATAAATTTGAAACTTACAGATATGTTTCTAGTAAAGGATATTCGATCCCGCATAAATATGACGTGGATAAATTAATCAAAGAGCATTACTTGAATATATCAGAAACCCTTTATCGCAGATCGCCGCTTTTAATGGAAATAAACTTCCTCAGAATTGCATTAATCTTATCAACATTCTCTCGCTTTGATTTCTGTCACAAATCGATCAATTGTTTATCGCAAATTATAAGACAGACGAAGAACGTAAGCGATCACAGCAAGATTTATCTGATTATATCGATATTCGAAAATAAATTAAGACAATCTAATTGTAAATAGCCATGTCTATCGCTTTTTGCATGCTCTGAACCTTTCTCTATTGCCAGCATTAGGCAAATCCTTTTTCTTTATCTCCCGAATGCCGGGCTTCAAATATTCTATTTCCGCCTGAGAGAAATATCCCCATTCATCAATAAAACTTTGTTCGAGCCCATACCATATCTTATCGCTTTTATAAATTTTGCCTTCTATGACGGTGTCCTGTTTTTTACTACCATCAATTCCAAACCAATACCAACCTAAGCGGCGGTCTTCCCAGCCTTTTAATACCTTCTTCCCGTCAATATACAATTCTTCTCCTTTTGTTTCGAATCTTGGCACACATCTCCACTCCTGAGCTCATCTTTTCAATATAGACTGATGGTCTGCTTATACAATTGTCAACCCCACATAATTATTACTAATCGGTAGTATATAAAGCTTTCTCATATATCATGCGGAGGCTAGCTCAGATAGTTATAAGGACAGAGAAAATCAGCGCGCCATTCAAAGATAAGCGGAATTATTTCAGCAGTAAATCTCCGGACGCAAGTCCCGTGTCATTTCAATTGTTTTTTACAGATACCATTCCTCTGCCAAATCTTCGATGTGCGTTTACTGCCTCTCCCGCTGCTAACGCACCTAAATAGCTGATTTCCCCTGCAAGAACCGCTGCGCAGATAATTTCTGCCATTAGCCTTGAGCTTCCCGCCCCTCTACAACCCATTAATTTTAATAAAGCGGATGGCCCTGCCAATGAAGTTCCGCCCCCAATCGTACCGATTTCTAAACTTTGTAGTTGTACATAAAACAATATTTTGTTTTTTTGTTGCTCTATCCATACGAACGAGTTTGAGCTTTCTACAATTTGCGCCAAATCCTGACCCGTGGCAGCAAAAATAGCAGCAACGACATTTGCCGTATGTGCATTAAAGCTTAATGAATGAGCATATGCACTGCCAAGCCATATTTTATTTTGGATAACCTCTACAAAACGATTTATTGATGTCCGAAGTCTCTTCTCTATGATCTTATTATCCAGCTTTATCCATGCGCTCACAGTCTTTCCCCGACCTAATATCGTATTTATTGCGGATGGTTTTTTATCGCTACACATATTGCCTGCAATGGATAAGAGGACTAGGCCTGTCTTAATTGCTATAATTCTTGAGCATTCTTCCGCTGCAAATGTAGTCATGTTCATTCCCATTGCTTCACCGGTACTATAAACGAATCTTAAATTTAAAATGTTGCCTATTTGAAAAGGTTGAACATCATTCAATTTACAATGAGACGAAGTAGTCTTACAACTGGCAGCTAAAATATTAATGTGTTTTTTTATCCAATTAATCGAATCTTTCACATGACGGGCATCTCTTCCTTTAAATATTGGAGCTCGTGTCATGCTATCAGCGATGATTTCCGTATTTATTCCCCCTTGTTGATTACATATAGATATTCCACGGTTAACCGATGCAATAAGTGACCCCTCTGACGTCGCTAACGGAACATATACCTTTACTTCCCTCTTTCTTCTCTGCATAATCATTGGACCGGCAACGCCAATAGGAATTTTTACTGCACCAATAATATTTTCTATTAAATCCGCCATTTCCGCCTGATCTGCCTTGCTAATATTTAGAGGAGATAGGTCTACGTTGTTTATCCGAGATAGATATATTCTTCTTATTTCAATTTTATCTGGCTGACTAACATTATCAGGAATTTCATGTAGTTTTATTCGACCGGCTTCGATATCGAGAACGATTCTAATGATTTCATTTTTGCTTGGCGGTTTTTCAATATACCTAGGATCATTTATTCTCATTGTTTATCTCCGTTAAACGCTTCAATGCGCTAATTTTAGCCAAGTAACCGCATCATGTTTGATCTTTCTTTTCAGCTTCATTACCCGACCTATATTGTTTCCTAATCCGTTAGTTTCTTGGACATTGCAGCAGCGCCGTTCCAGCATAGCAAAAAGTACAATTCAACAGCCCTAAAGAAAAATGCGCTGCTACGATTATATTCTTCTCGATCTAATTTCTCTAAGAGCTATCCCAATTTCTTTTAAAATATAATATGGCTATATTTCTTAAAGTCCCCGAAAAGAATATCAGTGACTTTCCAGTCCTTTTTCTTAATCAGGCCAAAAAGGCCATCAATTTCGAGTTTCGAATCTAGGCGATATTCTTCTGCCAATCGGTTTTCCCCCTGATATGGCTTACTCTCAGGCCTTATCAATCTTATCCAAATGTAATTTTTTCTTCAAGCTAAATCGTGAACGATATAAGCGTATCTCTCGCTAATCTAACCGCAGCTTCAGCTAGTGGAATAAGACTTTCAGAGCCCGGGTCCTTGCCACCGCCATCCTCGAGCGGATCCTCCATCAATCACCAATGATTAACATCAATGGCCACGACTTCAACAAGCCGCTCTATCCCAAACAAGGAGGGGACATCGTGTCCACCTCGCCTTGCATATTCTGGCCCAATCTGGCCGACCATTCTGGTTCAAACTGGCCACTGATTCTGGTTGAAAGTGGCCACCGATTCTGGTTCAATCTGGCCGCTTTTTCAGAGAAACCGGAATCCATAAAAAGC
>Ga0315281_10008970_pt1 | contig 13928 bp, 9 predicted proteins | sample YL17G07_0_MG_FD_204540 | JGI IMG/M metagenome (GOLD analysis project Ga0315281, IMG submission 204540) | Sediment microbial communities from Yellowstone Lake, YNP, Wyoming, USA - YL17G07_0 | ecosystem: Environmental > Aquatic > Freshwater > Lake > Sediment | place: USA: Wyoming | collected...
ATTCGCCCTGACGATCGCGGCTTCGATGGTGATCTCGGCCGCCAACGCCATGACGATGACGCCTGCCCGAGCGGGATCCGTGTTCAAGGACAAGAAGCCGGGTGAAGAGCAGGCGCATCACCAGGCGCTGCCGCCGCTGGGCATCGCCGTGATCTTCGGGGTAGCGGCCGTGTGGCTGTTGGGGGGACGGCTGCCGGGGCTCCTGGGACTCGATACAACACTCGATGAGGGTGGCTCGGGATGGCTCGCCACCCGAGGGATTCAGGTCGGGCTTTTCCTTGCCGCCGCCGTGGCCGGGTGGTTCGTGGCCAAGCCGGTCAATAGGACCTTGGGAACCTTCTTCCGCGGCTTCAACTGGGTGTTCAACGAAGCGACCCGGTCCTACGGCTGGTTTGTGGGCCGGGCGATGCGGCTGAGCTTCATTGTGCTGGTGGTCTATGGTGGGCTGATCGGCCTGACCTATCTGCAGTTTACGCGGGTGCCGATGGGATTCATCCCCAGCCAGGACAAGGGCTACCTGTTGGTGAACGTCCAGTTGCCCGATTCTGCCTCGCTCGATCGATCCATTGAGGTGATGCAGAAGCTGGAGAAGATCGCCCGGGAAACGCCCGGCGTGGTACATACCATCGGCGTGCCCGGGCAGTCGATCGTACTGAACGCCATCAGCTCGAACTACTGCTCGATGTTCATCATTCTCAAGCCGTTCGACGAGCGGAGGGGTCATGCGGAGTCGGCCGACGCGATTGCCAACCAGATCCGCGTCCGTGGCCGGCAGGAGATTCTCGAGGCCCTGGTCGCCGTGTTCGGCGCACCGCCTGTCGACGGCCTGGGCAACGCCGGCGGCTTCAAGCTGATGGTTGAGAAACGGGAAGACATGCCGCTAGACATGCTCCAGGGACAGGCCGATACGCTGGCCGAGCAGGCCAACCGCACGCCGGGGCTGGTGGGCGTGATGAACTCCTTCCGGGCAGGCACGCCACAGCTTTACCTCGACATCGACCGCACCAAAGCCAAGACCCTCGGCGTGCCGCTCAGCGACGTCTTCCAGGCCCTGCAGGTCTTCATGGGCGGTTACTACGTCAACGACTTCAATCGCTTCGACCGCACCTGGCAGGTGAACGTCCAGGCCGAGCCCGAGTTCCGCGTCAACGCCGAGGCGCTGCGGCAGTTCTACGTACGCAACGCCGCGGGCGAGATGGTGCCCTTGGGCACGGTCCTGAAGGTCCGCGACGACACCGGCCCGGTGATGATCACCCGCTACAACACCTATCCGGCGGCCACGATCACCGGCAGCTCGCTGCCGGGGCTGAGCTCGGGCGCAGTGATCCGCCTGATGGAAGACCTATCGCAGACGGTGCTGCCGCCCTCGATGACCTCGGAGTGGACCGAGCTGACGCTGATGCAGAAGCTGGCCGGGAGCGCGGCCGCGTACGCCTTCGTGGGAGCGGTGATCCTCGTGTTCCTGGTGTTGGCGGCACAGTACGAGAGCTGGTCGCTGCCGCTGGCGGTGATTCTCGTCGTGCCGATGTGTCTGCTGTGCAGTCTGACGGGCGTCGCGCTGACAGGCTGGGACATCAACATCTTCGTACAGGTCGGCTTCGTGGTGTTGGTCGGCCTGGCGAGCAAGAACGCGATTCTCGTGGTCGAGTTCGCCAAAGAAGAACAGAAGCGGGGAAAAACGGTCTACCAGGCCGCCTTGGAGGCCGCCAAGGTGCGGCTGCGGCCGATCGTCATGACCTCGTTCGCCTTCATCCTGGGCGTGGTGCCGCTGGCGTTTGCCCACGGTGCGGGGGCCGAAATGCGGCAGACCCTGGGCATTGCCGTGCTGAGCGGCATGCTGGGCGTCACGGCCTTCGGGTTGATCCTCACGCCGGTGTTCTACTACGTGGTGAGAAAGTACCTTGCCCACGCACCGGCAGAATCGCCGGCGCCCGCAAGCGCCGCCCCCCCCGATGTTTAGCCGCCACCGGCACGGCGACGTGCCCGCTTCTCCCGGCCGACGTACCGTCGGCCGCTAAACGGCATGTCGCATGCGTCGTTTTCTGGTTCCCACGGAGGACCGTGGGAACGAGGATTCCGCGGCCTTTCTGCGGATGGGGACCCGATTCTGCCGCTAAAGTCTCTGGGTCTGTAACCTTCGGCGGCGGAGTCGCATCAAGAACTGTAGGTGACGACGGAAGAGCGTCGCCAGAAATGCTTGGAGCCCATCCCCAAACCCCTCACCCCCGGCCCCTCTCCCCGCAAGCGGGGCGAGGGGAGAACGTTTCGGGATAGGCAGTCAAGATCAGAGCAGGAGGATTCAGGCCATGAAATACCCGTTTTGCAAGGGCCGGCTGGAGATTGCCGCCATTGGCCTACTGGGTGTGGGGGCGCTGGTGATCGCCTGCCGATTCACGCCCGGCTGTCCGCTCTTTCCAGCACCCGGCAGCAAGTTATCCCCAGATGCCGACGAGGCGAGCTTCGAGCGAGAGGTCCTCAGATCGGACGTTCCGGTGCTGGTCGATTTCTACGCCGATTGGTGCCCGGCGTGCCAGGCGATGGTCCCGACGCTGGAGAAGTTGGCCGGGGAGATGCCCGACGCCAAAATCGTGAGGGTCAACGTCGACGACAGTCCGCAGTTGGCCGCCCGCTACGGCATCGACTCAATTCCCAGTCTGCTGGTCTTCAAGGACGGCCAGGTCACCGCGGCGCACGTGGGACCGGCCAGCAGGGATCAGCTTCGGGAGGTGGTCAGCCGCTGATCGGAGGATTGGAGGCCGAGGGGTTGCTCAGCGAGCTGATGCCGGTGTGGTGCAACCACAGTCGGATATGCCGTGCAGGGCACGACCTACGTGACGTCAGTTTGGACCGCCCGCCGGCACGAAGCCAGAATTCACTTGGGCGGCGGCTCCAGCAGGCTGGCCGCGTTCCTGCCGCGTATCTTCTCCTTGACCTCCGGGGGCGCATCGAGCACCTCCAGTTTTAGCAGGGCGGGATCGGGATAGTTGAAAGGCATGCCCGTCCCGAACACCACCCGCTCCGCCCCCAGCCGCGACACAAGCTGTCCGATCTCGTTGGCCAGCACGGCGCTCAAGCGGGAAATCTCGATGCAATAGTTCGGCGGCAGACGGCTGTCCTTCTGGCCCAGCGGGGAACCGGTGTAGCCGGCGCCGTTTAAGAGGATGAACCGCGCCCGGGGGCAGGCTTGTACCAGGGCGACGATTTCGTCCAGGGGAACGTCGGGCACGTCCGCCAGCCAGCTTCTTTGCCGGAAGTCCTCGACACGAATGGGGACGGATACCGGCATGCCCCGCTCGGTGGCTTCGTGGATCAAGTCCAGGCAAGAGCGGTCGGAAAGGGCATAGTCGTGCCACTTCGGGTAGAGTCGCAGCCCTTTCATGCCGAACTGTTCGTGGCAGATTTTCAGGTCGTCCCGGCAGCCCGCATAGGACGGATTGATTACGGCGAAGGGAATCAGCCGGTCGCGGTGGGGCTGGACGGCCGCCGCCAATTCTTCATTACCCGCTTGGGCGTTGCGATACGTGATCGCGCTGGCGCTGGAGACCATGGCCTTGTCGATGCCCGTTTCGTCCATCAGCCCCAGCAGAGCGGCGGCGGTGTTGTGGCGGAGTTGCCGGAAGGCGTAGCAGCCCAGATAGGCGTTCGTGTCGACGATCATCGTTTACCCTCGCAGCTTCAGCAGCCGCAGCATGTTGCCGCCGAGGATTCTGCGCTTGCCCTCGGGGCTAAGCCGTGCGCCGCGGATCTTGCCCACGCCCGCCGTCATCGACATGTCGCAGCCGAACAGCAGCCGATCGACGCCCAGGATCCCAGCCGCCATCTCCACCAGCCCCTCGTCGATCACGCTCCCACTGGTGTCGAGGAAAACACTGTGGGCATGGCGCAGGGCCTTGATGGTCCACTCCCAGTCGCCGCCGCCGCCCAGGTGTGCGCAGATGAGTCGGGCTTCGGGGTAGCGTCGGGCCAGCTCGGCCAGGTGTCCGCCGTCGGAAATCCGCGGCTGATCCGGGACGGGGTAATGCGCGTGCCCGGCGTGATGCAATATCGGCACCCGCAGCTTGATCGCCAGTTCCACGATGGGAAAGACGACCGGCTCCGTACACACGTATTCATTGTAGAGCTTGATGCCGATGAACCCGCGATCCTCCACGCAGCGGCGGATTTCCTCCACCGCCTCGCGGCCGTAGCCCGGGTTCACGTAGCAATACGCCAGCACGCGGCCGGCGAAGCACTTCATCGCTTCGGCCAACCAGGCGTTGCACTCCCGAAAGCCCTCCGCGGTGGCCGGCCGGCGCGGTGTGAGGATCGAGCAGCAAAGCTGGTCGATCTGGAGTTTGTCGGCTGCATCGATCAGTCGGCGGTCTTCCTCTCGATAGGCGGCGGAGCTGCGGTGGGTGAGATGGGCGTGACAATCAATGACCGGCCCGGCCTTACCTCCGGCCACCTCGACGCCCGGCACGGCCTTGGCCTCCGCGGCCTCGATCCCCCGCAGCGGCCAGCCGAGGTACTGCCCTGCCAAGGCCGCGCCCGCCGTCGCGGACACTTTCAAGAAACTCCGCCGCGTGGGCGATCCGCTGCTAAGTGGACCGGCGGAGGAACTTGTGCTCCTCGGCGTGTGCCACTGCTTCGCAGAAGCAGTGTTTCGCCGTGCCCCGTAGCACTGCTCGTGCCGAGCAGTGGCACACGTTTCAGCTCCGCCCCGCTTAGCCATGACCAGCGCTCCTGTGAGCGAGAAGATCAGAGCCGACCGCCTTGTTCTACTTGACGCCGAGCAGCTCGCCAATTGCCATTTTGAGCAGTTGTTCGCAGGACGCGGCCACCGCCGAGGCGGACGGCTCGTAGCCCCCTTCGTCAAATGCCCGCTCGGTGCAGATATAGCCGGTGCAACAGTCGCCGTAGGCCGCCACGGCCACGAAGTCCGCCGGCATCAATCGCTGGGCAAACAGTTGGAATTCGACCATCGGCTCGCCCGGAAGATGTAGTATTCGCACGCGGCCAAACCCCAGGCAGCTCAACTCGATCGGTCGTTTGAGCCGTTGGGCGGAGGCGACACGGCAAGCCGCTTCGATCCGCTGTTCGGCGCCCGCCTTGGGGTCTTTCATCTTGGCGCGGTTCTCGTCCAGGTTGTAGCCGGTGTCGGTCCTGGGTGCCAGCGACAGATCGGCGGTTCGCCACTGGAGCCGATCGACCGGCAGGAAGCGGGTCGAGGCCACCGCGGCCTCCATCGCCGCGTAGACCCGCTGGGCCAACTCGTCTCGCGCGCCGCGTGAGCCGTCGTTGTATTTGCCCATCGCCACGTCGCCTGCACATCCGGTAAAATAGATCTGGAATACCCCTTCTTTCTTTTCGAGCCTCTCGCGGGCGATGCCCGGCACGTCGTAGCTGGCCCGGCCGTCGCCGTAGAAGCTCTGCGGATGGGTGGCGTAGTAGTGTAGTCGCACCAAGGGTCTCTGACCTTGACCCAGTGTGATTGTCTTGAGCACGGGATCGATGTACCCCTCCGGCTCTGCCCGCAGCTCGGGATCCGGGCATGAACTCCACCGCGTGCGGACCTTGCCGCCGTCAACGGGGAGCCGTCGGGTGGAAGCCACGCGGTCGACCTTGGCCTCTCCCGTACCGATCTGGTCAAACGGCTGCAATTGGGGAAGCGACTGCTTCACCGCCGCGGCCAGCCGGTCGGTCACCTGCTCCAGAAACTCCAGGTCTTGGTACTGAGGCGGATCCTTTTCCCGTTGCAGCAGCTCTTGGGCATCTCCGTTAACGGACGGGGCAGTGTGCTGGTGCACGGTCTGCACCGCCACGCGTGATACGTCGGTACCCGCGGCAGCGGCCACTTTGCGCCGGAACAACAGGTGCGTGGAGTTCGACAGTGTACACCAATCGACCGCACATAGGACGTACCGGTGGGAACCATCGTCAAGCACGATCCCCTTGGCCGACAAGGGATGCTCTACCGTGCTGAGCGGGTTGCGATAAAGCCAATGCCCCAGCGGCAGTGTCACATCGGAGCGGAAGGTGGCCACACGCAGTTTCGGGGCATCCGCCCCTTGGACGGGCGATCCGGCCAGGCACCAAACCGCAGTCGCCCATGCCAAGGTCCTTGCAGTCAGGCAGCGCATCAGGGGTTTCTCCTCGCGGGTGATTCGGTGATCGGTTGGCCGGTCGGGGCAAGTTCGGGTGGCCGGGGTCGAGCGCCAGCGAGCCCCCGGAAGGCCCCGGTCTGGGAGCTCATCGACCAACGCTTCGCGTCGGTGCCCGCCGACCCCAGCCACCCCTCCCCAAGCTTGGAGCTACTGAATGATTCCACGCCCTGCACCTACTTGCTGCTGAATGGCCCCCGGACGCTGATCAGGTCGGTTCGCGTCTTGCCGCCGCGGGTGATTCTCGACAGGGTGTAGACCGTGCCGTCTTTTCCCACGGCGATCGAATTGACGTAGGCCGGCCGCTCTCCGTTCTCGAAGAAGATGGGGCCGCGGTCGGTGTACTTGGCCGTGGGGACGTCGTAGGTGATCAAGTGGAGATTCTCCACGCCCTTCGATTCACCCATGGCGGTGGCACTCTTGCCGACCACTCTCTTGCCGTCAACGTAGACGGGCCCGCCGGTAAGGTAGTGGAGCGTGCGGCCGTCGGGCCCCAGGGTGAACCCCAGGTATCCGTAGCTGAACTGGTCGTACATGCCGCTGCGTTTGGAAGGCAGGGAGGTGATCCGCTCCAGCACGTCCACCCGCGGAACACGGGGGTCGAAACGGAACAGGTAGCCGGAGTTCCCGTGCACGCCGTAGACGGCCTTCTCCGGCGGGCACCAGGTTACCTGCCTCCAGTTGTAGCCCATGTGCCCGGGCGAGGTGGGGTCGTAAAGTCCGAAGTAGTCCTTCTTCAGATCCTCGCCCTCCACGACCTCGATGCGATCCGAGTCATAGCGGTAGCGAAGGATCGCGCCGTCGCCGGTGGTGAAATAGACGGAACCGTCCTGAGGATCGACGACCAGCGAGCGGCAGAGCGTGCGGTAGTTCTCGCCCTTGCCGTTCTCGCCCTGCCTGGAGGTCGGCCCAAGGTCCTTCAATTCCTTCGCGGCCAGGTCGTAGCGGATGAAGTAGCCGGTGGGCCAGGTGAGGCCGTAGAGGCGACCGCGCCGGGTGTCCATGGTCATCGAGAGGATGCCCTCGCCGTGCGGGGCCTTGGCCAGCTCCTGGAACTTGCCCGTGGTCACGTCGTAGGCCAAAAAATGGCCGCCGGGATAGGGTTTGAAGCCGGCCGGCGGCACGCCGATCTTCTCCATCCCGTCCACGAGGGTGTAGTAACCGACGTGCGTGGCGAAGTAGAGCTTGCCTTCGCGTTCCACGAAATTCACGTGCGACTTACCCTGGACGATCGCTTTCGAGCCTTTCTCGCCGCAAGCTTCGGTGAGATCGCCCAGATGGCGGATTTTGCCGGCGGCCGGATCGTAGCAGTACATCCGGGCGCCGATTTCGTACGATTCCGAGGAGAGTACGTAGTAGATCCTGCCGTCGCTGCCGGTGCCCATGCCGTTGTAGGTATCGTGCGCCAGCTCGAATCCCGAGTCGTACGTCTTCGCAATCAGCCTGCGTGCGGGCGCCGTCGCCGAGGGGGCACCCCCTTGTGGGTCCGCGCCCGGTGCTTCGGTCGCGACGACGCAGCCGAGCAGCAGGGTGGGTAGCCAAATGCGTCTGCTGAGTCTGTGGGGAATCATGCTTGCCGCCTTTCACGCTGTGAGTGCCGGAGAAGAAGCGTCGGTACGTTGTGCGCTCGATATCGAACTCAGCTTGTCTCGGTTCTCATAGACCTTGAACATCGCATTGACAACGTCGTCCATATCCGCTTTCGTTCCGAGCAGAGGGCCCGAAGCCCAAATCATCACCAACTCCTCACAGACCTTATCGCAGTTCGGGCAGTTGTTCTCCTCCCGGTATCGCCGCAGCCTCTCCTGGGAGAACATGTTCTTGTAGACCCGCGAGTTCAAGACGTGCTCCGTCCACGGTTCCTTGTGTAATCCCTGGGCGATATACGGATCGAGGCTGATGCCTTCGGCCCCGAGGGCCTTGAGGAACGTGCCGCGATCCGCACCGTTGAAGTGCTCCTTGTTGTAGGTCATTGCATAGATGTAGAAGGAGCCGCTTTCCGTACCCGCGTACAGTTTCTGGGGGACGATTCCCGGGAGGTCCTTGAGCTTGGAGGTCAGATAGGCGGCGTTTTCGTTGCGGCGGGCGAAGCGTTCCTTGACGCCCGGCCACTGGCCCAGCAAGACGGCCGCTTCGAACTCATTCATGCGGTATTTCGGTCCGGCGACTTCGGTGCGTCCGCGGCGTGAGGTGCCGTGGTTATGCACGGTGTAGCACTGGTCCATTAGTTGGGCATCGTTTCCGACGATTGCCCCGCCTTCCCCACAGGCCAGCGTCTTGCTCGACTGAAAGCTGAAGCAGCCCAGATCGCCGATGGTGCCCAACTTCCTGCCTCGGTATCCGGCCAGGTGTGCCTGAGCGGCGTCCTCGATGACTCTCAGATTGTGTTTCTTGGCCACCGCCATGACTGCGTCCATATCGCAAGGCTGGCCCATCATGTGGACAGGCATGATGGCCTTGGTGTTTTCGGTAATTCGTTTCTCCACGTCGGCCGGATCGAGCTGATACGACTGCCGATCCAGGTCGGCCAGGACCGGCAGGGCCCTGGCGGACAGGATAGAAGCGATGGTCCCGGGATCGGTGTAAGGCGAGGTAATGACTTCATCTCCCGCGCCGATTCCAAGTGCCTCTACGCAGGTGTGCAAGGCCTGGGTTCCCGAGCCCGTCGCCACGCAGTACCCCGCCCCGAGCAGTTGGGCGAACTCCTTCTCGAAGGTAGGCACAGTACCCGAGCTAGATTGGATTCTGCACCAGATTCCGCTCTTGGCGGTTTCCACGACTGACTTCACGACGTTCTCATCGCAGTACGGCCAGCGAGGCCAGCTCTTGTTCTTTCTGATGGGCTCGCCACCAAGGATGGCCAGTTGCTGGGCCTTGTTGCCCGGGCTCCCGCCGGCCGGGACGCACCGTGAGGCAAGGGCAGCAGCAGTGCCTGCCGATGCAGCGGCCAAGAACTGGCGTCTGGCTATGTTGCGATCTTTCATTTCCAGCCTCCTTCTTTGCTTAAGGTGACACTAGCCTTCATTTCGCGGCACGCGCTGGGGGGCGTCTCTCGCCGCTCCTCCCCGCAGCATCAAGCGATCGGACGTACGCCGCCGACTGCTCGATGCACTTCTTCGTCTGCATCTCGTCCATATCGACGCCGCGGACCCCTTCGACCTCGATGGTGATCGGGCCGCGGTAACCGTGACGCCTAAGGATCTTCACGACGGCCGGAAAGTCAACCACGCCCTTGCCGAGCGCAGGGAAGCTCCAGCTCTCGAACTGGCCGTTGTGGTCCTTGAACTCCACCGTCGCCACGTAGTCGATGCACTTCTGCAATTCCGTGGCGGCGTCCCTGCCGTGGTTGTAGTACGTGACGTTGCCCGTGTCGAAGTTGATCCGCACGTTCGGATGGTCGATCCGTTTCATTGTCTCCACGTGTACGTCGCCGTTGGTGCCCAGGTCCGGATGCGTCTCCAAGGCGATCGTCACCCCGTGTTCCCGGGCAATCTCCCCGGCCTGGCGCAAGCGCTGGCAAGCGACCTCCTTGGACACGCCGGGGTGCTTGGGCGAGAGGAACATGTACTTGACCCCCATCGTCTCGCACGTTTCCAGTTGTGCGGCGAGTTCGCCCAGCGCGGTCGCCTGGGACAGATCGGTGTTGCCGCGGAGCACCACCGCCGTCAAACCGTGCTCCGCCAGCCGCTTCCTGGTGGCCTCGATCTGCTCGGGCGGGGGCACGTCGATCAGCACGCACTTGATGCCGATCGACGGCAGATGTGCCCAGGCCGCGTCCTGAAACTTCCCGTAGCTTGCCAGCCGGCAAGCCAGCATGTTAGTCGGCTCGGCTCCTTCCGGCTTGCCGGCGGCACCAGCTCGGAGCGGCACGTTGAAGGCCACGGCCAGCCAGATCAGCGGCATGGCCAAGGCAACGGCGCGTCGCGTCGGATACCTCATCGTCGCAGTCCTCTCGCGGGAGTCCCACCGCTTAGTGGCTTCGCAGTTATGCCAGTTCCTTGCGGTGCGCCCACACCTTCTCAAAGGCCTTGACGTACTGGTCGACCAGCTCCGGCACCTCGGAGGTGAAGTAGGGCAGCGGGACGGCCGTGGCGTTGGCCTGTTCGGAAGCGGGGAGTTCCGCGATGGTGGGCTTGTGGTGCCACCACTGCTGCTCGGCGTAGAGCGCGCACTTGTGCTGGAGCCGGTAGCTGAACGCGCTGGTTTGAACGCCCTCCGCCTGCAGGGCCTTGACGCAGGCGTCTCGCGACATGCCGGCCTCGGCCGGGTTGATAAAGAGCATGTTCCAGGAGTAATAGAGGCGTTTCATGTCGGTCCGTCCGGTGGTCTGCTCATACAGGCCGGGCAACTGCAGGAGCCGGTCGTTGAGCCGGCGGACCTGCGCGGCGCCTTCGGCGTTGCGCTTATCGAGCCCGCGCAGTTGGGAGCGGGCCAGGACCGCGGAGATCGGGTGCATGCGGAACTTCACGCCCAGGCCGGTGCCGTCGTAGCGGCGGTAGTTGCTTCCCTCGGGAAAGCTCGCCGGCAGGTCGTACTGCCCGAAGGTGGTCGCCCGCTCGTAGTCCTGCCGCTCTTGGTACATCCCCATGCCGCCTTCGATGCCCGGCAGGGGTTTGGTGGTCTGATAGCTGAAGATCCCCATTCGGGCCCAGGTACCCATCTTCTTGCCCTTCAACTCGGCGCCGTGGGCATGGGCGGCGTCTTCCAGGAGGATCAGCCCCTTCTCCTTTGCCCAGTCACCGATCAGATCGATCTCGCAGGGCAACCCGATCCAGTGCACCGGGAGCACCGCCTTGGTGTTGGCGGTCAGTCGCTTCTTGGCGTCTTCCAGGTCGAAATTCAACGAGTGGGGATTGATGTCGACGAACACGGGCACCAGACCGAACAGCCGCATGGGCACAATCGTGGCGAAAAAGGTGTAGCTGGGCACCATGATCTCGCTGCCCGGAGGAAGGTTCAGGGCAAAGAACATCGAAGTCAGGGCGCCGGTGCCGTTGCAGTGGGCCATGACGTAGGGCGACTTGGTGTACTCCTTCCAGTCCTTCTCGAACAGTGCGACCGGGGCGTAATTGGGATTCCTCAAGAGCTGAAGGACGGCCTTCTCCTCCTCTTCTCCGTAGAGGGGCCAGCGATACGCTTCGCGGTGCTGCCCACTCGGATAGGTGACGGCCTTGGGGCCGCCGTTGAGGGCCAGGGTCTCGTTCACGGCCCCGGCGGAGGACGGGCCTGCCAAAGCCAGACCGGCGGCGACCGCGCCGGACGATTTGAGAAACGCCCGCCGCGTCCTCTGCGACTTCCGACACTTGGTATCGTCTTGCATTACCGGCACCTCCGTAGATGAGATTTGCCAAACCAACGAGCCCTACCCCGCGGAGGGCTCCAGACGATCGGTATTCTAAATCAAGCCACCAACCGCTGTCCATCCCCCGCCCCGGATTCTCTCCGGCCGCGGCGGACACGCGGCACAGTCCCCGGCGTGGCCGCCGGGGCTGTTGCCGCTCAGAAAGGGAATGCGACACGCCGTTTAGCGGCCGACGGTACGTCGGCCCGGATTGACGCCCCCGTCGCCGTGCCGGCGACGGCTAAACCATGTGAGACAATCCTGGCGTGCTGTTTCGGTTGGCGACAGCGTGCTAGAATCAACTGCATGGCCGTCCCGCCGGAACCCGCCGACGTTCACGTCCGCCGGCTGCTGCTCGGTGCGGCGTTGGTGGCGATCCTCTGTGCCGCGGCGCTGCTGGCCACCTCGCCGGGGCTGCCGATGGTCTGGGATGAGGGTGACGCCATCCTCCGGGCCGAGCAGGTCCCGCAACACTGGCCGTACACCACCCAGCGCGAAGGACACCCGGCGTTTTACGGGATGGTGATCGCGGCGGGCAGGTGGGCGTCGGCCGACTGGCTCCGTCCGCTTGACGCGGCGCGGTTCGGGCCGATGGTGCTGTTCTCTCTGGCCGCCGGGGCGATGTTCTACCGGATGCGGCGGGACTACTCGGCCGCGGCGGCAGTCGGCTCGGTGGCGGCGCTGGTGCTCTTGCCGCGGATGTTCGCCCATGCCCATTTCGCCTCGTTTGACGGGCCGCTGACGAGCTGTTGGATCCTGGCCTGGGCGACGTTCACGCCGGCCAGCCGCGCGGCTTGTCGCCAGGCACCGTGGCTGCACACTCTCTTCCAATGGCTGCAAGCCGTCCTTTGGGGAATCATGCTGGGGACGGCCCTCAGTTGCAAAGCCACCGGCTGGCTGGCCCCGCTGCCCTTTCTGCTCTGGGTCCTGCTGTATCGCGACCGTGCGGGGGCCAGGGCCCTGGCCGTGGGGCTGCCGCTGGCGGTGCTGACGTTCTTCGCGCTCAATCCGCCGCTGTGGCACGATCCGCTTCACGGCTGGATGGAGTTTTTCGATCTCAACCTGCACCGGGCCGCACGGTTGCAGTTGAACATTCCCGTGCGGTTTCTGGGCGAGAGTCACCACTTGGGCAATCCCCTGCCCTGGTACAACACGCTGCTGTGGACCGCCGTGACCGTCCCGCTCGGCACGCTGCTGCTGGCCGTGATCGGCATCGTCGCCGTGGTTTGGCGCTGCCGCAGCGACCGGGCGGGAGTGCTGCTGGTAGCCAACTGGCTGGTGCTGTTGATCGTCCGTGCCCTGCCGATGGTGCCGCCGCACGACGGCGTGCGGCTGTTTCTGCCGAGCTTCGCCTTCCTGGCGGCACTGGCGGGGGTAGGCTGTGCCGAGGTGCTGGCATGGACGGGCAACCAATGGGGCCAGTGGTTGCGAGGCTCCCAGGGCACCCCGCGCCGGCCCCTGCGTCCCGGCGTCCATTGGCAATCGGCAGGGCGGGGAGATCCGCTTTCCGGCTCGCCAGTCCTGGTGAAACCCCCTAGATTCCGCGGCCCGGTCATCGCCGCGCTGGTGCTGGCCTATGCCGGCGGCGCCAGCAGCCTGTTCTGGTATGCCCCGCAGTGGCTCTCCTACTACAACCTGCTGATCGGCGGCTTGCCGGGGGCCGCGGCGGCGGGCATGGAACCGACCTACTACTGGGACGGCCTGGATCGCTCGGTGCTCGATTGGCTCGAAGCGAACACCGGCCAACGGGAGAAGATCTACTTCGGGTCGGCCTCGGCGGAGAGCCTCGCGCTGATGCGGCGCTGGGGGGAGCTCAGGCGGGGAACGCAGTTCGACGCCCAGCCGGGCGAGTTCCGCTGGTACGTGATGCAGCATCGCCCCGGCCCCTGGCCGTGGCAGCCCATCGATCCCTGGCTGATCGAACACTGCCAGCCGGCCCATCGCAAGACGATCCGCCCCCCTGCACTGCGTGTGGTGCTGCAAGGCTGGGGATTCGACGTGACCTGGCCCTGGCGGCTCGACGTGCCGCTGGTGGAGGTTTACGATTACCGGCAGTATCTCCAGGCCCGCGAGGCGACCGCCGGGCGTGACATCGGGCCGGAAAGCTCGCCTTAGGGACAACGGAAAAATGACTTCCGGAGAGTACTCATCACGCTCCGCGTGATGGGCGCCAAGGCAGCGGTTTCCTCCGCGTTGCGGGTCCCATCACGCGGAGCGTGATGAGTACGATTGAGCCCACTGCACGACCTTGCCCAGAGCGGCTTCCCGGCAATGAATGATTCCAGAAGCTCCGCTTCCCGTCGACTCGATGCCTGTGCGGTGCTCTTTGCGCTGGTGCTCCCGACGCTGATAACGCTGGTCTATCTGGTGTTATTGGCCGATTACCCAACTGGCATAGGGCGGGCTGCCTACAGCGTCGGCAAGTTCGTGCAGTTTGCGTTTCCGCT
>Ga0315281_10008971_pt1 | contig 13923 bp, 9 predicted proteins | sample YL17G07_0_MG_FD_204540 | JGI IMG/M metagenome (GOLD analysis project Ga0315281, IMG submission 204540) | Sediment microbial communities from Yellowstone Lake, YNP, Wyoming, USA - YL17G07_0 | ecosystem: Environmental > Aquatic > Freshwater > Lake > Sediment | place: USA: Wyoming | collected...
AAGGAACTGATAAAGGACGTGACGAGGATGAAGAAGGTGGTCGGTTTTGGCAGAGGAAACGTCACGTGCCAGAACCGATGCCAGTTGCTCGCGCCGTCGATGCGCGCGGCGTCGTCGAGGTCCTTCGTGAGGCGCTTCGCGAGCACGAGATAGTAAATCATCAGGGGCGTGAAGCCCTTTGGGAATGCATACAGCGCGGATCCCCTCCTGGCGATGTTCAAGACGTTGGGGAACCACTGCGCCGTGTCCACCCCGAGTTCGCGAACGTACCGGGAGAGATCGAGCAGCACCCCCTTGTTCGTGAGTGTGGGAATGAGCTTTGAATCCAGTAGAAAGACGTCCGGGGGATCGTCGACGGCCAACGCGGTCAGAATCTTTTCCTCGTACTGGCGTCCCGGATTCGGCTCGTACAGGATATCGATGTCGGGGTAGAGTTGCTTGAATTCAGCGATCGCCTGCCTGTCAAGGGGCATCTCATCGAGATCCGCCCAGTCGGTGAGTCGTAGTGTTACCTTCTGAGTCGTCTGGGCAAAGAAGCGAGGGGTCGAGATCGAGGATATCACAACCGGCAGAACGAGGATCGAACAGAAGAGAGGGGGAAGAAGGAATTTGGGAGAACCGACCACTGTGATCTTTATCAGGACAGTAAGATGGCTGAATGAGGATTGCCGTGACAGGCCGCGGTTTCAATTCAGTTCCATGGGCGCCGATCCATCCACAAAGAGGTCACGGTTTGTCGTCCGAGCTTGCTCCCTGTTTGTTCACTCGGGTTTGCTGAAGACTTCTCTTGTTGCCTCAGCGGCCGACTTCATTTCCTCGACCGAGTTGTAAAAATGAGGTGAGTATCGCAGTTTCCCTTCCCGGAGGGAGATCGTGATCTTCCGGTTCGAGAGGGACTCGAACGCGGCCGAGGGGTCGACGCCTTCAGGAGGCTGAATCGTTACGATTCCCGCTCGCTCCTGGAGCGACGTCGGGCTGACGATCTTGACGCCGCCGACGTTTTGAAATTCCTCGAGAAGGGTTTGTGTCAACGCCAAGACGTGGCCCTCGATGAGCTCGGTTCCGAATTCAAGCAACATGGTGAGCGCCGCGTAGTACCCCCACATCCCGGGGATGTTGATGGTCCCACCTTCGAAGCGCCTGGCCGAAGCGGCAAGCGGCTGGTCGTAGTCGAAGAAGTTCCATGGAGTCTCCACGGCGAGCCACCCGAGGTACTTTTGATGGATGCGGGCCTGAACTTCATCCGTGAGGTAGAGGAAACCGATCCCCTGGGGTCCCATCTGCCACTTGGGAGCTCCGGCTGCCAGAGCATCGATCTTCATCTCCTGTACATCGATCCTCATCGCGCCTGCAGCCTGGATGCCATCGACGACGAAGAGAATTCCGCGCGACCGGCAGATTTCACCCAGAACCGCCAGGTCTGCCCTGTATCCCGAGAGGAATTGAACGGCGCTCAGTGCGAGAAGCCTCGTCCGAGGCCTGAGTGCGCCGTAGATCGCTTCTGCGGTCACTCTGCCGTCAGGGCAGCAGATGATATCGATCTCCACCCCCAGGTTTTTGAGGTGATAGTAGGGGTAGACGTTGGCAGGAAACTCGAGATCGTTCAGCAGAATTCGATCACCCGGTTTCCAGTCGAGCCCGGCGGCGATGATGTTGAGGGCGTCGGATGTGTTGCCGACGATGGCGATGCGGTCGTGGGATTCGGCGTTGATGAGACGCTGCACGCATCGCTTGGTCTCGTCGATCTGGTTCAGGTCATCAAGCCAGGTTTCGATTTTTCCCGATGACCGGTCCTGAAGGTGCCCCACCGTTGTCTCAAGCACCCGCGTGGACAAGGGGCTGACCGCAGCGTGGTTCAGATAGACGATCCCCTTTGCCGTGTGAGGAAAAAGGAGGCGGATCTGCTGCAGGCGTTGGTCGGGTATGAGCTGAGGGGATACGGGGTTCACAATGCTCTCAGGCTTCTTTGGAGAGTGAGATGTGTGAACCGATAGTACTCAAACAGTGAGGGAAAATCAAGCTATTCTCGCGCTTTTGTAATGTCCGAATTCAGGTGTTCGGATCGGTGGTGTCAGGAGTTTCCTCCTGACACATGCACTGTTCCGGTCAGGACAGTACCCGGGCTTTTGCCGGGTTGTTTTTGCCTGACAAGTTTCTTAGACTATGGGCACTGATTACGATGGAATTGTCGGCACCGCCTACGTTACCCACCACCTCTAGGGAAGGAGGATCACTCATGAACCAGACTTTTCGCCATGGGGCGCACGGTCTTTCCGCCTTCGCGATCTTTCTCATTCCGGTCGTGGGCGGGATCGCCCAGGATAACGCGTCCGACTCGCCGGGGGCACGCCTATCACTTCCGAGACCTGAACAGCAGGAGAAGGTTGATACTTCCGCTCTCATCGCGAACAAGGATGCCATCGTCGATCAACTCAATAACCTCTCGGCGCAGGTGTATCTGTATCGCGTCAGACCGAAGGAAATGGGTGGTGGCGAAGGCTCGTATGGAGGCTTCAGCATACCGGCGAAGATGGCGTCAAGCGAGGATGCGTCCTACACCGTGGCGGTTCTGGACTCAAACCACGTCCGATACACCGCGATATCCGCGAAGGGGTATGGAAGGGTCGCTGTCACGGTCAATGAGTTTGGGGTGCTGGTGGATTGGGGGTATATGGGCAAGTTCAAAACGCTGGAGAAACCGGGTGCGGTGACCATGGAGAAGAACAAAGATGCGATCATCAGCGATCTGAACAACCTGGCTGCGTTTGCATACCAATTCCGGATTCGGCCGAAGAGTATGGGAGGGGGCGAGGGTTCATATACGGGCTTCGAGTTGCCGCAGAACTTGAGATTCAACGAGAACGCAACATATTCCATCGGCGGTGTCTCCGCGGACACGGTGAAGTTCATGGCGATATCGACGTACGGATTCGGCGTGATCACGGTTCAAATCGATCAAGATGGCAGGCTGGGCAACTGGTACTACACGGACGAGTTCAAGTAGCACGTGCATTCGTTTATGCAACCGACCGCGAAATCCCTTGTCGTAGCGACGCTTCTCCTCGCCGGATGTGCCGCGACGAACTTCATGTTCTATTACGAAAAGGCCGAACGGTTCTATGCTGCCGGGAGCTATGAGGCGGCAATTGAGCACTACATGAAGGCCATCAGCGAAAGTGAGAAGTACCCGGAAGCGTATCACGCACTGGCGATGTCGTACTATCAGCTCGGCGACACGGAGGATGCGATCCTGGCATTCGAGAAGACGCTCGAGAAGGATTCGCTTTACACGAGCGCCTATGAAGTCCTCGCTTCAATCTACATGGATCTGGGGAGACCCGATACCGCAATCGTTCTCTGCCAGAAGGCGATCCGCATTGACAGCGAGTACGTGAGGGCCTACACGACGATGGGGATGGCATTGTCCCGGAGGGGACAGGTCAGCAGCGCGGAGCGGACGCTCTGTCACGCGATCGATCTCGCGAAGACACTTCAGACCCGATTTCGCTTCAGGGATCTACTTCGGACTGTCGACTACTGGGGTCTCGACTATGATCAAGCTGACGCCTACAACGCGCTTGGGGAGGTCTACTCCTCGCTTGGGCGACACGAGGATGCGCTGCAAGCACTCGACAACGCGATCACGCTGGCTCATGATTGGCCGATCCCGTGGCTGAAGAAGGGGGCGGAGTACGATTCCCTGAGAAAATATCAAGCCGCAGAGATGGCGTACCAACGGGCAATCGACATAGATCCCAGGGACCCGGAGGGTTACCGAGGGCTAGCGCAGCTGTACCGCGAGCTCGGGATGCGGGATGAGGCGATCCAGAAGCTGCGTGAAGCGATCGGGGCCGATTCGACCGATCCCGGCAGCTACCTGCTGCTGGCAGATCTCTATCAGGCCGCGGATGACTACAGGTGGGCCATGGCTGCATATAGCGGCGCGATTCAGTATGCTCCGGACGATACTGTGGGATACATGCGTGCGGGGCGTCTGCTCCTGAAGACCGGAGTGTACGACCGCGCGCTGTCGCTCTTTGAGGAAGCTGTCCGCCTGGCGCCGGAGTCTGCTGAAGCCTACGATGGGATCGGCGAAGCGTTTGTCGGCAAAGGCATGAACGATGAGGCTGAAGCGGCATTCAAAAGTGCGATCGAGCTCGACACTGCGTATGCCATGCCGGTCCGGCAATTGGGGAATCTGTATGTGGGTGAGGGGAAGGAAGAGGAAGCATTGAAGTACCTTCGCCGCGCGGCAGTTTTGGGCGATCGTCCTTCACAGGCTTATCTCCGCGAGCGAGGGCTCGTGTGGTGACGCCTGTACTGGATTGCGTTTCGAATCAGATCGATCAGCATCAAGCTGGTGGGCTGCATCGTCATCGCCGGAGCGCCCTATTTCCTGCTCATCATGCCACTTTCGCTGCCGAGGGCGCTCAGCTTCCTCCTGGTCGTCGGTCTGGCAGCGTTTCTGACAACGAGATACACTGAGGCGGAGCTCTTTCCCGATGCGATCCTGATTCCGTTCGTGGTCGAGCTTCTCTCCTTGTTGCTCCTGGACCACGTCCTCACACCGATATTCACCGAGTGGAGGGGTTGGATGTCGGTGAGCATTCTGTCGCCGGAGGCTTCTCTGATTTGAGGAGGTAGGTGTGCATCTGGGTTAAGAGTGTAGTCTCGCAAGACTCAAACGGGTACGGTCAACGTAAGAGAGAAGAACCATGCTGAAGAATTCACATTGTTGTTTCGGCTTCATTCTGTTGCTGCTACTGTTCCTGCAGGAGGCAGCGTCTCAGGGCCTTTCAGGGCTAACGCAGATCAAACCCGGACGATCACGAGCAGTGACTTCTGCTGATCCGAACCCGAATAGCAACGCGGATCGGATCAAATACGTCACTCCCGGGGAGACGAAAGTCCTGGCGGACATCAAAGGTCCGGGGGTCATTCATCACATCTGGCTCACTTTCAGCGAGGCTCGTCCCAACTGGCTCGAAGCAGGAGGGTCCGCTCGTCCCGACGAGATTGTCCTGCGAATGTACTGGGACGACAGTAAAGAACCTGCAGTCGAATCTCCGATCGGTGACTTCTTCGGAGCAGGATTTGGTTTGCGTCACGAGATCAAGTCCATCCCCGTTGAAGTGGAAGGCGGGGATGGCTACAACTGCTATTGGCCCATGCCGTTCTACAAACGCGCACTCATTACAGTTACCAACGAAGGCCAGAAGAACGTCCGCAGTTTCTACTATCATATAGACTACGCCGAAGAGGAAAAGCTTCCGGAGAAGACCGCCTATTTCTGTGCTCAGTACCGGAACGAATTCCCGCAAAAGACGGGCGCCGACTATCTGATTCTTGACGCGGAAGGGGAGGGCCAGTATGTTGGGACGGTGATGTCCGTCCGCTCGCGCAGCCCATTCTCGTTCGGTGAGGGAGACGCGAAATTCTACGTCGACGGTGACAAGAAACCCACCATCCAGGGCACGGGCACCGAGGACTATTTCCTGATGGCGTGGGGGTTGAACGAGACACAGTTCCCCTATTTCGGCTGCACCTACATGAGCAGCGATTTTGAAGACCTCGGGGTCGAGTATTGTCTCTACCGCTGGCAAATCCCCGATGCGGTCCGCTTCACAAAGTCGCTCCGGTTTGAGATCGAGCACAAGGGCTGGATTAGCGGAGACGAGACAGAGAGCGGCAAGGTTGAGGGACACGTCGAGCGCGAAGACGACATGGCCACCGTAGCGTTCTGGTATCAGGTCGGGCAGCCCAAGCGCTACACGACATTGCCATCTCTCCCGGGGCGCACCCTTCCGAACCTGGACATCATCATCGAGGGCAAGGCGATGCAGCCGACTGCCCGGCATTCTCCCGGCGTGCTGGAGCTCCAGAAAGGGTACGAGTGGACGGGGGACGGCCAGATCCTTTTCATGCCGGCCAGCGACGAGCCGGTCCTCGAGGTGGATTTTCAGGTCGATAAAGAAGACTATCGGGGCCTGATCTTGCGGTGCACCTACGCGGATGATTGCGGTGTCTACCGGATTTTCCTTGACGGAAAGAATGTCCGGCAGCCCCCCGATTACATGGCGGGGCAGAAGCTGCGGGACTTCGATTTCTATTCTAAGGATCTTGCCGTGAAAGATATCTATCTCGGCAGCTTCAGGCTTCCGACGGGAAAACACACCCTGTGTTCCCAAGATTCGTGTTGCCTTCGCGTGAAGAGTTTCGTAAATTTGTTTCGCATTGAGGCGTTATTCGGCGCGCCAAGTACTAGGGTGTGATGGTTGCCCCGCTTGGCGTTTGTCGTTTCCGCCCCCGTAGCTCAGTATGGATACCCGCCCGACCGGACGATTTTTGAGCTACACGGTCGTTCGCCCGTCCGAACGGACGATCGTCCGGGCGGGGGCGGGGAGCAGCGGTTTCTTCCAAAATCACCCACGAACGCTTTTCAGTGAGCGGCTGTGATTTTGCCCGAAGGGCCCCTTCGGGGAGAACCCCGCCATGAGGCGGGACTAAACCACTTAGGCCCCGTAGCTCAATATGGATAGAGCAAAGGTTTCCTAAACCTTGGGTTGGAGGTTCGAGTCCTCTCGGGGTCACGCGTGCCTTGCACGGTTTCTCCCGTCACAAAGCATGACGGGATCCGCAAATTGACAGACGAGTTAGTCCCGCGAAGCACGGGCTGAGCATATTGGCGGGATTCCACGGTGTGGAACTTCGCGTTGCTCGCTAACTAGTGTCAATTTGGGACTAAACAGTTGGTCGGCCGTCAGTATAGCCCGACGTCTTTTGCCGGGAAACCGCCTGGGCGGCACGAGTCAATGAAGAATTGACGGGTGTTGTTCTCTCCCGCCGCCTGCTCACGGTCCACGGTTGGCGGTTCACGCTTCACCTGTGACACCATGTTTCTTCCTTTTTGCTTTTCACATTCTGTTTTCCAATCACCATTCACCAATTAACCAATCAGCTACTCCTCATGCGCCTCTCGAAAGCCTTCATCCCCACTCAGAAAGAGATACCGTCGGACGCCGTTATTCCCAGCCACCAATTAATGCTCCGAGCCGGCCTCATGAGGCAGCTGACGGGCGGGGTCTACATGTTCCTCCCGCTCGGTTACCGCGCGATGCTCAAGGCTATGCAGATCGTCCGGGAAGAGATGGACGCGATCGGAGGACAGGAGTTCCATTTCCCCGCCTTGAATCCCGAGGCACTCTGGATCCAGACGGGCCGCCGTGACATTCCGAACTTCATCCTCAGCATTAAAGAGAGAGAGCTTGTCCTGGCTCCCACGCATGAGGAGGTCGTGGGGTGGCTCGCGGCGATGCATATCCAATCCTACAAGGACCTCCCGCAGATCTGGTATCAGATTCAGACGAAGTTCCGCAACGAGCCCCGTCCGAGGTCAGGTGTGCTGAGAGGGCGACAGTTCATCATGAAGGACTCCTACACGCTCGATACGACGTGGGAGGGTCTGGACACCGCGTACGAAGCACACGCGCAGGCGTATCGAAACATCTTCACGCGGTGCGGGCTGAAGTTCTTCGAGGTGAAGGCCGCGAGCGGCGCGATGGGAGGGACCGGCTCGCAGGAGTTTATGGTGGAGTCCGAGTCGGGCGAGGATACCGTCGTTCTCTGCGGCACGTGCGGGTATGCAGCCAACCTCGAGATTGCGACATCGAAGATTGAGGGTGCCGGTCGCGCGGGGAGCTCAAAGCCAGTGGAGGAGATCCACACGCCGAATGTCCACACGATCGACGAGCTCGCCGAGTTCCTGAAGGTTGATCGTGCAAGGCTAGCGAAATCGCTCGTCTACCGTCATAACAGCCAGCCGCTCCTGATCCTGATGGTCGGAAACGACCAGCTGAACGAATCGAAGCTGAGTGCGGCCCTGGGCGGCGGGGAGCTCCGTCCGATGGATCCCGAGGACTTGAAGGCGCTGACGGGTGCGGATGCAGGCTCCATCGGTCCCATCGGATTGAAGCGATTCCGAATCATCGGCGACAAACGCCTCGAAGGAGCCAACAACCTTGTGAGCGGCGCCAACCGGAACGATTATCACTTCGGCAATATCGATATGCAGAGGGACGTGAAGCTCGACGGGTGTTTCGACCTCCGCACCGTCGAGGATGGAGAGGAGTGTCCGAACTGTTCATCGGCGCTCAAGATCTCAAACGCGATCGAGCTCGGGCACATCTTCAAGCTGGGAACGAAATATTCCGAGGCTCTCAACGTCACGTTTCTCGACGAGAACGGGCAGGCAAAGCCGGTGATTATGGGAAGCTATGGGATCGGTATCGAGCGAATCCTCGCGTGCGCGATCGAGCAGAACCATGACGACGCCGGCATCATCTGGGACAAGGCGCTCGCTCCGTATCTCGCCCATGTCATCGCCATCAATATGAACAACAAGGAGATCGTCCTTGTGTCGAACCAGGTGTACCGCGCGCTCAGCGAAGCAGGCGTCGCGACGCTCTTCGACGATCGACCCAACGTCACTGCGGGATTCAAGTTCAATGACGCGGATCTCCTCGGCATGCCGCTGCAGGTGATCGTTGGCGAGAAGGGCCTGAAGAAAGGTCAGGTTGAAATAAAAGTCCGGAAGACCGGCGAACGGATGATGGTCGGAACGGACACTCTTGTGGCCGAAGTACAGAAAGTGTTAGCGACGTAACCCTGTATGGCAGAGACGCCTCAGCACATCTACGTCGGCGGGGAGTGGGCAACGCCGCGGGAGTTTCAAGCGACCGCCGATGTCATCAACCCCTTTGATCATTCTACGGTCGGCAGGGTCTACCTTGCTGGCGAGGGCGAGGTGGAGAGGGCGATCCTGAGCGCTCTCGTGGGTTTTGAGAAAACCAGAGCGCTTCAGAGCTACGAGCGGTATGATGTCCTTTCCTCGATTGCTGGCAAGATCGGAGAGAGGAAGGAAGAATTTGCCCAACTGATCACCGCTGAGGTCGGAAAGCCCGCGCAAGCTTCCCTGGCGGAGGTGAATCGCGCGATCACGACGTTCCAGCTTGCGGCCGAAGAAGCTCGTCGCATCGGTGGGGAGGTTGTTCCGCTCGACATTACGACCGCCGGACGAAACCGGTATGGTGTGGTGAGGAGGTTTCCACTCGGGATTGTGCTGGGGATTTCACCTTTCAACTTTCCCATAAATCTGGTCGCGCACAAGGTCGCGCCCGCCATCGCCAGCGGCAATGCTCTCATTCTCAAACCTCCGCCGCAAGCACCATTGACGAGCCTCAAGCTGGCCGAGATCGTTGAGGCTTCCGGTTACCCTGTTGAGGCTTTCAGTGTCCTCCCCTGCAGCAATGATATCGCAGAGAAGCTGGTGACCGATCCCCGGATCAAGATGTTAAGCTTCACGGGAAGCGCCGGAGTCGGTTGGTACTTGAAATCCAAAGCGGGGAAGAAGAAAGTTCTCCTTGAGCTCGGCGGGAACGCCGGCGTGATCATCGACGCCACTGCTGATGTCGATGACGCAGTAAAGAAGAATCTGACCGGATCGTTTGTGTATTCGGGGCAGGTCTGTATCAAGGTCCAGCGAATCTACGTACATGAAGGGGTCTTCGATCTCTTCAAGGAAAAATTCCTCCAGGGAACGAAGGCCGTGAAAACAGGCGATCCGAAGAACTCCGACACGCTCGTGGGGCCTGTCATCAACAATGAAGCGATGGAGCGAATCTTAAGCTGGATCGCCGAAGCTCGCGATCAGGGTGCGAAGGTGCTTGCAGGTGGGGGACACGTCGGCCGGGTGATAGAGCCCACGGTACTTGTGAACGTGCCGCGCGAATCGAAGATTTTCTGCGCGGAGGTGTTTGGGCCGGTGGTGACGCTGCATAAGTTCAGTTCGATCGAGGAGGCGGTGGCTGGTGTCAACGATTCACCATTCGGACTCCAGGCCGGCATCTTCTCGAACGACTACCGGAATATCCTGTACGCCTACAATCATCTGGACGTTGGCGCGGTCATCGTCAATGACACCCCGACGTTCCGCGTGGACAACATGCCCTATGGGGGGATCAAGGACTCCGGCTTCGGTCGTGAGGGTCTGCGATACGCGATCGAAGCGATGACGGAACCGAAGATGCTGGCTGTTGGCATCTGAGGTGCATCTCTAGGAGTTGCTTTCGTCTTTTGTAATTCGTACTCTCCGAAGGTTGAATCTGCATTCAGCAGTTGGCTCCCAGCGTTCGGCTGCCGGCGGTCTGCATTCCCCCCGTCTCCAAGAGCGAGACGAGACCTCGTATCGACAGGGTCGAGACGGACAATCCGCAATCTGAAATGGCCGAGTTCGTTCATCTTCACAATCATTCTCACTACAGCCTGCTCGACGCTGCTGCCAGCGTTCAAGGCATCGTCGAAGCCGCGGCCCACAACAAGATGGCCGCCGTCGCATTGACGGATCACGGCGTCCTGTTTGGAGCCCTCGAATTCTATAAGAAAGCCAAGAAAGCAGGCATCAAGCCGATCATCGGCTGCGAGGCGTATATCCTCACGCGCGGCAGCAGGTTCGATAAGACCCTTCGATCCGAGAAATCGGGCCAGAGTCAGGGACGCGGGATCTATCACCATATCCTGCTGCTCGCGAAGGACCTCGTCGGCTACAAAAACCTGATGAAGCTGGTGACCCTCGGACACACCGAAGGCTACTACTATAAGCCTCGCATTGACGCAGCGCTGCTTGCGCAGTACAGGCAGGGGTTGGTGGCAACGTCGGCTTGCCCGGGCGGAGTCGTTTCGGCCCACCTGGTCAATGGCAATTATGAGGAAGCTCGATCCGCGGCCGGCGTCTACAAAGAGATCTTCGGCGAGGATTTCTATCTCGAAATACAGAACCACGACGTCGAGTCGGAGAAACCGATCCTGACGCAGGCACCGAGGTTGGCAAAGGAGCTCGGACTGAAGATCGTCGGAACGAACGATTGCCACTACCTCGACGCGAGCCATGCGATGCCGCACAACATCATGCTCTGCATTCCGGACGCGACGAGCACGTACATTCCAGACTACCGCACGCTCCGCTACAGGACGGATCAACTCTACTTCAAGTCTGCCCCAGAAATGGCGCGGGTCTTCAGAGATTTCCCCGAGGCCATCTCGTCGACTCTTGAGATCGCTGAGAAATGCAATCTTGATCTGGATCTCAAGACGAATCATATGCCGATGTTTCCGATCCCTCCCGGCGAAGGCGTCAGCTCGCTCGAAGAGTATCTTGACAAGCTGGCACATGTCGGCCTCCAGCGCCGTTACCGGGAAATTACCCCGGCGATTGAAGGGCGCCTGGAGCACGAGCTTGGTGTCATCAAGCGGATGGGGTATGCCGGGTATTTCCTAATCGTGCAAGACTTCATTAACGCGGCACGTGCGACCGGGATCCGGGTCGGTCCCGGCAGGGGCAGCGCTGCGGGAAGCATCGTTTCCTATGCTCTCGGCATCACCGATGTGGATCCGCTGGGGTACGATTTGCTCTTCGAGCGATTTCTGAACCCCGATCGTGTCAGCATGCCCGATATCGATGTTGACTTCGCGGATGACAAACGCGACCAGGTCATCGCGTATGTCAAGCAGAAATACGGGGAGAGCTCTGTCGCTCAGATTGTCACGTTCGGAACGCTCTCGGCAAGAGCGGTGCTGAAGGATGTCGGCAGAGTGCTCGGTATTCCGCTGGGAACCATCGAGCCCATCACGAAGCAGATCCCTGTTGTGCTTGGCAAGGTAACGCCGTTGTCGGAAGCACTCGGGACGATTCCCGAGCTGAGAGGGGTCCAGGAAACGGGCGACGAGAAGACGAAGCTGTTGATCGAGACGTGCCTCGTCTTGGAGGGCATGAACCGGAACGTCTCCACTCACGCTGCCGGCATCGTCATCGCTCCGGGTGACATCAGCGATTACGTGCCGCTCTACAAAACGCCGCAGACGGAGCTGATGACGCAGTACAACATGAAGGACCTTGAGCAGGCCGGACTGCTGAAGATGGACTTCCTCGGCCTCCGAACGCTCACCGTCATCGACAACGCGCTTGCCCTGATCAAGAAGAATCACGGCGTCGACGTCGACCTCGACCGCCTTCCGCCGGACGATCAGAAGACGCTCGATCTCTTCTGCAAGGGACAGACCGTCGCCGTTTTCCAGTTTGAAAGTTCCGGCATGACGGACTACCTGGTCAAGCTGAAGCCCACATCGATCCACGACCTCGTGGCTATGAACGCTCTCTATCGACCGGGCCCGATGGAGAACATCCCGGACTTCATCGACCGCAAGCACGGCAGGAAAAAGATTGAGTACATCCATCCGAAGCTCGAGCCGATCCTCAAGGAGACCTACGGTGTCATCGTCTATCAGGAGCAGGTGATCAAGATCGCGAGCGAGATCGGCGGCCTGAGCCTCGCCCAGGCTGATTTGCTGCGCCGCGCCATGGGGAAGAAGGACAAAGAGCTGATGGCGAGGCAGAAGAGGGAATTTGTGGAGGGCGCGCTGAAAAATGGTATCGACCGGCGGATGGCCGGCGACATCTTCGACTTGATTGAGAAATTCGCGTCCTACGGCTTCAACAAGTCGCACAGCGTGGCCTATTCGGTGCTTGCGTATCAGACAGCCTTTCTCAAGGCCCACTATCCTGCGGAGTACATGGCGGCAACCCTCTCAAGCGAAATGGCGGACACGGACAAGATTGTCGTGCTGATCGAGGACTGCCGGAAGCTCGGCATCAACGTACTGCCGCCCGATGTCAACGAGAGCGATGTCACCTTTGCCGTCACCCCGAAGGGCATTCGCTTTGGCTTGAGCGCGATCAAGAATGTCGGTGTCAGCGCGGTAGAGACGATCGTGAAGACCAGGCACGAGAAGGGGCGGTTCATGGATATCTTCGATTTCTGCGCCCGGGCCGATTTGCGGCTGGTGAACAAGAAAACACTGGAAGGGCTGATTCAGGCGGGCGCGTTCGATTCACTTCACGACAACCGCGCTCAGCTCTTCGCTTCGGTTGAAAAGGCGACCGCCCACGGTCAGCATGTTCACGAACACTCAGGGAAAGGCCAGTCGAGTCTCTTCGAGGCAGGCGGAGTGCAAACGCGGGTGCGACCGTCGCTGCCGCTCGAGGAACCGTGGAAGGAAAGCGAGGTGCTCGCCCGGGAAAAAGCCGTCCTCGGCTTCTATCTCACCGGTCATCCCCTGGAGAAATTCCGGGACGAAGTCGAAGCTTTCGCGAGCGTGCAGCTCGGGAACGCGTCAAACGTCAAGCCCAATTCGCAGGTCAGGGCTTGCGGCATAGTTGCGGCGGTGCGCAGGAAGGTCGACAAGAAAGGGAATATGATGGCATTCGTCAGGCTGGAGGACTTCACGGGGAAAGGCGACTGCATCGTTTTCTCCGACGCGTACCAGAAGTTTGCGAAATTTCTCACGCCTGAGTCCATGGTGATGGTGGTCGGGAGGGGAGAGACGAACGGCAACTTGCTCAAGATCCTGGTCAACGATGTGATTCCCCTGGAAAACGTGCGAGAGCGTTTCACGAAGAGCATTGCAGTCTCCGTGAACCTGGATCGCGTGAACGAGGAGATCATCCTGGAGCTTCGCAAAATCATGGAGCGGCATCGCGGTAAGTGCCTCTGTTACTTCAACGTGATGGGTGGCGGATTAGACAAGAATTCCCTATATTTGACACGCATGTTGACTGTGGAACCAAGCGCGCAATTCATAGGCCTGGTGAAACAACTGCTCGGACCCTCGTCGGTCCGGCTGCAAGGATAATCAGAGAAAGGAACGAAGGGCAATGAAACCTGTTGAGGTGACGGATGCGAATTTCAAGACAGAAGTTCTGGAATCAAAGACGCCTGTGCTGGTGGACTTCTGGGCTGAGTGGTGCGGACCCTGCAAGATGATTGCGCCGGTGGTTGAGGAGCTCGCGAAGGAATATGATGGAAAGCTCAG
>Ga0315281_10008972_pt1 | contig 13922 bp, 18 predicted proteins | sample YL17G07_0_MG_FD_204540 | JGI IMG/M metagenome (GOLD analysis project Ga0315281, IMG submission 204540) | Sediment microbial communities from Yellowstone Lake, YNP, Wyoming, USA - YL17G07_0 | ecosystem: Environmental > Aquatic > Freshwater > Lake > Sediment | place: USA: Wyoming | collected...
CGCTGGCGCGCAAAGCGGCGATCATCCGGCAGGTGCTGGCCGAGGACGCCGAGATCCGGCGCCTGACCCAGCCCTGGCTGCAGAATCTCGAGGCACTGCTGAGCACCTCGGCAAATCAGGCGCGGCTCGGCGACACCTATCGCTAGACGCGAGGCAACGATGCCGCCCGAGGACACCCGCGTACGACCCAATCCGGTGATCGCCCCGCCGCGGCCTTCGCCTGCCTCGCGCGAGCGCAAGCCGCGCTCGCACGAGCCGCGCAAGCCGCGCGCGCCGGCGGCGCGGCGCCCCTCCCACAACCCCGCGGACGCGCCGCGCATCGACGAGTATGCCGACGCCCCTCGCGCTTGAGATGAACGCGCTACGCGCCAGCGCTGCCCTTGCCAGCGCGCAGACGCCCGTGCTGCGCCTGCCGGCGGCGGCCTGGTCGGCGCTGCTCTCGGCGCTCGCGCTCGATCCGCGGGAAACGTCCCTGCCGGGAGCGGCGACCGTGCTCGCCCGCGCCCCGGGCCAGGCTTACCGCATCGAATACGGCGGCCGGGTGGCCAGCGTCACCTGGCCGCAAGCATTGACCGTGGGAACCGCGGTGCAGCTCGCGCGCGCGGCGCTGGCCGCGCTGCCCGCCGCGGCCACGCCACCGGCGCCGGCGGATTCGGCGCAGCTGGGCGAGACGCTTCCCGCGCTGGCGCGCCTGCTCGATGGCGCGTTGCGTAACCCGCCCGCGCCATTGTCGTTGAGGCTCGAAGCACCGGCGTCCGAAACAGCGGGCGCGCCGGCCGCGCCGCCCCAGCTCGCAGGCGCGCTCGCCGCGGCGGTGTCGGGCAGCGGCGTGTTCTTCGAATCGCACTTGGCGGAATGGGTGCGTGGCGCGCGCGACACCGCCCCGATGCTCGTCGAGGCCCAGGCGCGCGTGGACGCGCTGGCCATCGCGCCCGAGGCCGCCGGCGAGGCCGCGTTCCGGCAGCAGCTCGCCTCGCTCGTGACGGGCGAACTCGCATTCCAGTTTGCCGCCTGGCCGGGCCAGAATGCCACCCTCACCATCGGCCGGGAACCCGAACAGGCGCCACCTGCCGCGGTCCCCGAAAGAGTGTTCCTCGCGCACCTGGAATTGGCCATGCCCGAACTCGGCCCGGTACGCGCGACGCTGAACCTGAACGGTCGCGGCATCGACATCGACGTGAGCGCCGCCACCGCGGCGAGTGCGCAGGCGCTGCGCGCGGCGCGCGATTCGCTCGTGCAGGCACTCGCCGCGGCGCAACTTCAGGTCGGCCGCATCGAGGTCAGCCATGAGCAAAGTTGAACAAAGCGCGGGAGTGGACGCGCAGAAATCAAGCGCGGTGGCACTCGCCTACGCGGCTGGCGACACCGCGCCGCGCGTGGTGGCCAAGGGCCGCGGCTTGCTGGCCGAGGAAATCCTGCGCCGCGCCGCGGCGGCCGGCATTCCGGTGCACGCGTCGCGCGAACTGGTTTCCCTGCTGATGCAGGTGGATCTGGACCGGCACGTGCCGCCGGAGCTCTACCGCGCCGTGGCCGAACTGCTCGCATGGCTGTACCGCGTGGAGCGCGGCGGCGATGCGCGCGACAAGGGCGATGCGTACGCCGCGCACGCTGCGTTGCGGGGAGCCCGGCCATGAGCGCGCAGTTCAGCCCGCCTCTGGCGGGAGATGCGCTCGACTACGAGCGTTACCAGGTGGAATCGCGCTTCGAAATCGTGGCGCTGCTGCGCGCGATCGCCGAATCGCGTACCGCGGTCACCTTGTACTTCAACCAGGGCTCGGATTTCATCGTCTCAAACATCCTCGACGTCAATCCGGAATTCGAGGCGCTGATTCTGGACCTCGGCGCGGATGCGGCCGCGAACCGGCGGCTGCTCGATGCCACGCACGTGACGGTGATCTCGTTCCTCGACAACATCCGGCTGCAGTTCCATGTCCAGCGCGTCGAAGAGACGGTCCACGAGCAGCTGCCGGCGCTGCGCATCCGCCTTCCGGAAGCGCTCGTGCGCCTGCAGCGGCGCAATTTCTATCGCGTCCGCACGCCGGTCGTGAAACCCATTGCGGCGGCGTTCCCGTATCCGTTGCAGCGCGACAAACACCTCGTCATGCGCATTGCGGACCTGTCCTGCGGCGGCGTCGCCCTGGTCTCCGCCGAGACCGACCCGGCCCTGCTCCCGGGCATGCTGCTGCAGAACTGCCGCATCGATCTGCCCGAGGTCGGCGTCCTCGATTCGGTGCTGGAAGTGCGCAACGTCGCCAATCATGTGGAGGGCGCGCGCAGCAAACAGCTGCGCTACGGCTGCCAGTTCGTCAGCCTGCCGCCCGCACTGGCGAGCGCGGTGCAGCGCTACATCACGCGGATCGAGCGCGCGCGCGCCCAGCGCCAGTGACCACGCGCCCAGCGCAAGTGATCACACCTGCAGGTTCATGATCTCGTGGTAGGCCGATAGCAGGCGGTTGCGCACCTGCACCAGCGACTGGAAGGAGATGTTGGCGGTCTGCAGGGCGATCATCGTCTCCTCGAGGGTGACGTTGGGATCGTTCAGCTGGAACTGCCGCGACATGGTCTCGGCGCGCTGCTGCGTCTCGTTCACCGAGGCGAGGGCCTTGCCGAGCGCGTCGGCGAAGCCGCTGGCTACAGCCGGGCCCGTGGCGCGCGCGGCGCCAAGAGGCGCGAGGCCGCCGGCCCGGGCGATGGCGTCAATGGATGAAATGTCCATGCGCGCAGCCTAGCAGCGCCGTGCCGGCGCGGTCGGGCGAACTGCGCCCCGAAAGCACGGCTGCTTGCGGTTTTGGGCGCCGCCGGCGGCCGGGATAATCGCCGCAACCGAATCTACAAGGAGCGCCCGCGCGCAACATGGCTATAGCTAACCTGCCCATCGCTCGCATCCTGCAGGGTTATTCCCGGCTGCCGATGCAGAACCGCGTTTCGCTGATGCTCGTGGTCGCGGCGCTGTTCGCGATACTGGTCGCCTCCTGGATGTGGAGCCGCACGCCCGATTACCGCATCCTGTTCGCGAACATACAGGACCGCGACGGCGGCGCGATCGTCGCCGCGCTGGGCCAGATGAACATCCCCTACCGCTTCAACGAGGGCGGCAGCGCGATCCTGATTCCGGCCGAATCGGTGCACGACGTGCGCCTGAAGCTCGCCTCGCAGGGACTGCCCAAGGGAGGCAGCATCGGCTTCGAGCTGATGGAGAACCAGAAACTCGGCGCCACGCAGTTCCAGGAACAGGTCACCTATCAGCGCGCCCTGGAAGGCGAACTGGCGCGCTCGGTGCAGTCGCTGGCCGCGGTCCAGTCCGCGCGGGTGCACCTCGCGATACCCAAGGCGACCGCCTTCCTGCGCGAACAGGCGAAAGCTTCGGCCTCGGTGCTGGTCAATCTGTATCCGGGCAAGTCGCTGGAACGCGCCCAGGTGGCGGGCATCGTGCATCTGGTGGCCGCCAGCGTGCCGGAGCTGTCTCCGAGGAGCGTGAACGTGATCGACCAGAGCGGCGCGTTGCTGAGCGTGCCGAACGACGGCACGACGCCGAATCTCGATCCGGGCCAGCTCGCCCACGCGCAGCAGATCGAGGGCAACTACGCGCGCCGCATCGTCGACCTGCTCGAACCCCTGGTCGGCCGCGCCAATGTGCGCGCCCAGGTCACCGCGGAGATCGATTTCAGCACTTCGGAGAGTACCGCCGAGACCTATCGGCCGAACAAGGAAAGCGCGGAGGTCGCCATCCGCAGCCAGCAGTCCAGCGAATCCAGCCAGCCCGGCGCCACGGGCGGCAGCGGCGTGCCGGGCGCGGTATCGAACCAGCCCGCGAGCGCACAGGCCCCGGCCACGCCGGCTGCGCCCGGCGCGGCGGCGGCGGCGGCCAGTGTCCCGCAACGCAAGGACCAGACCCTGCAGTACGAACTCGACCGCACGGTGCGCCACACGCGCGCGCAGGTCGGCACGGTCAAGCGCCTGTCGGTGGCGGTGGTGGTGAATCACCGCAAGGCCGCCGCCGCGAAGGACGCCAAGGAAGCGAAGGGCGCCAAGGCCGCGAGCATGCCGCTCTCCGAAGAGGAGATGAAGCAGATCACCGCCCTCGCCCGGGAGGCGATCGGCTTCTCGGAGCCGCGCGGCGACACGCTCAACGTGGTCAACGCGGCCTTCAATGTCGAGGCGGTGGAGACCATCGCCGAGCCCGCCTTCTGGCAGCAGCCCGATACCGTCGCCTTCGGCAAGGAGGTCGGCAAGCACCTGTTGGCGCTGGGCCTCGCCCTGTACGTGGTGTTCGGCGTCCTGCGGCCGATGCTGCGGCAGCTCGCCGAATTGCCGCCGGCGCCCGAACCGGTGGCGCACGAGAACTTCGAGCAGATCGCCACCGGCCAGGTCGGGCGTCTGGAGGCGGCGCGACAGCTGGCGCGCCAGGACCCCAAGGTCGTGGCCAATGTGGTGAAGTCGTGGGTTTCGGGCAATGAATGACGAGGGCATCGGCCGTGCCGCGGTGCTGCTGCGCTCGCTCGGCGAGGAAGAGGCTGCCGCGGTGTTCAAGCATCTCGCGCCAAAAGAGGTGCAGAAACTCGGCGAGGCGATGACCAAGATAGACAAAGTCACCCGCACTAGCATCGAGGAGGTGCTCGACCGGTTCGTCGCCGAAGCCTCCCAGCAGACTTCCCTCAACGGCGATTCGCCGGACTACATCCGCGGCGTGCTCACCAAGGCGCTGGGCGACGACAAGGCGAAGTACATCCTCGACCGCATCCTGCAGGGCAGCGATACGAGCGGCATCGAGAGCCTGAAGTGGATGGATCCCGCGATGGTCGCCGAACTGATCCGCAACGAACACCCGCAGATCATCGCTTCGATCCTGGTGCACCTGGACCACGACCAGGCAGCCGGAATCCTCGATCAGCTCACCGACCGGCTGCGCAACGACACCATGCTGCGCATCGCGACGCTGGATGGCATCCAGCCCAACGCACTGAAGGAACTCAACGACACCCTCGCCAGGGTGCTCGCGGGCAACGACAACATCAAGAAATCCACCCTCGGCGGCGTGCGCGCCGCGGCGGAAATCCTCAATTTCCTCGGCAATACGCAGGAAACCGCGGTGATCGAGTCGGTGCGCGAGTTCGACGCCGAGCTGGCGCAGAAGATCCTCGACGAGATGTTCGTGTTCGACAACCTGATGGATCTCGAAGACAGCGCAATCCAGCTGGTGCTGCGCGAGGTCCAGTCCGAGTCGCTGGTGGTGGCCCTGAAGGGCGCCAACGAGTCGGTCCGGGAGAAGGTCTTCACCAACATGTCGCAGAGGGCCGGCGAGATGCTGCGCGACGACCTGGAATCCAAGGGCCCGGTCAAGGTTTCCGAGGTCGAGGCCGAGCAGCGCGAGATTCTCAAGATCGTGCGGCGCCTGGCCGAAGAGGGCCAGATCGCGCTCGGTGCGAAGGGAGACGAAGCCTATGTCTGATCATCCGGGCGGAGCCCGCCCATGAACGAACGCTACGTTCGACGCGAGCAGAGCGCCGGCTGGGAGCGCTTCAAGATGAGCCCCCTGAGCGATGGCGCCGACGACCGGCGCGCCGGCGAACGCCGCAATGCGCGGGCAGCGGCCGACGGCGCCGCGCATGCCGGTGCGCGCCAGGAGGGCTTTCGCCAGGGCTATAAGGCCGGCCAAGCGCATGCCGCGGCCGAGGCCGCGCGCATGCGCACCGTCGCCACGCAGTTCGCCCAGTCCTGCGCGGCGCTCGAACAGGAACTGGCCGGGCACCTGCTCGATCTCGCGCTCGACATCGCGCGCCACATGCTGCGCTCGGACGTGAAGGCGCGGCGCGAGGCGCTGCTGCCGGTGGTGCGCGAGGCGATCGCCTGCCTGCCCGACCAGGTGCAGCGTCCGCAGCTGCAGCTCAATCCGGCCGATGTCGAGCTGGTCCGCGCGCGCATCGGCGACGAACTGCAGATGAACGGCTTCACGATCGTCGAGGATCATCGAGTGGAGCCGGGCGGCTGCCGCATCTCGGCGGCCAACTGCGAGGTGGATGCAACGCTGCCGGCGCGCTGGCGCCGGGTGCTCGCCGCGCTCGGCAGAGACCTGGCCTGGGCTGATGGCTGACATCGCGGCGGCACGCTTCGTGCGCTATCTCGCCAATTGCCGCCTGCATCTGGAGGGCATCGAGCCGTTCGACGTCACCGGGCGCCTGACGCGCGCAGCGGGATTGGTGATGGAAGCAGTCGGCATGCGGCTGCCCGTCGGCAGCACCTGCGCGGTATCGGGCCCGGATGCCTCGCGCGTCGAGGCCGAAGTGGTCGGCTTTTCGGGCGACCGCCTGTTCCTCATGCCGATCAGCGAAGTCACCGGCTTGCGGCCGGGCGCGATGGTGCGCTACCAGCCCTCGGCGAGCGCCCTGCCCTCGATGGACCCGGGAGTGCATCCGTGGCGCCGCGCCGAAGACCGCACGCGGCACCTGCCAGTGGGCGACGCGGTGCTCGGCCGCGTGCTGGATGCCGCCGGCCGGCCGCTCGACAAGCTGGGCGCGCTGGTGTGCGAGCGCACCGCGCCGCTCACCAGCCGGCCGATCAATCCGATCGACCGCGAGCCGATCCGGCAGACGCTCGACGTCGGCGTGCGCGCGATCAATGCCCTGGTGACGGTCGGCCGCGGCCAGCGCATGGGCCTCTTTGCCGGTTCCGGCCTGGGCAAGAGCCTGCTGCTCGGCATGATGGCGCGCTATACCAGCGCCGACGTGATCGTGGTCGGACTGATCGGCGAGCGCGGCCGCGAAGTCAAGGAATTCATCGAAGAAATTCTCGGCACCGCGGGCCTCGCGCGCGCGGTGGTGGTCGCCGCTCCCGCCGACTCGCCCGCCTTGCTGCGCCTGCAAGGCGCCGCCTATGCCGCCACGCTGGCGGAGCACTTTCGCGCCGCCGGGCGGCACGTGCTGCTATTGATGGATTCGCTTACCCGCTACGCCATGGCACAGCGCGAAATCGCGCTCGCGATCGGCGAGCCGCCGGCGACCAAGGGCTATCCGCCATCGGTGTTCGCCAAGCTGCCGCTGCTGGTCGAGCGCGCCGGCAATGCCGAAGCGGGCGGCGGTTCGATTACCGCGTTCTACACGGTACTCACCGAGGGCGACGATCCGCAGGACCCGATCGGCGACGCGGCGCGCGCCATCCTCGATGGCCACATCGTGCTCTCGCGCGCGCTCGCCGATCAGGGCCACTATCCGGCGATCGACGTCGAGGCGTCGATCTCGCGCGCGATGCCCTCCCTGGTCGCGCCCGAGGTGCAGATGCGCGCGCGGCGCTTCAAGTCCTTGTATGCGCGCTATCAGCGCAACCGCGACCTGATCGTGGTCGGCGCCTATACGCCGGGCAACGACCCGGTGCTGGACGAAGCCGTGACCCTGTATCCGGCGATGGAGGCTTTCCTGCAGCAGGACATCCGCGAACGCTCGCCGCTCACCGAGAGCCTCGCCCGGCTCGACGCGCTGCTCGCCGGCCAAGCCGGCCCGCAAACCTGAGGAACCCGGACATGGCACAAGCGACCGCACTGGACAGCCTGATCGAATTCGCCCGCGGCCAGCGTGATGACGCGCTGTCGCGCTTCGCCGCCTCGTTGTCGGCCTCGCGCGCGCTCGAGGACCAGCTCGCGCTGCTCACCGGCTACCGCGGCGAGTATGCCGTGCGGCTCGCCGCCACGGTGCGCACCGGGCTGACGGTGGAGCAGTTGCGCGGCTTTCGCCTCTTCATCGACAAACTCGACCTTGCGATCGCGCAGCAGCAGCAGGTGATGCGCTCGCAATCCGAGCAGCAGGTGCAGCACCGCGCCGATTGGGCGCAAAGGGAATCGAGGCTGCAGGGCTACGCCACCCTGCGCGAGCGCCGGCAGACGGTGAAGGCGGTCCGCCTGCGCCGCGAGGACCAGCGAGGCACCGACGAGCACGGCCGGCTGGCCACGGCACGCGCCGCCGAAGACAAGTAGGTCACGAGGAACGGACCCCGCCATGATTACACTCCAACCGGCTGTCTCGCCGAATCCTGCCGGCAACGGCGTCAACACCGCGAACGCCGCGCGCGCAGGCGCGTCCGGCGACGAGGGGAGCGGCGCAGCGGCGAACGGCCCGGACTTCGCCGCGCTGATGGCCGGGATGCTTGCGGACTCCTCGCCAGGAGCGGCTGCAGGCGTGAACGATGCAAACAAGGACACGAGCGAAGGAAAAAGCGGAGCTGCAAGCGGTGACGCGGGCGCGGTGGACGCGCAAGCCGCGGCTGCGGCGCTTGGCCGCGAGGGGCAGGCGGCCAGCGCCGGAATTGGCCTCGCCGCCCAGATCGAAAGCGCGATAGCGCTCGAATCCGCGATCGCCCTGCCCGCGCCGGCCGCGGCTGGAGCCGACGCCGCGCCGCAGGCCAGCGCGCCGATACAGGGCAGCGGCGGCGCCAAACCCGCCGGCCGGCAGGGCTTGGGGATCACGTCCCCCCGCACGCCTGCCGATGCCCCAGGTGCTCGCGGTCCGGGCAAGGAATTGCACGCCGCCGAGCTGCCGGGCAAGCCTGCCGACGACGCGCCGCGGCCCTCGGCCATGGCCTCGCCCTTCGATGGGTCCGCGCCGGGCGCCGCGCCCGCATCGGAGGTCTCTGCACTTTCGTCGCCGGCGACCGGCGACGCGCAAGCCGCGCCCCGCGTGGAGTTCCAGGCGCCGCAACTGCAGCCGCGCGCAAGCGAGCATGCGCTCCCGTCCGCGGCGCATGCCGCGCGCCTCGACGCTCCGCTTGGATCGGCGCGCTGGCGCGAAGACTTCGCCGGGCACATCAGCGTCATGGTGCGCGATGCAACGACGCAGGCGGAGATTCGCGTCGCGCCGCCGGAACTCGGCCCGATCCAGGCGCGCATCTCGGTGGACAACGGCGTCGCCACCGTTTCGCTCAGCGCGCCGGCGCCCGAGACGCGCGATGCGCTCGAAGCCGCGCTCGCGACGCTGCGCGAGCGGCTCGCCGAGAGCGGCATCGCGCTCGGCGAAACCAGCGTATCGGACGATCGCGGCGCGCGCTTCGAAGACCGTGCGCCGCTTGCGGATGGGCAGGCAGCGCGAAGCGGGGATCGCGCCGAACGAAGCGAGGACCGCGCGGAGCGCGGCGAGGATCGCGCAGAGCGCGGCGAGGATCGCGCAGAGCGCGATGCGCCGGGCCGCAGGGTACGCATCGAGGGCCTGGTCGATCTGTATGCCTGAGCGTCCGTCAAGCGCGGATTTCCCTGCCTATTCATCGCTTGGAAGCCGGCACCGGCTCGCGATAATGAATCCATTGATCACAACCTGAACCAGGAACTCCGTCGTGGCAGTGACCGCTGCGCCCGCCAAGAGCGCCCCCCCGCAGAGTAAGAGTGCGCCGCCTGCCGCGAAGGGCGCCGCGCCGGGCAAAGGCGCTGCCCCCGCTGCGCCGGCCGATAGCGCGCCCAAGAAAGCCCGTAGTTCGGCCTTGCTCAAGCCGCTGCTGGCCGTGCTGCTGGTGAGCGGCGCCGCTGCCGGCGCCTGGTTCGGCGGCTTGCGCAATCATCCGGCGCTGGCGTTCGAACCCAGGGCGGCGAACGCGGCAGCGCACAAGGGCGCGCCCACTTTCCTGCCGATCGAGCCGTTCACGGTCAACCTGCTGGACACCGACCGCGAGCGCTACCTGCAGCTGGCCATCATCATCGAACTCAACGACGCGAAGATGCTCGACGCGGTGAAGCTGAAGCTGCCGATCATCCGCAGCCAGGTCCTGATGCAGCTCGCCAACAAACGCATGGCGGACCTGCTCGGCATGCAGGCCAAGGAAAAACTCGCCATGGACATCGTCCAGCGCACGCGCCTGGCGGTGGAATCGGACGCCGCCGACAAGGGCGTCGAGCGGGTGCATTTCTCGCAGTTCATCATCCAATAGCCGGCGCGCCATGGCACAGGAATTCCTTTCCCAGGACGAGGTCGACGCGCTGTTGAAAGGCGTCAACGGCGAGGCGGAAGCCGCGCCCGCCGCGGCGCCGGCCGGCGGCGTGCGCTCCTACGACATCGCGCGCCAGGAACGCATCGTGCGCGGGCGCATGCCGACGCTCGACGTGATCAACGACCGCTTCGTGCGCCTGATGCGCATCGCCATGTTCAACTTCATGCGCCGCAATCCGGAAATTTCGGTCGGCGGCGTGCGCGTCATCAAGTTCGGCGAGTTCGTGCGCAACCTGGTGGTGCCCACCAACCTGAACATCGTCCAGTTGAAGCCGCTGCGCGGCAGCGCGCTGTTCGTGTTCGACCCGAGCCTGGTGTTCACGATCATCGACAGCCTGTTCGGCGGCAGCGGCCGCGTCCACACCCGGGTCGAGGGGCGCGACTTCACCCTCACCGAGCAGCGCATCATCCAGCGCCTGCTCGCGGTCGTCATCGAGGCTTACGAGACCTCCTGGAGCCCGGTGCACCCGCTCACCTTCGAATACGTGCGCTCGGAGATGCACACGCAGTTCGCCAACATCGCGACGCCCAATGAAATCGTCGTCGTCACCACCTACCCGATCGAACTCGGCTCGGGCAGCGGCCAGCTGCATATCTGCATCCCGTACGCCGCCCTCGAGCCGATCCGCGACCAGCTCGCCAGCAGCACGCAGGGCGACCACATGGGACCGGACAAGCGCTGGCTGCGCATGCTCTCCAAGCAGGTGCAGCTCGCCGAAGTGGAACTCAAGGTGAACCTTGCCAGCATTCCGCTGCGCGTCAGCCAGCTGCTGGGCATGAAAGTGGGCGACGTGATCGGCTTCGATCCGCCCGACACGGTAAGCGCGCAGGTCGATGGCGTGCCGATCTTCGAATGCCGCTACGGCGTTCTCAACCGGCAGTACTCGGTCAAGATCGAGCGCGTGATCGCCATCCCGTCGCAGGACAACAACCTTGGAGAAGAACGTGCCGCCTGATCCCGAGCAAGCCGCCGCGGACGACTGGTCCGCCGCGATGGCCGAGCAGGCCGTCGCCACGACCCCCGCCGCGCCAACCCGGCCGGTGTTCGAGAAACTGGCCCCCTCCGGCGAGGGCACGGCCGCGGTCCACGACATCGACCTCATCATGGATATTCCGGTGAGCCTGACGGTCGAGCTGGGACGCACCAAGATTCCGATCCGGCATATCCTGCAACTGGCGCAGGGTAGCGTGGTCGAACTCGATGGCCTGGCCGGCGAGCCGATGGACGTGCTGGTGAACGGCTGCCTGATCGCGCAAGGCGAAGTGGTGGTGGTCAACGACAAGTTCGGCATCCGGCTCACCGATATCGTGACCCCGTCGGAACGCCTGCGCAAACTCAACCGATGAGCGAAATCGCGACCTTGCTCGGCGTCCTGCTGCTCGCCGCGGGAGCCACCTGGCTGGTCGCGCGCGCGGCGCGGCCGCGGCTGGCCAACTCGCCTTTGCTGCGCGTCGTCGCCGCGGTGCACGTGGGCCCGCGCGAACGCGTGGTCATCGTCGAGGCGGGAGATGCCTGGCTGGTGCTGGGCGTCGCGCCCGGCCGCGTGAACCCGATCCACACGCTGGCGCGCGACGCCTCCGCGCCGCCCGAGCCGCAGCGGCCGTTCGCCGACTGGCTGCGCAAAATGACCGAAAAACATGGCGCTCGCTGAGCTCACCGCCTTTACCAGCGTGCCGGCGCCCGGCGGCGGGCAGGTCTTTTCGCTGCCGGTCCAGACCCTGCTTGCCCTGTCGGCGCTTGCCTTCCTGCCCGCGCTGCTGCTGCTGATGACCGGATTCACGCGCATCGTGATCGTGCTCTCGCTGCTGCGCCACGCCCTGGGCACGCAGAGTTCGCCGCCCAACCAGGTGCTGGTCGGCCTGTCGCTGTTCCTCACCCTGGTGGTGATGAGCCCGGTGATCGACCGCATCTACGCCGACGCCTACCAGCCCTTCAGCGAGAACCGCATCGGCTTCAATACCGCGCTCGAGCGCGCCGAAAAGCCCTTGCGCGCGTTCATGCTGCGCCAGACGCGCGACGCGGACCTGGCCCTGTTCGCGCGCCTGGCGCGCAGCGAAACGCCGCTCAAGCCGGAAACGGCGCCGCTGCGCGTGCTGGTGCCGGCCTTCGTCACCAGCGAATTGAAGACCGCGTTCCAGATCGGCTTCCTGATTTTCGTGCCGTTCCTGGTGATCGACATGATCGTCGCGAGCGTGCTGACCTCGATGGGCATGATGATGATGTCGCCGATGCTCATTTCGCTGCCGTTCAAGCTGATGCTGTTCGTGCTGGTCGACGGCTGGAACCTGCTGCTCGGGTCGCTGGTCGCGAGTTTCGGCACCTGATCGCCCGAGCGCGCCGCCGGGTGAGCCCATGACCAGCCCCGAAGGCGTGCTCGCGATCGTGGTGCAGGCGCTGCACGTCATGCTGCTCGCCTCGGCCCCGGCGCTGGGCGCCGCGCTGGTCACCGGCCTCGTGGTCAGCATCCTGCAGGCCGCCACCCAGATCAACGAAATGACGCTGGCGTTCATCCCCAAGCTGATCGCCGTATTCGCCGCCCTCGCCCTGAGCGGCCCCTGGATGCTCGCGCTGCTCACCGACTACGTCAGGCGCCTGTTCGGCAGTATCCCGGGCCTGATAGGCTGAAGCCGCGCGCATGATCGAAGTGACGTCGGCGCAGTTGCACGCTTGGGCAGGCGCGCTGCTGTTTCCGTTCATCCGCATCATGGCGACGATCTTCTCGGCGCCGATCCTCGGCAACAACTCGATTCCGATCAACATGCGCGTGGGGCTGGCGCTGATTCTCGCTTTTGCCGCCGCCAGCTTCGCGCCCATGTCGGTGCCGCTCGATTCGCCCCACGCCCTGGCCTACGCCGTGCGCGAAACGCTCATCGGCGCCTCGCTCGGGCTGCTGCTGCAACTGGTGTTCGCCGCCGCCGAACTCGCCGGCGACGCCATCGGCCTGCAGATGGGCCTCGGCTTCGCCTTTTTCGTCGATCCCCAGAGCAGCGCCCAAAGCCCCCTCGTCGGCAGCCTGTACTCGACCATCGCGGGGCTGCTGTTCCTTGCGCTCGACATCCATCTGCTGGTGATCGGGGGGCTGATGGAGTCGTTTCGCGTGCTGCCCGTCGATGCACCGCTCAATACCAGCCTCGGGTTGAATGCCGTGGCCGCCGCCGGCACCGAGATGTTCCGCCTGGCGCTGTCGATCGCGCTGCCGGCGCTCGCCGCGCTGCTGCTCGCCAACCTGGCGCTGGGCGTGCTCTCGCGCACCGCGCCGCAACTCAACCTGTTCGCGGTGGGCTTTCCCGCCACCCTGATCATCGGCGCGCTCGTCCTCGGACCTACCCTGCCCGGCGCGGTCGAGGCGATCTCGCGCGCGCTGACGAGCTGGCCGAACCTGCGCTAGGGGGAATGGCACTTACTTAAGCCTGTGGTGCAGATCATCAGCCTCCTACTCACGCCAAGCGAGGCGCCGAGACCGGACGCTTACTTTTGAGTAACCTGGTGGTAGTGCGTCAGACCATATTGTCAACGTTCTCGCCCAATTTGGATGGGTCGGTTTTGGTTCTGTCGGTGGTTGAAACTGAAAGGTGCTTCATGGCATAGATGAGGGCTTCCTGGGCGGAAACCACGCCATCCTTGTTGGTGTCGGCGGCGGCATAGGTGGTGGAAGAGCTGCTCGCGCCGCCCGATTTCCCTGCTCCACCAGGGCCACCCGCTCCGCCCGATTTCCCTGCTCCGCCAGGGCCACCTTGCGGGCCGCCTGAGGGGCGTTTCAGGTTGCCATTCTTGATAGCGGCTTCAATGTCCGACTTGCCAATGCTTCCGGTTTTCTTCGTGTCGATGGAGTCGTACATTTTTGTGGCATCGGCGCTGGACACGCCTTTGGCGGTCAATCCGGAAATGAATTGATCCTTTGTAACTTTGCCGGTGTTGTTGGGATCGAGGTCGCTCATCATCTTGGAGGCCATCATGGAGGC
>Ga0315281_10008973_pt1 | contig 13921 bp, 11 predicted proteins | sample YL17G07_0_MG_FD_204540 | JGI IMG/M metagenome (GOLD analysis project Ga0315281, IMG submission 204540) | Sediment microbial communities from Yellowstone Lake, YNP, Wyoming, USA - YL17G07_0 | ecosystem: Environmental > Aquatic > Freshwater > Lake > Sediment | place: USA: Wyoming | collected...
CAGCCAGTCACACCGCTTCTCTGGCAGGTAATTACGATCTTATCAAGGGAGTTTTGAGACAGGCGGGTATCCACCAAGCAGATGACTTTTTTGAGATGGTGGATATTGCCCGGACTCTCGAAAGGGACTTTTATCTGCAACATCCTCCTAATGGAAAACCCAGAATAGCCATCTTGAGTTATAGTGGGGCATCAGGGATTGTCACCACAGATCATATGGAAAAATATGGCCTGACCTTAGCTCGTTTATCATCCCAAACTCAGAAACGGCTGGAAGAGCTTTCTCCTGACTGGATGCCCGTTAAAAATCCGGTGGATTACTATCCCGCCATGGAAAAGCACGGCCCGGTCTTAGCTTACAAGCATGCTATTGAGGCTCTCCATGATGACCCAGAAGTGGATGGGATTATCGTCCATCTTTTTGCTGGATTTGGAATCTGGTCCTTGAACATGAAAGAAATCTTGTCCAGTACTAAGAAGTCTCGGAAACCCATCTTGTTCTGGCTGATAGGACCTGAAAAAGGTAGGGATCCAACTCGATTGACTTTGGAAGAGGAAGGTTGGCCAACTTTTTATGAGATTCATCGGACGGTTAAAGTGATGGCGAGTCTCTTCGAAAATTATAGAGGGAGAAGTAAACCCCTGGAGATTTCATCATTTGATTTTCAAGTCCCCGGCACATTAATGAAATTGGCCCTGCAAGCAGATGAAAAAGGAAAAAAAGTATTAGATGAATATGAAGCAAAAAAATGTTTCAAGGCCTTCAACCTCAATGTGGTTAAAGAAGTGATTGTAAAAAGTCCGGAAGAAGCTATTAAGGCCGCTAAGAAGATGGGTTATCCAACCGTCCTCAAGGGGATCGTCGAGGGACAAGTTCACAAAACCGAAGCGGGCCTAGTAAAGCTAAATCTCCAAAACGCTGATCAATTAAGGTCAGCTTATCAGGAAATGTTAAACCTTAACCTTAGCCTCAAACCTCAATCTTTTTTGGTCCAGCCCATGTTGAAAGGCGATCTTGAACTTATCGCAGGAATCGTGCGTGATCCTCAATTTGGACCTGCCGCCATGCTCGGAATGGGTGGGATTTGGGCAGAAGTTTATAAGGATGTGGCTTTTCGTTTGGCTCCATTAAACCAAAAAGACATCCTTGACATGGTTTCAGAGTTAAAAGGACAGGCTTTATTTAAAGGATATCGGGGTTCAAAACCCGTCAATATGAAGAGCCTTGCTGATTGGTTGATCAAGTTAGGATGGCTTGCTATGACCTTTGAAAAAATTCAGGAGATCGATGTTAATCCACTATTAATTGTTGATGGAGAACCGGTGGCTGTGGATGCTACGATTGTTTTAACTTCCTCTCCTTCATCGTAATAAAGCGAAAAGCCCGCATCCCACGGCAAAGCATCCTGCCCCAGAAAGGGGAGGAGGTTTTTCGTCCATCCGGATGAACGAAGCAGAAGTGCCTGCACTTAATTTTTTGCAATCTATCTGCAAAATCTCCCTCCGGATCCTTTGGGTCGAGGGAGTCCTTAAAGTAATCTGGAATGTAATATCCCAACTCGGTGTAGGTACCCGCAGTAGTTCGGGAGTGTGCTTTTAAGAAATCGGCAAAGGTTTTGCGAGAGGTCACGATTCCATATTTATCTGGGTCTATTTGCCAAGGAGCTCCCGGTTCTATTTCAATAGAAAGGGCTCTCAAGCAGTTTCTCCGGCCATACTTCTTCACGATCTCACTCCGCATCTTATAGGTATCTTTGATCTTCTCTTCGTTCTCACCCGGAATCCCATAAGTGAAAAAAACTTCAACATTGATCTTTTTCGAGGTGATGTAGTTGAGCATCTCAAGATACTCTGCATTTGAACAGAAATACCCCTTATTGCGTCTTCTCACCTGCTCATTTCCTGTTTCAGGTGATAGGGCGATCACCCGAAAATCTTCTGAAAATGTCTCAGCAAATTCATTCACAAACTCCTTTGAAGTCACTCCTGTAGCCTCGTGCATCCAGCCGAGTTTCTTGGTCAGCCCTTCTTCACGTAATCTTCTGAAAAGTCCTACAAAATAATTCTGGTCATTGGGAGTTGGATCGAAAACCGTATACATCGCCTGGTAGCCATACTCGAGAGCTTGCTTGATGTCCGCGATGACCGCATCATAAGGACGCCATGCAACCTTTCCTCTGCGGGAAATGCGTTCTTTTTGTGGCGTGAAAGAACCTCCACACCATGTGCAGTCAAAGGCACAACCTCTGCCTACACAGAGGGGAAACAATTTGCTCCGGGCTGTGAACATTTTGAAATTAAGCTCCTTCGAAATTCCCTTCACCACGATAAAAGGCAGCGATACGAAATCAATATAGGTCCTATAGTTTTCGAGAAGCTCCATGTTGGCGAATCGTAGCTCATTCAGAATTTTTTCATCAGCCCAGTATACAGTCTCGTTGGTAACGATCTTGCCCTGATTCGCTTTCCACGTCAGATTTGGTATGCCGTTCAGGTCATGCTCCCCTTTTTTCACCTTTTTGACGATTTCGAGAAGCGGAATTTCCGCTTCGCCTCGAATGACGGCGTCAACACAATCAAAGTCGCGGACAATCTCATCGTGGAAGAAGCTCGCCGTAGAACCACCGAGAACGATGTATGAATTTGGAAGAAGCTTTCGAATCTTCTTACACGTCTCAATCACATCGTGGGCTTGATAATGCCAATGGAGTGAAAGGGCTATGACCGGCGGCTCAGAAGAATTCAGACTATCCTCAAGCTGCCATGACTCACAGTTCATCTTTTCTACACCCTGGTGGAGGACGCGACATTTTATTCTGTTCCGGTTAAGATATTCGGCAATGCCCAGCAGCCCAAGGGGCATATAATTCACCCACATGAACTGCCCAACCGGTCTGTAGTAATTGCTAAACTTTGGAGTGTGGATAATGAGACAGTCTAATCCTTCCATCTTTGCCTCCTTATATGTGGCCGATGTAGTCAGTACCCTAAGATTCTCACTATTAATAGATTTCGAGGCCCCCCACCCGATTGATCAAATTATAAGTTCATCAATAATTTCTGTCAATTTTTTGCACACCTAGATGACAACCAATTTGTCCACGCTTCCTCGTCCAGCAAAGAGATAAAAATAGATAGCTAGGAAACACCTTACTACAGCCAGCGTTTCCTCAGAGGAGTCCGATTAAAGGAATTGGGATTATCGGCACCCATGTTATAGGCCATTTTTAGATAGGCAGATGGCGGAGGTCCATCGTGAGGTGAGATTAAATCTTCAAACCCGAGGCGAGTTTTTCTAACATTTCACGGTTGATGATGAGAATTTTATTTTTCTTTACATCGATGATCCCTTTGGCTTTCATCTTTGCCAGAGTCCTTGAAAGGGTTTCACTGATCGTCCCCAGTTTCGAGGCCAGTTGAGTTTTACTCAAATCCAGTTCAACCTCCTTGGGGATCTTCCCTTCTTTCGACAATTTCAATGAAAGATCGATCAGATATTTTGCAATTCTCGAGGAAACCTCTTTGAGGGAAAGTTCCTCGATCAGGGATGCAAATTTTCTTAAAAAGTGAGAAAGAGAGATGATCATGTTGATGCTAAGTTGAGGATTCTTCCCAATCAATTGGATAAAATCTCTCTTGGGAAAAAAGAGAAGCTGACCATCACTCAAAGCTTCTGCAAAAGCCGGGTAATCCCCTTCGAGAAAGAGAGCTGCCTCAGCAAAAGCATCTGGTGCGGAGACCACATGGAGGATCTGCTCCTTGCCCTCTGGTGAAATCTTATAGAGTTTAACTTTCCCTGAGAGGATGACATAAAACCCCTTCGCCTCTTCCCCTTCGGAAAAGAGAACCTCCTTTTTCCCAACTCGCTTGAGGGAGGCAATGGCCCTGATCTTCTTCAAGTCTTCTTCTTTTAACCCAGCAAAAAGAGGACACCGTCTTAACAGTTCAACGGACATATCAATCTCCTAAATATTTACTCATAAGCCTACAAATTTTTTAGCTTTTATTCAAGAAAAAAGAGGCCCTTCCCTCTCCTATAAAAGAATTTAATAAATCATTTCAATGGGTTGAGAAGCTATGGGGTGACCCCATGTCGCCCTTTTTAGTAACTCAGGAATGAATACATGATATTGAAATGAAAGAAAGATTATGTTAATCTGGTTTAAATTTACCATTGGAGGAAAATTTTTGAGTTCCCTTTATAAAAATCTTGTCTTCTGGGCAATTATCGCCATTACCATGTATCTCCTTTTCATTCTCTTCTATAATAAACCCCGCCCAACAGCTTTGGAAAAAAATTATTCGGAATTCATCTCTGAGGTAGAGAAAAATCAGGTCCGTGAAGTGGAGGTCCAGGGTAGAAATTTGATTTGGAGAGATGTAGATGGCAAACGTTATAAGACCTATGCACCTGAAGACCCTGAGATGATAAAAATTCTCAGAGAGAAGCGAGTGGTCATCAATGCAAAGAAAGAAAGTGACACCTCTTTCATGCAGATCATCATCACCTGGGCTCCGATGATTATTCTGATCGGTGTCTGGATCTTTTTTATGAAGCAGATGCAGATCGGTGGTGGAAAGGCCCTCTCCTTTGGAAAGAGTAAGGCCAAAGTTCTGACCAAAGAACATCATCAGATAACCTTTGAGAATGTCGCTGGAATAGAAGAAGCGAAAGATGAACTGGAGGAGATCATTGCCTTTCTCAGGGATCCCAAAAAATTTACAAAGTTGGGTGGAAGGATCCCTAAAGGTGTTCTCCTTATTGGTGCCCCCGGAACAGGTAAGACACTTCTGGCTCGAGCGATTGCGGGCGAAGCTGATGTCCCTTTCTTCAGTATCAGCGGTTCTGATTTCGTTGAGATGTTTGTTGGGGTTGGGGCTTCCCGAGTACGTGATCTCTTTCTTCAGGGAAAACGGAATGCTCCTTGTATCATTTTCATCGACGAAATCGATGCCGTTGGAAGGCACCGGGGAGCTGGCTTGGGCGGGGGCCACGATGAGCGGGAGCAGACCTTAAACCAACTATTGGTTGAAATGGATGGCTTCGAATCGAACGAAGGTGTGATCTTGATTGCGGCAACAAACCGGCCAGATGTTTTAGACCCTGCTCTGCTCAGGCCAGGTCGTTTTGACCGTCAAGTGGTTGTGCCTGTTCCCGATGTGAAGGGAAGAGAGGAAATTATAAAGGTCCACTCTAAAAAGATACCGTTAGGTGAGGATGTCAATCTCACCCTCCTGGCCAGAGGAACTCCTGGATTTACTGGAGCTGATCTGGAGAACCTCGTGAACGAAGCAGCTTTACTGGCTGCTCGATTGGGAAAGGAACGAGTCGAGATGGCCGACTTGGAACAGGCTAAGGATAAAGTCATGATGGGTGTGGAAAGAAAATCCATGATCATTCCTCTTGAAGAGCGGAGAATTACAGCTTATCACGAAGCGGGCCACACCTTAGTGGCCAAGATGATTCCTGGAACAGATCCCATTCATAAAGTGACGATCATCCCAAGGGGCCGCGCCCTGGGAATCACCCAGCAGCTTCCTATTGATGAAAAACACACCTATCCAAAAGACTACTTGCTGGACAATATTGCGGTCATGATGGGAGGAAGAGCAGCAGAAGAATTGGTGTTAAACAATCAAACAACGGGTGCGGGGAATGACATCGAACGTTCCACAGAAATTGCCAGGAAAATGGTTTGTGAATGGGGAATGAGCGATAATCTTGGGCCCTTAGCTTTCGGTAAAAAAGAAGAGCAGATCTTCTTGGGAAGAGAATTTGCTCAGCACCGAGATTATAGTGAAGAGACGGCGCGCTTAATTGATAATGAAATCAGGGGCATTGTGACCCAGGGTCATGAAAGAGCCAAAGAAATCATCCAGACGAATATGGCCATACTCCATAAATTGGCCAATACCCTTCTTGAAAAAGAGGTTCTCGACGGGAATCAAATCGAAACCATTATAAAGGGTGAGACGGTTTAATCCCTTTCAACCCATACCTCCTCCACAAAAAAGATGAACCTGATTCGATGCCTTCACATCACGAATGCCAATGAAGCCATCCAACAAATGAAAAAAGTGGGAGTGGATCCCACTGGCGTCAAGTTGATGGAAGAAAAGACCCTCCATTTCAATCTCAAGGTGGAAGGAATCGAACCTCGAACGGCTAACCTTCTCAAACAAGAATTGCTCTCACTGGGAGGAGATGTGGCTGTCGACGGAAGGGGGCTTGATTGCAGTGCCAAACAGACAGATGCTCTTCTTATGGGGACGCAAAAACATTTCAAAAAATTGATTCTCAAATTGGAACAATACCCAGACCTTCACCTTCTAGGCCAGTCCATAAAAGAAACACTTAAGAACATTGCCAAAACCCATTACTCCATACGCTGCCGAAAACGGACATTGACACTGGAAAAACGAACCCTTCTGATGGGAGTTCTCAATGTCACTCCAGACTCCTTTTCAGATGGAGGCCTCTTCTTTGATAAAGAGAAGGCAATTGCCCATGGATTGAGGATGGTTGAAGAAGGGGCAGATATCATAGATATTGGAGGGGAGTCAACCAGACCGGGTTCAAAACCTCTGAAATTAGAAGAAGAACTTCGTCGGGTCATTCCTGTCATCGAATCTATTGCTAAGGAAGTGAATGTGCCAATTTCGATCGACACCTATAAATCAGCTGTGGCACAGAGAGCCATTGAAGCAGGGGCTGAAATCATTAATGATATTAGTGGATTGCATTTTGACCCAAGCCTGGCACAACTGGCTGCCAAGGAGGATACCCCTCTTGTCCTCATGCATATCCGTGGAACCCCTGAAACAATGCAGAAGGATGTCCATTACGATTCCCTTTTTTCTGAAATACTCCAATATTTAAAGGATTCCATTCAAAAGGCGGAATCTACCGGATTGGACCCTCGGCAGATCATCATTGACCCTGGAATTGGCTTCGGAAAAACCGTTGAGGACAATCTTCTTATCATAAAAAATCTATATGAATTTCAAATACTTGGGAAACCAATCCTATTGGGGACATCACGTAAGAGTTTTATCGGAAAGATTCTCAATGCAGAGGTTGGAGACCGTCTGGAAGGGACGCTATCAAGCATTGCTATTGGAGTCCTAAACGGGGCTCATATCATTCGTAGCCACGACATACTCCAGGCAAAAAAGGCCATTGCCGTGGCTGATGCAATACGTCTTGCAGGGGGTAAAGAAGCCCAATAAACTTGACCTTTCTAAAGGAATTGTGATAAGCCAATTAAAAAAAATCCTCCTCAATATGGCTGGGGGATTAGAAATGGATGAATAAGGATGACACGTAAGTTGTTTGGAACAGACGGGATCAGAGGGGTTGCCAATGTAGACCCTATGACCGGAGAAATGGCCATGCAGTTGGGCAGGGCCATTGCTTACATTTTTAAGGAGGTAAAGGGAAGGCATCGGATTGTTGTGGGAAAGGATACCCGACTCTCAGGATACATGTTGGAGACAGCTTTGGCCTCTGGCATCTGTTCCATGGGAGCGGATGTGATGTTGGTGGGTCCTCTACCCACCCCAGGCATCGCTTTCATCACCACCAGTATGAGGGCCAATGCCGGTGTGGTGATTTCAGCTTCTCACAATCCTTACTATGATAACGGAATCAAAATCTTTTCTCAGGATGGCTTTAAACTTCCAGACGAAATGGAATACCGGATCGAAGAACTGATCCTTTCAAATCATCTCCATTCCCTTCGACCCACAGCGAGTGAAGTTGGAAAAGCTCATCGTATTGATGATGCTATCGGGAGGTATGTGGTCTTTCTCAAAAATACCTTTCCCAACAACTTAACATTGGATGGGCTTCGAATCGTTTTAGATTGTGCCAATGGGGCAGCCTATCGAGTCGCTCCCACGGTCCTCGAAGAATTAGGAGCCGAGGTGATACCCCTAGGGGTCGAACCCAATGGAGAGAATATCAATGACCACTGTGGTTCCCTTCACCCAGAAGTCGTCAGTCGCGTTGTCCAAGAGAAGGAAGCGGATATCGGGATGGCTCTCGATGGCGATGGAGATCGAATCGTCTTTGTGGATCGAAAAGGAAACCAGGTAGATGGAGATTATATTTTGGCGATCTGCGCTCTCCAATTGTTATCGGAAAACAGGTTGAAAAAGGGAACTCTGGTTACCACCGTGATGAGCAATATTGGACTGGATCGGACAGTATGGAAGGCAGGAGGGAAAGTCATCCGGACTCAAGTAGGAGATCGTTATGTTGTCGAGGAGATGGTCCGGGGAGATTACAACCTTGGGGGAGAGCAATCAGGCCATACCATTTTCTTGGATTACAATACGACTTGTGATGGCATTCTCACGGCCTTACAAGTCCTAGCCATTATGAAACAGAAAGAACGTTCCATAGATGAACTGGCCAGAGTGATGGAACCTCTTCCTCAGGTCCTCTATAATGTGGAGGTCAAAGAGAAGAAAAACCTCACCGAGTTTGCAGAGATTGAAAAGAGGATCAGAGAGATTGAAAAATCATTGGGAAATTCCGGAAGAATTTTGATTCGCTACTCTGGGACAGAACCTCTCCTTCGGATTATGGTTGAAGGAGAAGATGAGACAAAACTCCACCGGTTTGCCCAAGACCTTGTGGGATTAGTAAAAAAACATATTGGAAAGTAGCTAATAGCCTATGGCTTATAGCTAATGGCCAACAGTAAATCGAAGATTTCTAGGGGGAATCATGCCGAGGTTGGGTGTTAACATTGATCATGTCGCCACAGTCAGACAGGCCCGGGGGGTCATGTATCCAGATCCTGTCACGGCTGCAGGAATCGTCGAATTGGCTGGAGCAGATGGCATTGTGTGTCACCTGAGGGAAGATCGACGTCACATTCAGGATCGAGATCTCCGGATACTCAAGGAGGTGATTCAAACTCGATTGAACTTAGAGATGGCTGCTACTGAGGAAATGATCCGCATTGCCTTGGCCACCCAACCAAACATCGTGACACTCGTTCCGGAGAAAAGAGAAGAACTCACGACAGAAGGAGGGCTCGATGTGATCAAATTCTTTCCCTCCCTTAAAAAGGCAATCCAACGACTCCACAAAGGGGGAATCCCTGTCAGTCTTTTTGTCGATCCCAAAAAAGATCAGATCAAAGCCTCAGAGGATGTAGGCACTGATGCCATAGAAATTCATACCGGTCACTACTGCGATACGAAGACTCCTTCTCAGGAAGATGCGGAACTGAAAAAGATTCTTGATGCAGTCGCCGAGGCTTCTCACCGCAACCTCCAGATCGCAGCAGGACATGGCCTGAATTATGTCAATGTCCGACGGATTGCAGAAATAAAGGAAATCGAAGAACTCAATATCGGTCACAGCATTATTGCCCGAGCAATTTTAGTGGGTTTGGATCGAGCTGTCCGGGAGATGATTGAACTCGTCAAATAAGTTTCAGGTTTAAGGTTTCAAGTTTAAGGTTGAAACCTGAAACTCGTAACTTGCAACTCGAAACTAATGGTCGTTGGAACGGGTATTGATATTGTCAATATAGATCGAATTGAGCGTCTGATGGCTCGCTGGGGAAATCTCTTTCTGGGTCGGGTTTTTACAGAGAAAGAGATTGTCTGGTGCCAACAGCGGACCCGGCCTCCCGAATGTTTTGCCATCCGGTTCGCGGCAAAAGAGGCTTTCCTCAAAGCCATTGGATGGGGGCTTCGAAACGGTATTCAATGGACGGATATCGAAGTGGAGAACGATCCCCTGGGAAAACCCATGTTCTCCCTCCATCGAAAGGCAAAGGAGGTTTGCGAAACCCTCCGAATTCAAAGTGCTCTTCTCACCCTTTCCCACGACCGACCCTACGCCGTGGCCCATGTGCTCTTAGAGGAAGGAAATGATGAAAGTAGCAACCGCTGAAGAGATGCAGGAATTGGATCGAAAGGCCATTGAGACCTTTCGAATTCCCGGAATTGTCCTCATGGAAAATGCAGGAAGGGGAGCGGCAGAAGTGATCTCCAATACCTTCCCTGATCTTCACAAGAAGAAGATAGCGATTATTGCTGGAAAAGGAAACAATGGGGGAGATGGGTTTGTGATCGCTCGATATCTTCTGAATCAGGGGATTTCCGTGAGGGTCTATCTCCTCACCGACCCGAAGGGTCTCCGAGGAGATGCGGAAACTAATTTTAACATCTTCCACCGCATGAAAGGAGAAGTGGTTTCTGTCCCCTCTTCCAAAGACTACATAAAAGTGAAAAGGGACCTGGAAAAGTTTGACATCTTGGTTGACGGAATTTTTGGTACAGGACTCGATGCGGAAATCAGAGGTTATTACAGAGAAGTGATCGATCATCTTAATACGCTGCAAACGCCCATCGTCGCCATTGATATCCCCTCCGGGTTAGATGCCGATACAGGTAAACCTCTCGGCACAGCGATTAGGGCCTCCCTTACCATCACCTTTGGCCTGCCAAAAATAGGGCATCTCATTCCACCAGGACTCGATTATGTGGGAGAGGTAAAGGTTATCGATATCGGTATCCCCAAAAGATTGGTGGAGGAGGAAAAAATTCCTATTCATCTTTTAGAAAAAGAAGAAATCCAAAGATGGTTGTCCATCCCCCGGAATCCAGATACCCACAAAGGAGATTATGGACACCTGTTAGTCATTGCGGGATCGGTTGGCAAGACAGGGGCCGCCGCGATGGCTTGCCAAGCTGCTCTCAGAATGGGGGCAGGCCTGGTCACCCTTGCCATCCCGAAGAGCCTTAATGCCATCATGGAGATGAAATTGACAGAGGTGATGACAGAACCTCTTCCAGAAACCCCCAAACAGACTCTTAGTCTACGGGCCTTTAGTGCCATCGTCCGTCTCTGCGAAAATAAAAAGGCTGTGATCATTGGTCCCGGCCTTGGAACGTTTAAAGAAACCCAATCGCTCGTCCTCAAACTGGTCAGGACATTGGATCTCCCGATTATCTTGGATGCCGATGGACTGACCGCTTTGGCGACACAACCTAAAACCCTTCCCATTACGAATCGCTCGCTCATCCTCACCCCCCATCCAGGAGAGATGGCAAAACTGATTCGATCCACGGTCAAAGAAGTCCTGGAAAATCGGATTGGACTCAGCAGAAATTTCTCTCAGTCCCAACATGTTCATCTCATCCTCAAAGGGCATCCCACCCTGATCACTACCCCCAAAGGAGAGGTCTTTATCAACCCTACGGGCAATCCAGGAATGGCCTCAGGAGGAACAGGGGATGTGCTCACTGGAATGATCGGCGGATTGGTCTGCCAGGGATTTGACATTCTCCCTTCCCTTCAAATAGCCGTCTATCTCCATGGAATGGCCGGTGATGAGGGGGCCCAAGAGATGGGAGAGAAATCCTTAATCGCAACGGATGTCATTGAAAAAATCCCCGCTCTTCTCAAGGGAAGGATTTGATTTTGCCTTCTTCTTCATTTAAGATAGACTAAAATAAACGCTATTAGTCGTACACGTTCTCTTCCCATCCCCCTTTCCCCTGCCTACCGCAGGCAGGCGCCAGGGTGAGGGGGAGGGAGTTGGCTGTGGAGATGAGGAACGAGATTAAAAAATTGGCCCGTCTGGAAGAGACTCCCTATCCTTTCTTGTCCCTCTATCTCAATACCAAATGGGACGATGAACAACAACGGGAACGCATTCGTCTCTTTACCAAGAATCAATTCAAGAAAGCCTCCGATCAATTCAAAGATCGAGAGGATTGGCGGAATGCCTTGCTCAAAGACCAACAACAAATTGAGAGGTATGTAGAAAGGGTGGTTCGCCGTGTCGATAATGAAGAGATGAATGGAATCGCCATCTTCTCCTGTAGTGGGACTGGAACCTTTCTCACCATCCCTTCGATCATCTCCTTCGAAAATGAATGCTTTATCTCTGATCTTCCCATCTTACGCCCTCTTGTTCGACTCTCTTCCCAGTATCAGAACACCCTTGTCGTCATGGTGGATACTGACTCGGCCAGATTATTTGAAGTGTCTTTGGAAGGCCTGATGGCTGAATCGTCCATCGAGAGTTATGTCCCGGGACGCCATGACCAAGGGGGATGGGCTCAGATGAGGTACCAACGCCATATCAAAGACCATATGGATAAACATCATCGGGAGGTGGCAGAGCAACTCACCGAACTTTTTGATTCTGGAATATGGAAGCGGGTCGTTCTCATCGGTCAGGATCGCATCCTTGCCAACTTTAAGGTTTTTCTTCCTGAACGAGTAAAACAGCAAATATCAGATTCCTTTTCGATGGATTTTTCAGAAGAACGTTCGAAAGTGTTGAGGCGGGTATTCGAACGGCACCTCCATAAAGAAAAGGAAGAGGTAAATCATCAGATTCAAGCCTTGAAGGAAAGAACCCCTCAAGGCGGTTTGGCCACATTGGGTTTAAGTCCAACCCTTGAGGCTCTGAATGCAGGTCAGGTTCACACACTTTACCTCCTGACCTCATTCACCTTTCCGGGGGGAAAGTGTCGTCGATGTAGTTCTCTCGTTCTGATTCATCCACCAGGTGATTCATCCGCCCCCTGTCCGCTCTGCAAAGGAGAGGTAAAGATCGTTGATCTGGGAGAAGAAATGATGAGGTCGGTTCTCTGTCAAGACGGAGAAGTGAAGTGGGTTGAGGAGAATGAAGTGTTAAAAGAACACGATGGCGTATGTGCTTCCCTGAGGTTTCGCTTATCCCGCTAATGGAAAGAAAGGAGAGACAGGATGTATGTCGAAATGAAAGTAAAGTTTTTGACATTTGATTCCACCTCAAATGGATTTGTCGTTCTTCTGATGGATTTATCGAATAAAACAGGACTCCCTATTTGGATCGGTCCTTTCGAGGCCAATGCCATCGCGATGAAACTGAAGAAGATAGGTTCCCATCGGCCGTCGACTCATGATTTGATCAATAGCATTTTAAGGACCCTTCAATCTCAGGTTGTGAAAATCATCGTCAATGACCTAAAGGAAAACACTTACTATGCATTAATCTACCTCAATCGAGGAGGAGAAGAGATCATCATTGACTCCCGCCCCAGTGATGCCATGGCTATCGCCCTGGCTGTGGATGCCCCCATCTTTGTATCCGAACAAGTCATCGAAAAAGCACGAACCATCGATATGGAGAAAGAGGGAGATCAGCTAAAGGAATGGTTGGAAAATCTCAATCCCGATGACTTTAAGTTTAAGGCCTAAGAAATTGCAGAGTGCATTGGTTTACCCGGTTTCTTTAGTTTATTTAGTTTTTTTAGTTAACCCAATAGACCAGAAAAACCAAAGAAACTAAATAAACTGAGAACCTGAAATCTGAAAATTGGACAAATGGTCATTCAGACCCACAGCGCATCAGAAACGATACGAACTGGAAAGAACATTGGAAGCCGTCTTCTGCCTGGAGATACCGTGGCTTTAGTGGGTGAATTGGGGGCAGGGAAAACCCAATTCATCAAGGGATTGGCCGCAGGAGTAGGGGTTGGGAAACCGGTTTATATCTCGAGCCCTTCTTTTACACTGATCAATGAATATCCAGGGAGAATCCCCTTTTACCATATTGATCTTTTTCGGCTGGAAAGGGAAAAGGAAGCTGAAGAATTAGGTCTGGAGGACTATTTTCAGGGCGGAGGGATCACAGCCATCGAATGGGCAGATAAAATTCCTTCTCTCCTCCCGAAGGAGATGCTCTTCATCCATATCGCTTATGTGGGAAAGAATATAAGATCCATAGAAATTAATGGAAAAGGTAAACGCTTTGAAGACTTGCTCAAAGAACTTTCTGGATTCGGAATTCGGAATGCGGAACGCGGAATTTCTTGACCTCATTTTTTTATTCCGCAATCTGCAATCCGCAATCCGAATTTGAAAAGGGAGGTGTTTGGATGGCGTTAGTGGTTCAAAA
>Ga0315281_10008974_pt1 | contig 13920 bp, 21 predicted proteins | sample YL17G07_0_MG_FD_204540 | JGI IMG/M metagenome (GOLD analysis project Ga0315281, IMG submission 204540) | Sediment microbial communities from Yellowstone Lake, YNP, Wyoming, USA - YL17G07_0 | ecosystem: Environmental > Aquatic > Freshwater > Lake > Sediment | place: USA: Wyoming | collected...
CTGATTTTTACTTTTGTATGCTTCTTTTTCCAAGCCGGCCTGTTTTTTTCCACTCTCAGCATTCTGACATCAAGGCCGCGTAATTTTCTTTTGGCGCTGATATTTTTGAAAAAACGGTGTATCTTCGGATTTTTGACATCCTCGCCTATTGAAAAGATCAAATACAATTCGCCCTTTCTCGCGTCCTTTATGAGATTGGCAATCAACGAAAAAATTGCCTTCTGTCCTTCATAGAGCTCGACGGATTGTTTCCTGCCACCTAGTTTTTGCTTTGCTAGGAGAACAGGAAGGATTTTAGCTGCTTTTTCCCTCCTTTCGTCAAGCTGCTCCAAAATTATCTTCGGGTTTGAGGCCTGATAATACCGTATTCCCCCAATGAGAACGTATGATATGAGGCCTTTATTTTGCAATCTGTTTAAGACCTCATATATTTTAGAGCTGGGTATTGATGTTTTTTTAATTACGTTATTAACTGTGGTGGAACCCAGCTCGAGCAACGAAATATAGGTCTTCAACTCCCTTTTTGGCAGCCCAAGTTCTTCAAATGCCTCCAGTTTCATAATAGTTTTTCTGTTTTTTTATTTATTAAATATTACTATCCCCTAAGGGGGTAGATAACTTCTATACGGGTAGAAGTGCCAAACTCTGTAAAGGCGATAAAAATTTCAATGATAAAGCGAGCTGCAATTTTAAGCAACAGGGAACGAGCTGCAATTTCAAAAGGTCAAGATGTCGATGAAGAATTATGCAAAGCAATCTCACGCAAGTTAGAATCTTTCATAACCCGATACGCGGATCCCATATCACGAGAATTTGGATATACTGGCAAGAGATTGCCAGAAAGATATGATTTCATACGTATGGAATATACGAAAGAAGGAGGCAGAAGAATTGGAGTGGCTGTTTTTCCAGGATATGCCCGTATCGACATGTGCTTCGATCCGAAAAAGCCTGGTTACACCCTTAAAGATGCATTCGCATTTGTAAACTTAGACTCACCGGCAAGTTCTATGAGAAAATTATTCCAAATTTATGAAAAAATTCTGGTGCTCTGAACATGCATTATTCATACATTAGCCTGTGCCACTACATTTTTGTTTTTTTCCCTCCAGTTGCCGATTATTGGCCTCTTCAGCAAAGGAACGAGAAAAACATTTACCATCATCCTTGCACCGCCCCTCCAGAATCCCTCTTCCTCCCAGCCTCTGAATGATGTTTTTACTATAATCCTCTCCTCCTTCGTCCCCTTTTCATATCTACCCTTCAAACCATGTCTCCTGCAGTGAGTGCCGTACCTGCCTCCCAGTTCCGAGTCTTCTCCATGCCCGGCCAACTTTGGCGAAAATATTTCTCCATCCACTGCAACAGCCTCGCATATGTCCTTCCTCACAGACATGCAAAATCCGTAGGGCCTGCAGATGTATGCCTCAGTGAAAAACCACTGCATCAGGTTCATAAATCTATTATAGTAAAACAGCCTTCTCTTTTCCAAATAGTCCTCATCCAGCGGTCTTGTTGTATAATTAACGTAAGCATAACCCTTTGCAAAATCCCGTTTGGTTGTGGAAATAAAATGCCTGCAGATTTTTGTGTCAGCGTCAACAAAAGTCAGTATGTTACTTTTTGCATAACTAGCTCCAAGGTTTCTTGCCTCGGACCTGTTTCCCTTGTCAAAATAAAGACTTAAAACGTCGCCATATTTTTCCAATTTTTTTCTAAACTCTTCCTCCCTTTCCTTTTCGCATTTCATTACAAGTATTATCTCCGATCCGTCCTTCTCCTCCCGGATGTCACTGTAGATGGAATCCAGGCAGTCGTAAAGGTGCTTTTCATCAGGCAGTGCTGGCACTATGAACGATATCATAACTCATCCTATCTAATAGAAAATTTGCAAGAGATTAATACTTTATTGTTTAAAAAAATATTATGATAAACCGGCATACCCTAGTAAATGCAGGATAACGCATTGAAAAAGCAGAGAAGTATATTGAAAAAATTATTATTGAGAATGGGCATACCATAGCGCAGGTAGGAATGTATGCAGTAGGAACTGCTTTTCTTGCAGCTGGAGCGTACTTCACTTATATTGGATTTCGTTATTCAGACCCAACATTGATGGCAGATATGATTAAACTCCGTTTTGAACCTTCAACATTAAATGATTTTCTTATCAGACATCCGAACGTTGACATAGTTAAGGCGGCTACAGACTGGGCTGTGACATTGTATTGCGCTGGCGGACTGATAACATCTGTTAGAGCTATGATGGATGAAGTTCCAAATAAAATTTCTTCCAAGGCAATAAACCCAATGAGAGAATGGGCGGGAAGGCATTTGAGAGCAAACTATCTTGCTGAACTGGGTTATAATGGAATTTGAATCCCGCAGTTTTTATTCTAAAAAAATAAAATTAATATGTATGAGATTGAAGGAATTTTTTAAACGCCACGTGGACGAAAACGTGGTAGTAATAATTATTCTGCTGGTAATCATGCTCGCCATTATCATTAGGGACGTGCTGAACTGCAAGGATTTGCTGGCTTGCATTTTGGAAAACCTTCCTTGAGCAGGATTTAGCTTAAATCTCATCTCAGCATGAATTTAAATCTTTTTTATTCCAATTCGTTATTAGTGATTTTGTGCCAGAACCTTTCGGAGTGGGAGCGATAGGGGCTTTAGTCTATACCACGATAGAACTTGGAGTTTCAGAACTTACCGGAAGATCATTATCAGAAAGGGCTTTCGGTTATGCTGAAAGATTATATAATAGATTTTTTCCAAGTGATGCATACCTATTACATCAATTTAATTTAAAATTGGATACAGTGGTGGAACGTTATAGAGAAAGCATCCTTCAAGAGGCAGGAAGAATTGCATGCCAAAAGGGCCATCCAGAAAGGATCACCAGCAAAGAGATTAAGGAAGCAAAAAAAATAGTAGAAAAAACAAAAATTTAAAGTGGTTTTATGAAATGTTTGGCATGCAGTCGCGAGTTCACCATCAACAACCTGGCAGAGATGTACGAGACTGTATCTTTCTGCCCGTTCTGCGGCAGCAAAAACCTGTCGCTGGGCGAGTGATTCCTGGTTGTTTCAAACCCAACCTCCCGGCATAAGGTATAAATCTTTAATGCCACTTTCTTATTTTGTGAATAAAAATGGCTGCCAGTGAGTTTTCAATCGATAAAATACAAAAGGCACTTGACTATTTTAGTCAATTAGAGTCAGAGGCCGTAGGCAAAGATGCAATAACCGTTGATGATGCTGAGATGGTTCTAATTGCAGGCAAAATTGCTTCACAGCTTACGCAACCTGAAAAGAGAGACATTATCTGCAGGGAAGTGGAGAAAATTTATCCCATCGAGACTAGTGTCAAGAGCGGTGTGAGCTCGGAATATGTTGCGGACATGTGCAGAAACTATGGGGAAGGAAAAAGGAAGTTTACCAGGTTTGACGTAATGCAGGCAAAAAGATGCTGTTCTGCTATGTTGGCGTATTCTAAAATTCAGGGAGAAAAAAAGTAGATTAGTTCAAAATCCCAACTCCCACACTAAGGCTCAGGTTCAGTTCCCTAGAACATGTATGCTTTGCCAATCTTTGGCAATCATTGAGTTAATTGTGTTAGAAAGGTATTTCATACGGTTCAAATATCATTTCACAATTTTAAGCCGAATCAGACGGTACGGACATCCGCTTGTATTCAATTTTACGTTCCTTGACACGTGGGATGTAAACTTCTGGTATTATTACACGCGGCTTTTTCAAATTTTCCTCATATGATTCCATATCAATGATCATACCCGTTTTTCTAAACCCTCTTTTTAAATAAATAACAACATCTATTTTCTCCATGCCTTTTACAGTTCTTTTTGTTTCCTCAACCTTTTTCAAACGCCCAACAACATATTCGTTAAATTTTGGATTGTAAATCTGTATCAATTCACCTTCCAGGACTTTCAGTTCCTCAACACTCTCCACTGGTTTGAACTCTTCCACAACTGCGCTAGTCATATAACCAATAAGGATACAGTTAAAAATTTAAGGCTTTCTGTAATTCGTGATTGTGGCAAACAATAGCAAAAACCTGTGCTGTTTAAGGATGCTTTATCTTTTTGGCAGTGATTTCAGTAATTCTGGAGGGAAGCCTGAACATGACGATTTGTTTCTTAATACCAGGTAAGGAGGTTTGTTATTGCAATTTCCAGCATCGCGATCGTAAGAAGGGCAGAATAGGCACAAGCTGCTAGGCGCCATCTCATCTGGTTTAACTTTGTAAGGCTCACTCATAACATTAAAGGCAACAATAAAAGATTTAAGGTTTACCAATCATCGCAAAAATAAAACTAAAACATGCTGTGCAAATATAGTTTTTCCTACTGCCATAACGCTGTTGGATGCTTTTTAATAATCTCTTCCAGCGCTATTGCCATGCCGCTGTTCAACCTGTATTTTTTTCCGTTCACCGCAACGAACATCTCATTCAGTCTCATCTCTGCCTCACCGGCCCTCGTCCTTTCACTGATTATGTCATCCACTGAAACTGGCACGATGTGATCCAGCAGATCGCTTTTTGAAAGCATTACATTTGCAAAATAGCAGACATGCGTTATTTTATCAAACACAGTGTCTTCTGCCTCGCCGGCCGGCTCGACAAAATCCTCCCTCTGCCTTTTGTAAAGGAACTCCACATCACTGTCACTTAACAATGTAGTGTTTCTAAGCGTCCTTTTCTTGATTTTTCTAATCGCATAGTTTTTGTCCGTCGCTAGCGTTTCTATAGTCGCCCTGTCGTACGAATGGCAGATGACAGTCTCGCTAGGTACCATCAATGAATCGGTTGACTTTCTGTATATCGAAGGCATACATCTATCATGCGTAAGCATTGCCAGCTGCACGCTGTAAAGTTCCAGGCTGCTCGTAAAAACAGCGCAGTATTCTGCCAGTTCCCTGATGGCTGATTTAGGAAGAATCCTTGGCACATTCATCCTCATCTCAGAGGTGCTGGAAAAGTAGATATCAGTGGCTGAAAAGCCATGCCTTCTTAATATCCCCTCAACAACCCTTACCGCGCCCTCAGTATCATTAACCCTTATTTCCTCCAGCATCTTTTCAGTCGGCTTTACCAGCGAATAGGTTATTGTCATAATTATAAAATGTTGAACAAGGATTTATCCAAGCTGTAGGCAGGTTTTTATCCTTTTCCATGCTATAGCTAATTGATTGTTATGTCTGATGTCGATCAGGGCAAAAAGATTGAGCCAGATACCATTATCCGCTCGTTTTTCCCAAGGGGGATAAGGGTTTCATTGGGTGCTGCGCCTGCGAAAAAAACAATTGTCTTTAGTACTGAACTTGCAGAGCCAACGCGCGCTCATAGGAGAATTAGTTACGCTGTGCCTAAAGATCGTCCTGTGACAAGAGGCTTGACTAAACCAAATGTTGACAAAACGTTTGAGGCAAAGTTTCTTGGAATAGAAGATAGGGCGACAGAACGCCCGGAATGGAGGTCCTTTACTGGCGGATCCACGGAAAGACTGATCAGAGAAACTAAAAGAACAGGACTGCTGGAAAAAGTTGCAATAAAAAAGCCAACTCCGACCCCGGACCTTGTTTTGCAAAGTTTGAAAGACGAAGCCGGAAAATGCCTGGAGGAATTGCTTCAGCCAAATGCTGCTTATATAGAATTTTCCCACGCAGGCCACATCAAGGAAACTATTATGGACTCGATGTGGATAGGCCATGTCTACGGATTGAATTGGAGCGATGTATGCAAATGTTTGACAACTTTGCTGGTTGTAAACGAGGCCGTTTACTCGCTTGATGACTTGTGGGACAGCTCTGCAAACAACGTTGCCGTGAATGGCGTGACCAGGGAGAAACAAATGATGGACGCAATGGAAAGAAAGGGCGACATGTACAGGGCGGTTACTACAATGCTGAGAAAGCAGGGCAGGTATGATTTGCATTATGTTGTTGCAAACATGTCGCTTGCCGTTGATACGCTGTTTGCAATGGAGAAAATACGCGACATAAACTCGCCCAAGTCCAGGGCAATAATAGAACATATAGGTAACGAGTACGAGTCTTATTTCAAACCTTGTGGGAAAGATTATATGGACACTGGCGCAGAGATGGTTGTATATTTGGGGCTTGCAAGAGACATTGTTAAAAACAAAGCGGAATATGAAAAAGATTTGCCTGCGCTTAAGGAGTTATGCAATGGCTCTCGCAGGCTGATTGACATAGGGGATTCTTTGATGGACCTGAAGGATGATGTTGCTGCAAGGATAATGAGCCCGTTTACATCGCTAATTTTTTCCACAGCGCCAGAGGAAGAGAGGGATATTATTTTAAAAGCAACTGCATCAGGCACCTTTAGCAGTGAGATGGAAAATATTTTGAAGGCATACGCGCAGAGGATAGCAAGCGAGAACAAAGGTTACATTGACGAGATACAAGCAAGCTCGGCAAAAGCAAGGAAGGTGAAGCGCAGGATGCTGGACATAGGCGATATTGTTTTGGAAATGACCGGCGATGTTGCAGGGGGAAGGGCGCATTACAACAGATTTTATCATCAGACTGCCATTCAATTATCCTCATCTCTTGGCATACCTCTTTCTCATCCTCTCTATCTCGGCCCTTAAAACATCATAAGCCTTTTGCGCATCCTTCTCATTCGAAATAATTATTCCTTCGTTGTAGCTTGACAGTATCTCACTCATATTCACGCCACCAAGCCCCATGATTGATAGTAAATGACCAGTATAACCGGTAACATTCATAACCTCTTTCGGCGTGATAACGCAAATCGCGGCCTGGTTCCTTTTTTTGTAAACTAGATTCTTGCCAACAACCTTTACAGCTTTTTCCATGTTACACTGGTCGATGATTATTGTCACGTAGGAATGGCTGAACGTGACGTTGATGAACGGCCGCTCCTCGCCCGAGTAGACAAGCTGGATTATTCTCATCAATATTTTTCCAACATTCCTGCTGATGCGCATGACAATTATGGCAATGTCGCTCTGCAGTATCACATGGGTTTTTGCGATTATTCTGTTTATCGCTTCAACATCATAACCAGAAAGCTTCCCGCTCTTCTCCACCTCATTCACATACCGCTCGACAATCTTCGCAACAGATTCCAGTTTAGGTTCGAATCCCAGCTCGCCCCCTATGTTTTGCAAAATCCTCCTTGCAATTTTTCTGGGGCTTGCTATGCCGTTCATTATCGCAACCACTGAAAGTGCGTCCTTCTCCAGCACAAGCCTGGTCTTCTTTGCCAGTATCCTTGACGCCAGCGTCATACTTTACCTATGCATGCATGAATATTTAAAATTTGATTTTACGACATTTCTGTCAACTTTTGACTTTTTCTATACATGGTATAAAACTTGGTTTCCAATAGGTGATTAGAAAAGTGGTGAAAAAAATGTCAGATGGCTATGAAGAAGACGGTGAGAAACTTAGAGAAGCAATTCGAAGAGCAGCTGAGGAGTCGGATACGCCAGAGTATAGGGATAGGATTTCAAAAATTGCAAAAGAACTTGATCACAGCAGCGGCATTTGCGGAAAAACCGGGAAACCTTACGGAAGGATAGATGTTTATGTGAACACTCTTGGTAAATTTGGCCCTTTGTCAGGAATGATAGGGACAACAATACGTTGCAGCGAGTGCGGATACGTTTTTGGATATAAAGGAAGTGTAACTTTTTCGTAAACGTGAATGACGTTTGAATAAAAAAAAGGAGGTGAAAAAAATGGAAAGAATGCCAGAAATTCCGGTATTGAAAAAGGCGCACAGGCAAATAACTGTGGGAGGCCTCAAGCTCGAGTTTCAAAGAACATGCAGGGTGCCTTACGGCGACAGGACATTCAGCCTGCCTGCAGGGCTGGGAGCGTTTCCGATATACGATGTTGCAGATTTCTCAGAAATCAGTTATCCCAAAGATAAGGATTCTATATTTGTTGCTATTTCCGGAGGTAAAATAGTCGGAGGGGCTCAATACGATTCCGATCCAGCTAGCATAGTGCAGATATATGTGCATCCAGACCATAGGTCGATTGGAATTGGAAGGAGACTGCTCAAGTCAATAGAAAAAGTTGCAATGAATCAAGGAAAGAAAAGCATTTCCGCCGAGGCAACATCTGATTCATTTGATTTCTACGAAAGCTGTGGTTATGAAATAATTGAAGGTGAAGATGAAATTATGAAAAAAAGACTGAAATCAACTAGAAAAAAATGAACGGGAATCACATCTCTAATAATTATTTCAACTTGTATATCATATTCATTGCTAACAAAGATTTCCTTGAAAAACAACTATTAATTTCTTTTCCCACATATTTTTTAAGATGAGGGTCACATTGTTAGCATTTGCATGTTTCACATTTTTTATTACTGCAAGCTGTGCATACGCTTACCCATCTCTAAAGATAACCACTGACACAAACCTGTCGCAGCAAGCAGGCACTACTACTGATTATACAGCAACAGTGGCAAACCTGGGAGACGGTCCGCTGGAAGAAGTTTATTTAACAATCTCCTTCCTTCCGTCAAAGTGGTACAGCATCAATGAAAAAATATTCTTGCAGGGAGGCAACAGCTCTGTTTTACATTACACCTTATCGCTGCCTGCAGACGCGGAGGGAAGTATAAAATACAATGTGACAGCCAACGGCGTGTTGGGTTTTGGTATCGTAGCGCAGGATAAAAGCGAGGTGGCGCTGAAAATCACTGCTGCTGAGCAAGCAACAACAACTGCAGCAACAACAACTGTAAATACAACTACAACACAGCAGGGAGAAAATGTGCAGCAAGGGCAAGATTTTTTATCAAACTACAAATGGATAATTGTTAGCATTCTAATCGGCCTCGGGGCAATATTTGCAATGGCCGCATATGCATTTTGGCGTGACTAGACGAATATGCCGAAGGCCTCTGAAAACTGCTCTATCTTTTTAAACTCATGTAAAAACTCATAGCCTTTCTGCGTGACGATATAGTAAGTGTGCCCGTCCTCGCTTATCCGCTGTATAAAACCGTTTTCCAAAAGCTGGGCCAGATATTTTTTCAACCGTATGTGTGAAAGGTTTGCGCCGTATAATATATGTGTGGGTTTTGCCCTGCCGTTCTTCCTGTTGATCAACTTTAGGATGTCAACGTAAATGTGTATTTTTGATCTGCGGGGATTCATTCAACCACCCTTCCTGCTCACCCTCATCAGCATCGCCAACAATGAAAGGAAGCCTAATAGCAGGGAAAGGTGGGCTGCCACGTATATGATCTTGCTAAAGGAGGTGAAGAAAAGCAGTAAATGATAAAGACCGATCAGAGAAAACGCGGCCATGACAAGTAACGAGTTCAGATTCTTCTTTGAAGTGAAATTCAGTATCGCGTTAAAGATTGCATAGGAAAGCAGGAAGAATGATAATATGTTAAAGTAAGGAAAGCCAGTATACCACAGCGGTATCATTATCGGCGTGAACATCGTCTTCTTTTTGTCAGGCAGGTATGACAGTGCTATCAGCCCATAGGCAGCTAGTGATATGATGTAATATATCCAGTAGCCGAAATCATCCACAAACGCCACAGTGTCTATTATAGATTGTTGCCCGCTGGGCTGGCCGTGCTCGAAAAAATTTACATAACCGTATGTCGACGCCAAACCAATAGTCATCAGACTCATACTTAACAAAACGAAACCGAGGTAAAAATATAAATGAGATTTTCTGCCTGTCATGCCATACAGCTTGTAGGCATAATAACTGACCAAAAATCCTATAATGGATGAGAGTATGTAAAACACAGAGTCTACGCCGTAAAACCTGTACGGTATCAGCACGTCAACCATGTCATCAAATAATCATTAGCTTTGGTAAAGAATAAATCTCTTTCTTTTTTACTGGACCTTCAGTCTGTATCAGGATTTCACAAACGAGGTAGTATACCTTTGCTAATAGTATATTAACAAATTTCGTCCAAATCTCTTGCAACCAATTGGAGTTCCTATGAAGCCATTTCGGCTGAGGCGGCTACTCTTTTTTTATTTTTTGATTTTGCCCAACGGTTTTAAATATTTAACAGTTCTCTTACTAATCAATGGTCAAAGAAAAATCTACTGAAACCCTGGAAGAAACACTGAAAGAATATGAGAGGTTTTTAGGTAAAGCAAAATTTGAATTACTGGTTGTGATTCCGGACTCCCAATCCAGTTCTATATTATATGGAGAGAATAAAATACGCCAAGCCTTCTTCGCAGCTCAAAAAAGAGGCGTCACAATTAAAATTCTTCTTAATAGAGAAAGAAAAGATTTACCTGGATTTCAGTACAATGCCAGTGTAGTTTTGCTAGAACATTATGCAGTTTCAGACAGACAAAGTACCTTTGAAGAGTATTTTAATACACCCGGAAAAGGAATTTTTACTTACGACATTGCGTCAGACGAATTTGTTAAAAAATTTGAAAGCACTCCCATACTCCCATAGTTCATGCCAATTAATTCCTTGGAAAGTTGGTAAATTTAAACTTTAAACCACAAAAATAAACATAATGTACGAGAAATTTTTCACTGACAGCTTCAAAACAGAGGAAGCGGATGTAATAGTTTTTGGCATACCGCTAGGCGATAAATCTTTACAAGCGTTACAATCTTTAAGAAAAGAGAGCTGGCGGGTTGAGCCGTATGACATGGAACGTGATATAAATCTCATAGGCGGTTTGAAGATAGCTGACATCGGTAATTACAGATCGACAACGCCTGAGGATATTTTAAGGAGCACGGAAAAGGTCTTGGAATGCGGCAAGTTTCCCTTGGTCCTCGGCGGGCAGCATACATTGACATTGTTTACAACAGGCGCGTTTCCTGCTGACGTGAAAGTTATAGATTTCGATGCGCACACTGACATAAAAGATCAGGATTGTTACACATCGCAGAAATTCAGCCACATGACATGGGTCAGGAGATTCTGCGAGACGCGCGGGCCGCAAAATATAGCAATTATTGGAGCAAGGTCGTGTGACGAGGATGACATTGACTATATAAGAAAAAACAATATCTTGTGTTTCACTGCCCGTGATGTTAAGGATAAATATAGAACGGTGAAAGAGCAGCTGGAGAATTTTGCGGCAGGTTCGCCCGTCTACGTAACACTCGACATCGACGTGTTTGATCCTTCCATTGCTCCGGCAGTTGACTATCCGGAACCGGGAGGCATATTTTTCACGCAGTTCTCAGGCCTGATTGAAAATATCAGAAACGTAGTGGGAATGGATTTGGTTGAGGTGCAGCCAATGCAAGATAATCGTGTTACAGAATTCTTAGCAATAAAGTGCATTTTTGAAGTCTTGAGCAAAATAAACAAGTGATTTAAATCCTTTTTCTGAATATACAAAATAGGAGTTGATGATATGGAAGTGCCTGAATGGGTTAAGCGCGTGCAGGAAAACATTGCGAGAAGCGAGATAAAACCGATGTTTGCTGACGAAGCTCTAGTGATGGGCTCGATGAAAGTGAGAAAGGATGAAAATGGAAAGATGAAGAAGGAGGGAATGATGCGGGTTGTTTTTGTTGACATGACAAACATGCAGCCCGTTGCATCCGTGGCTATAACAATTTCAACAGCACATGGTTTAGTAAATGCCTTAAGCGGACAACTGAAGAAGATAGAGGAGGATATGGCCAGCAAGGATTTGCCAAAGAAACCGAAGGTGCCGGATGCGTCGCTAACCTACATAGGATAAAAGTAAAAAAATGTTAAAAGGATAGCATTGCGGGGGTCGCGTAGCCTGGTCAATCGCGCTGGCTTGAGGTGCCAGTTGCTTAGTGCATACGTGGGTTCAAATCCCACCTCCCGCACTAGGTCTCAGAGCCAGTTCACAAAAAATTTAGAATGCACTTTTATTTTTTGTTCTTGAAATAGAAGGATAAAATCACGAACGAAATAATTATCCAAAAAACAAAATCAACAAAGAAAGCTCCCCAAATTACATAATAGCTCGCGCATTGCTCTCCAGCAGCGCAACCCAAAGTTTGAGCTGGAGCATAATTCAACCAAAGAAAGGGAAATCCATAATTAGTCCCTAAATTGGAGTAATTTCCGAAAAACCCAATTGTATTTACCAAAGAAACAAGAGTTAGAACAAAGCCAATGACTATGGTATAAATCAGCAACTTCAATTTCTTATCCATATTACCTAAAAAAAATTGCTCTTTGTAGAGCTTAAAACTTTATTTATTTTGTTAGGTCTTGGCCAAGAATCATTTTAACACATACTTTAATATTCTCGCTTCTTAGTCCGGCCAGAGAGCACACTCAAACACGACTTTAGTCATATAATCCTAAAGGGGAAAATCTTTAAATACATATGGTAATATATGTATATAGATATATATGCAACAAACAGCCCAAGAAAAAGAAACAAAAATACATCTGAGCATAGCAAGAATCATTCATTCACCCACTCTCAGCACTGTCCTGATGGTCGAAGATACCTTACGAAAACAAGACATTCCTGTGTCTCTAGAGGGGTTGAAAAGAGCTTTGCCAAAGAAGGTTATGGACCAATCTTTAAGAATAATACTTGCCTACTTAGAAAGCAAAGGATCAATAGTGATAGGGAAAAAAGGAATAAGCTGGATAGCTAATGATAATCCAAAATTTCTTCGAATGATCAAGAAAGCAAAGGTAATTGAAGCATGAAACCGGTAAAAGTAAGTTTTATAGATGATGCTGCTGATGAATGGGAAAAATTAAATAAACTAGTCGCAGAAGAAAAATCTAAATGCATAGAAAACTCTGAAAACCAGCAACTGTTGAAATCGATAAAGCAAAAGATAGGGCTAATAAAAATAAATCCTCAATATGGAAGCTCTGTTCCAAAGAAGCTTATACCTAAAAAGTTTCCAGTTGATAACCTATGGGTTGTCAATCTGACAGGCTATTGGAGAATGCTTTACACATTGAAAGGATCGCAAGTTGAAATACTTTGTTTTATCCTTGAAATAATTGACCATAGAAGATATGATAAATTATTTGGATATAGAAAAAAATAGCTGTTTCATTTTAACACATATTTTAATATTCTCGTACTGTAGTCCAGCCACAGGACACACTTCCCGCATATACTTTGAAGTATCTGAAGGTATTTTGAGGTATCAATATTTTTCAAATGAATCCACCAAACGGAGCCACAGGAAAGTGACGAAAAGTCAAAAGGTTGACAATTGATGTATGATTATGGTGAATCCGGACAGTCCAGAAAACGTCTTGGTTATTAAGAAAAGAATATACTATTGGTGTATCGGAAAAAATTATAACTAAAATTAGGCTATGATACAATCTTATCTTCTTTCTTATTCCTATTTTAAGAGGTTTGGTATGAAAGAAACTCTTCCCATAAGGGATTTCTTAAGGAAGGCGAAGAGAGGACCTCAGATAATACCGCCTAAAGATTTTGGGATGATAGTCGCCGAAACTGGATGTGGGAAAGATTGGAAGGTTGTAGATGCCGGAACTGGCTCGGGATTCTTGGCGATGATGCTCGCTAACATAGGATGTAAAGTTTACACATATGAAATCGACGAAGATTTCTATGAAGTGGCTAAGAAGAACATAAGGAATTCTGGTCTAGGGAATATCTTTCTTAAGAAGGCTGACATAACGAAATGGATTGACGAAAAGAATGTTGACATGGTTACATTGGATATGAAAAATCCTGAGAGTGTAATAAAAAATGCCTACAACTCTCTAAAATATAGAGGTTGGCTAGTTATCTACTCTTTGCATGTTGAGCAGTTGCAAGGAGTCTGGAAAGAGTTGAAAAAATATAATTTCTCCAGAATCACTATTCTCGAAAATCTCCAAAGAGAGTGGCAGATAGAAGGTAACACTTTCACGAGACCTATGACACACATGCTT